>ERZ1047821.23-NODE-23-length-146702-cov-18.621574_pt1 | contig 146702 bp, 136 predicted proteins | sample MGYA00383096_ERZ1047821 | MGnify/ENA primary metagenome ERZ1047821 (study PRJEB29581, sample SAMEA5548366) | metagenome | biome: marine; feature: coastal; material: water | depth 25 m | study: Short-term variability in the microbial, nano- and picoplankton... | reverse complement strand
TGTGGGCCGTCACTTTCGTTTGCATGGCGCTCTTCGCGGTCCTCAGTGTATTGTCCCGGAACACCATAAGAGCCAGCGCGACCTAACCTAGTCAAACCATCGGCCTTGGCTGAACAACAGAGCTGAGAATTCGCACCTTCCGTTTCGGCGACGAGAACGGGCCATGCAGCGGTTCCGCAGCATGCGAAGTTTACAGAAATTCGCCTCGGTTCATGCCTCTGTCTGCAATCATTTCAATCAGGAACGCGCCCTTTACAGCAGAGATATTTTCAAGCTGAACCGAACCGCCGCTCTAGCCGAGTGGCGCCTGCTTTGTTCAGGATAAGTTCCGGCATTTGGCGGAGAACTGAGACTGGTTCGAATCGGTCTGACAGCACCGGTGAAAGGCATTAATTCTGGCAAACTGACCCGAGTTATGGTTAAGCTAATCCCCATGTTGGCCTTTAATCGAGTTTGTGTAACGCGCTGGCTGACGCGTTTTACAATTGTATTTTCTTGCTTTGGTTCGGTGATGCCGGCCGCCGCCCGGGATTTTTTGCACGAAAACACGCCAACCATTATTATTTACGATCAGGAAGGGCGGTTGGGCGAGTGGGCTCTTTTTCCGGCGCCTAAGATCTCCATTTTTGCCAAGTTTCTGACTGACAACGCCCACTTATTGGCTCAAAGAGAGGATGTTTCCCTTCGCCGCACCTCAACTGGCACTAGTGGCAACCCTGAGCCCGACTGCAAAACCTCAGAAGTTGAATTTTCGTTTGGAGAAGCACCCGACGTCGATCAGTTGGCTCGTTTTGCCGGGAAACTGGTGGCAGATGGCCATCAAGCTGGCCCAGGCGCAGCACTTTCTCAGGCCGTCGATGATCTTAAAGTCATTGGTGGCGGGCGGATTATTTACTTTGGCGACACGCTTTCAACCTGTGAGGACGACCCTCTTTGGGTTGCGGAAAACACCGGTGGCGATGTTCAGATAGATGTGGTTGCAATCGGGCCGATCAATCAGGTCCATCCATTGTCTGAACTGGCACTTTCCTCAGGGGGCAATTTTTTTCACATAGGCTATCCGGAAAAAGGTGGCGAGCTTGGCGGGGAACCGCCGCAGGCGGAACTGACCGAAGGTGCAGGCGAAGGCGAGATGGAGCTGGGCGATATGCCACCTGGTGACCTGCCCCAAAAAGAGGGCGAGACTCAGGACAGCGTCAGAATAGATTTTAGTGGCCCCTTGTTTCCCGGTGGCGGTTCTGGGAGTTCACTTAGCCAAGTCAATACCGGCGTGGAAGATTGTCCAGCCTTTGACCATCTGTCGCAAAACCTGCTGGATTATTCAAAAGGGGTTGAAAAAACCAATGATGAAACACCGCTGGAAGATCCGGTGGCCATTGCATTCATTCTTGATTCAAGCGGTTCAATGGCTGGTCGGCAGGGTGGCAAAACCAAAATGCAGATCGCCAAAGATGCCCTTGGCACAGCGATTAGTGGGCTTGATAACGCCAATGTCATTGCCAGCCTAAGCGCGTATGGCTTTGACACCAGTGTCAAAAAAACCGCCTTGGCCAGTTGCCCGAACACAGCGCAAATTGTGCCCTTTGGCAAGAATCAAGCCCGAAGAATAGCAAGGACAGCCAACCGCTTGACGGCCTATGGTTACACGCCTCTTGCTTCTTCGCTCAGAAATGCAGGGGCCAGCCTGCAATCGGTGCAGGCAAGCCGCCGGTTTACGGTTTTAATTTCAGACGGCGAAGAAACCTGCGGCGGTGATCCCGTGGCCGAGGCGGCCGCACTGGCCAGCGCCGGGGTTGAGGTTACGACCTATGTTGTAGGTTATGATCTGGATGCCAAGCAAAAGGCCGAACTTGAAGCGGTGGCAAATGCCGGCGGCACACAGTTTATCAATGCGCGCGATGGCAAATCTCTGGCCCGCGAGCTTAAGGAAATTGTCAACGTCGCGATTGAAAAAACTGAACGGATTGCGCCAAGCTGCGAAAACCCGGTTCAGGGCGGGTTGTCGCCACTTGAGGCAACTGTGCTCCCTCCCGGCATTTACACGGTCGGTGAGGTCTTGAAGAAAGGCGAATACCGTTATTACGCCATCCCCACCCGCGAAGGTGAACGCGCCAATATTCGGGCGCTTATCCAATCGCGCCAGCATTTTGCAACGGATGACGGCTACAAAGAAAACCCATACGCCATAACGTCAATGACGGTGCAGACCTTCCATCCCGATGGCACACCAACCAAAGGCGTTTCGGCCCGCGACCACGGTATTCCCGGCACCGCTTTTGATGCGACATTCGTGGATACCACGGGTGGCGGGTTCATTTTTGGCATTGGTGATAATTATAATATTCTGTCGCCTGACAGTTTGTTTGAAGTCTCAATTCACCCGTTTGCCGACAATGACGACGGTGATGCCGGCAGCGACAAAGCCGGTGATGATTTTGTAACTCTGGGAACCAGTGGCCGGGGGTCGGGGCATTTCGGTTTTCAGGATGTAGAGGATGTCTGGCGTTATGATCCCGGCGGAAAGCCTGGTTTCACGGTTTCGCTGAACCTGTCCAAGGGCGATCCGCGCTACCGGATATCCGTGTTTGACGAGGAAAGCGGCAAACGCATCGGGCGCGGCAACAACAAGGCAGTGTCGGTTGAGGCGAAAGGCCCGGTGCGGATTTTGCTTGAAAACCGGTCCCCCACTTTACGCAGCACTGCGGCGGCTTACGATCTGGTGGTGTCGCATGACTAAGGGCCCGATCAAGGCAGCCTTTGTTGCAGGAGTGCTATTTGTGGCGACGCAAGCGGCATCTAAGGATTTAAGCGAGACCTTAAGATCAACCGCGCAAAATTACGTCGATGAGATGATAATCGCGGCTCAAAATCAGGCACGTTTGGGCAAAGACGAAACAGATCCCGGCTATACCGCCCTGCTTGCAGAAGACGAACGCTGGATGAACCCACGGGCAAAAATCGGCATTGGGCCAGTGACGACCCATATGGCACTTTATTCTGCGATCCGGGGCGCCGCCGGGCACGTCGCTTTGGCGCAAGAGGCCGCGCGGGTTGATATTGCCTTAAGCTATGATGAATTCCCAAACCTTGAGTGGCCCGCCGAAGTGGACTTCATTCTGGTTAAGGATGAATGGCGGTTGCGGGCCGTGAGGCTGGGCATCCGGCGCCCGCTGCCTGTGACGGCCAGCCCTGCGGACGTGCTTACCACCTATGTTGAGCAGATGCAGCACCATCTGGCCCGGCGCGACGCGCTGGATGATGACAGCTGGACGCGACAAAACCTTGGTCGCAACTGGACGCTTGGTGGTGGTGGTTACTGGCGGTGGCTCAAAGATTGTAAAAAGGCCGAGGCCGATATTTGCCTGAAAGCGCGCCTTGGCAGCGCGCTGCTTTGGTCAACACTGGCGCTAGATCGTGAAAAAACTGTTGAAATCGGTGACATTTCGGGGGGGCCGGATGCGCCCGCAGCAGAAATAACCGTCAAAATTAAACGCCGCACAATGGTTGAAGAGCGCAAGTTTGCGGTCACATTTCTGAAAGATAAACGTCACGGCTGGCAGATCTCTGCGCTAACAAAAAACGACGAAACCGTCGAACCAGATGCGGTTGACCTGACGGTTGATGCCAGCAACGGAACAGCTTTGGTGGCGTCTCTTTTGAAGGCAATGATCGGGCCGGATGCGCCGGATAGCATGGCTTTGATGGCTGATCCTTCAATACTTGATCCTTACTTTGCAGATACTCGCGATGGTAAAAAAGCCGCGGCCAAGGTGATGACCCTAAAATCCATGCTGCCCGTTTTTGGCATCAAGGCGGAAAACGCCGTATATGAAACTTTGCCGGGCGGACAGGTGCAGGTATCTTTCAAGGATGCGCGGGCCACCGCCCCGACTTTGGTGTTTTCAATTGCCAACGACGCGAGTGGCGCGAAAATCACCGCGATGGAAAGCCGGTAGAATGAAAAACCTGATACTTGCAATTATTGCGACCGCCGCCGCATTGGTTTCTGGCGCACCAGTTGCAAAAGCCGAAATACTTGAAAGTGGTCACGCAACGATTGAATATGACCCCCTGCATGGCTCGATGGCGTTTACAGTCGCGCAGACCATCGACGATGTTTACCCCGAAATGTACGCATTCTTTGCCCAGATCAATGGATTTGACGCCGCAAAAGTCCCGGTTCTGGTTGGCAATACGGCTGCATTCAAAGAAGAACAGCATGAACAGATATTGTTAGGTGGTGACGAACCCCTGGCGACCGTTGAAGCCCACGGGGCCTTTCGGCTGGTGATTGATCCCGACAATGTTTCGGATCTGGGAGGATTGAAAACAACCGTCATTCACGAGCTTTTCCATCACCTTTCTTACCGCTCTGGTGTTGTTCAGTATAGTGCGCTCAGCCCACAGGATTATTGGCTGGTCGAAGGTACAGCAGAGGTCGCGGAATACTATTTCAACACCCCAAATACGCATAAAAGGCTTAGGTTTGAAAACTACCTCCATCATTCAGCACGCCACCAGAATGTTGGCTTGTTGAACGCCGCGCATTATGCGGCCTTTTTTGTCTACTATCTGATGGAGCAAAATAATCAGAGCTTTCAGGAACTCATGAGCCAGTACTCAGCAACCAAAGACGGTGCGGCGGTTGCTGGCAGCATGGGGCTGGATCAGTATTGGGCGGATTTCACCAAGGCCATGTTCAACCGTGATCCGGTTAATCCGATAATCGTTGACGGATCACCCTTAACCTTTGGAAGCGGTGAAAACCTTGCGCCGAATTTTGGTGAGCCGGGGCACCTTTTGGAAGTGCCACAAACCGGTACGGTCAAAACTGAAATAGCCCTGCCATCGCTATCGTGGCAGCATGTGATGCTTAACGTCGATCCGGGACTGGATTGGTTTGACGTGCATTTCGGTGATCTGGGCGATGATCCCGATTTCATCGTGCATGCATTTCTAAAGAAAAAAGGCGGCGACACATACACCTACGAGGACTGGACCGATAAAACCTTTCGCCGCGTTTGCAATGAACAAGAAGGTCCCTGCAAGAACGAACAGCTTGATGATGTTCAAAAGGTAGCCCTGATAATGGGCAACATATCGCTTGAAAACTCACTTGACGGAACCTTGGTTGCCGGGGGTTTGGGCAAGAAATGGAAGTTGAAGGAAATGCAGGTCAGTCAAACACTGATTGTTCCGGCAACAGGCGAGGATCTGACGTTGGAATTCGGACCTGACGGTGTGATTTTGGTAAAATCCAAAGGCTGGTGGCTGAAATTTCCGCCCGACCATTTTCCACCCTCAACGTCGTCTCTTGCGTATAAATACGTTAACAAATTCTGCCGCTTTAAGGGATTTGTTAAGTTTCAACGCATGATGAACACCGCCAAAGCCGAATATGAAGAGGATAAAGCCCGCGTCAAACTCACCTGGAAAACCGGGCGGATTGAAAAAGGAGGATTGGTTAATACCCCATCGGGCTGGTGGTGCGATTTCCAGCAACTTCTTTTGGATGGCGGCACCACAGGTGGCGTTGGAACGGCCGCTGCGATTGCAAGGACCTTCACCAACCTTAACACCAAAAAATACCCTTCGGGCAGTTTCGCGAGCAAGCTTTCCGGTGTCATGAAGGCGATGATGAGCCTGCAGGTGCCCCCGTCAGGTTCAAAAGAACTGGTGATGTATAAAATACTCGAAGGACCGGGCGCGAACGAATTGCAGGTTGAGCTTCAGGGCAATGTCAGGGCCTTTTTCACGGTGGTTGAGTGACAAACTGAAGGCAAACACCGCGTGTTTTACATGATAAAATCAGAACGCAGCCGCTGCATTTTGAATTGGCCCGCCGCTATTACTGATTGACGTGACTTCCGAGAATAAAGGGGACAGACTTTCTGTCCTCCCTCAGACTGTTTCGCATTGGTCTGCCAGCTCCACCGGTCGTCGGCATCGTGCTCGCAGCGCTCAACCACGGCGACAGGATTAAAGCCGTTGATGTCGATGCGATCACTTTTTTGAAGATCTGTTTTACGTTCCGTGTTTCGAACTACTCGTCTGTTTCGGCCGTGCGCATCAAACTGCAAGGAATTCAGCCCCTCATTTGAGGGCGATCGGTAAGGATTTGGAAATACCACGGCCGGGTACGATCTGGCCGCGTTGATAATGCCTATCGTGACGGATTAGCTCTGGAACGATTTCTCGATCATATCCAACGTCTCCATCGATGACAGAACTTCATGGACCGAGCCGTTTGGCTCGCGGCCTTCGCTGATCGCGGCGATGAACTCCCGGTCAATCAGTTCGATCCCGTTATTCGAGATGGCTACATCTGACAGGTCAATCTGATTCTCACGCCCGTCAAAAAGGTCGTCATAGCGCGCGATATAGGTGCCATGGTCGCAAATGTAGCGAAAGAAGGTGCCTAGAGGACCGTCATTGTTAAATGATAGTGACAGGGTGCAGATCGCGCCTGACGGCACTTTCATGCCGATCGTCATGTCCATCGCAATTCCCAGTTCTGGATGCGGCGGGCCCTGAATGCCGAAGGCTTCGGTCGCGACCTCGCCGGTCTGGTATTGGAACAGGTCCACGGTGTGGCAGGCGTGGTGCCACAACAAATGGTCCGTCCAGCTGCGTGGCTCACCCTTTGCGTTCATGTTCGAGCGGCGAAAGAAATAGGTCTGCACATCCATCTGCTGGATTTTCAATTTTCCTGCCCGGATCTTGTTGTTGATCCATTGATGCGAGGGGTTATAGCGGCGCACCTGACCGGCCATGGCTAGAACGCCGGTTTCCCTCTGCACTTCGCAAATGCGACGCGCGTCCTCCAGCGAGTCCGAAATCGGAATCTCGATGAACACTGGCTTGCCAGCACGCATACAGGCAATCGCCTGCTCGGTGTGAAGCTGTGTCGGCGTGGCGAGGATCACCGCATCCACGTCGTCGCGTGAAATACAATCCGCTAGTTTGGTCGAGGCGTGCGTGATACCGCGCTCGGTGGCCAAGGCATCAATCTTTGCCCGGGTCGGTCCCATGATCGACGTCACTTTGACTTCGTCGATTGCGTCCAGTGCCTCAAGGTGCTTTATCCCAAAAGCACCGTAGGCCCCTGCTACACAAATACGCATTCGGCGTTCCTTTCTCAGGCGTGATTTTCGAAAATTATATGGCCCACAGCGGTGTTCGACGCCGGAACGTGATAAAAACGGCGCACTTCGGTGATGTCATCGTTTAGCGCGCCGCGCATGACGTGCCACATGACCATCTCAACCCCTTCAGAGCCCGCCTCGCGCAAATACTCGATATGTGGCATCTGGCTGAGGCCAACCGGGTCAGAGGTCAGACGGTCGAGGAAGTCTTTGTCCCATTCCGGGTTGATCAGACCGGCGCGTTTGTACTGCAACTGGTGGCTCATGCCGCCGGTGCCGTAGATGTGAACTTTGAGATCCTCATCATAGCTTTTAATCGCCTTTCCGATCGCCTTGCCAAGGTTGTAGCAGCGGTTTCCCGTGGGGGCAGGGTACTGAACAACGTTGACGCAAAGCGGTATGACTAGGGCCGGCCACGCTCCATCTTGAGGGATTTCGCCATACATCACCGACAAAGGCACGGTCAGACCGTGGTCCACCTCCATCTCGTTCATGATGGTGATGTCAAACTCATCGAGGATCAACGACTGCGCGATATGGCTCGCCATTTTTTGGTGGTTTTTTACCACTGGAACAGGACGCGGGCCGAACCCCTCGTCGGCTGGCTGAAAATCAGCCGCACAACCCAGTGCAAAGGTCGGAATGCAGGACGCGTCAAAGGCCGTACAGTGGTCGTTATAAACCATGAAAATCACATCTGGATTATTCTCTTTCTGCCATTCGCGCGATTTTTTGAAGCCTTCGAAAACCGGTTGCCAATAGGGCTCGTGCGTATTGCCAAGATCCATAGCGACGCCAATCGCCGGGACGTGAGAACACCCAATGCCTGCCGTGATACGTGCCATTATTCTTTTCCCCACTCGGATTTATAGCGGTTTCCCTTGATCGGCCGGCCGCCATCTAACATCATCTTGCGGTAATCTTCGCGCCCCATGCCGGTCATGATGCCGGCGAGGTTCTGAAAGTTGATGCCATCATTCGCGGCTAGCTTGGAGGTGTAATAGATATTCCCACCTAGCTCTAAAAGGCGATTCCACTCACGCTTGAGCACTGCCTCGCGTTGTTCGGGCGACATGGGGTAGGCGTTTAGATACGCCTCTTCGTCTTGGTGGAACTTGTCGCGATTGACCCGAAGCCTCAGGGAAATGCAGAACTGATTTAGATGATAACCTTCCCGACTACGATCCGCGTCGAACACTAATGTGCCTGGGATGTCTTCGTATTCCTTTTCCATTTCGTCCCCTGTCAACCTGAACAAGACAAGTCATGTCATTGGCGACAAACTAGCGCTGATAGGGGCTGCGAGGCCAATGTAATTTGTTAGACAAGTATAAGGAAAGGCTATTATTGTTGACCATTTTCCTTTTGCGCTACGTCCTTCAGCGCCTTAAGAAATGCTTGCTGCGAGGTCGTGGGATGCCATTTATTCCGCATCGTGAAACCGATGCTGCGGGTCTGCCCCTCGAGTGGGACGGGAAGCTCATGCAGAAATCCCTCTGCAATCTCTTTTTTCACTTGCGCCTTGGAAATCACGGTTAGGAACCCGCCGACCAAAAGCAACTCTCGCAGCAAAACAAACGACGATGCCACCACGCGTACAGGCGTCGAGGCGCGCCTTTCAATGTCTAGCGTCTCAAACAGATATTGCCCGGAAGGGGTAGAAATCGGCGGGGCGATCCACGGGTAGGCGAGCGTCTGTTCCAGCGCCACTGATGCTTGCTGCGCCAATGGGTGCGAAGCGGCGCAAACGATTACTAGGTCATCGTCGAAAAGAGCGGTTTCACTAACGTCACTTGCCGGTGCCGGATTACGCAGTGCGCCAATTAGGCAGTCGATATCGCCTTCGCGAAGACCGCGCAGAAGTTCGGCGTAGCGACCCTCGATAACCCGAACTTGCAACTGTTTCTCGCGTTGGAGCATGTTCGTAATTGCCTCTGGAATAATCTGAGACTGCGCGAGCGGTAGGCTGCCCAACACAAAGGTCCTGCGTCCCTTGCCAGTAGACAAGGCCAACTCTTCACGTGCCTGTCTCAATTCCGCACGCGCGAGTTTGGCGCTCTGGTTGAGCGCATGACCGGAAGCGGTCAGTTCAATCCTGCCGTAGGTGGCGCGAAACACTTCAAAGCTGCAAACCGCCTCGAGCGATTTGGCCGTGCGATGCACCGTGGGTTGGGCTAGAGCCAGAGATTTGGCGGCGACCGTAAAGCCGCCATGCCGCCCAATGGCGATCAGGGCTCTAATCTGAGTCGCGGTGATATTGCGCAAGAGCTGATCGGTCAGCCTTTGGTCTTGGCCTGCGTGGCCAAGTGCGGTCCGTATGCCGCCACGCAGATAGGTGATCGCCCGTGCGGCCCGCGGTGCAAATATCTCGCCGTGTTCGGTGGCCGTAACGCTTTTGCCACCCCGCACCAAAAGCGCAGCGCCCATATCTTTCTCCAGATTGGATATCCCTTGGCTCGCCGCAGGCTGCGTCAGGTTCATCCTATCTGCCGCCAGCGAAATCGACCCGCTCTGCAACGCAAGATTGAAGATCTGGATATGCCGCAAATTGGGCAGGTCACGGACGGTCGGCTTACTGCTCAAAATATACCCCTAATAGCTTGAACTTATACTCAAGCCTTCATTCGAAATAGGCAAGGGCGATGTGACAGAGTTAGTCTTGCAGCAACAAAAACTATGAAAAAGCCGAAGCTCGGGATCATAAAATTATGTCTGATAGAAAATCTGCCGTGGTCATTTCTGCGCATGCCGCCGACTTCGTTTGGCGCTGCGGGGGGGCGATCGCTCTGCATCAGGAGCTTGGCTATAACGTCACTGTTGTTTGCCTGAGTTTCGGTGAGCGGGGCGAGAGCGCACGCCTGTGGAAAGAAGGAAAAACGCTGGCCGAGGTGAAAGCGCTCCGTCGCAATGAGGCCGAAAATGCGGCACGCGCACTTGATGTGCATGACATCCAGTTCCTCGATATGGGCGACTATCCGCTGCGCTTCACCGAAGAGGCAGAAAACAAGGTCGTCAATATCATCCGCGAGGTGCAGCCTAACTTCATGTTCTCTCACTCTAAGTGGGATCCATACAATACCGACCACATGAAAACGACGGATTTTGCCTTGACCTGCCGCATGATTGCGCAGGCCTGGGGCCATAATCCAGAGCAAAAGGTTTTAGGCGCCCCACAGCTTTATCTGTTTGAACCGCATCAGACCGAACAGATGCAGTGGAAGCCGGATGTGTTTCTCGACATCACGCCGGTGTGGGAAAAAAAGCGCAAAGCCATGGAATGCAACGAAGGCCAGATCCACCTTTGGGATTTCTACACCCGCGTCGCACAACAGCGCGCGAACCACTTCAAGCGCAATTCCGGTGGCATGGCCGGCGGGCGTGATTGCAAATATGCTGAAGGGTTCCAGTCCGTCTTCCCACGCACCGTAGACGAGTTGAGCTGATGACATATCAACCTGGACAAACTGGCGTCGTGGTCCAAAACATCGAACGGGCTGATCAAACCATAGTCGATGAACTTGGGGCCTGTGGGGTGGCCACGGTCCACGAGGCGCAGGGCCGCAAGGGGCTGTTGAGTTCCTACATGCGACCGATCTATACCGGTGCGCGGGTGGCGGGATCCGCCGTCACCATTCTCGCCCCGCCGATGGACAATTGGATGATCCACGTGGCGATCGAGCAGTTGCAGGCGGGCGATATCTTGCTCCTTGGCACGATCAGCCGGTCTGATGCGGGCTATTTCGGAGACCTGCTTGCAACCTCCGCCATGGCGCGTGGTTGCCGGGGTCTGGTGATCGATGCCGGCGTGCGCGACATTCGCGACTTGACCGAGATGGGCTTCCCTGTCTGGTCAAAGGCTATTGGCGCTCAAGGCACCGTGAAAGAAACACTGGGCTCCGTGAACGTGCCGGTGGTTTGTGCGGGCGAGTTGGTCAATCCTGGCGATATCATTGTGGCGGATGACGACGGCGTGGTCTGCGTACGTCGCGACGAGGCGCATGAAGTGCTTGCGAAAGCGCAAGCGCGCGAGGCTAATGAGGATGCCAAACGAGCTCGGTTTGAGGCTGGGGAGCTGGGTCTTGATATCTACGACATGCGCCCGCGCTTGGCAGAGAGGGGTTTGAAATACGTCTGAGGTTTTGGATCGGCTACCGCCGATCTGACAGGGCAGAGGGGCACCTCGCATCCTCAGGAGTAGTTTTGGCGAAAAGAAGGAGAGACGCCCATGGTGGGTGTTCCATGCATGTGGATGCGAGGTGGGACCTCTAAGGGTGGGTATTTCCTCGCGCAGGACCTGCCTACTGACCGCGACGCGTTCCTGTTGCGCGCAATGGGGTCGCCGGATGAACGTCAGATTGACGGAATGGGCGGCGGCAATCCCCTAACATCGAAAGTGGCGGTGGTGAAGAAGTCCCAACGCGAAGGTGTTGATGTTGACTATCTGTTTTTGCAGGTTTTTGTGGATCGACCGTTTGTGACGGACGCCCAAAACTGCGGCAATATCCTTGCCAGTGTCGGGCCGTTTTCGATTGAGCGTGGACTGGTTGCCGCGCAAAACGATTGGACTAACGTTACGATCTACATGGAAAATACCGCGCAGCTCGCCGTTGCGCGGGTTGCGACGCCTCGCGGGCAGGTTACCTATAAGGGCACAGCCGCCATCGATGGCGTACCGGGGCAGGCCGCGCCGATCCTGATCACATTCAAGGACACTGCCGGATCAAGTTGTGGGGCGCTTCTGCCGACGGGCAATGTGGTTGATGTGGTTGAAGGTGTTGAGGTGACCATGATCGACAACGGCATGCCCTGCGTTGTGATGCGCGCAGCCGATTTGGGGATCCGGGGTGATGAGACACCCAATGAGTTAGAAACCAACGCCGGTTTGCGCGCGAAACTAGAAGCCATTCGTCTGGCCTGCGGGCCGCTAATGAACCTGAGCGATGTGTCGGATAAATCGGTGCCAAAGATGACCATGGTATCGCCCCCCCGAGCGGGCGGCGCAATTGCCACGCGAACTTTCATTCCGCACCGCTGCCACAAGAACATTGGGGTGCTGGGCGCAGTTTCCGTGGCCACGGCCTGCCTAACGCAAGGCAGCACCGCCTTTGAACTCGCTAATCGTGGCGCGGGGGTCGAGCGCGCGTTGTCTGTCGAACACCCCGCAGGTGAGATGACGGTGGTGGTAACGCTGGACAATGACAACGCGGTGGTTTCCGCCGCTACCTTGCGCACCGCGCGCAAACTGATGGATGGGGAGATATTTGGATGACCGATCTGCAGGTTATGGATCCCGATTGGCTGGAATTTCATCCTGGCCCGAAAAAGCCCGGTTTTACCCTGCCGAAGGGGGCTGTCGATGCGCATTGCCATGTCTTCGGGCCCTATCCGGAGTTTCCCTTTGCGCCGGAGCGCAAATACACGCCGTGCAATGCGGGCAAGGACAGGCTTTTCGCCCTGCGCGATTATCTGGGCTTTGAACGCAATGTCATCGTGCAAGCCACCTGTCACGGGCGTGATAACAATGCGATGGTCGATGCATGTCGCTCGGGCGGCGACAAGGCCCGCGGTATTGCCAGCGTCGGGCCGAGCATCTCAGTAGACGAGTTGCGCGAGATGGACGAGGCCGGAGTTCGTGGTGTGCGGTTCAACTTCGTCAAGCGTTTGGTGGATACGACACCCAAAGAGGTGTTCCTGAGTATTGCCGAAAAGATCGAAAAACTGAATTGGCATATTGTTGTCTATTTCGAGGCGGCAGATCTGGAAGAGCTGATCCCGTTCCTGAAACAACTCCCGACCACGATCGTCGTTGATCATATGGGCCGACCCGATGTGACCAAAGGCGTGAACCATCCCGACTTCCAGCGGTTTATCGACCTTATGGATGAGTTGCCAACATTGTGGTCCAAGGTCACTTGCCCAGAACGTTTGACCGTTTGGGGGCCGCCCTATAAAGATGTCATCCCGTTCTATCAGGCCATCGTCGACCGGTTCGAAGACCGGGTGCTTTGGGGCACTGACTGGCCACACCCAAACATGAAATCGCATATGCCCGACGACGGCACATTGGTCGATTACATCCCGAAGATTGCGCGAACCTCCACCCAGCAGCAAAAGCTGCTCGTTGATAACCCAATGCGCCTGTACTGGGCGTGATAGGAGGCAAACATGGGCGAACCTGATTTTGATCATCATACCCATATTCCGGGCACCACGATCTTTGACGGCAAGATGGCCATGAAAGGATATGCCCTTAACAAGATGTGCTATTCCTTCAATTCCGCTGAGAAGCGAGAGGCATTCAAGGCTGATGAAGAGGCCGTCATGACCAAATATGGCCTGAACGATCAGCAAATGGACGCAGTGCGTGCCCGCAACATTCTGGCAATGATCGAGGCGGGCGGAAACATCTATTACCTCGCCAAACTCGCTGGCATCTTTAAGCTTTCGGTGCAGGATTTGGGTGGAATGCAGACCGGAAAAACGACAGATGAATTCCAGAAATTCCTGAGTTCAATGGCTTGAGGGGAGGATATAGCATGGCACGAATTCTTGGTGGTATCGCAACGTCACATATCCCGGCTGTTGGTAATGCGATTCAAAAAGAGCTTTATGACGATCCATATTGGAAGCCGTTCTTTGACGGCTATCCAAAGGTCCATGATTGGATAAAGGAGAACAAGCCCGATGTCGTGGTGAATATCTACAACGATCACGGGTTGGGTTTTTTCCTTGATCGCATGCCAACCTTTGCAATCGGCGCGGCACATGAATATCGCAACGATGACGAAGGCTGGGGTTTGCCGTCGCTCAACCCTTTCCCGGGCGCGCCGGAGGTGAGCTGGCACATCATCGAAAGCATGGTTGCCGACGAGTTCGACATTACCTCATGTCAGGAATTGTCTGTTGATCATGGTTTCGTAGTGCCGATGCAGCTGCTCTGGCCGGGTGCACCAAACAATCCCGACATGCCGCGCGCAGTGCCGATCAGCGCCAACACTGTGCAACATCCCATCCCGACGCTAAAGCGGGCGCTGGATTTCGGCCGCGCGCTACGTGAGGCTCTCTTGAGCAACCCTGAAGACTTGAAAATCGTCGTTCTGGGGACTGGGGGGTTGAGCCACCAGCTGGACGGCGAACGCGCGGGCTTCATCAACAAGGAATTCGATCAGTATTGCCTAGAAAAGATCGTTCACAATCCAGACGAGCTGACCAAGATCAGCCGGATGGAGCTGGTGGAAAAAGCCGGCGCACAGGGGACGGAATTTTTGATGTGGATGATGATGCGTGGCGCATTGGGTGACAATGTGACGGAACTGACAAGGAACTATCACATTCCGATCTCCAACACCGCCGCAGGCACGCTCTTGCTGGAATGTGCCTAGTTCAAAAGGGTGAGGCCTTTGCGCTGAATAAGAGGCAGCTATTCTGACCTCGATAAGACTAACTCACATTTTTTTGTGGCACCAAAAAACATCCTGCTGCTCACTTTTAAATTTTTGAGGGAGCCCTTAGTCTAAACAAGAAACGAATTGCAGAGATTATATTGTGAAACAGATCACATCAGCTGCAGCCTTGGTAATGGCATTCGCTACGCAAGCAGTGGCTGATTGTGGCAACTTGTGTGACTTAAGATGGTGGAAAGCAGCGACCACCGCTGATGTGCAGGCAGAGTTAAAGTCTGCTGCAGACGTAAATGTGCGAGGTGTGTTAGGTTTTACGCCCATGCATGTAGTTGCAACATTTGGCACCCCCGAGAATATCCAAGCATTGGTTGATGCCGGCGCGGACCTCATGGCAGAGAGTGAGGATGGCTGGACACCCTTGTACTACGCTGTACGCCGGGACAAACCCGCAAATGTCCAAGCCTTACTCGACGCTGGAGCGGACGTCGATATGGGTAATAAGCATGGTTGGACACCCTTGTACTACGCTGTACGCCAAGGCGTCCCAGTAAACGTCAAAGTGTTACTAGATGCTGGAGCAGACGTTGATGCGCGAACTGAGGATGGCTGGACACCATTGCATAATGCCGCGATTGGAGGCACCACTTCAACGATCCAAGTTCTACTTGATGCTGGTGCAAAAGTCATGGCACGGGACCAAAATGGTTGGACACCGCTGCACTGGGCTGCACGAACCGACGCCCCCGCGAACCTCCAAATTCTGCTTGATGCTGGTGCAAAGGTCATGGCGCGGGATGAATATGGCTGGACACCATTACATTGGGCTGCTCGTACCAACACGCCTACAAACATCCAAATTCTGCTTGATGCTGGTGCAGACCTCATGGCGCGGAGTAAGAGTGGCACGACACCACTGCATATCGCTGCACGCAGCCTAGGCACCTCTGCAAATATTCAAGTCCTGCTGGATGCTGGTGCAGATGCAAAAGCAAAAGACGAAGACGGCGAAACACCGTGGGATGTAGCCCAAAAGAATGATGAGCTCAAAGGTACCAAGGCCTATTGGGCGCTGAACGACGCGCAGTATAATTAGGTTCCGTTGGAATTGGTAGAAACTCACTACTGGCGTTGGTAGAAATACATGACTTGATGCGAGTGGAGCAATCTCTTGTGTCATACCCGAAGACAAAACGCATAGGTACCGTTTCTTTCTTGCTATGGCAAACGAGCTAAGAGTTGAAAATCGATAGTTAACCGACTTCTGTTGATACAATCTATTTGAGAACTCAGGTCTTCCTTTGTGAAAGCAAGAGCGAACTATGTTGAGTTTAAGGGCGTATGAGGAGTTAATAGAAGTTTGAATCTCCTTAAGTGGCCGCCTACGATCAAATCAGCATGAAGCGCATCCTATTCCGGTGTTTCAATTTTAAACTCAACTGCAACGTGGCTTTAGGTGAGTGTTGCGCCCTGTCTCTGGTAACAGCGACAGCCTCATTGCTCAAATTTAAATGAGTTCGAATTAGTCTGGTATTATCGCCGTCTAGCTTAGGGCTTGTTAATGTGTTTGTAGATAGTGGTGCGTGATACCCCCAAACGCCGCGAGACCAGACTTATATTTCCACCAGACTCCAACCAAGTTTTCTTGATAAGAATACAACTTTCTTTGCGTACAGGAGATTGTGAGCATGGATCACAAGGCATAATTTCTTCACCTGAAAGGTTTTGATCGCCCTGCACGGTTTCAATGCGGATGATCGGTCCATCTGAACTTGCGACCAAAATTTGAATTGTTTTTTTCAACTGTTTGATGTGACCAGGCCAGTCAAGCCTTTCAAGGGCATCGAGGGCTGGCTTTGAAAATTTGTGAGCATCAGAAATCTGGCGTAGCAATTCGCTCGCCACTGCACGAAAATCTAATCTTTGCGCCAAATTAGGAACGATAACTTGCGCGCCAAGAATATTCTCTAAAAAGACAGCGTCGATATCGGGTTGCGCCCGTAGCTCTTGGATTGAAAGTCGACTTGAAACAAAAACACTCGCTATTTTATTTTCATAATCTCCAATGCTCACTTCTTGGCGCGCTTCAAGCACTTGTGCCAAGGCGGTTTGAGCGCTTTGCGGTAGAGCTTCTATCCCATTTAGAAATAAGCTTCCACCTTTCGCACTGGAGAGAATACTTTCCGAAAAACCACAAAATCCGTGCTGGAAATACGAAAGTTTTCCATCTGACCCAAACAACATTTTCTCGTAATTCTCTTCGGTCAGCAGCGCACATTTAACTTCGACAAACGGCTGGTTCGCGCGAAAGTTGGTATGCAATTCAATCGCAGTTGTTTTCTTACCTGTCCCTCTGTTACCTACCAACAATACTGGAAGATCAAGCTGTAATGCTCTGTTTGCTTGCTTGAGGTGGCGTTTCAAGCCTGCATCATCGGCTATATATTTCTGCTTTGGTTTGGATACTTGTTCATGTTCCATGTAGTTATTAGCGCTCTGTGGCCCTAATTTTTTCGAAAACCCCCTCACGCCTCTACGTGCATCTAGTTCAACAATACGTTTGCTAGCGGGTTCTTGTAGCGCCATGAAAACGGCAGAACCCATGGCATCATAAATCCTGATAATTTCTTGTGATGAAAGGCGCGTGATTATACTGGAAAACGGAATTTCAAAAACATCTCCAAAATGGCTTTTGTTGGAAAGGGTTAACCCGTTTAACATAGATTTCGCGTTCGCGTTGGCTCCTTCAATAAACCCATGTTCATCAACAGCGAGAAGTGCGGCGCTGGTTGTCGAAAGGTATTCGTGCCGCGCGTGGAAACTGATGATTGAAGAGTTTCTAAATGCGTCAATGAACAATCGGTTTTCGACATTTTTACAAGCCAATTTAACCAAAGCCAAAGTATGGTTTTGGCGCAGGGATGCATCTGATGTGGCATCAATCATGCCAACAATTTCGTCATTTGGCCCATAGATTGGCGCGGCGAAGCACGACAGGTCACCCAATTTGCGAAAAAAATGGTCCCGTCCCGCAACAATCTGTGACGTTCCTGTTTGGAGGCAAAGCCCCAAGGCATTGGTGCCCCGATATTCCTCTGTCCAGATTGAACCCGGTATGACGGCCCTACCCGCATCACTATTTTTGAACTCTTTATCCCGCAGCGCATTTAACACCACACCGGTGTTATCAGCATATGCTACCATAAAGTTGGTTCCGGCAATTTGGTTGTATAATAACTCCAATTCAGGTTTTACAAACTGCTTGATATCTTCGTTTTTTTGTTTGGCTTGATGTAAATCTACTTCGGACAGCACTGCATCGACGGGTCTGCCATTGGGATCTAGCCCAAAAGAAGAACTGCGACGCCAGCTAGCTGCCAGCGATGCTTGCGAGATTTTAATTTCCGTGCCCAGCGCCGTTTGCACCAGGGCTTCATCGTTAAAACGAGTGCCTAATCGGCTCATATCTTGCTCCCCAGGCGGAGAAGATAATCAAGTTTAGGTAAAATCGCAAATTGGGCAAATGTTCAAAAAGTGAACATAATTTAGGCAAGTCTGCACAGTTCTGGTCACTTATAAGAGTTGCTCCGCGGGGAAATTAAATAATAACTCAAGTAATTCAGGGAATGAAAGGCGAAAAATGAAAGCTCAAGTGCTCAAAAAGTACGACGATCACCTGACAGCTCCGTCATGGGTCGATCTGGAAAATGTTGCGGATCCTCAGATTGAGAAGGCTAGTGACGTGATCGTTCGAATAGGTGGGGCCGGCGTTTGTCGTACGGACCTTCACATCATTGAAGGGGTTTGGCGTGAGGCAACCGACCCCAACAGGAAGCTTTTGCCGCTGATCATGGGTCATGAAAACGCTGGATGGATCGAGGATGTTGGCAGTGAAGTGGAAGGCCTGAAAAAAGGCGACCCGGTAATCGTGCACCCAAAAATTACAGGTGGTACTTGTCTTGCCTGTCGCCGCGGACATGACATGCACGGCGAAAACGGCTCTTTTCCCGGTGTTGATTGCGATGGTGGCTATGCCGAGGCTTTGAAAACGTCTGTGCGTAATATAGTGAAACTGCCCCAGACTTTGGTGCCCAAAGAAGTTGCGGCATATTCCGACGCAGGACTAACCGCATATCGGGCGGCGAAGAAAGCGTCACGGCATTTGTTGCCAGGCGAAAAATGCGTGGTGATTGGTTCAGGCGGTCTCGGTCATATTGGCATTCAAGTTTTACGCGCAATGTGCGCAGCAGACATAATTGTCGTAGATCCGTCCGATATGGCATTATCTCTGGCGGAAAGCTGTGGAGCAGATGCGCTCGTTAAGGCCGATGGCAACGAAGTTGAAAAGGTGCTTGAACTCACAAAAGGAAAGGGTGCCGAAGCCGTATTGGACTTTGTGGCTGAGCGTGGAACAACAGCCAAAGGTCTGGCAATGACTCGGGACATGGGCAGTTATTATGTTGTCGGTTACGGCGAGGACATTAACGTCAGCGCGTTTGAGATGATCACAACTGAAAAGAACATCATTGGCAATTTGGTTGGAACTTGGGCCGAGTTGACTGAGCTTATGTCGTTGGCTGACAAGGGCCAAGTAAATTTAGCAACACAGGAATACAGCTTAAATGATGCAAACACAGCTCTGCAGGATTTGAACAACGGCAAGGTCAAAGGACGCGCGGTCCTTGTACCTTGAATCTTGAACTAAACCAAATGGGAGGAACTATAATGCGAAACAAAACTGGTATAAGCCTATTGGCAGTGGGTGCAGCCTTGCTGGCCGGCATGGCTCAGGCGGATAAGTGGAGCGACCAATTTCCACACATTAAAAACACAGGAGACATTGCTGGCGAGTGCTCTTATGAAGCAATGTCCCAAAAGGATTACAGTGGTCAAAAGCTGACAATCAACACACATGCTGTGCCGGTCATGGGCGAGCCAACCGCGCTTCACGCGGAGCAGTTCAGTGCGCTAACCGGTGCGGAAGTGAACGTGATTCATACACCGGCGGGTGATTTGTACTCAAAAGCGATGGTACCATTCCAAGCTGGCCAGTCACCCTATGATATCGTGTTTGGTTTCTCGAACTTCATCCGAGACTGGAAGCAATATTTGCAGCCAGTGCCGGCGAAATATGTGAACATGGCGCAGATGCAAGACGTTACACAAAGTCATATTGATGTGAATTCTTGGGACGGAGAGATGATCCAGTTTCCAATTGATGGAGATCGTCATTATCTAAAGTATCGTAGAGATGTGATTGATAACCCCGAGTATCAGGCGAAATATAAAGCTGAAACTGGCAACGAATTACGGGTACCGCAAACCTGGAAAGAATATGGCGAGATGGCCGCGTTCTTTAATGGTTGGGATTGGGATAACGACGGCGAACTGGAATATGGTTCTGCCGAAGTTATGAAGAAAGACGACCTAATGTTTGCGGCATTTTTTAGCCGTTCCGTGGCCTATTCAAAAAATCCACGCGTCAAAGGTGGTTTCTTCTTCGATCTGGAAACCATGGAGCCTTTGATAAATGGACCAGGTTTCGTTGCGGCGTTAACTGATTGGGTTGAGGCAACAAAATATATACCACCAGGGGGCATCAACTTTGGTTTGGGTGATGAAATCAACTCATTTGGAGGTGGACAAACTTTGTTCAGTTTTTCATGGGATGATGCCTTTGTTGCAGCGATGCAGGATGACAGCCCAATCAAAAACAAAGTTGGCGCAGCGCCGTTGCCAGGTTCTGACACTGTGTGGAACCGCGACAGCGGAGCTTGGGAAGATACCTACAATCAAGCGCCTTACATTGTATGGGGTTGGACTGCTGCGGTTGCAAAGAAAAGTAAAAACCACGACATGGCCTTTGATTATTTATGCTTCTTTGCCAATGATGCCAACCACCAAGCTGACATCGCTATTGGTCGCTTCGGTGTTAATCCGTTCAAAAAATCCGATTTCGTGCCTGAAATCTACGTTGAGCGTCAAGGTTGGGATCCTGAAATCGCAAAGCAATACGCAGATACTCTGATGGAGATGGAAGAAGGAAGTACTAACCGGGTATTCCCATTGCGCGTGCCAGGTGTCTTCCAATTCAACAGCGCCATTGCAACAGGCACATCGAAGGCTCTGGCCGGTCAATTGTCACCGCAAGAGGCCCTAGATGAAGTCGCTGCTGAGTGGGAGAAAATTGTGAAACGCATCGGTGCCGACACAATCCGTGAAGCATATGCTATTGGTGTTGCTCTGGAAGACGCAGAGTGAGGCATACGGTAGCGTGAATCTATTGGAGCGCCCCTCGTGGTGGGCGCTCCTTACAAAACAAGGCAATGGCCAATGAATTTCAGACATAAATATCTCTTTTTGCTGCCCGGGCTTTTGGTTCTTCTGGGCATTTTGATATTCCCAATTGGATTCACGGTACGCTTAAGCCTTTCGAGTTGGGATAGTTTTTACCCTGCTCTCGATTTTATTGGTTTGGAAAATTATGTTCGCTTGTTTACGGACGATGCACGTTTTTGGGAAGCATTTGGCCGCCTCAGCCTGTTGTCATTGACAACAGTATTTTTGCAGTATGTCATTGGGTTTTCTTTAGCGCTCATGGTTTGGAAAGACATCGTCTTTCAACGTTTTTTTCGAGTTCTGTTCTTGATTCCGATGATGACAACTCCAGTGATTATGACGGTGATCTGGCGTACGTTTTTCCACGAGTCTCTGGGGCCAGTGAATGATTTTTTTAGCCTATTTGGCATGACACCACTGTGGCTGAGTAGCGAAGTACTTGCCAAGTTCACGGTAATTTTGGTGGAGGTTTGGCAATGGACGCCGTTTATGTTTTTGCTCCTGTTGGCGGGTCTTTTGTCCTTGCCGAAAGAGCCCTTTTTAGCTGCCTCGATTGATGGCGCAGGACCCATCCGGACGTTTGTTTACGTGACTTTCCCATTGATGGCACCTATCTCAATTGGGGCGATCATAATTAGGCTTATTGAGGCCTCCAAAATTATGGATACAGTTTACGTCTTAACGTCGGGCGGACCGGGCACAGCGACAGAGACGTCCAGCTTTTACATCTTCATCAAAGGTCTTCGTGAATTCCAATTTGGGTATTCTGCTGCGCTGTCCTTCACTTATCTGATTATCATGATCATCAGCCTAACTGTAATCGCAAAAATCTTGGTAAAACTGATGGTGCGGGGGAACTAACTATGGGTTTATTGTATACCACCTTAAAATACCTTGCCGTTACGCTGTGGTCGATATTTGTGATTGCGCCGTTCTTGTGGGCCATTTCGACCTCTTTTAAAGACTTCCAGTCGGTAACGAATGGTGCAACTTACATTCCATGGGTAGATTTTGAACCAACACTGGAGGGTTGGCGTGCGCTTTGGAAATCGCCGGCAAAAGGTGGCGTCGATATCGTCGAACCTTTTTTTAATAGCATATTTGTGACCTGCGCCGGTAGTTTGATCAGTATCTGTCTAGGTACACTAGCAGCCTACGCCTTATCGCGGTTCACTTTCAAAGCCGGATTTATCCGCAATAGTGATATCACTTTTTTCTTTATCTCTCAACGGATCATGCCACCGGTCGTCTTATCAATTCCATTTTTTATCATGCTTGGAAAGTTAAATTTATTAGACACTTTGTTTGGTCTAATCCTAGTGTACATCGTCTTGCTAATGCCCATCGCAGTGTGGATTATGGTTGATTTTTTCAACAAGGTACCACGCGAGATTGATGAGACTGCATTGATTGATGGGTGCAATCCGTATCAAGCTTTTTACAAAGTTGTGCTGCCAAATTCGATCCCTGGCATCATCGTGGCGGGAATGTTTTGTATGATCTTTGGCTGGACCGATTTTTTCTTTGCCTTCATTTTGACCTTTACCGAAGTGCAACTTTTGCCAGTTGCGATCGTGGCTCTGAATTCGTCGATAACACCATGGTGGAGCCTCTCTGCGGCCGCTCTGGTCAGTGTCGCGCCCCTTGTCGTGGTCGCATTCGTCGTCGAGCGATATCTGTCAAAAGGTAATCTATCTGGAGCGTTAAAATAAATGTCACTTGTTGCCCAAAGCCTGTGTCTGCGGTCAGACGCTGAATATCATTTGAATGACGTTTGTTTTGAAATGTCAAAAGGTGAAATCTATACGATTATAGGACGAACTTTGGCTGGTAAAACTACGTTGCTAAAAACTATAGCGGGGTTAATCGGACCTGACAGCGGTGACTTAACTTTAGATGGCCGCGACTTTGGCAGCATTCCTGTGTGGAAGCGCGAAGTGGCGATGGTATATCAGCAGTTCATTAATTACCCACACTTGAATGTTTATGAAAATGTAGCCTTTCCGCTAAAACAACGTGGGATGGCACGGTCGGAAATTCGAACTCGAGCGATGAAAGCGTTGTCTCAAGTAGGATTGGGTGGCTTTGAAAACCGTAAAATTCAAGCTCTTTCAGGTGGCCAGCAGCAGCGAGTTGCCTTGGCGCGCTCGCTGGTTAAAGAGGCCAATATTGTTTTGCTGGATGAACCTTTAGTTAATCTAGATTATAAATTACGCGAGCAGTTGCGAGAAGAATTTAAAAATATCTTCAGTGCGAAAGCCTCGGAAAATTCCATTCTGATTTATTCCTCCACCGACCCTGTGGAAGCGATGCAGTTAGGTGGGCAGATCTTGGTGATGGATGAGGGGCGGATATTGCAGCAGGCAAGTGCCAAAGAAGTTTATGAGAACCCTAGCACCACCAAGGTGTCGCAAATCACTAATGATCCGGCAATGAACCTGTTTGAAGGCACTGTCGCAGAGGGCAAGATCATTTTAAGTTCGCAAATTCAACTTGATTTGCCTCAACATTGTCGAACGCTTCCATATGGTAATTATACCTTTGGTCTCAGGGCAGCAGAGATCACTTTGGATGCGTCGGGTTTTCCCTTCACCGTTGAACTCTCTGAAATCAGTGGATCTGAAACCTTTCTGCATTTGAAGCATGAGCATATCCATGTGGTCGGGTTACTGGATTCAGTTCAAAATTTTAACACTGGAGAAACCGTTACAGCGAAATTTGACACAACGCATCTTTATTCTTTTGCGAATGATGGAAGATTAAAGTCCTCACCCTATGGCGGAATGAAGTAATGGCTGAAATAGAACTACAGAATATTGCGCATTCCTATAATCCAGAGGCGCCGGATAAAACATACGCTTTGAACCCGTTCAATATGACGTGGGTTGATGGAGGTCGGTACGCAATTTTAGGTCCATCGGGTTGCGGGAAAACAACCATGTTGAACATTATGTCAGGTATTGTGCAACCATCGGAGGGGCAGCTTCTTTTTGATGGCACCAATGTGACTAGGGCATCCACGTCCGAGCGCAACATAGCGCAGGTGTTTCAATTTCCAGTGATTTACGGGACTATGACAGTTGAGCAGAACTTGGCTTTTCCATTAGTCTGCCGCAATTATGAGAAGCCTGCGATTGCTGCCAAAGTGCAGGAAGTTGCCGACGCATTAAGTTTACAGAGCTTGCTGAAAAAATCGGCTAGCAGACTAACAGCAGATCAAAAACAGCTTATATCCTTGGGGCGTGGCCTAGTGCGTGATGATGTGGCGGCTGTCTTGATGGACGAACCGCTTACAGTGATCGATCCCGATCTCAAATTCCGCCTACGCCGGCAGTTGAAGGAAATTAACCAAAAATATCGCTCAACGTTGATTTATGTGACGCACGATCAAAATGAAGCGATGACCTTCGCTGAGAATATAATTGTGATGGACGCGGGCAATATTGTTCAAGTGGGCTCACCATCTGAGCTTTTTGAACGCCCCAAAACGACTTTTGTCGGATATTTTATCGGCGCTCCGGCTATGAATTTTTTCAAGTGCAGTGTCGCAGATAAGTATTCTATGTCCTTAGGAAGTGCGGTGATTAAAACGCTGACTGACTTATCGTCCGTTGATAGTGAAAACCTAAAATTGGGTATCCGATCAGAATACATAAAAATACTTGAAGCGAGTGCAGAGAACACAATCGCGGCACAAGTGCAAAGAGTTGAGGATTTAGGTAATCATAAGCTGGTGACGGCGAATTTTTCCGGATTGAGTGTAAAAGTTAAAATGAAGCGTGATCTTTCCATTCCAGCCGAAACCGTACATTTACAATTGCCAGAAGCCAATTGCTGCATTTACGAAAACGAGCACCTGATTTAACTTTAGAATGTACTGTCAGTGAGCATGTATTCGAGATTAAATTTTTAAAATAGCCGGTGCAAACTGACTACAACTTGGTATTGAAGTTATAGTCTGTGGAAGACGTATGGAAGTAGTCTGCTTTGTAAACGCTAAGTCACGCCGCACTCATCAGTAGGCATCCAAGACTGAGAAGCACAACGAAGTTTCAGGCATTAGCCATCAGTTCCTAGCACTGAAATTTCAGTCTGCTTTCAGATTTAAGACTGAGATCTTAATTGGTGCCTGAAAGATTGTTTGCTTTATGAATTATGTCTTTCAAGAGGGGCTAAATAAAAGCCTGTAAGAGCTCAAAAGACTTAAATTATTTTTAATTTACATTTGATTTTGTTCTGCAAACATACTTCAGATTTTAATGAAACTTCAACATTATCGTATTTTTCTATTATCTTTAGCCAATGCTGTTTGGGATCAAAGTGACAGTTCCGATTGATTCTTTTTTTTCTGTTGGTTTTGAAGTAAAAAGGGATCCCTATCTGAGTTAGTGGTTGATAAAAAATATTTGCCGATCCTTAAAAACAGGAATAACCTTTGATTTACAATTTTAATTGGAGATCAAATGCAAAAATTATCTATAATCAGGTTTAAACCAAAGTCCGGATGCTTTGACGAGTTTGTTGCAAATCTAAAAGCGTTTAATGAAGATAAGCATCGTGTTTTTCACTTGATGCAGTCAGGAGATGAGCTTTACGGTATTGTCATAAGGGACGCCAACATATTAACCCAAGATGCTGCAAACGGCGTGAATTGGCTAGATGGGCAGCGACACCTTTTGCAAGAGTTTGATGCGGTTAATAATCACACTATCCCATTAAGTGGTGACCTTCTATTCAGCTCAGTCTGAGTAAAACTTACCTTTAAACAGAAAATAACCAACGGAGACTAAAAATGTTGTTTATGATCCAGTCCTCTCACGACTATTCAACTTGTCAGACACATCACCCGGAAAAGGGTCCGCTCTTTAAGGAAACATTAGCAAACCTTGAGAACCATGGTGTTAAGGTCCACGCCCAATACTCAAATCGTCTAGAGCACACCCTTTTTATTGTCTGCGAGGCTGACAGCTTTGAGGCTTTGGATACTGCGTTCGACCCGATTCTAGAGATGGGGCACCTAGAAGTTACGCCCGTAATGAAACGTGATTAATGAACGCGTTTGATATTTTTAATGCTGATTTTATCGGTTTGAGATGTGGGAACTTTCTAAGGAGCTACCTTACTCGACTTGTCAAAAGATGGGATATGTTCTTTCTGGCCGCGCAAACGCGGCTGGATGTCACCTAATTGACCATATTGATAAGCCTGCTACGCCGACAAGACAAACTGCCATGAAAAGGTTAACTGATTTCTGCTTATTTGCGGACAAATTCAACTCATTCAACTTACACCCTGCGCCTAGCCAGATTAAATGAAGTGTAAGCCATATAACGTTCATAATGAACAACTTAAGGGTAGTTTCGATTATAAAATTGCTTGGATAAAACGCAAAACCAGTAAAAAAGGTGGTGTGTACAGCGTAGGCTTTGGGGTTGATAAACTGTAGCGTCATGCCGGTCACAAAACTGGGGGCGTGAAGATTGATGAAAGAAACTCTCGATCCTGCCAGAGAAATTTTCAATGCGAGATATCCCAAATATCCAGCGGAAGAAAATAAAAGTAGCGTTCGTATAATAGGCTCAGACAAGATTATTGCGGCTAACCCTGTTATCACAGCGATGCTGACAATGAAGTGTCCTGCAAACAAACCTGCCATGTATTGCAACCCACGTTGCCACCCGTACGCTGCGCCAACTCCGGCGAGCGATAATACACCGGGTCCCGGAGTAATGAACATTAAAAATGAAACAACTGCGAAGGTAATCATTTAATTTCTCATTAATAAAAATTTACTTTTACATCGGATATTTCTCTTGTTGACAAGGCTTAGAAAATAAAAATGACATTGGCGAGTTTCTGATAGATTAACTCGGTAAAGAAGTGGTCGTCCGAGAGCAGTCTTTTTATGGCATCGAGAGGATTGAAATTGCCAAAACGCTGGATAGTTCAAATCGCTCTGACAGTCGCACTTTTATGATCCAGAAACTTCAGATTTTGGTTATTTGGTTATTGAGGAAACTAAATGACCATCAATCATTAAGTTCTCATGTTTATATTTTTTACGAACTGGAATAACGACCTGCTTACTCCATGCATTTACTGCGGCTAGGGCATCTTCGCCATCTATTGTGACAAAAGCAGTCATCCGCATTGGGTTATCGCAATCTTTACTTATATTTACTGAAATTTTTGAAGATATTGAAGAATCACTCCAGTCTCGCCACATTCGGCTTAGCTCTGTTATGAATGCGTCATTATCTTCTTCAGAGGTAAATGTGTTTACATTCAGGCGTTTAATTATCGGCATTATTCTCTCCATTTAATATGTAATATTGGCAACCACATTCTCCCAACCTATGTTGTTTGTTCTTAAGTTGGTAAAAATTTTGACATCCATTTATACTGATGAAATTCCTCCTTAAAAGCCTTTTGCCGACTTGGCTGGCATTATTTTACAATTTTACGAGCCTTGTGGTGGCTGAAAAATGACCCACATCGAATTTTCTTTTTGAGTGTTTTTTTCAATTGGTGGAAAGGGGCAATTATGCGTTCGCCGAATTATATGAATACACAGTTATTTTTAGGAATTTGGAGCTCATTCAACCGAATTCAAGCAGGAAAAGCTTCAAAAATTATGTTTTCACTTCACAGGCGTTGACGTTTTTACGTAATAGAGTGGTCTTCCTTTCAGGTTAAGGCCAATTTGTTGATTTTGGGTCGTTGAGTCCAAATTTTCCCCGATGTTGGCGTAGTTTGGCAGTCGAGAAAGCACGTAACTGTGTAAGTGACCAGTTAGGATCATTTGGGCTGCTGGGACTCGATGAATTTGGCCTAGTCAAAAAGTCAGGTTGACAAATATGACTATTTCACTCAGGTATAGGTAAATTAGCCAGCCATTGATTCCGTGGCAAGCCGCCTCACCCAAAACTTTGAAGAGAGCTGGCCAATGCAACACGCTTACCTACAGAATGAAAAGTTTAGATCATATCGATTGGAGGTCCTGACTATCGCATTTGAGCTAGGCCTTCCAAATCTCATGAATATTGAATGGCTCTTCGAGCGAGCGGAATTCGGTGAGCATTGTGGGCTATATTTATGAGAATGGCGAAAGAAATTTTAGTCCAGTGTTGGAATATTTTGTCCGCCTGCACACAGTTGAACCTGAACATCCGCAACTGTCTCTTTCGGACAAAGCGTGAGGATCCGCGGCACATGACACGTACCACCAGTGTACGCGAGCCGGTGCACACGGGATGAACGCATTAAGCCGGCATAGAGGTGGCCTTCCCGTAGGCTATCTGGCTGAACTCGGACCGATTGAAGCAGGAGCTGTCCGCTATCTCAGGCTTTGGTGTGACGGCCCTGATGCACAGACTAAAGTATGGAATGACTTTGCTGCGGCTCTTGGAACGCACAAAGGTCGCAAAGCCCTGAAATCATTCGAGGCACTCATAGATCTGTGCATTCTCCACGGACGCCGCCCGCTGATACGACACCATCTGGATTGCAAATGCCTGGGTGCTGACGAATCCTGTTTTGCAAACTTTGTGGGTTATGCCAGTGAAGGCGAGCGAGAAGACGCACTGTTAATTGCGACAACGATAGTGCGTCCCGATATGGCTCCGCCTCTAGTCGCCCTTGCACAGGAATTTGGCCTCATCCTCCGATGCATGGCGCTAAAAGCTAATCAGATCAATGTAAATTCAAAAATGCTACACTGAAAAGGATAATTTCCCATGAAGTCTCATATGCTCCTAACGAGTGCCTTTACCCTAAGTCTTGGCACTGCAGTATTTGCAGATGCAGGGTCTACTAAGTTGGCCGTTCTCAATACTTATGCGGATATCGCACATGCCACGTATGCCGACAGCCTTTTTGTCACCAACGGAGCAGGACTGGCTTTTTCTATTCAATCGGACCACGAGATCAAGCCAATCCAGCACTCTGTAAGTTGGGATAATCATCTTGTAGTAGTTTAATGCATGATAAGTGTTCACTTCAACTGCGCAGACTTGGAACTAAAGTTTTCTTTATGTTGAGACCGCTTAGCGTCCGTAGCACTTAACTCACACATTTAGCGATTATACTAGGTTGATATTCATGGCTGGTGGCGCAATAAATATGTTTAAATCGACGCAGCCAATAGCTCTTTTGAATAGGGGTGGCTGGCACGCATTTCACGCAGGGTGGCGACATCCATGATTTCGACAATCTCGCCATTTTTCATAACGGCGAGATGTTCGCACATATGACCCACAACAGACAGGTCGTGCGAAACCATCACAAAAGTTAGCCCGCGTTTGTTGCGCAAATCTGTTAGCAAGTTTAGAATTTCTGCCTGAACCGACACATCAAGGGCCGATGTTGGTTCGTCCAACAACAGAATTTCTGGTTCAGGCGCTAAAGCCCGTGCGATGGCAACACGCTGTCGCTGACCGCCTGACAATTGGTGGGGATACCGGAACCGAAAATTTCCACCAAGACCCACATCGTCCAACAGTTTAACTACGCGCGCATCAATATCCTTGAAGCCATGTAAATAGAGAGTTTCACCAAGGACTTGATCTACTGAGTGCCGTGGGTGCAATGACGCATATGGATCCTGAAATACCATCTGAACAGATTTATAAAAGGATTTCGGTCTCGTTTTTGTGACCGGTTTGCCGGCGACAGAGATCGCCCCTGACCAATCGATTGCCAAGCCCATGATCGCACGCAGGATGGTGGACTTTCCTGATCCACTTTCACCTACTAGACCAAAGCTGGCACCACGTTTAACGATAAAGTTGGAATCTCGCACTGCATCGACCCGGTCATTTCCAGTCCCAAACCAAACACTCAGGTCTTTGACGTCGAGCATATTCATATGCGGCCACTCACACTTGGGGCATTTGACCATGATGGATCACGGCTCAGTACCTCCAGTTTTTTGCGTGGGGCATCAAGACGGGGTAGAGAATTTAGCAGTCCGCGTGTGTAAGGATGTTGAGCGTTTTGCAGATTTTTGGCGTCGCAGACTTCCACAATACGGCCTGAATACATTATAAGTACCCGATCGCAAAAATCTGCGACGAGGTTCAGGTCATGGCTAATGAATATCAACCCCATGCCACGATCTGTGACAAGGGTGTCAATGATCGACAAAACTTGTCGCTGTACTGACACATCAAGTGCTGAAGTTGGTTCGTCTGCAATTAGGATTTCAGGGTTTGGAATCAGCATCATTGCGATCATGATACGTTGGCCCATGCCGCCGGACATTTCATGCGGGTAAGCTCGCATCACACGTTCTGCGTTGTGAATTGATACAGCTTGCAGCATCTCCAGCGCTTTCGTGTAAGCTTCTGATTTGCTTGCTTTGCTGTGCAGGCGGTAGGCTTCGATGATTTGTTGTCCGATGGTCATTACTGGGTTAAGCGAAAACTTAGGATCCTGCATCACCATGGAAATACGCTGACCGCGAACATCACGCATCTGGCGTTCTGACTTTTGCATTAAGTCAGCACCCTGTAGTGATATTTCATTAGCAGTTACTATGCCAGGTGGGCGGATCAGGCGTAATATGGCGCGACCTGTCATGGACTTACCAGAACCGCTTTCGCCAACGATCGCAAGCCGCTCACGTCCAAGGGTGAAAGACACTCCGCGCACTGCGTCAAAAACTCCCTGACGGGATGGGAACTTTACCCATAAATTTTGAACATCAAGCAGTGTCATTTTTCATTATCCTTTGGATCCAGAACATCACGCAGCCCGTCACCAAGCAGATTAAAAGCCAGGCTCACCGTGAAAATAGCCATGCCCGGCATGGTTGCTACCCACCAGTGATCAAGAATGAACCGGCGGCCCTCAGATATCATGGCACCCCATTCCGGGCTAGGAGGTTGCGCACCCAGACCAAGAAAGCCGAGCCCGGCAGCGGCAAGTATGATTCCAGCCATGTCCAGTGTGACGCGAACGATCAACGAAGAAATACAAAGGGGCCAGATATGTTTAGTAATAATTCTGAAGGCCCCAGCGCCCTGAAGTCGGATAGCGCTGATGTAGTCGCTGGAGCGGATGGTTAGTGTTTCAGCGCGTGCAATCCGGGCGTAGGGAGGCCACGCGGTCAGTGATATTGCGAGCACAGCGTTTTCGATCCCTGCACCAAGTGCGGCCACGAAAGCTAGTGCTAGAACCAGACGGGGAAAGGCCAAAAATATATCTGTGATCCGCATCAAAATCTGATCTGCCCATCCCCCTGCATATCCTGCAATTGTTCCAACAAGAAGGCCTGTAATTGGCGCAATCAAGGCGACAAGACCAACGATATAGAGCGTAATCTGTGAACCAAAAATCAGACGACTGAGGATATCGCGGCCAAGACTGTCAGTACCAAGTATGTGATTGATAGATCCCAATGGTTGCAAACGATTGGCAAGGTTCTGTGCAAATGGATCATGTGGAGCGAGAAGTGGTGCTGCAAAGGCGATTAGGACCAAAAAAATTAAGATCCACAAACCGACCATTGCCATTGAGTTTGCACGAAAAGACAGCCATCCCTTGTAAGCTGCTGCTAATTTTGCGTGCCGCCTCGAGGAAGGGGTATCCGTCAGGAGCCATGCCCGCCACGTCCGGTCTTCAACCATCTATTTTGCCCTCGGATCGAAGACCTTGTAGAGAAGGTCTGAGAATATATTAAGCAGGATAAAGATCAGTCCGACGACAACAGTGCCGCCCATTACCGCACTCATATCGGCGCTCAGCAATGCAGTGGTTATGTAACTTCCGATACCCGGCCAGCTGAATATGATCTCTGTTAGCACTGATCCTTCCAGCAAGTTTGCATAGCTGAGTGCGATTACGGTAATCAGCTGCACGCGTATGTTTTTAAATGCGTGACGCCAAATTACGGCACTTTCGGACATGCCTTTGACCCGGGCGGTTGTTATATATTCGGCGCTTAATTGTTCCAGCATAAAAGAGCGTGTCATCCGGCTGATGTAGGCCAGCGAATAGTACCCCAGCAAAGATGCGGGCAGCACAATATGGCTCAACGCATCCTTGAAGACCGTCCAGTTTCTATCAAGAATGCTGTCGACCAGTATCATTCCCGTCACTGAGGGCACGATATCTACGTAAAAAATGCCAACACGCCCGGGTCCACCTACCCAACCAAGAATTCCGTAGAAAATTAATAGTCCCATCAGGCCAAGCCAAAATATTGGCATGGAATAACCTACAAGAGCAACAACGCGGGCGATTTGATCAATCCATGATCCGCGCTTGACAGCGGCGACCACGCCTAGGGGGACGCCCAACACAATTCCGGCAAAGACACCGATGGTTGCAAGTTCTAGCGTTGCGGGAAACACCCGTTTGATATCTTCGGCGACAGGTCGGGCGGTTAACAACGACTTACCAAAATCTCCATGGATTACGTCCCAAACGTACAAGGCAAATTGCACAATGATGGGTTTGTCGAGACCGAGCTGTTCATAAGCGGCATCATAGGTTGCCTTCGTGGCTTGCTCACCCACAATTGCTAGCACAGGATCTATCGGCATCACCCGCCCAATGACGAAGGTGACAAACATCAAGCCAAGCATTGTGACGATAATCGAACCTAGTGTAAGAAACGTGGCCCTGATCCAAAGTTCGAGAGGCGCCCTATGGCGCCCCCCGTTGTTGTGTTCAGATAGTGCCACCTATTTGGTTACCGGCCAGTATGACACAGCTGTGATGGCGCCGCCAAGATTGAGGTTTTGAACTGCCTCATTGCGGCCTGTTTGCTCGATCTTTTGAAAGAGAACAGCAAATGGAGCGACATCTCGGAATTTCGATTGGATATCGGCATACATTTTCGCGCGTACATCCCGATCTCCCTCAATCACTGCACCAGCGACCATCTCTGTTAAACCATCGGTATCCCAAGCGTTACGCCATGCCAAAAGTCCTGTGGCGCCTGCTGCATCCGTATTGTCTGGGTTATAAGCAAAAGTACCGGCATTGGTATGTGGATCTGGGTAGTCTGGTCCCCAAGCGCCCATGTACATATCCAGCTCGCGTGCGCGATAGCGCCCAAGAATCGCCTTGGCAGTGCCCACGGTGATATTCAGCTTGATACCCACCTCTGCAAAAGTATTTTGCAAGCTCTGCGCAATCTCGACGCGCTCCTGAGCCTCGCGAACGCCAACCTCAATCTCGAACGGACCCACGTTGGCGGATGCTAACAATTCCTTCGCTTTTTCGATATTCAGGCTGAAGGGATTCTCATCCACGGCGCCGAGATAGGTGCGCGGTAAAAAGTTCTGATGGATCGTGTACTGTCCGTTGAGGAAACTATTTTGCATCCCCTCATAGTCGACCAAATATTTGATTGCTTGGCGCACTTCAGGTTTGGATAACTCTGGGTGCTTCTGGTTGACAGAGATGTACATTAGACGACCACGTAATTCATCATCTACGACCACGCCATCAGCTCCGCGAACACCAGCGATATCTTCAGGATTGAGGTTACGTGCCACATCAATATCACCGCGTTCCAACATCAAACGCTGAGTGGCACTTTCCTGAACGTGGCGAACAATTACACGCTCCATCGCAGGAGCACCGCCGTGGTAATCGGAGTTTGAAGTCAGAGTTACGCTCTCATTGGGTTTCCAACTTTGCAGCACGTACGGGCCCGACCCAGCCGAATTAGTCGCCAGCCATGTGTTGCCAAGATCGCCGTCAATTTCGTTCGCCATAGCTGTTTTCATGTCGACAATACTGCCGATTGTGGCTGTCAGACAGTTTAGGACGAATGATGTCGCGTAGCGTTTGTCAGTGGTTATGCTCACCGTGTTACCGTCAGCCACAATTGTTTCACTCGCATTCTCAGCAGTGAAGCCAAACTGCGTCAGAATAAACGATGGCGTTTTGTTAAGTATCACAACACGCCGCAAAGAGAATTCGACGTCAGCCGCGGTCACAGGATTTCCTGATTGGAATGAAACGTCATCACGGATCGTGAAGGTGATGGTTTTCCCATCCTCCGAGACTATCCAACTTTCTGCCAAATCTGCTTGATAACCTGCGTCGAGATTCAAGGGATCAAAATTAACCAGCTTGCCATAAAGGTTGCGCAGCACGTCAGATCCTGCGAACTCAAAGCTCTGCGCTGGGTCAAGTGTTGTGATGTCGTCAATGCGATTTGCGATTACCAGCATGTTGGCGGGTGTTTCCGCGAAAGCTGTAACAGAGCTTAGCCCGACCGCAAGACCGATCGCAGCTCCGGATAGTAAACGATTAAAAGTGTTCATTTAAAAACCTCTCCTTTTTGATAGTTGTGATAGCAGTTGTGCTCCAATGGATTAAGATCCCCAAGTTTTTTCTAGCACACGCAGCCAGTTTTCATGGCAAAGCTTAGTCATCAAGATATCGTTGAACCCGTGCTTTACCATAGCCTGTCTCAAATTTGTTAAATCCGCAGCTGTTGCGACTCCCTTGGGCACGATTGCTCCATCATAATCAGACCCGAAGCCTACACGATCTTCGCCCAAATGGTTGATTAAATAATCTATGTGCCGCAGCATTTGTTCTAACGGTACGTCATCAACCATGCGGCCGTCGCCTCTAAGAAACGCTGCAGCAAAATTCAGCCCCACCATGCCGTCACTCTCTTTGATCGCTGCAAGTTGGTCATCTGTCAGGTTGCGTGAATGTGGGCAAATGCCGTGTGCGTTCGAATGGGTGGCGACCAAAGGTTTTGTGGAATGCCTCGCAACATCCCAAAAGCCCGCCGCATTCAAATGTGATACGTCAATCATAACACCGAGTTCGTCACAGCGTTTAACAAGACGTATTCCGTGATCGGTCAGACCCGGGCCTATGTCGGGGTCGCTCGGAAACCGGAATGGAACGCCATGACCAAAAATTGTTGGCCGACTCCATACTGGACCGATAGAGCGTAACCCTGCCCGATAAAGCACCTCCAAATTGTGAAGGTCTGGATCAATCGCCTCGGCGCCTTCAATATGGAAGATCGCTGCGATCTCGCCTTTTGATAGTGAAACGCGTATATCAGCAGCACTATGGCAGACTTTTAATGCACCTTTGCTTTCCAGGTCGAACAAAATAGCGGCTATCGCCATGACTTTAGGAAGGGCCTCTTTCCAGCCAATTGCAGCTGGCAGCGGCAAATCGTAGGACGGTTTTGTCATTTCTTGCATTTTGACATCGTAGTTAAGCGGCGACGGGACGTAGACAGCAAAAAAACCGCCGCCAAATCCCCCTGCGGTAGCTTTGGCCTGATCAATTGCACCGTCGCGCCCGGTTAGAAACGTTTCCGATGTTGCCGTCCCACCTGCCTCGTAGAGGTGCAGCAGGACATCGTTATGCCCATCAAAAATTACTGGTGTGATTGCTGCAGTCAAAAAAGTTCCTCTACGTAACACACTAGAAACATTATCAAAGAAATCGTGAACTGCGAGTCAAAAATTAAAATGGGCCAGACAAGTTTCGTAACGCAATTTGACTTTAACGCCCAGAATTCCCGTATGCCCAATATGTTTCTCTAAAATGATTTGACTGTTTGAGCTTGATGATGAAACCGAAAGGCTGTCGCAGAGTAACTCCCGCAGGACCTCTAAATAGCCAGTGTTTTCGCTGGCAGGTATACTTTACGTTAGACAATTATTGTTGGCTCTTGGAAAACCACGCAAGTTTAAGCTGAAACTTTTTGGGGAAGAGCATGTCATCGTGACGCATATGCAAAACCTTATTCTAATTCTGGCGTGAAATGGAACGTTTCAGTTGGAAAATTTGTGCTAGCAATATCTTAACGTGGGGAGAGTAAGTTTGTATTTTAACTTGGATTTTAAGTTGGTGATTTGCTATTTTGAATTGTAAGAATTTGGGTTGGGAGATGACTTTTTCATTTCCCGTTTAAAGAAAACGAATAGCCTTTACTTGACATAATGAAACAACTTCTTCACAGGTTTCGCATCGTTTTCATTTAAATTTGTTTATAATCAAAAAATATAAGCCTACGAGGATTTAAAAAATTGCGGTCATGGTATACTTCTTTGTTTCAACCGCTTGGCGCTTTTCAATGTCAAATTGATACTCTAAGGTCAAATGATGGATTTTGAGATATTGCAAGTTTTGTCGCACCTGGATGCAAACCACATGGCATTGGCCTTGACCTCATTGGGGATTTGTCTGGCGATTATTGCATCGCGCAAGCACATGCCTTTTTTAGCAGGTCGGTCTCAGGATCTTGGAGCCGTTCAGTCAACGCATGTTCGAAACACTCCGAGGGTTGGCGGCATCGCGATTTTTGCCGCGCTTCTCGTTAGTCTGACGGTTGCACCGGGTTCGGAAATAAACGTTTATGTTAATATTATAAGTGCAGCTGGCATTCTTTTTGCTGTTGGCTTGTTTGAAGACCTTGGGCTCAATGTGCCCCCAAAGTTCCGTTTATTGGCGGCAATCGTTGCGAGCTTTTGCGCGATCTTGATGCTTGGGACATGGATTCCGAGAACCGACATACCGGTAGTTGATGTGCTCCTAAAATATTGGTTTGTCGGCGGGCCTGTGACGCTTTTGATAACTGCGGGCATTGCCAACGGATTTAATCTCATAGACGGGGTAAATGGTTTGGCAGCGTTTACGGCCATGTCGGCAGCCTTGGCGCTTTGTTTAATTGCCGGCTTGGCTGGCTACTCTTCGATGGTTCAATTCACCACATTTTTACTGGCGATCATATTTGGGTTTTTCTTGATGAACTATCCATTTGGTTTAATATTTTTAGGCGATGCTGGCGCTTATACCATCGGTTTCGTATTGAGTTGGTGTGGAATTGCTATCTTAATCTACGCTCCCGAAGTATCCCCATGGGCTTTGTTGCTTACTATGTTTTGGCCAATTTGCGATATGCTCATGGCGATTTTTAGACGGTTTCGTAGTAAATCGGAAGTGTCTCACCCGGATCGTATGCACATGCACCAGATGGTGATGAGAGCAATGGAAATTTGTCTGCTGGGGCAAAGTAACCGCAATATTTCAAATCCGCTTGCGACGCTTGTTTTGGCGCCCTTTATAATCATACCTCCGCTGACTGGTGTCTATTTTTGGAACCAAAGCACCAGCGCCTTCTTATCTACGTTGGTATTCGGCACAATCTTCTGCACTATCTACGCAATTGCACCCAGCCTTATCCGCCGCCGCCGCCGCCGTAGCGTCGATGCATCACTCACGCCAACGAGGAGCATGCCAGCGGCCGAGTAATGATTTGCTGTGAGGTTCTCTCGTTGGGAAATTATTTATTTTTTGCTTGCGAATAATCTCACGTTTGTGGGGACATTTAAATGTTATGCGGGCTCACAGCTTTACTGACAATTTCATTTAGTTGGAAAGCCCAAAGCTGTTAATTGCGCCGGAGCGCAGACGAAACTCGAAAAGCCCCAGGCGAGAATGCGCGGGTGCGGGTGCGCAGCACCGGAGTATTTTCCGATTTCCCGCCAAAGGCCTCACGAACTACAATGTACAGCCCGCTGGCAATGATAATTGTTGCGCCAATCAGAGTTTGCTTATCGGGATATTCTCCAAACAGTAAGGACCCGAAAATAATCGCCCAAACGATTTGGGAATACTGCATGGGTGCAACGATTGCGGCCTCACCATAAGTGTAAGCTCCAACAAGACAGAAGGCGGCCAGAAAACCCAAGATCGCAATGGCGCCCATAGCCGAAAAATCTACGAGGGGCATCGGTTTATAAACAAATCCCAGGCTTACACCCATGATGAGAAAGGTTGCTGCAAGAGGGAAAAGCAACATCACAACACGCCGTTCTTCGCGACCGATACGGCGCGCCACAATCGATTGAACTGAGGCACTGCAGACTGCCCCGCATGCAGCCAAATGTCCAAGTTCAAGTTCAGTGTCACCGCTGGGGCGCACCACGACGATAACGCCGGCTAAACCAATTAAAACTGCGGCGGCACGATGAAGGCCTACCTTCTCGCCAAGAATGGGAATGGCTAGCACGGTAATTACCAAAGGTACCGTAAAGAAAATCGAATAAACTTGTGCTAGTGGCAAGGTTGAAACGGCATAGAAACCACACATGCCACCCAGCGCCATAACAAAGGAACGGAGTGCAACCCACCACGGATGAACTGGTCGAAGGTTGCCTTGCGTGGGATCGCGTACCAACATGATGGTGACGAGCGGAAACGACATCAGGCTCGTAAAAAACAGAATTTGAACGGGTGAGTACGACCCACCTAAATGACGAACGATCACATCGTGGGTGGAAAAACAGGCAAAGCCTGCAAATGCCAGTAAGACGGCCTTGAAGTTCATGAGTGTCGCCTAAGTTTCAATTATTTAAAGTGTCTCCTCTGAAATTAGGCTTAGCTCGAAATCAAGGGGAAAGCACTGCGTTAACACACCCTTCGGCCAGTTTGAGTTCTTTTTGATTTTTACAAACTCGCATCCAAAGCTAATAGGATGGCATCTCCCATCTCGGTGGTTGAGACGGGTATTCCGTCACCTGCCTGCATCAAGTCGGCTGTGCGTACGCCATCGGCCAGCACGTTTTCGATTGCTGTTTCTAAACGATTTGCTTCTGCCCCTTCATTGAATGAATAGCGCAGCGCCATAGCAAAGCTTAAAATGCAGGCCGTTGGGTTCGCTTTGCCTTGGCCAGAAATGTCAGGCGCAGAGCCGTGGACGGGTTCATACATGGCCTTTGGTCTGCCATTAGTCATCGGCGCTCCAAGAGACGCCGAAGGCAGCATGCCAAGCGATCCCGTTAGCATAGCCGCACAGTCTGACAAAATATCGCCGAATAGGTTGTCCGTGTAGATCACGTCAAATTGTTTGGGTGCGCGGACAAGTTGCATGGCGCCATTGTCGGCGTACATGTGGCTAAGTTCAACCTCGGGGTAATCTGCAGATACTTCTGTCACCACGTCGCGCCAAAGGATACCAGACTCCATAACGTTGGCTTTTTCCATTGAGCATAATTTCTTGCTGCGTTTCATGGCTAACTCAAATGCCGCGCGAGCTCCACGCTCAATCTCACCTTCGGTGTAACGCTGTGTGTTGATGCCAACGCGTTCGTTGCCTTCTTCAAAAATGCCTCGCGGTTCTCCGAAGTAAATGCCTGAAGTCAGCTCACGTACGATCATAATGTCGAGACCGGATACAATATCAGTTTTGAGTGAAGAAAAATCTGCCAAAGCGTCAAAGCACTGTGCAGGGCGAAGATTAGCGAACAAATCCATTTCTTTTCGCAACCTAAGTAGGCCGCGTTCCGGTTTTACCGAGAAATCCAGATCATCGTAGGCTGGACCACCCACGGCCCCCAACAGAACAGCGTCAACTTCTTGAGCTTTCGCCATTGTATCGTCATGCAATGGAGTGCCGTGAATATCATAGGCCGCACCCCCTACTAAACCCTCGCTGACGTCAAATTTGAGACCGCGATTATCGCCATACCAGTCAATGATGCGTCGCACCTGTGTCATGACCTCAGGACCGATACCGTCTCCGGCAAGAATAAGAAGCGATGGGTTGCTCATGAGGTATCCAATCTTGAAGGGCTAAATCTGCGCTGCTTTATCGGGACTGAACGTAAAGATCAAGAAATGACACCGCGAAAATTCAACTTTTTATGTATCTTGTTTTGAGAAATAAGCTGCTTGAAAACAACTGCGAGCAAATAAGAAAAGGGAATTATTAGAGGAAAGTTTCGTGTCATTTTTCTCGTTTGGGACATGAGTGCAGTTGGTTGCCAGTAGTTTTGCTCAAAATCTTTGAAAAAAATTCCAACAACACGCTTTGCCCGTCGAGATAAATCGAAACTGAAAAGTGACTACTAAACACGCCCGTCCTTTGCATTATACAAAGTATGCAACCACGAATATTACTTCGTGCTAAATTAGACCATATTTTTTCTTGCAAAGATCTTGTAACTCAGACGGTTTGCATGGTTCGTGCAGCCGCATATGCGCGTTCGCGGTTTTCTCGGATCATTTCGGCTACGCGGGTCATAGCCATGCCTCGCATAATGAGGCTTAATGGAATGAAAGCCCAAGCGCTTATCGTCCAGATCAACGTCATTGGATCTTCTAAATAAATCGGGTCGATTAGATCAGACACCATGCCTACGATTGCTGGTATCAAGAACGGTGATAGAAACCCTAGCGCAATGTTTAGGCGTCCGTCTCTATGCAGGCGCGGCAGAACATCGCCGCGGGTGGTGGGGTCAAACAGTGGCAGGTTAATCCAAACGTTAAAGCCGCCTTTGCGCGCAGGCCACCCAAGGATACGCACATAAAAGTAAAAAATGGCCAGCGTTAACAGTGAAATCAAATAGGACAAACCAGATGACGTTCGCACTGCTTGTATCAAGTCGGGTGAGGCATCACTCGGTAACATGAGGACCATCAGCCGGACAGGCGAGTAGGGGAAATCAATAAACTCGCCGACTACGATGCCCAGCGTTTGCAGGAATGATGTGAATGCATTGGGTGCGAATTGGCCTCTAGCAATGACGGACAGGCTGAACACAGCCAAAAAGATGGCCAGAAATCGCAATCGGTTGAATGGTGGGGCATCGCGGAATTCGATAATAGACGGGTACGCTGAGCCATACTCGATCAAAACGAGACAGGCAGCGAAGAATGCAAATAACAGGATAATTTCGATGGCATCGGAACTGATTAATGGCAACATCAACGCAGGCGTTACGAACAGTAAAGCAACCAGAAAAGCTCGAGATGATGCTCCAATTATTCTGCTTAACACAGCTCATTTCCCTTCAAACTGGGGAGCACGATTTATTGCCACCAGTTTATTTTTTATACACCCAGCGGCTCTGAGAGCGCCGCATTCCTGCCTTATTTACGCCTTATTTGTGCCGACTTGTTTGGTGCTTTCAAGAATTTGTTGGGAGAAATCATCAGATTTCAGTCGCTAAGACTGTAATTGGTGCTGGAATGCATCAAACCAAGGTAACGAAAGCCTCAGGCGACTAGCCTAACGTGAGGTACATCTTTTAATTATCAGAAGATTTAGATTCGCGCGTTGTAAGACCACTTAAAATATTAGCTGATTTTGGAAGGTGGATATGCCCCATTATGTTTATATCTGGACCGGCAAGCGTCCGCAAAAAAGTCTAAACGACCGACCTGCGGCAGGCGCTGAATTGAGATGCTGAAATGCTGTATCCAAACTTTTGCAGAGTGCCAGCGATGAGCCAATTGGCCTCACAACTGCCGAGCCTGATGATGGTGACCTGTTCAATGACTGGCGACAAACCGCTTTTTGCGCAGTTAGCTGCTTCTATCGATGATCACATATCTAAACCTATCCGACATCTCGTGGTTGTTCCATCAGGAGACGTTGCCAGCTTTTCAGAATTCGCGAACCCTTGGCGCATGATCGTCGCACAGGATGAGTTCTTACCATGGCACTTAATACGTTTGCCTACCGCTCTTGGGCGCTTGGCGCCGGTATTTACCCGACTGCGCCGCCCGCTTTATTTGACATCCAGATTTCAGCCTGTGCGGGGTTGGATCGTCCAACAATTGCTCAAGCTTGAAATCGCCCGGCAGGCAACTGAGAGTGCAGTGATGCATGTAGATAGTGATGTGATGTTTTACCGTGATTTGACTGCAGTCGATGTTTTCCCGTGTGGCCGGCCTGCGTATTTTTCGGTCCCCGGTAATTATCGCACAGATACTTCAATCGCTTGGACTCGAAATGCAGCCTTAGCATTGGGTATCGATGCACCCGACGCGTTTGGCACGATTTACGTCGAAAATTGTGTTCCATGGAGTGCTGCGGTTGTTCGCCGTATGTTGGCGCATATTGAGGCAACCCATGGGCGGCGGTTTCAGGATGTACTCGTGGGCATGGACACTGTTTCTGAATACCACATGTACGGTATGTATTTAGACTTGATTGAAGGTCACGGCGCGGTTGCGCATGTTCAGCAATCTTTTTGCAACTCGCTTTGGCCGGGGGATGACCCTGAAAAGTACTTGGACCTTCTTGCAGCACGTTCTAACTCACAGCACTTTGCTATTGCCGTCCAGTCGACTGAAGCAATTGCGCTGGATCAGCGCCGTATCTTACTTGAGCAGGCACGGGTCAGGCTGGAGCAATAAATAGAGCCGTGCCGAAAGCTCGCCTCTATCTTAGTTAGTGTCTGACTTCAGGCCCAAGGACGTGATGCATTCGCCTTTGCTTCGAATGCATCGATCGCGCCTTTTTTTTCCATGGTGAGACCGATGTCGTCCAAACCGTTGAGCAAACAATGCTTTTTAAATGTGTCGACCTCGAAGGTAATGACAATTCCCTCTGAAGTTTTTATTTCCTGAGACTCAAGATCGACAGTCATTCGCGCGTTCGCACCTTTTTCAGCATCAGCCATCAAAAGGTCGACTTGGTCCCGCGGCAGTTTGATGGGCAGGATCCCATTCTTAAAGCAATTATTGAAGAAGATGTCGGCAAATGATGTCGATACAATACATTTTATACCAAAGTCTGCGATTGCCCATGGAGCGTGTTCGCGACTGGAACCACAGCCAAAATTATCGCCTGCTATTAACACTTCAGCATTGCGATACTGAGGCTTGTTTAAAACAAAATCCTTAATCTCAGTGCCGTCTCGGTTATAGCGCATCTCATCAAATAAGTTTTTTCCAAATCCGCTGCGTTGAATGGACTTTAGGAAAACCTTTGGAATGATCATGTCGGTGTCAATATTCACTAGCGGCATTGGCGCCGCTATACCCTGAAGCGTTGTAAACTTTTCCATCGTAATGTCCTTTTCTCGGGCCGCTTTTTGTCTCTTTGGTCAGTATCTTCAAATACGACCTAAGTGAGTGTGAAGCCTCAGTTACCTTACATCAAGTCGCGCACATCCGTCAGCTTACCGGTTAAGGCAGCCGCCGCCGCCATTACCGGCGACACTAAGTGGGTACGACCTTTGTAACCCTGGCGACCCTCGAAGTTTCGGTTGGAAGTTGCGGCACAGCGCTCGCCTTCAGAAAGCTGGTCGGGGTTCATCGCAAGACACATAGAGCAGCCTGCGAGGCGCCATTCAAATCCAGCATCCTTGAAGATCTGTGCTAGACCCTCTTCTTCTGCCTGCGCACGTACCAGGCCAGATCCGGGAACAATCATTGCGCGCATTCCAGCCTTGATCTTCTTACCTTCCACCACTTTTGCCACGGCTCTAAAATCTTCGATACGCCCGTTTGTGCAAGAGCCGATGAAAACTGTATCGATCTCAATATCTGTAAGTTTTTGGCCAGGGGTCAGACCCATGTAATCGAGAGAGCGACGCGCTGCATCGATCTTACCGCCTTCAAAATCGTCTGGATTCGGTACTACAGCGGTTATTGGGAGAACATCTTCGGGAGACGTACCCCAGGTCACAACAGGTTGGATGTCTTCGCCACGAAGTGTGACGACTTTGTCAAAGTGGGCATCTTCGTCCGTGAACAGCGTTTTCCAATAACTGATGGCCTGCTCCCATGCTGCACCTTTTGGCGCGTGCGGACGACCATTACAGTATTCGTAAGTCTTCTCATCGGGCGCGATTAAGCCTGCGCGGGCACCGCCTTCAATCGCCATGTTACAAACAGTCATCCGACCTTCAACCGACAAGTCGCGGATCACCGCGCCGCAATACTCAATGACATAGCCTGTGCCACCTGCCGTACCCGTGGCTCCAATCACAGCAAGCGTGACGTCTTTCGCGGTCACCCCAGTTTTAAGCTGACCAGTGATTTCGACTTTCATATTTTTCGATTTCTTTTGGATCAGAGTTTGTGTCGCAAGAACGTGCTCGACTTCCGACGTGCCGATACCGTGTGCCAGCGCGCCAAAAGCGCCGTGGGTTGCCGTGTGCGAGTCACCGCAAACGACGGTCATCCCAGGTAGCGTCCAGCCTTGTTCTGGCCCAACAATATGCACTATTCCTTGTCGTACGTCATTCATTGGGTAGTAATGAATTCCAAATTCCTTGGCATTGGTGTCCAGCGCGGCCACCTGTATGCGGCTATCTTTGGTCATTTGGGACACATCTTGACGGCCCTGGGTGGTCGGTACGTTGTGGTCCGGCACTGCAATGGTTTTTTCTGGAGCGTGCACGCTGCGCCCAGCCATACGAAGTCCCTCAAATGCTTGCGGACTGGTTACTTCATGAACGAGATGGCGATCGATATACAGCAGGCAAGTGCCGTCATCGGCTTCATGCGCAATATGGGCATCCCAGATCTTATCGTAGAGTGTTTTGGGGGACATGGGCCCTCTCCATATTTGTGAATTGGCAAAATTAACTTCGAAGGAAAATGCGATACGAACGCCGCAGTCTTATTGAGTGGCGATGACCGATTTGGACTGGCCATAAAAACGCCAAGGCAAAAAGGCACGGTCCCCGATATCATGAATGCGTTTCATTTAATCGGTTTATACTTCCTTTCTGGGTCCTTCAAGGTGATGTTTTCAGTGTTGTGTTGTGGATGCGTAATTTTGTTACTTGTTTTGCAACTTTGGATAGGCTCATTGGACATGACCCGGAAGTGGCTGGATGTTAAGATGCACAAGATTGCTATTTACAGATGTGTTGAGGTGGCTGTGTTGGACCCAAATGAGATTGCTGTGCCTGACTGTTGATGGTGAGCAACTTCGCCACTCTTGTAAAACTGCACCCATCAAAGTTTTGCGATTTGGCAACATTTTGCGCTTTCAGGATTGCGTTTTGTTGAGAAGTCCTGTTTCCGATGCTACCCTAAGATATAGTCGAGCATCGGCGTGGGCCGATGCATAGCATGGAGGGCAGAAATCTGTCTTTGAATACTGATGTGGCTCAGGCCACAGATAAAGGTCCGGCTGGTTCAGTGGACCGAACCGATACAACTAGTGAGAAAATGCTTGCCCGTATCCTTTCCTCTCTCGATGACGATAAGGCTGAAGATATCGTTCAGGTAGACCTGCGCGGCAAGTCTTCAATCGGGGATTACATGGTCATATGCTCGGGGCGCTCGACCCGCCAAGTGGCTGCGATCTCGGAAAAGGTAGTGGAGCGGCTGAAATTGGAATTCGGTTGCCTCAGCAAGGTTGAAGGCAAAGATGCTGGTGACTGGGTGTTGGTCGACACAGGTGACGTAATAGTACACATATTTCGTCCCGAGGTTCGCGAGTTTTACCAGTTAGAAAAGATGTGGATGCCAGCAGGCAATGCCTGATGGAAACGGTTGAGCCCAGACGGGTTCACAGGAGATCGAATGGCACTTAAAGTGCACATCTGTGCCGTTGGACGACTGCGGTCCCGACCAGAACTTGATATGCTTAATGACTACTTAGTCAGGTTTGAACGAACCGGCCGGAGGCTGGGCTTAGGCCCAGCTATCGTTAATGAAGTTGATGACCGCAGGGGTGGAGGGAAGACGGCTGAAGCTGACTTACTGCGAGGTGCGGTTCCGAGAGGGGCCGTCATCTGTGTACTGGACGAACGTGGCAAACTGATGAGTTCTCCGGAATTTGCAGGTTTGTTAGGTCAATGGCGCGATGATGGACAAAGCGATGTGGCATTTTTAATCGGTGGAGCTGATGGGATCGATCCAGGATTATTTGGGCAAGCTGATGCAATCCTCAGTTTTGGTAAAATGGTTTGGCCACATATGTTGGCGCGAGTCATGCTTGGCGAACAATTATTTCGGAGTGCATCGATTTTGGCTGGCGCACCTTATCATCGAGCTTGATCAAAGGTATTGGTCCCGTCTGCCAAACAATGTGGAAAAATAACTGAACTACGACACCTTCAAATTTTAGAATTTATGTGCCGATTTCCCGCGTGTACAAGCCACAGAATGAGACTTTAAACTAATTATATGACGCTTCAGAATCTATCTTTTTAAGTTTGCTGTCGGGGCTGCTCTTGAAGAAGCGCGACCCGTGATTTTGAGGCGAATTCCCGACGCCAAAGTATAAAAGAGGTAACTGCGGTGGCTGTGAGCAAAGCGGTTGCTCCAAAAAGCCAGGCCGCAGCAGTGAGGCCAAAATAGACGGATCGCATTGCTCGGTTGAACCCGCGCGAAGCGGCAATATTAATTTCTCCTGCGATTGCTGCGCGCGGTAAAGCCAATGGATCTTTTGGATTATTGGGCACCGATGACATTACGACCGAACAATATCCAAATAACCGATGCGCCCAAACGAATTTCAGAAATGCGTTAGCTATGAAAATCAACATAACAGAAATTTTGATTTCAAGGATGATGTTCGGTGCCTGCGTTAGCGTAAAGTCTTCGGCCACTCCGGCCAGTTGATCTGCATTTCCCATTAGCGCTAGACCAGCGCCAATTGCAATCATTGTTGCTGATGCAAAAAATGCTGTGCCTTGTCTAAGGTTACCTAATATCTGGGCATCAAAGATTCGCGGATTCCGATCAACGAAATGATGCATCCATTCTCTGCGATAGTGAACCATGAGTCTGGATACTGACGGGCGGGACTTTGGGGGATTTTCGATCAAATAACCGATACTTAACCAAGCTACCAGCAAGCCAGCGAAAGCGATGAAATCTAAAACGGAAAAGTGGGAAAGGCGTTCTGTCCAATTCATATCTTGTTTTACAGTAGTACAACTGGACTTGCCATTCAGAAAAATTGGTTATAATATTTTACCAATTGTAGTGTAATGATTTTGAGGTCGCCCTATGGACATGCCGCACCCAGACGAAAGAATCCTATCGCGAAAGGCAGCGATCATCTCGAGGATACGTAAGGTTTTGTCGGCAGATGCCGTGATTGATAATCCTTCTGAGACCCGTGCATACGAGTGTGACGCTCTAACTGCGTACAAGTGCCCTCCTATGGCTGTTGTACTGCCAAGAAGCACAACGGAGGTTTCGGCCGTTCTCAAAATTTGTCACGAGGAAGGTGTGCCGATTGTCCCGCGTGGCGCTGGTACTTCTCTCGCAGGTGGCGCCATGCCGACCGCCGATGCGATCATTCTTGGTGTTGCGCGGATGAACGAAGTTCTTGAGGCTGATTATCAAAACCGGTTCATCCGAGTACAAACTGGTCGCACAAACTTAAGCGTTTCTGGTTTTGTCGAGGGAGAAGACTTCTTTTACGCGCCTGATCCGTCTTCACAACTTGCGTGCGCAATCGCTGGGAATATCGCGATGAACTCTGGCGGTGCGCATTGTTTAAAATATGGCGTCACCACGAACAACCTTTTGGGAGTGACGATGGTCATGATGGACGGTCAGATCGTCGAAATTGGTGGTGCATTTCTTGATGCTGGAGGTCTGGACCTGTTGGGCCTGATTTGCGGGTCCGAAGGACAGCTGGGCGTGGTTACAGAGGCAACATTGCGCATCCTGCGAAAACCGGAGGGAGCTCGCCCGGTGCTCGTGGGATTTGACTCTAACGAAGTCGCTGGCAAGTGCGTAAGTGAGATCATTCAGGCGGGAATCCTGCCAGTGGCAATCGAGTTCATGGATCGGCCGTGCATACGCGCGACAGAAGACTTCGCTGGCGCTGGTTATCCTGATTGTGAGGCGCTTCTGATCATTGAGGTTGAGGGCAGTGAAGCTGAGATTGACGCTCAGTTAGAGCGCATAATTTCAATTGCTAAACAGCATAATCCGGTTGAAGTGCGCGAGAGTGGATCAAGTGAAGAAAGTGCTAAAATTTGGCTGGGCCGAAAGTCCGCCTTCGGTGCGATGGGCCAAATCAATGACTACATGTGCCTAGACGGTACGATACCCGTGAGCCAGTTGCCGTATGTGCTGCGACGGATCGGCGAGATGAGTAAAGAGTATGGGCTCGATGTGGGAAATGTGTTCCATGCGGGTGATGGCAATATGCACCCGTTAATTCTTTTTGACGCGAACAAGCCGGGTGACCTGGAGCTTTGTGAAGCTTTTGGAGCAGATATTTTACGGTTATGTGTTGAAGTTGGTGGGTGTCTGACAGGCGAACATGGCGTTGGTGTCGAAAAACGGGATCTGATGACAGATCAATTCGATATGGCAGATCTAGATATTCAAATGTCGGTGAAAGATGTTTTTGACCCGCAGTGGCTACTTAATCCGGCGAAGGTATTTCCTCTTAAGGCAAGTGAATCGCGGCGAAACTTGGCAAATTAAAGCCACCTTTTAAAGTCAACTGGAACCAAAAATATGATAAAACCAGACAGTGAGCTTGCTCTCGTGACCACGATCAAAGAGGCAAAAGGTCCAATGCGGGTAATCGGGGGTGGAACGCGAATTATCGGTGCACCGGCAATCGGTGAGATTTTATCGACGACCGGCATGTCAGGTATCTCTCTGTATGAGCCTGGAGCGCTTACAATCGTCGCGTCGTCGGGGACACCCGTCGCCGAAATCGAGGCAAAGTTGGCTAAAGACCACCAAAGGTTGGCCTTTGAACCAATGGATCACCGCGAACTTTTAGGCACGCAAGGAACACCAACGATTGGTGGTGTTGTTGCTACAAATGCGTCTGGGCCACGCCGAATTCAGGTTGGAGCATGCCGTGACTCGCTGCTGGGGGTGCGCTTTGTTGATGGGCAGGGCCGGTCATTGAAGAATGGTGGCCGAGTAATGAAAAATGTCACCGGGTATGATCTTGTCAAATTGATGGCAGGCAGCTGGGGTACTCTCGGAGTACTGAGCGAAGTATCGCTGAAGGTGCAGGCCATCCCCGAAGCGGTGGGGTGTGTGCTGGTTAATGGTCTTGATGAGACTGCCGCGGTGTCCGTGATGAGCCGGGCACTCGGTTCGCCCTATGATGTATCTGGCGCTGCACATGCTCCGGTTGGTGTGAACGGCCATCCCGTTACGATGATACGTGTTGAAGGATTGGAGAGTTCGGTCAGTTATCGTACAAAAAAATTGAGACAGATGTTTGCTGATAATGGTGTTGAAATCACCATCGAACATGATCTGGAAAATGTTACCGCCTGCTGGAAGTGGGTGCGTGACGTGTCACTTTTTAAAAACAGTGAAGCCAGTGTCTGGCGTATATCCATCAAACCGACTGACGCACCAGGTCTTGTTGCAAGGATACGAGCCGATTATCATGATGTTTCAGTGCTTTATGACTGGGGTGGAGGACTTATTTGGATTGAGGCGCCTGAAGGTGTCAATCTGCGGTCATTTGAATTTTCTGGACACGCAACACTAATCCGCAAGTCGCCAGACACACTCTGCAAACTACCGATTTTTCAGCCTAACGTTGGACCACTACTCGCGATCTCTAAAGGTCTGCGTTCAAAATTTGATCCTCGTAATATTCTCAATCCTGGGCTGATGGGGTAAACAGATGCAAACACACTTTACAGACCTGCAACTGCAGGAACCCAATATCCAAAGAGCCAATGAGATCCTGCGATCTTGCGTCCATTGCGGATTTTGCACTGCAACCTGTCCGACTTATCAAGTTTTGGGTGATGAACTTGATAGCCCTCGTGGACGTATATACCAAATACAGGACATGCTCGAAAATGAGCGAGCTCCAGACCCCAAGACTGTTTTGCATATTGATCGGTGCCTTTCGTGCCTCGCTTGTATGACGACGTGTCCGTCAGGCGTTCACTACATGCATCTGGTGGACCACGCTCGCGAGTATATTGAAGGCAGATACAAACGCCCTCTCATGGAGCGAATACTGCGGTGGACATTGGCGCGTATTTTGCCCCACCCCACCCGATTCCGTTTAGCGCTTCTGGGAGCGAAGATCGGGCGACCGTTTGCCTTTTTGATGCCTGATGCACGGATCAAGGCGATGTTGGAAATGGCACCAAAGCAGATACCGCCGGTGAGTCGGAATGACGACCCGCAGAGTTTTGAACCGTACATCGAGAAAAAGATGAGGGTAGCGCTGATGACTGGGTGCGCACAAAAGGCTTTGAACACAGACATCAATGATGCAACGATCCGTGTGCTGACGCGCCTCGGTTGCGAAGTTATTGTTGCTGAGGGTGCAGGCTGTTGCGGAGCGCTCACGCATCACATGGGTAAGACCAAAGAGAGCCATCGAACGGCGTCAAAAAATATTCGCGCGTGGTGCAATGAGATGGATGGTAAGGGACTGGATGCGATCGTTATCAACACATCAGGTTGTGGCACAACGATCAAAGATTATGGATACATGTTCCGCCATGAAACACTGGCCAAAGATGCGAAGCGCGTAAGTGATATCGCAATGGATATTTCTGAAGTATTGATGGAGCTTGAGATGCCTGCGACTGAGCCAAAAGAAATGGTCGTTGCTTATCACGCGGCTTGTTCGCTTCAGCACGGTCAACAAGTAAAGACTTATCCCAAACAGCTTTTGCTTCGTGCTGGGTTCAAAGTGACTGAGCCGGCTGATAGCCATTTGTGTTGTGGATCGGCTGGCACTTACAACCTGATGCAACCTGAGATTTCCAATCAACTCAAAGCACGCAAGGTTCGCTCTCTAGAAGCTAAACAACCGGATGTTATCGCGGCGGGCAACATTGGGTGCATGATGCAGATTGGCGGTGGTACCGAACTCCCAATTGTTCATACGGTTGAATTGTTGGATTGGGCGACTGGGGGTCCACGGCCACCGGCCCTCACCGACGCTTTCGAGCGCTTTCCCGAAATCCCACTTTTGAGATAAAAGTCAACTTCTGGAGGTATCTCAGATTTGGACATTGCGTGTCACGGTGTTGCCCTATTCCCGTTGTCCTTTATTGTTTTGGTAAAAAAGTGATAAACGGTCCTATGCTTGTAAATCGACTACTGCCAATTCTTTTACTAACTTTACTGGCAACCGCTGGGAAAGGGCAGGATACAAAACTGCAAAGTTTGAACACTGGTGAAGATAGCAAAGGCTGGGGCGCGGTTGGGCGCCTTGAAATAACCGGTAAGGGATTTTGTACTGGATCATTAATTGCACCTGATCTTGTATTGACCGCGGCGCACTGCCTTTTTGACAAGAGGACAGGCGAGCGAATTGATGTGGACGAAATTGAATTTCGTGCCGGGTGGCGCAATGGCAGAGCCGAAGCATATCGCAGCGTTCGCAAAGCGGTTGCGCACCCCGAATATGATTTTCAAAGCCGGGGAGGTGTTGCGCGAGTTATCAACGACTTAGCAATACTCAAGCTACATCATCCCATTCGCAATACCACTATTGTTCCCTTTGAAACCGTGGCCCAAATCCAAAAGGGTACCCAAGTTGCGGTAGTGTCATACGCTGTGGGACGTGAAGAGGCGCCATCTTACCAAGAAATATGTCACGTTCTTGGTTTGCAGCAAGGCGCATATGTGATGTCTTGTAATGTCGGCTATGGCAGTAGTGGATCACCAGTGTTTGCGTTTTTTGGTGCGGATGTTCGTATCGCCTCGGTCGTGTCGGCGAAAGCAGACATGAATGGCACGCAAGTGTCGCTGGGTATTGGACTGGAAGGCCCCCTGAAAACCATAATGGACGAATTGACGGGCGAGGGCGCAGTGAAAGTGCGGCGTTTGAGTGTAGAGGAAGGCCGGTCTAGCACTGGAGCCAAATTTATCCACGCCAACGGGGGTTGAAACCCAAAAATCTAAACCCACCTTAAAAATGTGAAATGCCAAACCTTGGGTTTCATTGAACCGCCTGTCCAATTTGGAAGGCTCCTTTTTTGGTATCGCTCATGATGGAGGATTACCCATGCGAAGCTTTGATTTTGCCCCCCTTTACCGTTCTAGTGTTGGTTTTGACCAACTGGCTGGTATGATGGACCGCGTTTTATCTAACGAGGTTAGTCAATCGAGTTACCCCCCATACAATATTGAAAAAAATGCTGAAGACAGTTACCGTATATCAATCGCTGTAGCCGGCTTTGGCGCGGAAGATCTCAGCATTGAAACCAAGCAAAACGCGTTACTCGTTAGCGCTCGGAAGGTAGAGCCAGCCGAACCTAAGAGGTATTTGCACCGAGGTATTGCCACTCGCGCTTTTGAGCGGCAATTCCACTTGGCAGATCATGTTCGGGTCTCTGGAGCTAGTCACACTGATGGTATGTTACACATCGATTTGGAGCGTGAGATTCCAGAGGCGCTCAAACCTCGTCAAATTGAAATTGTGCGCAATGAACAAACCCAAGTTGCAGAAGGTTTGGTCGACACCAAGACAGTCAATTGATTTGGAATAGCTGAGACGAATAGCAGCGCGCGCCTTTCGGCGCGCGTCCTCTTACACGCAATAATTCAGTGATCTGACCCGTTTTATCCGAGCGTATCCTTTGCACCGTGTTAGAAGGCAATAAATCGTGTGACGTTATCAGCCCTTAAATCTTCGAATTTTAGAACGTATGTTCTTGGCGCGATTTTCAGTCTGCTCGCAATCTGGATGCAGCGTGTCACAATTGGATGGGTTGCCTGGGATATGACGGGGTCTTCAAGCTTTGTAGGCTTAGTCGCACTTGTTCAATTCGCTCCGTCAATCGTTCTCTCGCCCCTGTTTGGAGTATGGGTCGATCGATTAGATGTTAAACGTGCTATGTTCGTTGTCCAGTTAGTAAATTGCTTGGTCATGTTTGCTTTTTATCTCGTTTATATTGCTGGTGCGCTTAATCAAAACTTCATGATCGGTCTTACCGCGATTTCGGGGATAGCCCTGGCAGCAAACCATCCAATGCGCATGTCCCTTACCCCTAGATTGGTGCCTCGTGAGATGGTGGCATCTGTCGTGACGATTACCGCGATTAATTTCAATTTGGCCAGAACTCTTGGACCAGCAATTGGTGGTGTTTTGATCGGCTCAATCGGTGTTTCCTATGCATTATTAATACAAGCGATCCTTTTCTTACCTTTTCTTTTTGCCTTGAGTTTATTGGAGGTCCGCCCAAGCCGTATAGCGCATTCTGAGCCAGAACCGTTTTTTCAGTCGTTGAGAAACGGGTTTGTGCATGCAGTGCATAATAATATCATTTGTCGCGCCATGGTCATTGGTGGGACACTCGCAGTTGTTGGTCGAGGGACACTAGAAATTCTTCCGCCGCTCGCAGATGGCGTGTTCAATTGGGGTCCAGAGGGCTTGGGTGCCCTAATGACTGCCGCTGGTCTGGGCGCGGTAACAAGTGGGTTTTTCAAAGCAGTCTTGCCTCCTCAACGTAGAGGTCACATTCCACCTTTCACGATTGGTGCGGTTGTTTTGGGATTAGCTCTGGTGACTGCTCTGGGTAGTGCGGCAACACGGAGCCACGCAATAACGATTGTTGCTGTGATTTCGTTCATTATGACTCTTTCAGGTATCTCAATGCAGACAGCCATTCAGATGGAATTGGAAGATGATATGCGCGGGCGGGTTATGAGTCTCTGGGCCGTTGTTGTCGCCGGTGGCTCTGCGATCGGTGCTTGGATGCTTGGAATGTTTGCTGACAATTTAGGATACCGTGAATCTCTTCATTGGGCTGGAATCATTGCTGTGACCGGCTTGATTATATATTTATTGGTTTATCGTCGTCAAATTCGACGCTAATTAATGTTTAATTTATACGGCTTGAGATTGTGAGACTACACTTATAATTTTGCGCGTATTTTGGGTGAAAAATTGCATTGCAGATCGCCCATTTCATTTTAGCAAAGTGTTTAACGGTATTCGCGCGTTTTTCCGTTGAAGCTCAAAATGGCCAAGTGGTGTGAAGCCCACAAGGGTTGTGTCTATAGTGTCACGCCGAAACGCCGTTTTGAGGGCGCTCTCAAAAATGCGCCGATCTTTTTTCGGCATTGGCGCAAGGTCGATAGTAATTTGTCCGCCAAGACCCCGTAGTCTCAATTGACGGGGAAGCTCGCGAGCCGTGGCCATATTTGCTTTGAGGCCAGCCGCGGGCGACGTGTCGCGTCCCGTGTTTACATCAATAGCGACTAAAGCGCGTGTGGGTTCGATGGCAATTGATGCGCCTGCGCCCAACGAGACCGAAATATCGCGAAGCTCTTCTAACGCGTCAATAACGCCGTGCGTCTCAAATCCCCCCGCATCAGTGACGATATCGGCTGGATCTGCCCATTCACGCCATGCTTCCGCGTGAGGCGTATCTCCCTCGATCAGAACTTCCATTGAGCCTTCAGCATCCGCCATCACCTGTCGGGCTAGTGACAAAGTGGCCTCGATGTCATCAACAATTGCGTCCTGCAAGCCAGCCTCGCACGAGGATCGCAAAATCAATCCCATCGTTTCATCATCATCCAGAAGGTCATGTACAAGACACAGGAGGGAATCTCGCATATCATCATCCCGGATTGAGCGACTGATATTGCGTCCAGGTGCGCTGGGCGTAACAATTGCATATCTGCTTTTAAACAATACCTTTTGACTTACGGGTATTGCCTTGCCATCTTCTGCAAAGCCCGTCACTTGAACCAAGATGGTCTGACCGGGTGACAGGCCCTTGCCCTGCCGGAGAAAAGCTGGGCCATCAGCCGTTCTTAGGAACATGCCGCCTTGGCCCTTGACGGGGCGATCTGCGATGGCTCTGTAAATTGTCCCGGGGCGAGGCGTATCCGACAGAGCCAGAAAATCCTGAAGTTTTCCGTCGATCATCAGTGCGGCGGCTTCTCGACCGTCCATATGGTCGAGAATGATCTGTGTGCCCTTCATGTAGCGTCCTTGTAAAGCGGATAACCTGCAGCGACTAATATGTTGGCGGTTTCTGCAAGAGGAAGCCCCATGATTGCAGAAAAGGATCCGCTAATCCACGGAATGAAGGCGCCGGCTGGCCCCTGAATGGCGTAGCCTCCAGCCTTATCTCGCCAGTCGTTAGAGGACAGGTAGGTTGCCGTTTCCAGCTTTGAAAGTCGTTTCATTTTTACGGAACTTACGACTGTGCGTTCCCACATATGAGAGCCGCGCCGCAGTGCCAGTGAAGTGATCACTCGGTGACGTCTCCCACCAAGGGCATTGAGAAAAGCTAGGGCTTCTTCAGCATCTTTAGGTTTTCCCATGATGCGCCGCCCTAGCGCAACTGTGGTATCAGCACATAAAACAATGTCTTCCGATGTGGCTTGAACAGCCATGGCCTTTGAACGGGCGATGCGCTCACAATACGGGCGTGGTAATTCGTCTTTGTGCGGGCTCTCGTCTATATCTGGTGGGCAGATATGGTCTGCGAAAACACCAATTTGCGCCAGCAAATCTTTGCGACGCGCACTTGCAGATCCAAGAATCAATTTCATACTGTCGGTCCCGTCCAAGGCTGCACCATGAGGACCCGACACGGTTACTTAAAGCGGTAGTTGATCCGACCCTTGGTCAAATCATAGGGGGTCATTTCCACCTGAACTTTATCGCCTGCCAAAACTCGAATGCGATTTTTACGCATCTTACCTGCCGTGTGAGCAATAATTTCATGGCCGTTTTCCAGCTCGACCCGAAACGTCGCATTTGGCAGGAGTTCCTTTACGACACCGGGGAATTCGAGCAGTTCTTCCTTGGCCATGGTTTCTCCTTCACATACGCCCCGCCCGTCGCGGGATGCCCCTAAATGGGCTTATATGCGCAAGTATTCAAGGGCAAACTCGGCCGAAACCTCTATTTGTGACATGCGAATTACCGAGTTGGCGATAGGGTGTGTCCAAGTGTTGGTTTTGATTTCCAAACCTGCATGGATAAATAATCGAATTGGCAGAGTGAGCATTTCCCTTTCAATTTTTTCCCCACGCTGAAGAAGTTGTGCTTGGGCACAAATCATGCGTGGTTAGTGTTTGCATCGCTACTTTCGACTTCGAAAGTATGAAATATAGTATTTTAAAAGGGCTTCCTTCATCAAGGACCGCTTCCGACAAACAGCAGTGCAAACTCACAACTTAATGATTGTAAGGAATGGCATCCGGACAAAAGCCATAAAAGTATATGGATAAAAGCTTAGGCCTTGGCCGCTTTTGGCTAACTTGAGCGTCAAAGAGGTGCCGTGGAGCGATAAAAGTGTTTGTCGAAAAAAGCTGTCAAATGTTTTTGTGCTTGATCGCTGTGTTGCTTGCAGCGCTCAGAGCTATTTTGCCTGGAGGATCGTTGATAAAGCGTTAACAATTCAGCTTTTTGAATTCTCTGAAAAAATTGACAGTGAAAATTATTGATACGACGTTTGAATTGGACGTGCAGGGCGGACGAGATCGTTTAGGGCATTTGGGCGTTACCCCAACGGTCGACGAGGTGCGCAATAATTTCGTCTCGAGATTTACGATAAGCATCCAATCTGGTGCCTCGATTTCCGCTCACTGCTGATGGATCAGTGATTGGCCAGTACTCCAAATCCAGATGATAAAACCGAGTGAGTTTTATTGCTTCGGCGCGACTTGCCGGAGTTAACGCAACCACGAAATCAAAAGAAGACAATTGGTCGCCATACTTTTCCATTTCTTCGAAACTACGCGATCTATGCCGGGATAATTCCACACCAATTTCATTGCATACAGCAATTGCAAAACCGTCGACCTCAAGGTCATTCCGGATGCCAGCGGATTGCACGTAAACGTTGCCGCCGTAAAATCTCTTCATGATGCCTTCGGCCATGGGCGAGCGAACTGCGTTATGGTCACAGCAAAAAAGAATTGATTGAGGGAGTTTTTTTGCCAAGTGGCTCAGCCTCCGAAATGCAACACGCAGATGAGCGTGAACAGACGGCGTGCTGTATCGTTGTCGATATCCGCTTTGCCTTCAAGGCGCTCTTGAAGTACGCGTGCGCCCTCATTGTGAATGCCCCGGCGAGCCATATCAATGGTTTCGATCTGGCTGGGTGGCAAAGTCTTTACCGCGTCATAATAACTTTGGCAAATGGCCCAGTAGTCTTTGACGACCTGGCGAAACGGTGACAAACTTAGATGAAATTCACCGGCCTTTTCGCCAACCTCGCTGTTGACATCAAACACAAGCCTTTTTTCTCTGATTGAAAGGTTCACGGCGTATGGTCCATTGGGAACGAGGCGGTCATCGCGCTTTGGCAAGTTGAATGTGTTCTCTTCAAGCAAGTCAAACATCGCCACTTTGCGTTCCTGCTCGATCTCCGGTGTGGGTGGCGGAAGGTTGCGGTCGTCAATTTGAATCTGGCTTATGTGCGACATGATCTGACTCTTAATTGCGCGTAAGCATGACTAGCGCAGTGAGACGCTAACAGCAATTGGGACTAGTTTGATATAGACAATTCGTTGCATCGACTTACTGGTCGTGGTCGATTGCCCAAGAAAAAACCGGGATGCTATCTTTACAAGAATCGCTGCTTCGTTATCGACATAGGTAGACAGACGCCTTGACTTAGTTAAGGTGCCAGGCATGCTTCCTTTAATGCAGTGGACGAAACATTTATGAGCATTGAAAGTGTATTTACCCTGTCTGGACAGAACGCTTTGGTGACAGGCAGTTCAGATGGCCTAGGACTTGCCGCTGCGCACCTGTTAGCGAGAGCAGGTGCGCATGTGCATGTCAATGGACGCAACTCAGAAAGATGTGAAAGTGCCGCCGCACAGATTCGAAAAGAAAGTGGCCGGGCGTCCGTGCTAGTGTTTGATATTGCTGATGATACCTCTTCCAAGACTGCATTTGACCAGCTTGAAATCGAAGGTGGGCTCGATATTTTGGTGAATAATGTCGGAATTCGTGACCGACGGAGCCTGCAGGATTTTACACGCGCAGACTTGCGTTTTCTGATCGATGTTAATTTGGTGGCGCCTTTTCGGCTGGCACAAAGAGCGGCTGTATCGATGGCTCAAGGCGGCTACGGCCGCATTGTAAATGTTAGCTCAATCGCAGGTTTGATTGGGCAACCGAACGATGCTGCGTACATAACGGCTAAAGCAGGTTTGCTGGGCATGACGCGCGCGTTGGCGGCTGAACTTGGTACGGCAGGCATCAATGTAAACGCTGTAGCGCCGGGCTTTTTTAACACAAAGCCAAATGCGGCTGCTTTCGGCGATCCCTCTGTGAACGCAAAACTAGAGGCCGCCTCCGCATTGGGGCGTTGGGGTGAACCACATGAACTGGCACCTGCAATTCTGTTCTTGGCGTCTCCGGCATCAAGCTATGTAACTGGGCAGGTGCTGGCAGTTGATGGTGGCTACAGCGCTCACTATTGACAGATGGCAATCAACAGATTGGCAATTTAAGTGTTAGCCTCTGTTCATTCCGGTAACCACACTGCTACTCTTGCAAAATCATTACCTGCACACTGGGAAGTTCAAATGCCTCATTCAATGAATGCCGTCGAAATTACTAAAGCGGGTGGCCCAGAAGTTTTGCAAGTCACACAACGCGCCGTGCCACATCCTGGGCCGGGCGAAGTTGTCATCAAAATAGCATATGCGGGCGTGAACCGGCCTGATGCTTTGCAAAGAGCGGGTATGTATGCGCCACCTCCCAATGCATCAGATCTGCCCGGATTGGAGGCTTCTGGGACGATCGTTGAAGTTGGTTCTGGCATCTCAGAGTGGGCAGAGGGGGATAAGGTTTGTGCACTTCTGCCTGGAGGCGGCTATGCGGAATTTGCGTTGACGCCTGCTGCCCACTGTCTGCCAGTACCGGAGGAGATGGGGCTAAAGGAAGCCGCTTGCCTTCCTGAGACTTTTTTTACGGTCTGGTCAAATGTATTTCAACGGGGTGGGCTGCAGGGCGGTGAAACGTTTCTCGTTCACGGTGGCTCTAGTGGTATTGGTACTACGGCGATACAGCTGGCTAGTACTATTGGTGCTCGCGTATTTGCTACGGCTGGATCTGACGAAAAATGTCAGGCCTGTGTCGATCTTGGAGCCGAAAAGGCGATTAACTATCGAACTGAGGATTTTGTAAGCATAATGGAGAGAGAGGGTGGGGCTAACCTTATCCTAGACATGGTGGGTGGAGATTATATTCAACGCAATTTGAGATCTTTGGCTGATGATGGCCGTCTCGTCCAAATTGCATTTTTGCAGGGTCCTAAGGCCGAGATAAATTTCTCTCAGATGATGACACGACGGTTGACACTGACCGGTTCGACGTTGAGGCCTCAGAGTGATCTGGCCAAAGCAAGGATTGCTGAAAGTCTTCTTAAAAATGTTTGGCCGCTGCTTGAAGCCAAGCGTATCGCGCCGGTAATGGACAGTGAGTTTAACCTCTTAGACGCCGCAAAAGCGCACACACGGATGGAAAGCAGCAGCCATATTGGGAAAATTGTTCTTAGAGTGGCGTAACAGGCTTAGCGATTGAGCTCGTGCATGTAACGCTGTTTTGAAATTTCTTCATTTTTTTGGAATTTTTGATGGTCTGAAAGCGCCTTCTCAACATAATTGAGGTGACAGATTACTGCGGCTCGTGCATCTTTGGCGCTTCTTGCCTGCAATGCGTTATTAATGGTGCGGTGCTGTTCCAAAAGATCTGATCGTGTTGTGCGCTGTTTGAACATAATTGATCGATTATAAAACACACCCTCTCGCAGCAGTTGATACATAGATCGCATCATATGGAGCATGATGACATTATGGCTGGCTTCGATTATCGACAGATGAAAGTTTGCGTCCAAACGTGCCTCGTCTGCCGGACTCTGTCCCAAGTGAGCCGCCTCCATTTTCTCAAACACGGTTTGAATTACCTGAAGATCTGTGTCAGTAGCGCACTGGGCCGCGCGCTCTGCGGCTAGACCTTCCATGTCTCGGCGGAATGAGATGTAATCAAAAACAGCCTCGTCATGGCCTGCGAATAATTGCACCAACGCGTTAGAAAAAGCGCTTCCCAACACATCTGCTACAAAAATCCCGGCGCCGGCCTTCGACGTCAGTAAACCCTTATCCTGAAGAGTTGAGATTGCTTCTCTTAGCGATGGTCTGGATACGCCCAAACGTTCACTTAGCTCCCTTTCGGCCGGCAGCCTTTCGCTGGGCCGTAGAACGCCACGCAATATCAGTTTCTCTATTTGCTGGACGACCGACTCGGATAGTTTTTCAGGTTGGACCTTTTGGAATGGCATAACTACGTCTTTTTTTAATTGGTTAGATTAGTTGACCACGTAGTTGATCAAAGGGCAAGACTGTAACGCGGCTGTTGGAGCCGAAATATAGGCTAAGGATATTTGTCTAACATTTGAGCGAGTAGACATCACACTTCAGCTTTAGAAACATGCCCCAACTACCTTTTGAGACCAAAAGTCTTTAAACCTTCTAGGTGAGATGAAGGCATAGATAATTTGAGGGTGATTTAAGTTATTCAAAAAAAAGAAATTATGACTCATTAAAACATTTTTAATTCAAGTCTCATTTCCACAAGTCGCGTTTGCCGAAACTTCTTTTGGGCGCTGCCGCGGAAAAAACAGTCTATTGCACCGCCTTATTCGGACGGTGAGGGTCAAAGCTCGCTTGAGATCTAGCAAAAATGTGAAATGGCAAAAATTTGGATGCCACGTGATCATGAAAATATGGCAATTTTTGTGAAGCTGCAGCAGGCAATAGATGATCAAGCTAGACTTCTTGTATTTACAAATCACACCGAATTGAAGTGCTGACTAATTCTAAAGCATATCCTTGCAGCCTTTCGGGCCGAGGAAATCGGATTTGGTTAATTGTAAATCTAGGTAAACCAACTGGCAAAAGATAATGTTTGATTTAAAAGTGCTGCAGATGGATACGTGAGATTTCTTCATCTTGTCTTGCTTTTAACTAAGCGGAAAGGACAGAGCATAGGCTACTCTGCCGTTAGAAATTTTTGGTCTGATGGGTGTACTGGATTGTACGACCATCAAGGATGCATCCTATCAGGCATTGAGATAAGATGGAGTTCTTGTGCCGTAGATTGTGACACTCGAGATCGCGTAATATGGTCGATTGAGAGCTGTGTTTCCGTTAATTGCAACAGTCCGCTCCACAGCATGGTTTACGTGGTTTTCGGTGGCCAGGTTTGCAACCGACTTGGTGGTGTAAAGGCTAGGTCAGGTCACGTTTCATGAAAATTGAGGAAGAGTTGGCTTGATAGTTCCCAAAAGGTTTGCATTCGACAAACCCATGCGCCCGATACAGGTTATGTGCCTGGACTAGCTTGTTGCCAGTTTCCAGCTTAATAGAGAGGAGCCTTTGGGCGCGACCCTCTGTTTCTAGGTGACGCATGAATTTGTGCCCTATCCCCTTGCCGCGAGCAGCAGGGTCAATGAACATCGATTTGACCTCGCCGTAGTCGCCGTGATTGGCAAGTGCAACGCATCCCAGCGTTTTGTCGCCCTCTCGTGCAATGAAGAACTGAATTTCGGGTGCACACAATTCGTCTATCGACAGGAAGTGGTTTTCTTCAGGGCTGAATAACGATTGCATAAGTGCATGACTGGCCTGCAAAAGTGCTGTGGCTTGTTGATCGCGTGGATTGCCCGATAAAACTCGAATTATGGACGAAACGTCGGTCATGTCGGCATCCTCCCATAATTTGTCGTAGTGCTTGTGTCGCATTGCGTCACCCGCTAGTCCAGTCCTGGTAAGGTAAAGGCCGTGTAATGAGTAATTTCATCTATGTCTGTAATACCTGTTGCGCGGATGACTCGCCGCCGTCGGGTGTTGACTTTGCGGCGCATCTGAATAATGCGTGCGTTCCAAATGTTGAGGTTAGATTGGTCAGCTGTTTGAACATGTGTGACCAGCCGCTTGCGATGGCGCTGCGTGCGACGGGCAAAGTTGCTTACCTTTTCGCGGGTGTGCACCCCGAAAAGGATGTTGAAGATACACTAGCTCTCATGAAATTGTATCGCGATACAACAGATGGAATAATTGAAGATGCACGTCCAGCGGGCCGGGTGCGGTTTTGTCTAAAAGGTCGCATACCAGCTCTTTGAGCGACGCAGGTAAGCCAGCTTAATTTACGTGCCAGTTGTCGCCACGATCGAAGAAATAGCCGCTGAAATAACCGAGCAGACTCCAGCCAATAAGCGCGACTCCTAAAGAAATTGTCGCAAATTCGGCTGAGAGCTCGGGAGGTGCGATGCCGAAGTACGTATCGAGGTGCGGCGCTCCTATAAAGTGTGGTAGAAGGATCGCAGTAAGCCCCAAAATGTGTGCTGGCAGTGTCTTTCCAAACGCAATCAAAGCGAGACCGAACCCGGTGGCAATAATAGTTGCAAACCACCAGATCTGGCGTGGTGCCAGCTCGGCAGCTGGCGTTCCAGGTAGTTCTGGTGGCAAACCTGCGGCGGGTGCAAGCTGTACAGCAATGAAGCCGCAAAAACCCCAGAGGAGACCACGTCTTGCTGTGATGGACAGTCCGGTTTTTTCGCGTGCGTAACCCATAGCGGCGACTAACAAAAGAGCGTAGCCAGTGTATGTCACCACATTAAAGCCGACGGTCATTAGGTGCCGGCCCCATTCATTTCCAAGCCCGGGCCGATTTTTGTCAGATTGGGTCATACCGTCGACAAGAAAGTGGACGCGCGCACCAGACTCGTACATCTCCCCCTCCAGCAATAAAGGGATGACGAAAAGGAACTGAAGCAGGGCGGCGATCAGCCCGGCAATCAGGCCAGCAAACACAGCACTGGACAATAGGTTCTTGGCCATTGGTAACCGTATTAACTGCCTAGTGGCAGGGAAATGCCATTGCGTGACGCTGATCGTGGGCTGCGTCGTGCAGCACTGTAGCCTGTGCCATACCAGAAACGGTCAGCAGGGCAACGCCAATGCTGAAGGCCAAAACGAAAGCCAAGCTATGAGTGCGGACTGCGGTGGTATTTGCGGTTTGGGTCGTCATATCTTCTCCTTTTCCCGTCACACCCGACGGGCGGCAATGGGTCATACGTTATACGGCCGGTCTCCTGGCTTACGGGTCAACGCGGCGCATTCCCTTCCCAGAGGTCAAACCCCAGTGGTATTGAACGCGCGCTCGCCGCTTACAGTCGCGGGGGCGGCTGTGGCTTAAGATTTCTGTCTCTTCCACATTCCAATTTCATCCTAAAGCACGGAAATGCGCCGTCGGAAGCCGAATATCCCCTTTTTGACCTGTCTTGGGTCACGCGGTCAAGGCCGATAACGACATATTTGGCAACTGAAGCGCCCTTCACTTCATTGCCACTCACTTCTCGTTATTTCAATATCTTGTGGATAAATGCTATTGTCTCGGCATATTCTGTGGTTTGGCGTTGACTTAGCGCCTCAGTACTTAGCAAACTCAGTTCAGTTTGTGGAATCAGGAGTCTTGCCGCGTTTTGCGTTTTTCGAAACTCAGACTTAACGGCTTCAAGAGCTTTGTGGACCCGACCGATCTGATCATAGCCGATGGGCTGACAGGTGTGGTGGGTCCCAACGGCTGTGGTAAATCCAATTTGTTGGAAGCATTGCGCTGGGTGATGGGGGAGAATCGGCCAACCGCTATGCGCGGTGGTGGGATGGAGGATGTGATTTTCGCTGGTGCAGCAACGCGTCCTGCACGAAACTTTGCTGAGGTAAATCTTCAAATCGACAACAGTGAAAGATTGGCTCCAGCTGGCTTCAACGAAGATGACAATTTAGAAATTGTGCGTCGTATCACGCGAGATGTTGGCAGCGCTTATAAAGTTAACATTAAAGATGTTCGTGCACGAGATGTTCAGATGCTGTTCGCGGATGCGTCAACCGGTGCGCATTCGCCGGCGCTTGTTCGTCAGGGACAGATTTCTGAATTAATTAACTCGAAGCCTAAGGCGCGCCGTCGTATCTTGGAGGAAGCAGCGGGCATTTCGGGCTTGTATCAAAGACGCCATGAAGCAGAATTGAAATTAAAAGGCGCTGACTCCAATTTAGCTCGTGTGGATGATGTGATTGAACAGCTTGCCAATCAGTTGGGTCAGCTTGCAAAACAGGCGAGGCAAGCGGCGCGCTATCGAGCCATAGGTGAGAGTTTGCGGCAGTCAGAGGGCATGCTTTTGTACCGGCGTTGGCGCGAGTCAGATGACGCGCGTTTAAAAGCAGAAGGTGAGCTTCGTGAACGATCGATCCTGACTGCGCAAGCGGAGAGTGCAGCGCTAGTCGCTGCAAAAGAGCGGTTAGCATGCGATGAGGCTTTGCCGCCGTTGCGAGAAGAAGAGGCAATTGCGGCTGCAATTCTGCAACGCCTTCAGGTCCAACGTGACTCTCTGAAAGATCAAGAAACCCACGCATTGCAAATTATCGAAACGCTCAATAACCGCATCATTCAGTTGTCCCAAGACATTGAAAGAGAAACTGGGCTTAACCATGATGCAGGTGAAACCATCGAGAGGCTGGAGTGGGAGCAGCGAGAACTTGCCAAGGCAGGCGATGGTCATGCTGCCCTGCTTGAAGCGGCCTCTGGTGAGGCTCGGGAATCAGCGAGTGTTTTGCAAGAACGTGAGGCCGAACTTGCACAACTAACTGAAGACGTCGCGCGCCTCGCCGCGCGGCACCAATCTGCAACCCGCCTATTGGAAGATACTCGAAAGACACAGGCCAAGAGTGAAAACGAGGCATCTAAAGCTCGCGATGCGGTAGCTGCCTCCGGAAAGGCCCTTGCGTGCGCAGAACAAGAGTTGATCCTCGCCAAAAGTGCAGAAGTTGCGGCTACCGAAGCAGCGGAAGCTGCAGAGGAAAAATTAGCTGTTACCGAAGAGGATCGGGCAGAAACTCAGGCGCGGGAGGCAGACGCTCGGGCGGAACGCTCTGAAGCCGAGGGTGAACTCAATGCGCTGCGTGCTGAAACCACGGTATTGGCGAAGTTAGTAGAGCGTGATACGGCTGAGGGTGGTCAAATCCTTGACCGATTACAAGTTCAGCAAGGGTTTGAAAAAGCGCTTGGTGCGTCTATGGCGGATGATCTGCGCGCTCCAGAGGTGGACGAAGATGGCCCCTCTGGTTGGTTTGTGTTGCCAAGTTATTCTGATGCGCAACCTCTCCCTGAGGGGGTAACATCTTTGTCGCATCATGTATCTGTGCCGGAGGTTTTGGAACGTCGCATGAGCCAAATTGGGCTTGTTTCCGCCGAGGACGCGCCGCGACTGCAGCCCTTACTTAAGCCGGGGCAAAGGTTGGTTTCACAGGAAGGTGACCTGTGGCGCTGGGATGGGTTTCGAGCTTGGGCTGAGGATGCCCCAAGCGCCGCTGCGCTTCGATTGCAACAGCTTAATCGTCTCGAAGATTTAAAACAGTCGATGGTGCGGGCAACTGCACGGACGGACGGTGCAGTGCACGCACACGAACTTTTACAGGTGCGTCTGCGGGACCTTAGTGAGGTTGACAAGTCCGCACGTGAAGCCCGACGGGCTGCGGACGGTGCTGTTGCTGATGCCAATCGCGCGCTTAGCCGTGCCGAGGCCGATCGTAATCTTTCTCAAGGACGCCTTGAGTCGTTAGGATTAGCTGTTGCGCGGCATGAAGAGGAGGCATTATCAGCGCGAGTTCAAGCAAAGGAAGCTGAACTATCCTTCGTGGATATTGGTGATTTAGATGCTGCACGCCAGGACGTTGAAGATGTCAAGATGACGGTTGAAGCGGCGCGAATCATGATGATATCACGTCGTTCGGCCCATGATGAGGTACGTAGAGATGGGGAGGCGCGCCTGAAGCGTACACAAGAGGTTACCAAAGAAATCAGTGGATGGCGGTATCGGTTAGAGACCGCGGAGAGACGGATAGGTGAATTGGTCGAGCGGAAAGCAAACTCGGAGAACGAACTTGCCGAAGCGGGTGGTGCTCCCGAGGAAATCGCGGCCAAGCGAGAAGAACTCAGCGATGCAATCGAAGAAGCAGAGGGTCGTCGACGCGCTGCCTCCGATGTTTTGGTAAACTCTGAGGGAGCGTTGCGACAGGCTGAGCACGCAGAACGTGATGCTGAGCGTGCGGCCAGCGAAGCACGAGAGGCTCGAGCGAGATCTGAAGCCCGTGCGGATGCTGCGCGCGGAACTGTGGCCTACTGTACGGAAAGGATCATGGATGAACAGCAGGTTGGACCGACAGAACTTTTGGAGCAACTCGACTTAGATCCGGAAAAGATACCTGCTTCTGCATCCATTGAAGCCGATGTGAATCGATTAAAACGCCAACGGGACGCACTCGGTGCGGTCAATTTGCGAGCGGAGGAGGATGCCAAAGAAGTTCAAACAGAGCACGACGCTCTTATTAGTGAAAAAGAAGATCTTGAAGAGGCAATCAGGACGCTGCGAAATGGTATTGCCAGCTTAAACCGAGAGGGGCGAGAACGGCTCCTGACAGCATTTGAGCAAGTTAATTCAAACTTCACATTATTGTTCAGGCATCTATTTGGTGGTGGTGAGGCAAACTTGGTTCTGGTGGAGAGCGATGATCCATTAGAGGCTGGTCTGGAAATCATGTGCCAACCGCCCGGGAAGAAATTGTCGACACTATCATTGCTATCTGGCGGAGAACAAACGCTAACAGCGCTTGCATTGATCTTCGCGGTATTTCTCGCAAATCCAGCACCCATTTGTGTTCTAGATGAGGTTGACGCACCTCTGGATGATGCCAACGTTACGAGGTTTTGTGACTTACTCGACGAAATGTGTCATCGCACCAATACCCGCTTTTTGATCATCACCCACCATGCGGTTACGATGGCTCGGATGGATCGGCTATTTGGTGTAACCATGGCAGAGCAAGGTGTGTCTCAGCTAGTGTCTGTTGATTTGAAAGCGGCAGAGACTTTGGTGGCTTGAGGCTAAATTTTAATTTTGAACCTTCGTGATAACTAACCAAAGAAATTTTCATCATCTGCAACTTCGTTACTCGCTCATACTATTCAGACTGTTGATAGTGTTTAGAGATTTTAACATCTTGGACCCGAGAAATTTATATAGGATTTTGCAGAAATAGTTGCTGACAGGAAGTTGGAGTTACACCGTACCCACATTTCACTCACCTAGAATGCCCTCAGGCAGCTATTCAAAAGTGCTGCTGTAACTTTTGTTCTAAGTGCGTGGCCGGTTTGTTAGCAGTGACGATACCCTTATTGCTCCGTTCGCGGAAGGACAGCGACTTCTGGCCCGGCCGTGAAACCAAAGAATGCGCTCTTTGTTTCAGAGCTTTTCCAACAGTTCGATCGTTGGCCAAGCGTCAGCGGGTAATTTAAGACGCAATTGCTCCTTTTGAACTGCGGCACGAGTAAGTTTTCCTAGGATGCCGTCAACCTTGCCTACATCATGGCCAAATTTCTTGAGCTTCCTCTGAAGTTGCTTCATTTGATTTCCGGATAACGCCGGGTCAGGGTTGCCTGTATTGTAGCGCTGGGCACCTTCAAGTCGGGTGGCAAAGTATGCGGCAGTCGTCACATACACAAAGCTCTTATTCCATTCGAAGTAGACACGATAATTGGGGTAGGCGAGAAAGGCAGGGCCTTTGCGACCTTGTGGCAACAGAAGAGAAGCTTGTAACTTTGGCAGCTTCCCCTGACGCGGTTGAACGCCAAGCTTGGTCCATTCGCGAGTGCTCATCTGATGATCGAGGCCCGTTTTTGACCAGTCAAGATTTTTGGGGATACCCACTTCCTGCAGCCATGGCTCATTTCTTCGCCAACCCAAGTGATTGAGCATTTTGCCACCAGACATCAGCGCGTCTTCGGGTGAGGTTTTCAGACTCACCTTCCCGTCACCATCGCCGTCAACGCCATTTTCGATAATATCTGCAGGTAACATTTGAACCATTCCGATTTCGCCGGCCCAAGCTCCTGTGGTTTTGACGGGGTTGAAATCACCCATCTCATACAATTTCAACGCGGCAAAAATTTGTGGCCGGAATAGTGCTGGCCGGCGGCAATCATGCGACAGCGTTACGAGTGAATTTAATGTATTAAAGTTTCCCTGAAAGGAGCCATAATCAGTTTCAAAAGCCCAAAATGCTAAAAGTACACCGCGTGAAACGCCGTATTTTTTCTGAATACGGTTAAACACCGCATCATATTGCTCTGATTTTTTACGACCGCGTTCGATGCGATTTTGGCTTATTAAACGTTGCGAAAAATCGGTAAACGGCATTTGAAAAACACCTTGCGAACGGTCGGCCTTAAGTGTTTTGGGATCTTGACGTACGTTGGCAAAAAACGGGTCGACAGTGGCCTTGGAGTGCCCTTGGGACATGGCTTCTTTCTTTAAACCTTTTACAAATCCGTTGAACGATCCGCCACATGGAATTTCGGCCAGAGCCATCCCAGCCATGAGGGAAGCGACGGCGAGAATGGTGATAAACTGCATGTGAAATCCTCTTTGTGAACCTGAACCAAGAGTAGCAGTATGAACACATAGAACAACACTCAGATTAAAGAAAACAAGACCAGTATTAATACTACTGCGGCCCACACGCGCCAAAGAGTTCGACAGGCATCATCAATGTCATTTAGTGTAAGCTGCTGGCGCCCAGTGGGGTGTACAAATTCTAAATCCTGAATGATGCCATCATAGCTGCGAGGCCCTGCGATGGCGATGTTGAGCGCTCGGGCGAGGGCCGCTTCGGGCCAACCCGCATTTGGAGAACGGTGTAATCGCGCGTCGGATTTGATGTTGGGCCACCCTGCCAAATCTTGGTGTGTGATGGCGATCAGGAATGCGGTAAGTCTAGCCGGAAACCAATTGAGTAGATCGTCAAGCCGCGCCGAGGCCCAGCCGAAGGCAGAAAATCGGTCGTTGTGATACCCGACCATGCTGTCAGCAGTGTTGACGAGTTTGTACATTATTAGTCCGGGTAAGCCACCAATTAAATACCAGAAAGCAGGTGCGATAACGCCATCGCTGAGATTTTCTGCCGCAGATTCAATCGCGCTGCGAGCGACGGAGCTTGCGTCCATATCATTTGTATCGCGGCTGACTATGCGGGCTACCGCACGACGTCCGTCGCCTGTAGAGATTCGTAATGCGTCGCTAACTGCCTGAACATGCTCGACTAAAGATCGCTGTGCGAGCAGGATTGCCACTATCACCACTTCTGGCAGCCAGCCAAAAGTGGTGATGAAGTCGCCAAAAACAAAGGCACCCAGTGCAAAGACCGTAACCATAATCGCTCCCTTCACTTTTCGGAAGGAACCGTAATTAAGTCGCTTCTCGGCCCAACCTAATAACCTGCCCATTAATACTGTTGGGTGTGGAAATCGGCGCCAGAGCCAGTTTGGTTCACCAAAAATAGCATCCAGAAGCATTCCGAGGATAAGAATCCATGAAGTAGTCAAAGCACGTTCCTTAGTTAGTTGCGCCGATGTGGAGCGGAAAGCTCCAATCAAAGAGGTTTTTTAGCGTAGGGGGAGATGCAAGACCAAACATGTTGTTGCGCAAGAGACTCCTGCCATTCTTGGGTACTCTTTACATAATACAGTTGTCACACAGATGTTCCACCAATCACCGTCGTGACTGCATTTCTCGTTACTGGGTCGAGATACTTGCGTGTTCGCGCAGTATATTTTGTTCTTGTTGGGCTGCCGCGCCAATTGCGAGTGAAAGCCATGAAACAGACCAAGGGCCACTGATGTGGTTAAGTTTGGAGGTCATGCGTGTGACTCCTTGCGGGCTGCGTTGAACAGAAAGACTGGCTTTTAGCAAGAGATTGGGAAAGTAGAATGTTTTTCCTTCACCAAGGCGTGGTCGAACTATTGGAAATGAGGGGCTCCGAAGAGGAAACTCAAATCAGGAACTGACTTATGTCTATCTGCATGGCATCACGAGATGGTGGAATGCAAGTTGGCAAGCTTCGCTAGTTTGCAAAAGGTTAGCGTGTGACTTGCATTTCGATAAGGTTGAGTGAAGTAAAAAACCATCCGTTTTTTTGCCAGTCTCCATAACCTAAACTATACCCCATTATTTTTCCGTAATGTGCAGCTGAATAAACTGTGAAAGTGATGTTGAAATAATATGACATCAGCTAAAGAAGTTGAGCGTATCTGCTCAACTTACTGCATTTAGTAAAATCGTGACTTGACCGAATCTGACAGACGCTTGACCGTGTTGATCATAATGGAGGAAAAGATGACGACTTTTGTGCCACCAGAAGTGCAAGCTGGCTTAGATGCTGCTCGGAAAAAAGCTCTCAAGCGCCGAAATAGGCTTCGAGTCGAAGCTGACGGACGCAGCTTTCGCGTTTTGAGGTTTCGTGAGGATGGTTTCACAATGGATATCGATGACGCGCCCAATCTGCGTGGGTTGGTGGATCTGTATGACGGTGGGAGGCATTTTCTTCAATGTTTGATCGTTGCATCAGAGCAAGAAAATGGCGAGATGCACTATGAATTTAAACGCGCAACGCCTGCCAATGACAAAGCACCAATAGACTTTGAAAAGGGCGAATTTGTGCCAGCAGGATTGATCGAGCGCTCTTGAGCGCTGTGGAGCAGACCAAGCATCTGACAACCTACCTTTTGAATTGCATTATTGAAGGTCTGCGAAGGCCTTTTTGATCCGTTCGGCTGCCTCCACAACACGTGACCTCTGGGTTGCAAGGTTAATACGTTGAAATAATTCACCACCTAAACCGAATCCAGGTCCCGGTGAAACAGCGATGCGGGCTTGTTTGCGAAAACGATCTTCAATCTCTGCATGCGTCATACCGGTCCCTGAAAAATCGACCCAGGCCAAGTAAGTGGACTGCAAAGGCATAGACCACACCCCAGGGATGGCATTCATGGCGGCATCAAAGACCTTCAAGTTATCTTTCAGATATGTAAGTTGCGCATCGACCCATGCTGCGCCTTCCGATGAATAGGCAGCAGTGATCATATCAATTCCCAACGCTCCAGGGCTATAATCACTCTGATGGAGAGTTTTTTTCATAGCGGTCCGTAAATTTTGATCAGGAATTATGAGGTTACCAGTTCTTTGCCCTGCTATATTAAATGTCTTCGAGGCTGCGGTGAGAGAGACAGTGATGTGACGGAACTCGGGGGCTGCCACATCCATTGGCACAAACGTGTTGTCGCCATGTACCAAATCGTGGTGCACCTCGTCTGAAACGAGGATCAGGTTATTGCGTTCGGCAAATGCAGCAACTTTGCGAAGTTCTGCTGGGGTCCAAACGCGCCCTGATGGGTTTTGGGGCGAACACCACAGCAGAACTTTCTCGGTTCCAGTTAGTCTGTTCTGAGCATCATCGAGGTCGAGGACGTATGTCTCACCATCGCGGACCAAAGGACACTCGGTTACATTCCGGCCGCAGTTCTTCGTCTTATTTGCAAACTCGTGGTAAACTGGGCTAAAGGTGATCACGTGGTCGCCGGGATTTGACCAAGTTTTGATAGACGAAGCAATTGCGTGACCGAGCCCCTGAGAGGTCAAAACCCAGTCAGTATCAATTTCCCAATTATGACGCGATTTCATCCACCATTGGATGGCGTTTAGATAGTTGGTGTGTTCCCAAGAATACCCAAAAACACCATGTTCAGCCGCACGACGGACCGTTTCAATCACGCAAGGTGCTGTTTTATAATCTGAGTCTGCAGTCCACATCGCTAAGCCGTCGTTATCGGATATGCCATAAAGCTTCTCCATTTTGTCCCACTTTGATGAATGGGTGTTTCGGCGGTCATTGTCAGTGTCAAAGTCAAAACTCATGATACTCTCCTCGTCCTCGGTCTCGCACGTTAGCCAGTTCGCAACGGGGTGCAACCCCGTTGCACCAAACCCGCGCTTGTCCTAGATGGATGCAATGATCAGATCCATTCTCATTCACCCCGATCCGCGTCTTAAGAAAATGTGTGAAGCGATTCACGATTTGACTGATGACCGACGCCAATTGGCAGCGGACATGCTGATGTCCATGTATGATGCGCCAGGCATTGGACTGGCGGCGCCACAAATTGGTGTGTTGGAGCGACTTATTGTTTTAGATTGTGTCAAAGAGGGTGAACCCAATCCAATTATAATGTTCAACCCAGAAGTGCTACAATTTTCAGACGATTTAAACACCTACGAAGAGGGATGCTTATCGATTCCTGAACAATTCGCTGAGGTAACTCGGCCGTCTGACGTGCGGGTTGGATGGATCGATTTGGAAGGGAATCCAAAGGAAAAAGATTTTGACGGCCTTTGGGCAACATGCGTGCAGCATGAAATTGATCACCTAAACGGTAAGTTGTTCATCGATTATCTTAAACCGATGAAAAGGCAGATGATGACGCGAAAATCCCAAAAATTAAAACGAGAGTTGGCGCGAGGATGAGCCTGCTGCCATTAATTCTTTGGCCGGATCACCGGCTGTCCCAAATTTGTGGTCCTGTGGGTGAAGAGAACTTTGAGGCCGTTGTTGAGGACATGTTTGACACCATGTATGCGGAAAATGGTCGTGGCTTGGCTGGTCCGCAGGTGGGCATTATGCGAAGAATTTTTGTAATGGATGTCAGCTGGAAATCTGGAAATCCAACGCCTGAGGCTTTTTTGGATCCGGTTATTACCGTACGAGAAAACCGACAGACTATTATTGAAGAGGGGTGTCTTTCAATTCCGGGGCTGATGGTGCCAGTCGAAAGGCCTATTGCGGTCACACTAGCATGGCGTGGCGCGCGTGGAGATATGCACATGAGAGATTTTGATGGATTAGAGGCTCGGTGTATTCAGCATGAGATCGATCACTTGAACGGGCTTTTGACACTGGATCATCTTACTAAAACGCGTCGGTCTGAGGTTTTGTCAGGGTATCAACCATCATGACTGTGCGCCCATGTCTCAAATGGCCAGATAAAAGATTACAAATGTCAGCTGCGCCCTTGGAGACTGTTAACGACGAAGTACTTCGGGTTTGGGATGACCTCATCGACACAATGGAGGCAATGCCGGGTGTTGGAATGGGAGCAAACCAGATCGGTATTTTATTACGGCTTATCGTTGTCGATGCTAGCCGAGAGCGAAATCAGGCGGTGCGCATGGCAAATCCAGAAATATTGCACACAAGTGTTCAGATGCGCCAACACGAGGAGGCCAGCCCTAACTTACCGGGTGTATCGGCAATAATAGAGCGGTCTCGCGCTGTCACGGTCAAGTATATGAACCCCGATGGGAGAACTACTGAACAGGATTTTGTAGGGCTATGGGCCACATCAATCCAGCATCAAATAGATCATATCAACGGTAAAATGTTTTTTGACCATCTAAGCAAGGTGAAGCGTGATATGCTGATCCGCAAAGCAAAAAAATTGGGGCAAAAAAATTGAAAATTGTCTTTATGGGAACTCCAGATTTTTCCGTTCCTGCATTGGACGCTTTGATCAATGCAGGGCATGAAATCGTAGCAGTCTACTGTCAACCTCCTAGACCAGCAGGGCGTGGGAAAAAAGATCGACGGTCGTCGGTGCAAGTGCAGGCAGAGTTGCTTGGACTTGAGGTCAGGCATCCGGTTTCACTAAGATCTGCTGAAGAGCATGCAGCGTTCGCATCGCTCAAGGCAGATATTGCTGTTGTTGTGGCCTATGGATTGATTCTGCCCCAAACATTTCTGGACGCACCTAAACTTGGCTGTTTGAATATTCATGCAAGTCTTTTGCCGCGTTGGCGTGGTGCGGCGCCCGTCCATCGAGCCGTTATGGCAGGTGATACCGAGACCGGCGTTTGTATAATGCAGATGGACGCTGGATTGGACACAGGTCCGGTTTTGTCGCGGTCAGTAACACCTATTGGCCACGGAGAGACCATGGGTCAGCTTCACGACCGTTTGTCAGGAATGGGTGGAGATTTGGTTGTCGAAACGCTCGCAACGTTCGGTAATTTAAACCCAGAACCGCAATCGGACTTGGGTGTCACTTTTGCACAAAAAATTGAAAAGACTGAGGCCAAAATAGATTGGCTTGCACGGTCAGTGGAAATCGATCGCAAAATCCGCGGACTTTCACCTTTTCCAGGCGCTTGGACCGAAATTGATGGTCAAAGGATAAAGCTTTTGTTGTCTAGTGTGGTCGCGGGTGATGCCGCTGCGGGAACTGTGTTGGATGACAAATTAACGATTGCGTGTGGAGATGGTGCTGTGCAGTTGTTGCGCTTGCAAAGAGCAGGTAAAACTGCACAAAGCGCGGAGCAATTCTTGAATGGATTTCCGATGGAGATAGGACGCCAAATTTAAAAGGGGGGCTGGCATGTTTTTCGCGTTTTTTGGAACGATGATTGTTGCTGGTATTATTGGCTATATTTCAGAAAGAACAGGTTTTACGCGCAACGGCTATATTGCCTCGATCATAATCTGCGTTGGCGGTGCATTTTTGTTTTTCATGGTCAGCCGCATGTTTAATGTTGGGTTTGGAAGTCCGGGTATGAATGCAATCGTTTCATCAATTGGCGCGCTGATTATCGTACCGACACATTATCGGAAATAACTGCAGTTTTGTTATTTTGGTTGGTCGTATGAAAAATTTTAAGACTTGAAGGGGGCCATTCCCGCGCGTGCAAGCTCGTCAGCGCGTTCATTTTCAGAGTGACCAGCATGGCCCTTAACCCATTCCCAAGTCACTTCATGTCGCGCCTCAGCCGCATCTAACCTTTGCCAGAGTTCGACGTTCTTGAGTCCACCTTTTTTTTTCCACCCATTGCGTTTCCAACTGTGGATCCATTTGGTAATCCCGTCTTTTACATAAGCGCTGTCTGTCACAACAGTGATCTTGCTCGCATTATCTAATATTTCCAGCGCGGATATGGCAGCGATTAATTCCATGCGGTTATTAGTTGTTTCAGGTGCCCCGCCATTGAGTTCACGTTCTTTTACAACTGTGTTGCCCTTTTTGGCCTGCATAAGAACACCCCAACCTCCGGGGCCCGGGTTGCCGGAGCAGGCTCCATCGGTGTAGGCGAAAAGGTCAAGCATGGGCATTGATCAGCACGTATGGGTCGCTTGTACCTGCTAAGCCAGTGCTTGTTCCTGTGTGGCTTTTGAGATTGCGAAATCCAACGCTATGAAGAAGAGTTCGGAGTTCTTCTTCGGTATAGAAGGCATAAAATCGACCAAGGTGGTCGCGGCGTTCGCCGAACCCAACTTTCATACCAAGATACATGTGACCTCCGGAGCATAGAGCTCGATGACATGACTGCAAATGGCGGAGAAAGTTGGCTTTGGGCGCATGTAAGAGTGAAAAACTGGCCCAAATGCCATCGTAAATTGCGATTTCTTTCAGATCATCGAATGTACCGATGTGCGCATCGATTCCGTTAGACCGTGCCGCGTGGACAAACTCTGCCGTTGCGTCGAGGGCTCTAACGTCAAAGCCCTTGTCTAAAAAGGCGCGTGCGTGCAGTCCGGGACCGCACCCTAGGTCAAGTATTTTTGCTCCCACCGCAAAGCCTTCACAAAAAATGTTCATCGCTGCGCGCTCGGTCCGCCCAATTTTCAAGTTGGCACAATCATCAAGTTTCATCGCATAAACGGCGATAGTTTCTCGATCGCTCATGTTTCTAGCCCGATTTCGCGTAAGACACGTGGCACCTTGAAATTCACTTGTTCCGTCACGGTTTCCACAATTTCGACTGTGATATCAAAATGGCTGCGAAATGCTTCTATTACTTCGTCCACCAATACTTCCGGTGCGCTGGCACCGGCGGTAATGCCGACAGAACGGGCGCCTTCTAGCGCGCGCCAGTCAATTTCCGAGCTGCGTTGCACCAATTGAGAATAGGTGCAGCCATTTTTGGCCCCAACTTCAACCAAACGGCGCGAATTTGATGAATTGGGTGCGCCAACGACAAGGATGGCGTCTACCAAGGGTGCGATTGCTTTTACTGCCTCCTGACGGTTAGTTGTTGCGTAGCAAATATCCTCTTTATGCGGTCCAACAATTTTTGGAAACCGCGAGGTCAGCGCGGCGATAATACCGATTGTATCGTCCACACTCAGAGTGGTTTGCGTGACGAAAGCCAATTTATTTGGGTCACGGACCTCGATGCGTTCAACGTCGGCTTCAGTTTCCACCAGCAACACTTCGCCCTCCGCCAACTGGCCCATTGTTCCGATGGTTTCAGGATGGCCTGAGTGGCCAATCATGACAAGCTGCAGGCCTGCCGCGTAATGGCGCTCCGCTTCGATGTGAACCTTTGAAACTAAAGGGCAGGTTGCATCGACATAAATCATCTTGCGCTGCTCCGCCTCGGCCGGAACAGATTTTGCAACTCCATGGGCGGAAAAGATTACTGGACGATCGGGGGGGCAATCCGCCAATTCTTCGACGAAAATGGCCCCTTTGGCGCGTAGTCCATCAACAACGAACTTGTTGTGGACGATCTCATGGCGGACGTAGACTGGAGCCCCCCACTTTTTAAGAGCCATTTCAACGATCTTGATCGCGCGATCAACACCGGCGCAGAAGCCGCGTGGAGCCGCTAGAAAGATGGTGAGTGGGGCTTTGATCATGTAATTACCTTTGGCTTCAATTTACACGTAGTGCTTGTAAACGATCAGGTCTAGTACTTGAAGTCATGCCAAGACAAGGTGCTAAAATGGCAAAGTGATTAACCGAAAAGATACATGCCTGTGAAATCAAAATTAGTTATATCGAGCGGTGGCTTGGCCATGATGGTCAGAAAATTGTTCTCTTTGTTCAATTACAGGTGAAATTCAAAATAAGAGTTCAATCTGAGGCACAGCCTCATATTTTGTAAAAAGTCTCTGCCCAATTTGCGGAGCTAAGTTGCAGGACATCAATAATTTTTATCGATATCTCTTCGAATTTACGCAGGTATATTCGAGTGGCATAAATAAGACATGCCAAATGTGCTAATTCATAGCATCGTGGACGGTAACTTAATTTTCAGGGGAGCCTAGAGGTAGATGTGGCGCAGAAAAAAAGATATTTAAAAGGCCGGTAACGCTTGTGAAATATTTTTGTGGCGAAACCGGAGCACGAGGCCCCGGTTTCGGCTTATTGTGCAGAGAACTCGACTTCTTGTTCTTGTTCTTGTTCTGGGGATGGTTCTCTCGGCGGGCGACCGACCGCCTCACGCAAACCGTCCAGTTCGATGAAGTTGTCTGCTTGACGTCGCAACTCGTCGGAAATCATGGGAGGTTGGCTGCGGATGGTTGATACAACCGACACCCTGACCCCCTGGCGCTGGAGGCTTTCTAAAAGTGGTCGGAAGTCGCCATCGCCAGAAAAGAGCACAACGTGATCCACATGGGGTGCAAGCTCCATCGCGTCGACGGCCAGTTCAATGTCCATGTTTCCTTTGACTTTGCGACGTCCTTGAGCATCCATGTACTCTTTAGCTGGCTTGGTAACCATGGTGAAGCCGTTATAATGCAGCCAGTCCACCAAGGGTCGGATCGGTGAATATTCGTCATTCTCCAATAGAGCTGTGTAGTAGAATGCTCGAAGTAGTTTGCCGCGACGCATGAACTCTTGCCGCAGCAGTTTGTAGTCGATATCAAACCCGAGCGATTTCGCTGCGGCGTACAGATTCGATCCATCAATGAACAGCGCAAGCCGTTCGTCTTTATAAAACATCAATAATGTCCTTTCTATTTCTGTTGTGCCTTGAGTGGTTCCGCGAGTGTAAAAATTGCAGACACAACAGAATGGTTAGAGTAATGAATTTTACGTTACCTTCAAGACAATCTCCGTTTTTAGCACATTTGCGTAATAAAAGGTAAAAAAATGAATGATATCTGTCTGCTAGCACTAGGAGGCAATTTACCTTCCCGCGTCGGCACCCCAAACAAAACTATCGCAGCGGCTTTAAAACGATTGAATTGTGCCGATATTTCTTTGTGCGCCGTTAGTCGATTCTATTCGACGCCGTGCTTTCCATCTGGTGCGGGACCCGATTATGTGAACGCTGTGGCCAGTGTGCAAACGTCCTTGACCCCCGCAGAGTTGTTATCGCGTCTGCACACAGTCGAGGCTGATTTTGGGCGCAATCGTCAACAACGTTGGGGTATGAGAACGCTCGATCTAGACCTAATTTCCTTCAACAGTTTGGTGTTGCCAGATGTGGAGACACAAACATACTGGCAAGGTTTGAGCCTTCAAGCGCAGTTGGAAGTTGCACCAGAAAAGCTTGTCCTACCTCACCCACGCATGCAAGATCGTGCGTTTGTACTCGGACCTATCTGCGATATCGCCCCGGACTGGACGCACCCCGTTTCTGGAGAATGTGCACGTGATTTACTTGTGGGGTTGCCTGTTGAGGACCAAAACGCATTGATCCCGCTGTGATTCAGTACTTGTCAAGGTCATTAAAGGCGCTTAGTACAGCGTCTTCGTGTTCTGTTTGATAAGACTGGAGTGACTGATGGCCCGTGTTACCGTAGAAGATTGCGTCGACAAGGTTCAAAACCGCTTTGACCTAGTAATGCTCGCAGCACACCGCGCGCGTGAGGTGTCGGCCGGTTCCCCAATTACTTTGGACCGTGACAATGACAAAAATCCAGTCGTTGCACTCCGCGAGATTGCTGAGGAGACGCAGACAGCCGATGAATTGCGTGAGCGTTTGATCGAGTCCAACCAGACACAAATTGAAGTTGATGAACCGGAAGAAGACCGTATGGCACTCTTAATGGGTGCCGAAAGTGATGCGCCGTCGGATGACGACATGTCGGAAGAAAAGTTACTGCGCGCTCTTATGGAAGCTCAGGGTCAAGGCTGAGCTCTCTACATGGCGGTAATGGGCATTCACCATGACCTCGGCTGATGATCTCGTCCAGCTTGTTTGCGTTTACAACCCCAAATCAAATGAAAAACTGCTTCGTGCGGCCTACGATTTTGGCTTCGAAATGCATGAGGGGCAGGTCCGCCGTTCTGGAGAACCATATTTTACGCACCCGATTGAGGTCGCAGTTATTCTGGCCGAGCAACATCTTGATGATGCGACGATTATTACCGCGCTGCTGCATGATACGATCGAAGACACGAAAGCTTCCTATAAACAGGTGACTGACAAGTTTGGAAATGAAGTGGCGATGTTGGTTGACGGAGTTACCAAGTTGACGAACCTGCAATTAAGTTCCCTTGAAACCAAGCAGGCTGAAAATTTCCGTAAACTCTTTATGGCTATGTCCAAAGATCTTCGTGTAATTTTAGTCAAACTTGCAGACCGCTTGCACAACATGCGCACGATCAAGGCGATGAAGCCTGAAAAGCAAGTGCAGAAAGCCCGTGAAACTATGGATATCTATGCGCCACTTGCTGGGCGCATGGGTATGCAGTGGATGCGTGATGAATTGGAAGACCTTGCGTTTAGAGTCCTGAATGCGGAGGGGCGAGCGTCGATTATTCGTCGGTTTATCACACTGCAGAAAGAAACTGGGGACGTTATTGAACGTATTACCTCAGATATGAAGAAAGAACTGCGATCACATCGGATTGAGGCCATCGTCATTGGGCGTGCGAAAAAGCCCTATTCGATCTGGCGAAAGATGCAGGCTAAAGATCAGGGCTTTTCCAGACTTTCTGATATTTATGGCTTCAGAATCATTACGAACAATGAGAACGATTGTTATCGCGTGCTGGGTGCGATCCATCAGCGGTGGCGTGCCGTACCAGGACGATTTAAAGACTACATCAGCCAACCCAAGTCAAATGGCTACCGTTCAATTCATACAACAGTATCAGGACGCGATGGTCGCAGGGTAGAGGTGCAGATACGGACCCATCAGATGCATGATGTGGCTGAGACTGGTGTGGCGGCTCATTGGTCATACAAAGACGGTATTCGTGGCGAAAATCCTTTTGCCGTTGATCCGGTCAAGTGGATTAGTGGGTTAACAGAGCAGTTTATCGGTGAAGATGACCACGAAGACTTTCTTGAAACCGTCAAGCTCGAGATGTATTCGGATCAAGTTTTTTGCTTTACGCCAAAAGGAGAAGTTGTGAAACTTCCACGGGGCGCAACTCCGTTGGATTTTGCGTACGCTATCCATACGCGCATTGGTAACGGTTGCGTTGGAGCAAAGATTGATCACCAGCGAGTGCCTCTCTGGACTCGAATCAAGAATGGTCAATCCGTCGAAATTATTACTGCTGAGGGACAGGCGCCTCAGGCTACTTGGTTGGATATCGCAATAACCGGCAAAGCGCGCACAGCGATCCGACGAGCTCTACGAGAGATGGATCGTGAAAGATTTGTACGTCTAGGAACCGAACTCATCAGAGCTTCGTTTGATAATGTTGGAAAGCGGGCTACTGACAAAGTGCTCAACCTTGCTGCGAAACACCTAAGGTTGAAGGAAAAGGACGAAGTTTTGGCGCGACTTGGATCCGCAGAGTTAACCGCGCAAGAGGTGCTGCAGGCGGTGTATCCGGATCTTGTACCAAACGAGGCTGGAGAGGTCGCCCAAGAACGCGCCGTTATAGGCCTTTCTCCGAAACAGAAGTTTCATCGAGCACCGTGCTGTCAACCACTACCTGGCGAACGCATCGTTGGCATAACCTTTCGAGGTAAGGGTGTTGTTGTTCATGCAATCGCCTGTGATTCGTTGGTCAATTATGAGGACCAACCAGAACGCTGGCTGGATATTCATTGGCACGCGGGACGCCACAAGCCCATCTACACCGTGCAGTTTTGGCTGACCATTGGAAATGATGCTGGGGTACTGGGACGTATTTGCACATTGATTGGAGAGCATGGAGCCAATATCTCGGATTTAGAATTTGCCGACCGCAAACCGGATTTCTATCGCTTACTCGTGAGTGCTGACTTTGCTGATGCAAAACATTTGCATCGTCTGATGATGGCGCTGGAGGCGGAAACCGAGGTCGCGGAAATTGAACGCTATCGAAACCCCGAAAAGGCCCGTTCGCGCGACGAGAGCTGAATAACAAAGGAAACGCTGCCGGTGGTATTTAAGCGCCGCGATAGGAGGACATTTTACCAGGTTGTGGGTCACTTTTTCTATCCACGCGGTGGCTGGACGAGAGCATTTCACTATGTACGCCACCGATTGCATCGTTTGCCAGGTAGTCCGGAATTCATTGCTCGAGGGATTTGGTGTGGTGTGTTCACCACTTTTACCCCGTATTATACCATGCATTTTGTGATTGCAGCAGTGCTGGCACGATTGTCGTCGGGCAACATACTTGCCGCTTTGCTAGCAACGTTTTTTGGTAACCCGTTGACCTACCTTCCGATTGGTATCATTTCCCTAAAGACTGGGCATTTTTTGCTTGGTACGGAGTTTCATGAACGTGAACATCAATCGCTTGCGGCCAAATTTGCTAATGCTGGGGCGGATTTATGGCATAATTTCTGGTCGATCTTTGTCGACCAGTCAGCCGATTGGGCAAGCCTCAAGATTTTTTATGATGAAGTTTTCTTTCCCTACATGATCGGTGGAATAATACCCGGGATCATCACGGCGACTATTGCCTACTATCTCTCGGTGCCAGTGATCCGTGCGTATCAAAAACGACGTTCAAACCGCGTGCAGAAAAAAATTGCTCGGGCTCGTGCCAAAGCCATCAAACAAGCTGCTCGGGTTGCTGCGTCTGATAAGTCGAAACTTTGAAAAAGCGGTTTTCAAGTGCATGTAGCCGGAATAAGGTTTCATCTTGAGAAATTAATTTGAGGTTTGGAAAATGTTACGTCTTGGCGTGAATATCGATCACGTGGCCACAGTCAGAAATGCGCGTGGTAGTTCCTATCCAGATCCGCTTAGGGCAGCAAGGTTGGCTGAGAAAGCTGGCGCCGACGGTATCACAGCACACTTGCGTGAGGACCGCCGGCATATCCTTGACGCAGATATAGACGCATTGATGGAGAATCTTTGTGTACCGCTAAATTTCGAAATGGCTGCTACGGCCGAAATGCAAAAAATTGCACTGCGGCACAAACCTCACGCCGTTTGTATTGTTCCGGAAAAGCGCGAAGAAAAGACTACTGAAGGGGGGCTTGAAGTGGCGCGTGAAGAAAATAAACTAGCGCACTTTATTGCACCTTTGCGCGAGGCTGGATGTCGGGTGTCAATCTTTATTGCCGCTGACCGCCCACAAATCGAAGCAGCGAATCGTATTGGGGCGCAAGTAATTGAACTTCATACAGGGGCATATTGCGATTTGCATGCCGAAGGGCGTTTTGAGGAACGAGACAGGGAACTCGAACGCCTCACTAACATGGCTGAATTTGCGCACAACTTGGGCTTGGAAATACACGCTGGTCACGGTCTCACGTATGACACAGTTAGACCGATTGCAGCGTTGCCTGAAGTGATGGAGTTGAATATTGGCCATTTTTTAATTGCTGAAGCAATCTTCACTGGATTGGAGCCTGTTGTTAAGGAGATGCGCCGTCTAATGAACGAGGCTAGGAAGTGAATACACCTAAACTTTGTTGGTACGCTCTGGTTTTTGCATGTTAGGCGCGGACACTGGCTTTGGTTTTTGCGCGTTAGTCTGGATTCACTGAGTGTGAGAAATGCGGTGGGTGGAATGGTTCATGAGATTGAGGCGGAAAATTGATCTTAGGTATTGGGACTGACCTAGCAAACATTGATCGCGTTGCGCAAACACTTGATCGGTTTGGTGATCGGTTTCGTCACCGGGTATTTACTGAAATTGAATTGGTCAAAGCGGCTCGCAGGCGCGATGAGGCGGGGACGTTAGCCAAACGATGGGCAGCCAAGGAAGCCTGTTCGAAGGCGCTGGGCACCGGATTACGCATGGGCATCAGTTGGAAAGATATGGCGGTATCAAACCTTCAAACCGGCCAACCTATCATGCAATTGACAGGCTGGGCTGACAAGCGATTGAAAAGTATGACTCCGGATGGCCATCATGCGATTATCCACGTAACGCTTACCGATGATCACCCCTGGGCGCAGGCCTTCGTTGTTATAGAGGCTCACCTTACTAACAAACCGTTGGGTTGACACGTCGGTTCCGTCCCCTCATGTAGCTCACATCAGTCAAACCGGAGAAAATATATGGCAGAAAAAGCCAAGAAAGACGGCGGCTTCGTCGAGACGGTCAAGACAGTCGTCTATGCTTTGCTGATTGCAGGTGTTTTTCGAACGCTGTTCTTTCAACCCTTTTGGATTCCGTCTGGTTCAATGAAAGACACGCTTCTGATCGGTGACTTTCTCTTCGTCAATAAAATGACCTATGGGTACTCGTATGCTTCTTGCCCGTCAGTCCGAATCCAGCGTTTGGGGATCAATATTGACGCCAAGTCGATTTGCGGCTGGTTTGATGGTGATAACACTCGAATTTTTGGTGGTGAGCCTGAGCGTGGCGATGTTGTCGTTTTCCGCCACCCAGTAACTGGGCTTGATTTTATCAAGAGGCTAATAGGCCTGCCAGGCGACAAGGTACAGGTCATTGATGGTGTGGTTCAAATCAATGGCGCAGCCGTTAAATTGGAAGATGATGGTGTTTTTGAAGAGACTGCAGAGCCTCAGGGTCCGCAACGTTTGACACCTCGCTGCGAAAATGGGCCAGTTGGTATAGGCGGCCTTTGTGTCAAATCTCGCCAAATTGAAACTCTACCCAACGGTGTCAGTCATGCCATTCTCAACATTGGAAACCAAGGTGCAGACAACACGTTAATCTACACCGTTCCAGACGGAAATTACTTCTTTATGGGTGATAATCGGGATAATTCCACTGACAGCAGAGTGCCGCCTGCTGCCCGTGGTGTAGGTTTTGTACCCTATGAAAACCTGATTGGTCGAGCGGATCGCATCGTTTTTTCGTCTGCAGGAAGTTCGATGTTTGCCTTCTGGACCTGGCGTGCTGATAGGTTTTTTAAGGGCATCTATTGAAACTATCCGCTGAATTGGTAGCGCTAGAAGCGCGGCTTGGGCATCAATTTTCCCGTCCAGAACTTTTGGTGCGAGCGGTGACTCATTCCTCGATGTCTTCCGCAAATCGTGAAGATAATCAGCGCCTCGAGTTTCTTGGTGATCGCGTTTTGGGGCTCGTCATGTCTGAGGCTTTGCTGGCCAATGACAAAACTGCTTCAGAGGGACAACTAGCGCCTCGGTTCAACGCCCTCGTGCGCAAAGAAGCTTGCGCTGATGCAGCGAGGGGCGTCGCCCTAGGGGACGCTCTCAAGCTTGGTCGCTCGGAGATGATGTCTGGGGGGCGGCGCAAGCAGGCATTGCTAGGCGATGCAATGGAGGCTGTCATTGCAGCGGTCTATACGGATGCAGGATTAGAGGTTGCACGGAAAATGATCCTGCGACTTTGGGGCAATCGCGTGCAGACTGTGGAAGCGGATGCGCGCGACCCAAAAACGGCATTGCAGGAATGGGCACAGGCGCGCGGGCAGAAACCACCAGTGTACAAATTGTTAGAACGCTCAGGGCTGGATCATGCACCGATCTTCACAATAGCCGTATGCCTTTCTGACGGCGCGACGGCGCAGGCCAAAGCAAATTCAAAAAGGAAGGCAGAGCAGGCCGCTGCCGGGAACCTTCTTAATCAACTTACATCAAATAGGTCTTAGGCGTTTTCGTTTGTTTCCTTAAAATGGCGCACTCAGCCTCGTTAATTTTTTGTGTCGCGGCTGCCTGAGTAGGCCGCGTCCAAGATACCTGAAGTTATGGAATATAAAGCCGGACTTAATCAATCTTCACTGGCCCATGGCATCAAATTCTACTAAGAAGAGCGCTTCAACAACAAAGGCCATCTCATGACTACTCGTGCCGGATTCGTCGCCCTTATAGGAGAGCCTAACGCGGGTAAATCCACACTCACCAATCAAATGGTTGGGGCGAAAGTCTCAATCGTGACTCACAAGGTTCAAACCACGCGTGCAAGAATTCGTGGGATAGCGCTAGAAGGCGGTAGTCAGATTGTGTTTGTAGACACCCCAGGCTTGTTTCGCCCACGGCGCAGGCTGGATAGGGCGATGATTGCCGCTGCATGGGGTGGCGCTGCAGATGCTGATGTTATTGTGTTATTGGTAGAGGCTCATCGTGGAGTCACGGAGGGCGTCGAGGTTATTTTAGATCGACTTTCGGAAATTGGTAAGGATCGTAAGGTTGCATTGGCGATTAATAAGATTGATCGGATAAATTCTGAAGCTTTGTTGGTGATAGCTAAGGAACTCAACAATAGGTTTCCATTTTCAGAAACTTTTATGATCTCGGCGGAAAAAGGCCACGGTTGTGATGCCTTGCGCCAATGGCTGGCTCAGCAGATCCCAGAAGGTCCCTGGCTTTATCCTGAGGATCAAATTGCTGATCTGCCAATGCGAATGATTGCCGCTGAACTGACGCGTGAGAAGCTGACTCTACGTCTGCACCAAGAATTACCCTATCAAATGACGGTTGAGACAGAGAGCTGGGATGAGCGCGAGGATGGATCCGCTCGGATCGATCAGGTAATTTATGTAATGCGCGACGGACACAAAGGAATCGTGTTGGGCAATAAGGGTGAAACGATAAAGGCCGTTTCAAAAGCGGCGCGTGAAGAACTCAATGCATTTTTAGGTCGGAAAGTTCATCTCTTTTTACAGGTCAAGGTGCGCCCTAATTGGCTGGAAGAGTCGGAGCGTTATTCTGAAATGGGTTTGGATTTTAGAGATGGAAACGCCTAATGGCGCAGCGTAATCGAGTAGCAACTGCAACTATAAACACTAGGTTGCTGACGTGCGCGAAACCTAGAGGCTAAATCAAACTTAGTACAAAACTAAGTTAGGTCACCTAAATCACCGCCAAAAGCAGTAAAATTACGCCAATCGGCGCTTCCAATTGCAATCTTGCATAAATTTCACGTACCAAAGGTACTGTGACGTTTTTTTGCAATTCTTTTTAAAGGCTGGCTACCATGAAGCTAACAGCAGAATTCTGGGTGCAAGCTTATCTGGCTAGGTTGCGATTGCGAGATATCCCTGCATTTGTGGTAGTACATGGTGATAACGATGCAGGTACCGTTCTGGTGAAGCTCAATACTCTCGATGGCTTGGCAAAGGTTTTTCAGCGTAGTTTTGATTTTATAAGTGGTGAAAGGCAATGGATGGTATTGACTGAGGGATCTGAAATTGACGTGGATGCCTCCGTCACTCGGCAATGTAGCTTTGATCCTGATGCTTGGGTGATAGAGGTTGAGGATCGGCGAGGTAGACATTTGCTAGATGAACCGGGGCTGTCAAACTGACTGCGATACTGAATTCCTTAAATCGTTCTGGTTTTATGCTGCGTGACACTATTCAATATGAAAAAATGGGCGGGCGATATGGACTGGCGTGATCAAGGTATTGTTCTGAGTACACGCAAACACGGTGAAACCTCGGTGATTCTCGATATGTTTACAGAAGGCCATGGCCGCCACTCAGGTGTAGTCCGGGGTGGCTTAAGCCGCAAAATGACGCCGATCCTTCAGCCAGGCAGCCAGCTTGACGTTACATGGCGTGCCCGGCTTGAGGATCACATTGGATCCTTCACAATAGAGCCAGTGCGTAGCAGGGCCCACGCAATGTCTGATTGGCTTGCTTTGGCAGGCTTGAATGCGGTTACTGGATTGTTGTCTTTCTCTTTGCCTGAGCGAGAAGCACATCCTTTTCTCTACGCGCAAACTGAGCCGTTGCTTGATTTGCTGGGCCAGAATGATATCTGGCCATTGGCGTACCTTCGTTGGGAAATGGTGCTACTAGATGAGTTAGGGTTTGGATTAGATCTTTCGAAATGTGCCGTCACGGGATCAAATGAGAACTTGAGTTATGTTTCACCAAAATCTGGGAGAGCGGTTTCAGCACGTGGCGCGGGAGATTGGGCAAACCGCCTGTTGGCGTTGCCTCCATGTCTGTTGGGTATTGGAGGGGCCCCAGATGAAGAGATTAGTGTTGCTTTTAACACCACCGGTTACTTTTTGGAGCGTAAGTTGGCAACGACCCTTGGCTATAAGCCCGTACCCGAAGCGCGTAACCGCTTTGTAGATTTGTTTAACCGCCGACAGGCTCGCAGTTAATCTAGTTAATTTCCGAGTGCTGTCGCTCAAGTCAGCAGACTTTCAGTCAAAATAAAGAAATTATAGAGGCGGTACATGAAATTGAGCCGCATCGTAGAATCGGAGATCATTTTTTCAGTTGTGGAGAACTTGAAACGAAATTCGTGGATATTTCAAAAAATTTGTTTTTGCGCGCACGCAGGTGGTCATAGAGCCCAAAAATAAGGTTTCCAATTATAGTATGCTTTATTTGTAGAGGGCTAAGATCAAGTCCACCAACGTACCCAGCGCCTCTTCGTTGACTGCCCCGTCATGACGCGACAGTTCGGCCATACCAATGTTTGCCGCATAAATAATTCGTGACAACTCTGGGTTTGAGAGACCTTTCTCTGAAAGGACCGAGAAGAGTTGTGACATGCGAAGTTCGTCAACACGCGCAACTGCCTCAGCAACCGCACAATCATCATGAGACCAAGCACGAATAGCTGGTTCCAGTTTTGATATGTTGGCGTCTTTGCTGCTTTTGCCTGTCATGATCTGACTGAGACATCTTATTTTTTGGACAACCTCTGAATTACTGTCCAAAACTTCAGAAATCTCAGTCAGAGCCCAGCGCTCCCATTGCTCCAACATCGAGCGATGGAAATCGGGCACATCTTTAAAATGCCAATAAAAAGATCCCTTTGTGGTGTTCAGTTTGCGAGCGAGTGACTCTGCTTTCAGCGCTGTTGGGCCCTGTTCTAAAAGTGCGGCGAATCCAGCGGTAATCCAAAGATTAGGAGAAAGGCGAGTTGACGACATGGGATGAGTTTTAGGCACTTCTGATCAAGTTCGCAAGTGCAGCATTACAATGCTGCACTGCAGTTATTTGCGTGCTGTGAACTATTGAGTGTTCTGAATAAGTTAAAGGCCTTCGGGAAACATCAACATTAAAATTTACCCGATGGAGGTAGTTTTGATGACAGCAATCTCAATTTTCACGGTACGTAATTGCGCGTTAAATTAAATTTTGGTGTCCGCCTAAATCTCAATTCAAAAGCCTTTTAGCGATAACCTGCGCCTGAATTTCTGCTGCGCCTTCGAATATATTCAGGATACGCGCGTCACACAATATACGACTAATCTGGTACTCCAAGGCAAAGCCATTTCCACCATGAATTTGAAGGGCGTTGTCAGCGCAAGCCCAAGCTACCCGAGCGCTCAGAAGCTTAGCCATTCCCGCTTCGAGGTCGCAACGGCGGCCCGCGTCTTTTTCCCAAGCTGAATGATAGGTCAATTGCCGGACGATCATAATTTCGACTGCCATCAAAGCCAATTTACTAGCAACACGTGGGAAGTCGACGAGAGATTTACCAAATTGCCTGCGATCCTCGGCGTACTGCATGCCGACTTCCAATGCGTTTTGTGCCACACCTATTGCGCGCGCTGCGGTTTGTATTCGTGCGGCTTCAAAGGTCTTCATCAATTGCTTGAAGCCCTCGCCCTTTTTTTCACCCAACAAACTCTTGCCCTTGACCTTAAAGCCATCAAAAGCCAACTCGTATTCCTTCATTCCACGATATCCGAGCACTTCAATCTCACCACCTGTGATGCCTTCGTCTGGGAAGGGGGTTGAGTCATCACCCGGTGTTTTTTCGGCGAGAAACATTGACAAGCCACGATGATCCACCGAAGTCGGATCCGTGCGTGCAAGAAGAGTCATCACGTGCGTCCGTGCGGCGTGAGTGATCCAAGTCTTATTGCCAGTGATCTCCCAATCGCCATCAGTGCTTTGGACTGCGCGAGTGCGTAAGCTGCCAAGGTCAGAGCCAGTGTTGGGTTCGGAAAAAACTGCAGTCGGCAAAATTTCGGCAGAGGCAAGCTTGGGAAGCCAATAGTCTTTTTGTGCGTTGGTACCGCCGCTTTCAATCAGCTCAGCGGCTATTTCTGACCGCGTACCAAGCGAGCCAACCCCTATGTACCCGCGTGACAATTCTTCAGAGACAACGACCATGGATGCCTTTGACAAACCTAGACCGCCATACTCTTCCGGAATAGTTAGGCCAAACACGCCCATTTCACCTAATTCTTTTATAATTTCATGCGGTATCAATTCATCCTTTAGATGCCATTCGTGAGCATTTGGACTGACGCGGTCATCAGCATATCTGCGGAATTGTTCGCGAATCATTTCTAATTCATCGTCAAGACCGGTAGTACCAAAGGTAGCGTGCCCTTTATTGTTTTGCATTAAAGCAACCAATTGCAAACGTGCCGCCTGCGAATTTCCCTGATCGCACAACGTCGTAATTTCAGGCGTCATGAGGGCGCGCACGTCGCGCTGCGACAGACCAAGATCTTGAAGCCGAACAATCTCATTTTGGCTCATGGATATGCCACCACAGATCTGCAAAAGATATTCGCCAAATGCGATTTGATGGATCAGTTGCTCCAATTCACCGAAGGCATTGTCAGACTGTAGCCGCTCGGCCCAAGCCTGCATCTGGTAAAGGGATTGAGCGTATGTAGCAAGCCATGCCAATCCGTGTGCAGCTGTCTGATTTTGTTCAATTAATTCTGCGGACACCTTACCGCCTCTCAAAACAACTTCTCGCACCCGCGACGTCGCAGTTTTGAGAATGTTTTCGACAGGCTCCAAAGCTAATCTGGTTAAATCTAGCAGACCGGGGATCGTGGTCTGGTTCGCCATTGTCGGGTCCTGTCCATCATGAGCCATTGGTGTTCATCCTCTTTTGCTGCAGTGTGACATAAGTACTTTGCAGATGCAGCGCAATAAAAATACGGAAAAATAGTTATTTTTGATCAATTATTGCGCATCCATATTTTGCGAGTGCTCGATAAACAGCTTATAGCAAAGTATGGTTAGTTTACTGACAGAATTTGGGCCAGAGGTTCTCTTTTATTCTTTTTTAACTGCAATTTTTGCCGGTATAATCAAGGGGTTGGTTGGTCTTGGCATGCCAACGGTCTTGATCTCAGGACTCAGTACAATTCTGTCACCAGAATGGGCCCTTGCTGGATTGATTGTTCCAACATTGGTCACGAATGGCGTTCAGGCGCTGCGACAGGGGCGCAGAGCGGCGTATGCGTCAGTGGTAAGGTTTCGATATTTTTTGATTTATGGTGGATTTGCACTGGTGATTAGCGCACAGTTTACACGGATTTTGCCGCACAATCTGTTCCTTCTTTTGATCGGGTTATCTGTCAGCGTGTTTGCAATCGTCCAACTCGCTGGTCTTAAATTTACAATCCGTAAACATTCTAAAAAAAGCGCTGCGAGTTTTGGACTGACCGCTGGATTAGTTGGTGGCATTTCCGGAGTTTGGGGGCCTCCAACAGTAGCATATCTGACGGCCCTTGGGACTGAAAAAAAGGAGCAGCTACGGGTTCAGGGTGTTATCTATGGTTTAGGTGCCATGGTGTTATTTTTTGCACATCTTGGATCTGGTATATTAAATGCGAAAACAATTCTCTTTTCGATATTTCTTGTCGTGCCTAGCTTACTCGGTATGTGGTGTGGAAGTCGAATGAATGACCGGATCGACCAATCAATATTTCGAACTCTGACGTTGCTTATTCTCACTGTTGCAGGGCTTAATCTGATACTGCGTGCACTTCTTGGATAATGTTATTCGACGCTTGCTGGAACCTAATTTGACGATACTATGGCGGCGTAAAAGTGGGAACTTGCCTTGATCCAATCCGAAACAACAACACGCATTTCGTCTGTCAGCCTTGGCGTAATCGCAATTATTGCGACGGGTTGGTTTCTACGGGTTGCGCAACCCGTTCTGGTTCCAATTGTTTTGGGTGCACTCGTGGCGTTCTTAATGGATGGCGTTTCACGTGAACTGGAGCGTATTCCATTTTATTCAAGGGTCATACCTAAATGGTTGCATATGACGATGACGACGATTGTATTTTTTTTAATTCTGATGGTTGGTGTAGGGTTTTTCGTCCGGAACCTTGAACCAGTTGTACGGGCCATTCCACAATATGCAGAATCTCTTTCTGGTACCGTGTCGAATATTGCTGCGCGATTTGATTACGAAATTGAACTTACTTGGAAGTCATTAGATCGCGTAATTTTTGATAACATCGATCTGCAGTTGGTGATCCGACACACTTTGAATTCCGTCAGTTACACTATCGGATACATGGTTTTGGTGTTCCTATATGCGATCCTGTTTCTTATTGAGCGAAACAACATTTCTAGCAAGTTAGCAGCTATATTCCCTGAGCCAAAAGTTCGCAAAACTGTCTGGCACACCGTTGACCTCATCACGAATCAAATTGGAATGTATTTTACAACAAAGACAATGGTGAACGCGGTTTTGGGCGTAATTTGCTGGTTTATATTTTTACTTTTTGGAGTTGAGTTTGCCGCATTTTTCGCAGTCTTAACTGCAATCTTTAATTATATTCCGTATGTTGGAAGTTGGATTGCGATGGCGCTTCCAATGTTGTTTGCTCTTGGCAGTTTCGGTTTTGGTATCCACACTCTCGTTTTGTTTTGCTTGCTGAGTGCTGCTCAGTTTGGAGTAGGTTCTTTTTGGGAACCCCGTCTAATGGGCCGGTCAATGAACCTTAGTCCGGTGATCGTTATGGTTTCACTGGCGGTTTGGACTGCGATCTGGGGCTTAATCGGGGCCATACTTTCCGTAATTCTGACATCTGCAATCATGACGATTTTATCGTTCTACCGACCAACCCGACCCGTGGCAATTTTACTTACGAATACTGGGGAAATCCCTAGTCACCAGGCTGACGTATCGGAGGGTTAAGTGGAGTTCACGCTGTCAAACCATTCCAAAAGGGCATCTATCGTGGCATCCACGCAAGTGGCGGTTCCACCAGAAAATTTACTGAACGCGTCTGCGTTTAAGGGATTTGTACCCGCGATCACTACTGCACCACTCGCTGCTGCCTCTGCCAGCAGGTCGCGAAAACCACCTCCTTCAGCCTCTTGCTTTCCAAACTTATTTAGTAGGAAGATATCATAAGGCGTTTTGAGGCTACGTCCTACTTCGTTCACGGCGGTAGCCAATGCGTCTGGATCAAGACGACAGCCGCGCGCCTCTTTACCAAGATACTGGGAAATTCGGATTAATGGGCCGTCAGGTAGCACTTGAACATCCATGTCACAATGTCGCTCGGTTTCGCAACCGGAGTTGATTTGGACGATCCCACGCGTTTCAAGACCAAGTTCTTTGAAACGATAGGCAAGTTCAGTGAGTAGGAGATCCAACTCGCCGCGCCCGTGTGCTTTGGTGTAGGCTATTTTTAACATGTAACGACTTCCTATCGACCGCACTAATTCATTGGCCCAGTTAACTCATAAGTGATTTTGGCAGGAGGCGACCTATTAATGAAACAAGGAACGCTGTGCTGATGCCAAAACACAAAATACCTGTGATACCTCCAAAGGCTCCAAAGACGCGGTATCCAATTGGCAATGTTATATCGCCGTAGCCAACCGTCGTGTAGGTAACCAAGGAAAAATAAAGTGCGTTGAACCAATAGTCGAATGCGCCCATGAATATCAGGACGCGTGCCCATAGCCAGACTTGAAGCGTATGCGAAAATACCATTGCGCCAAATGCACCGCTTACATAAAAAGCTGCTTGTAAAGATTTTCGATACTTGCCGACTACCGGTTCCAGTATTGCGAGCAAGCGGATGCCTATCACAAGCATACCGACGTGAATCAGAGCGCACCCCCCCAAAACTATCGATCCCCAAAAAAGTTGGTTGATTTGCCCCAATAGTATTCTCCCCGAATTGTAACTTGTATTAGATTAGTTGGTCTGACGGAGTGGCTTCAAGCAGGGATTGCGATTAGGCTTTGATTGATGTGGTTGCGACGTAGCTAAGGTCCACCTTCGGCAGGATATTTAAATAGTGTTTGCATTGAAAAATTGATTAGCTGGTTGGTCGTCAGCGTTCTTGGGGAGCAATGTTTAGTACATGTTTACAAAGATTGTTCACCTTCGGGTACCGTATTGTTTTGCGCCAAAGATATTTATAAATAATTAAAAAAACTTAGACCCTGCATCTAAGAATTGGATTTAAGCTAATCAGGCCTTCACTGGAGGACGCATGAATTTATGATGTGGCAAGTGATGCCTGAAATTGTCACCGAGTGATTACAGTGCAAATTAAAACCAATTAGTGATAACTCAACCCACGGCGTTGGAAAATCTATTCCACAGGCCACAGAACTCCCTCCAACGCGAACTACGAAATTCGGTCCATTAAGGTACACAGAACGCGACCCTTTAGTTTTAGCATTTCAGCGCGAGCCTTTAAGTTGTTTTGCAAAGCGATCAGTTAAGCCTTTTGAGCATAAAGTCTGAGTTAAATTGATAAAAGAAAACCGGCGGTAAAGCCTTAAGTGCGCTAAAATATAGCTTCAGAAAATTTAACAAAATTCTCTTTATGTCTCCCAGCCTAGGAGACGTCCTTGTTTAGGGGAAGGAAGGTTTTTTACGCTAAGTCTAAAAATCTTCCAAGCTAAGAAGCTCACAATCGCTTACATTAATAATACAATTATGCGCCATTTTCAGCCAGCCTGAATGTTCACCTAAATCGCAATCAATACGTTTATCGCAAAATCTGCCTCGTAATGCCGATCAAATAAGTGTTTTTATATGACGAAAAAGGTACTTATGAACGCAGTGGTAATGCTGGTAAGTCTAGGCCGTTAAGGAAGTACGAATTGCTTTCGTCGCTGATTTCCAAAACCGCCTGATGATCCTCTTCGTTGGACACAGCAACTTGTTCAGTACTTAATCTTTTATCATGTTTTTTGCCTCAGAGGATAAGGCTCGAGCGCCGTTAGCAAGGATCAGAGTATCAATTCCCACGGCAACGAAAGTAACGCTCTTTTCGATATATTTACGCATGCTGTCTGACGTAAGTGTGAGAATTCCTGAGGGTTTACCTGCAGTGTGAATGCGCTGGATCGCATCATCAATGGCGTCGATTACATCTGGATGATCTAAGTTGCCTGGGTGGCCCATGTCTGCAGAGAGATCCGCTGGTCCGATAAACACCCCATCGACGCCGACAACCGCTAAAATCTCATCCAGATTATCTAATGCGGTTTGGCTTTCAGCTTGTACAAGCAAGCAAACTTGGTCGTTTGCAGTTTCTACATAATCAGCGATTTCCCCAAACTTGCTAACCCGATTTCCCGTCGCACCCATGCCGCGAATCCCAACGGGTGGGTAGCGGCATGCGCGCACTAGATCTTTGGCTTGATCTGCAGTTTCGACCATAGGGACCAAAACTGTTTGCGCACCTACATCAAGTACTTGCTTGATCATCCAGGCCTCACCTATTGGAATGCGAACGACAGGATGGCTATCCGTCACCTGTATGGCGCGCACCTGATCACAGATGCTGCGAATATCGTTTGGACCGTGCTCACCATCGATCACTAGCCAATCGAAACCGGTCAACGCCATCAGTTCGGCGGCACCGCCATCTGCTATACCAAGCCAACATCCGATCTGTTGTCGATTTTTCGAGATTGCGTATTTGAACACATTAGTAGGGGCAGGCATCAGATATCCTTTTTTCAACAATAGCAGGATAATACTCCTACGCAGTGACGATTACGCTAACTTAGATCACAAAAAGACGCTATCGGTGTGATACCGACACTGGCAATATTTTGGAGTACGGTATTGGTAAGGATGCACCAATCACTTACCCGTAAAATGTGGTGTCTATGTCGCTGACTTAATGTTTGACACAGTCTTTGATGACATTTGCACTACGGTTTAATATGGATTTTGTCACTTACCTAGTTATGCAGTTTGGAGAGGGTGGATTGCGTTGTTTGGTACGTATCACCGACAATTGGAGGGATAATGATGAAGCTTGAAGCCGTCGAAGCACTGCAGACCATGACTTCCATTCCTTTTGAGCAGGCACGTGCGATGCCGGCTTCAGTGTATACGTCGCAGTCATTTCTAAATTTGGAGCTGGAGAAGATTTTTGCTAAAGACTGGTATTGCGTTGGTCGTGCCGACGCAGTCGCTTCTCAAGGAGACTATCTAACTTGCGATCTGGCTGGCACTCCTATTGTCGTTCTGCGGGACCAGGACGAACAATTACGCGCTATGTCAAACGTATGTTTGCACAGAATGTCGACTTTGTTGCAGGGACAAGGGAACGTGCGTGCGATCGTCTGCCCTTATCATGCTTGGACCTATAATCTTAACGGTTCCCTTCGCGGTGCTCCCGCAATGGAATTAAATGAAGATTTTTGCAAAGATGTTTACAGGTTACCACAAGTTCGTTGTGAAGAATGGCAGGGCTTCATTCTAGTGACTTTGAACCCTGATGTTCTAGGGGCAAATGAGCAGCTGAAAGATATCGTGGGCTTGTGTAACGGATTTGACATGGGGGCGTACAATCAGACGTTCTATGAGGAGCATATTTGGGACACAAATTGGAAAGTTCTCGCTGAAAACTTCATGGAGAGTTATCACTTGCCTGTATGCCATGCGGGAACGATTGGTGGGTTAAGCAAACTTCAGGAAATGGTATGCCCCCCGGGCTCTGACGCGTTCAATTATCATACGATTCTCAAAGATGACACGTTGAAAATTGCATTGGCTCACCCCGACAACAGGCGGTTAAAAGGTGATCTTAGGCGTACAACATTTTTGTTTGCGATTTATCCAAGTCTGATGATCACTCTGACACCAGGCTATTTGTGGTATCTGTCTTTACATCCATTGGCTCCAGGAAAAGTTCATATCCGGTTTGGTGGTGGTATGAGCCCTGATTATGTAAATGATGCTAATGCAAAAGCACATTTTGCGCGACTTAAAGATCTGTTAGACCGCGTTAATTTGGAGGATCGGGGATGCACCGAAAAAGTTTATCGCGGCTTGTCCTCTAAATTAAGTGTACCTGGTCATCTATCGCATTTGGAGCGGCCAAACTATGACTTTGCACAATATTTGATCAATCGCATTGATGCTTAACTCAAACTTTGAAGAAGAGCACGCGATGGGATGCCTGTGCTGGGTTGGCTTATGCTTTGTTGATAGGCGCCGACAGCTTCAAGGGTTTGTGTTCCGATCACGCCGTCTACACCACCGGTATCAAATCCCTTGTTGGTTAGTCGCTCTTGTAAAGCAATACGATCTTTTTTAGTAAATCCGAATTCGTCCGGAGGGAATGTACCTTGTAGTGGCCCTCCACCGGCAATGCGATCAGCTAGGTGACCAACTCCAATCGCGTAAGCATCCGAATTATTATATCTTTTTAAAACATTGAAGTTATTAGAAATTGAAAATCTAGGCCCTCCTTCCTGCGGCTGTATGGCCTTCCCATTGGATGCTCGTGTGCCGATTTCCGATCCCCAGCGAAGTCCGCGTGACCAGCCGTTTAGTTGAAGATAAGCGGCAGTTGATGCGAGCGCGTCCGAGGGGTCATCAGACCAGATGTCACGTCGGCCATCCCCAGTAAAGTCGACTGCAAAAGCCTGATAAGAAGTGGGGATGAATTGGGTGTGCCCCATCGCTCCGGCCCAACTTCCGATCATACCCCCCACGGTAATGTCCCCAGCTTGCAGTATTTCCAGCGCCGCCGTGAGCTGTTTTTCAAAAAATGAGCCCCGTCTGCCATCGTAGGCCAAAGTTGATGTAGCGGAAATAGTTGGTACGTTGCCTCTCCTTTCTCCGTAAAAACTCTCTAACCCCCAAATAGCGCAGATGATTTCCGCATCCACGCCATAGGTATTTTGCAGAGCCCTGAGTGTTAACTGGTGCCGCTTAAAAGCTAGGCGGCCTTTGCTAATACGTTCATCGGAGGCAGCGATTGAAAGGTAGTCCTCTAGACTGCGTTTGAATTCGGCCTGATTGCGATCTCGGTCGATTACTCCCGGTAAATAACCCGCACTTCGGAAAGCAGAATTCAGAGTCGATTCTGAAATGCCCTTGGTCATGACGCGCTCGCGATAGGAAGATACCCATGCACTGTATCCGGAATTTGGTACCGGGCGTAAATCTGCTGGCAAACCAGTAGGTGTGACGGCACTGCGTTGGGTGGGAGACACTGGTAGATTTGAACAAGCTGACAAGCCAATTGCCACACCTGTGAGAGTGAAAACACGTCGGTTAACTATCATGCCTTTGCCCGTGTAAATGTTGCGATGACGGATCTTTCGCAAACATTGCCAGAAACAAAAGACAAGGCCAAGTAGAAGGATGTTAAGTGAGGGACAGCCCCAAGCCATCCCCTTTAAAGGCTAAAAAAATGCGTCGGATTAAGTGATCAACTGAGCTTCATGACGCTTAAGAGTGTAACGCGCCGAAGTATAGGACTCTAGGCCGCCACGTTCACGAAGTTCGGGAAACAGTTCGTAGATTTCCTGACGTTGCTCATTACAAATCCCGTTAATCGACTGCTCACCCGGCTGGAAACTTTCGCTCCATGCACCGTCGGCCAGAACGACTTCATGATTATCGCACATGATGTGTATGTATTCGACACCTACGGTTTCGACTACATGGATGCCGTCCAAGTGTGTTAGGTGCTTTGCTGCAATTAATACTTCGCGTTCTTCGAAAAGGAGCTCTGCCTGCTGCGACACCAGCAGCATCCGATGGTTCGGTGAAACCATCATGTCGCGCTCTGGTTGGTTGGGGCCAAGTGCGCCTTGTTTAATGAGTATTGGGCGCAGATTTGGTCTTATCAACAATTCTTGGCCAGATACGTGCCGTTTCCCAGCCCAACGGATTTCCTGTAGCCCATTATCCCGAGTGACAATGCTGTCACCCGGTTGCAATTTCTCTACACAAACTTCTCCAAGTGGCGTTAAAATTTTTGTGCCTGGCGTGAAGCATGGAATACCAGCCTCGATATTTTCAAATGACATCGAGCCAGTGACGACACCCGCACTGTCAAGAAATTCGACTGTACCGTCTAAACCGTTGCCGTCAATGTCCTGAGTGACGTTAGTCAGACGCCAGTCAATACCTTGGACGCCAAACAGGTCTAAGGTGTCTTGATCGTTTCCGCCACTACCACCAAAAATACTGTCTCCAATACCTTCATCTGCTGAGTTGACGAAGAATGTATCTGCATCATCATCACCATTGAGTGTATCGTTGCCCACACCACCAGTTATTCGGTCATCACCGGTCCCGCCAGAAACCCGATCATCACCTTCTTGGCCAAACAAGGTGTCGTTACCTACGCCACCCTCCAAGGTGTCGTCTCCTGGCTCTAATGCGAGCGCAGCATCAAAATCGCTAGGACGCGCCAGTACACCACCAGTGACCAAAGAAACTGTTTCTTCACCGTATATGATGTCGTCACCGGCGCCACCGATGATTTGATCTGCGCCGATACCGCCGCCAATTGTGTCATCACCGCTGCCAGTGCCATCTGGATTGTCGCCAAAGAGCAAATCGTCGCCTGAGTCACCATTCACGATGTCACTACCATCGCCACCCACTATTGTGTCGGGCGTCTGTCCTACGGAGGCTAATCCCGTAACGCCCGGAGTGCCGCCGGTTATAGCGTCGTTGCCATCGCCGCCATCCAGCGTATCTGCGCCAAAGCCACCGATCATCAGGTCGTCCCCGATCCCACCTGCGATGTCGTCGTTGCCACCTCCGCCGTCTATCGTGTCGTTGCCACCTCCACCGTCGATTTCGTCATCACCTATGCCGCCGACAAGGGAGTCATTGCCTTCACCGGCGATAATTTTGTTATCTCCTAAACCTGCATCAACAAAGTTATTACCGCCGCCGGTTGTAATCTCATCGTCACCAAGGCCACCAAGGATACTGTCGTTACCTTCACCACCGCTGATGGTGTCGCCACCAAGACCGCCGTCAATGGTGTCGTCACCCTCACCGCCGGAGATGATGTCGTTTCCTTTATTGCCCATGAAGACATCGTTTCCGGTGTCGCCGTACATGAGGTCGGACTGTATTCCTCCTTCGAATGTATCGTTGCCCTCACCGCCAAACATTCTTGAAACGCCTGCTGTGTTAAGCATGCGATCATCGCCTTCGCCTCCAATGAGGTCGTCTCGGCCGAAGCCGCCATCAAGCACATCGTCACCTTCGCCACCGTAGATGACATCGTCTCCACTACCGCCAATGACAGTATCATCGCCAGCCCCCGCCAGGACCGCGTCATCATTGCTGTTATTGTATGGACCGCCAGGCGCGGACACGAAGAAGTTAGGTGTTTCTGAGAACAGGGCCGTTTTAGTGATGTTATCGAAGCCATCGAAGTTATCGATTTGGTCACCTTGTGGGTCGCCCAAGTAAGATGCATCGATCAAGTCGGCTGAGTCCGTGCCGTCGATGATGCCGTCACCTTGAGGGTCGCTAATGACAACAGTTTCAATTTCTGCAAATGTGAGCGTCTGCCCAGTCCTCGAGCCAAGGCTGTCCAGGAAGTAAACGATGCCTGCCTCAGATGCAGGGTCGCCGCCTACGTACTCTACTTCTGCCGGGCCATTAACGAGGAGTGTGTCATTGTCGATACCGCCTTCGCCGCCGACGATATCATCGCTGATCGTTGCATAAAACGTATCTTGGTCGTCGCCACCAAGTAACGTATCACCGCCACCGGAAACCAAGCGATCATCACCCTCACCACCTTCGGCAATATCGTTTCCTGCACCAGCAAAAATGGTGTCGTTTCCTGCACCACCAAATAAACGGTCGTCGCCCTCGCCACCTGAAATGGCGTCGTCGCCCTCGCCGCCACGGACAGTGTCATCGCCATCATTTCCGAGCAATGTGTCGTTGCCTGCGTTCCCAGACACAATGTCGTTTCCAGTGAAGGCATCTATGTAGTCGTTCCCGGCGTTTCCGCTCGCAGTATCGTTCCCGCTACCAGTAGCAATTGAGTCGTCGCCTTCGTCGCCTTCTACACTATCGGCTCCATCGCCACCAAAAATAGTGTCGTTACCTTCGCCACCACGCAGATAGTCGTCATCCTCACGACCGTCGAGATAGTCGTCGCCATCCTGGCCGAATAAGGTGTCAGCACCAAAACTGCTGTCAACGATGTCGTTTCCGTCCCCAGCAAAGACTAGATCGTTATCTAGAGCGGCGATTACGGTATCATCCCCTTCACCAGCTACGATGATGTCATCGTCACCTACCTGACCAGGTAGAATAGCATCGTCATTGTCAACAAAATCTCCATCAGGGTCGCCACTGTAATTGATGTCAATAACGTCACTGTTAAACGTGCCTTCCACGATTCCGTCGCGAGGAACCTCTTCGTCAAAGAGTATATTCTCTATCTCACTGAAAGCTATCGCCGCACCAGTCTCGCGGATGACCACAACACCTTCTTCGCTATCTGAATCGGTGTAAACGATGGACACAGGGCCGAGGCCACGAAGGTCAAGCGTATCATTATCATCGCCTTCTTCGCCACCATAAACAAAGTCGAGATTCGTTGCTCCCAGAATGGTGTCGGCATCACCGCCACCCAACAAGGTATCCATACCCTCGCCACCAGTGAGCAAATCGCCACCATCCTGACCATAAATCAAGTCTGCTCCGCCACCGCCAGTGAGCACGTCAGCACCGTCCTCCGGGACAACACTTGGGCCGCCCACGAAAAATATATCCGTTATGGTAACATCCGCCGGATCTTCGCTTAAGTTCACAAGCCGAATTTCAAATTTTGCGACAGGACCGGGAATTGCAACGAAAACAGAATTAGCTTCGGTCGTGGAGTCGCCTGGGTCACAATCTTGAGAAATCGCCGCTTCATTGCCCGTTACGCCGTCGATGTCGACAAGTTTCAGATTAGTGATGTCTTCTGCAGTGAGGACCACCTCCAAAGGGTTTCCATCAGCATCCCACGCCCGGACCTTGACGACGGAATGTTCATCAATGTCATTAATCCGAAATTGAACGTTTTCGACAAGTTCCGAAAATTCCAAAGATTGAGATGCTGTTACGTTTTGCCCGCTGCCGGTGATGGCGCGCAACGCACTGTTTGCGTCAACAATTTCGTCGCCGGGGTCGATATCGTCGAGGAGTTGAGTTTCATCCTCAAAGTTGTTTTCGCTGCTCGCATCTGACGTCGAGGTGTATGTTACCAAAACAGAGCCGGTATCCTGAACAAAAGGCGATGTTAGGGGATCACCATCGGATGGCGATCCAACTTCGCTCCAGTTAAAACTTTGGATGCCGCCTGGCGTTGGAGTTGGAGCCGAGGCAGGTTCGTAACCACCATAGATGGTGTCGTTTCCGTCCATGCCTTCGATGGTGTCGCTGCCGCCTTCCCCTGCTATTAGGTCATCGCCAGGTATTCCGGCGCCATCGTATGAACCGACCACGTCACCGAACATTTGGTCATCATCGCGACCACCGCGCAGCGTATCGTTTCCCATGCCGCCATAAACAGTATCGCTGCCAAACCCAGCCTCAACCGAGTCATTTCCGTCGTCAGCACTGATTGTGTCATCACCACTAGTTATCGCGTCACCCTCGGAATCGGTGAAGTTGATGCCCATGTCATCGTCGTTTTCCGTACCGTCTACGACACCCGGACCCTTAGGATCGGCCATGATTTACCCTTTTCCCACAACACAAGTGCTTTGTTGGTTGGAAAGACGAGGTCCTCCGGCAATCAACTATATGACGCCGTTAATCGACGTCAAAAGCACATCGTGACGATGCTCTTTGTGATTGGCCCCCCAGGCCAGACATGCGCCCCCCAGTCGGGCGCAACGTCAATATGAGACATAAAAACGTAGCGTCAAACATAAATATGCAAAAAATGGCATAAAATTGTCAAAATTGTATTCAAGCGACGAGTAACCAGCCCCATTATTTTTGGGATTAATGGCTGATTGTTTCCGGATTGTGTCAAAAAATTGACGTTATAATCGTTAAAATATGCACATAAATCGCCAGTTTTTTGTTTTTTTATGGGCTGTGACGTCGCCCTAATTTTAGACTGTTTATCCCAATTAGAACCAAGTTGGGCAAGGCGTGGTTCGATTGTTTCTTTAGAAGAATAAGTCATTTGGAAAAAATTCTAAGAACTTACAATTCCTGCAGCTTTTTTATTTTTACGGTGATTAAGCGAGATCTGGAAACAAAAACGGCTCATTTGGAAGATTGATCAAAGGAATTGTTCAGAACCGATTCGCAACTAAAAGTTAAGCTTCGATAGTACCGTAGGTGATTCCATTCGAATAATTTAGACTTTAACTAAGCACGCTAACTGATTTATTATACGATGTACTGTCGCCATAAATGCTCCATTTCATAGGTAAAAATTCAGTAAGAGTGGAAAACAATCAAACCACAAAGTTGGATTATCCGCATAGTTTGCTGACGATTTTGCAGGTTCCGTTGGGCACTTGAAGAGTTTGATTGGGCGCAGATCACACCGGATTTGGATGGTTTACTTATTGGAACCGAGGGTATGGGAACTAAGAAATATAGAGAAGAAATTCTTCTACCTGATCCCTTTATAGTTTTGATTTAAGGTTAGCTAGTTCTGGTAGGACAGTTGTTCATCTCCTACTACAGATTCTCATTTATACAGAATTAGTCAATCAAATTTAATTAGTTTTGCGCAGGAGCTTGGATGCCTGATCCGAACTCAACACATCGGGCCGTTTACATGTCGTCGTCATTTCAACCCAAGTTCGATCCTCCCCTGCTTTCAGGATCGACGTCATGACATCTACCGCATGTAGTGCGAGTTCCATGCTGCAACGATGAGGCCGGTTTTCGTTGATAGCGTGAACCATATCAGCCAACCCTGCACAGCGGTAGTTGGCTTGAGGACCATTTTCATGAGCCTCGTTCGCAATACCGAAAGGGTGATCTCGCGTGGGTACAACCTGATAATCGCTGTCTTGGCTGGTAATAGTCACGCTGCCGCCAAAAAAATTGGGATCAGGCACTTCCATAGTGCCGGTGCTTCCATAAAGTTCCATATTAGGATGAGAGCTTTTCCAAACATCCCAACTTGCGCCGAAGGTTACGATGGCGCCGTTTTCAAATTCCAGAATTGCATGGATATTTGTTGGTGTATTCACCGGTACGGTTTCACCATTTCGGGGTCCATTTGTGATCGTGCGGGTTGGAAAACTCACAGATGACATGGCGCTAACGGCACGAACAGGGCCGATGAGCTGGATCAGGTTGGTAATATAATAGGGGCCAATATCAAGTATTGGGCCTGCACCGGGTCGGAAAAAGAAATCTGGATTTGGATGCCAGTGTTCCATTCCGTGTGACATCACATGACATGTGCCACCGATTATTGAGCCGATTTTCCCCTCATCTAATAAAGAGCGTGCGAGTTGGTGTGCGCCTCCAAGAAATGTATCGGGAGCTGAGCCAATACGCAGATTTTTTGTTGTTGCTAATTGGCGAAGGTCCTTACCTTCCTCCAAACTCAAAACAAAAGGTTTTTCTGAGTAAACGTGTTTCCCAGCCTCCAGCACCTTCCGGGACACTTCATAGTGTACTTCAGGAATAGTCAAATTCACGATCACATCAATGTCCGACGCTGCAAGAAGGCCGGCAACCGTTTCGGCGCGGACGCCGAATTCGCTGGCGCGTATTCCGGCAACATCCATGTCTATGTCGGCGACGGCTAAGATGTTCAACCCGCGAAACATTGGTCCGAGTTTTAAGTAGGCAGCGGAAATATTGCCACAACCGATAATACCAATACCTAGATTTTGCATTTTTTCCTCAAAATTTAGAGACAAATTTAAATGACTGTGTGGCAAATCGCCTGTGATCATTTGGGTTGTCATGCTCAATTATATACCGGTCTACGCCAGCATTCTGAAGCGCTGAGTGAAGTGGAGCCCAATTAACTATTCCATGACCGACATCTGCCCAGCCGTCTTCGTCTAAATTTTCGCCTGCTGGAGCAAGGTCCTTTATGTGGGCAGAGATGATTTGACCTGAATATTTTTGGATTGCTTCTGCTGGGTCGGTACCAGCGCGAATGACCCATCCCAAATCAAGCTCTAGCTTCATGTCGGGGGATGAATTTGCAATCACATCCAAGGGTGTCAGCCCAACGCTGAGTTCAGCCAACTCAAAGGCGTGATTATGCCATCCATAAGCCAATCCAGCGTCCTGGATGGGTTTGCCAGCTTCGACAAGGCGGGTTGCAAAGGCCTCCCATCCAGCGACGTCCAGTGGCCGGTTGTGGACGTCAAGATGTGGAACAAAAATAGCTTCGATCCCAAGCCTTTTAGCTAGTTTGATTGCTGCGGAGGGGTCACTTTCTAAGGGCTCCAAGCCAAAGTGGCCGGTGGTCATGCGCAAATTCGTTGCATCCAAAGCCGTGATAAGGGAGCTGGGGTTTTGAAATAGGGCGCCGTAGCCCTCAACTTCAGTAAAACCAACCTCAACGAGCATGGTCATCACTTCATCCAGAGGCCATTTGCGCGAATTGTAAAGCTGGTAGGAAATTGCTGGCATAATCTTTGTCCTAATGGTGCCGGCCGGTCAGAGCCGACCTTCTGTTTGTGTGTCGAAAAAAGAGGCTTTTGTGGGCTCAAGACCAATTTGCAGATCATCACCGACTTGAACTTTTGCATGTCCATCCATGCGCAGCCGCAATTGGGTTCCATTGAAGTCGGAATATACTAGTGTATCCGAGCCCATTGGCTCCACCAGATCAACCTTAACAATAGCTGTCACGGGCGCCTTGTTGGCAAGCTCACCGGTAATGATGTGTTCGGGGCGAATACCGATCGTGGCCGTTCCGCTTTTTTTGGTTCCGTCGGCAAATTCATAAGTGTCCAATGGCAAAGTTAAGCCCGCTAACTCGAAACCATTCCCAGTTATCTGTCCCTCAAGAAAGTTCATTGAGGGGCTACCTATAAAATCAGCGACATAACGGTTTTGTGGCCGGTTATAGATTTCGTCTGGTGATCCCAGCTGCATGATTTTGCCGCCTTTCATAATCGCGATACGATCTGCAAGCGTCATTGCTTCCACCTGGTCGTGAGTTACATAGATCATGGTGTTTTGTAGTTGCTGGTGAAGCCGCTTTAGCTCGACCCTGAGATCTGTGCGCAGTTTTGCGTCTAGATTTGAAAGTGGTTCATCAAATAGGAAAACGTCAACGTCACGAACGAGTGCTCTTCCAATTGCGACCCGTTGGCGCTGCCCCCCAGACAGAGCCGCTGGCTTGCGTTTCAGGAGAGGTTCAATTTGGAGAACTTCAGCAGCTCGTGCCACTCGTTTGGAAATTTCTGCCTTTGGCATTCGCGCATTCTTAAGACCAAAGGAAAGGTTTCCTTCGACGGTCATTTGCGGGTAAAGCGCATAGGACTGGAATACCATACCGATACCCCGCTCGGACGGTTGTTTCCATGTCACGTTTTCACCGTTGATAAAGATTTGCCCGTCAGTGATTTCAAGTAATCCTGCAATGCAGTTAAGCAGTGTTGACTTCCCACAACCGGACGAGCCAAGAAGAACGATAAATTCACCTTCATGGATGTCTAGGTTGAGTTTCTGAAGCACTTTGATATCGTCAAAATGCAGATCAAGATCGCGAATTTCAACAGATGTTTCTTGGATGTTCATGGTGTCAGCCTTTCACGGCACCGGCGGCGATACCGCGGACAAAGAGTTTTCCAGACACGAAGTAAATCGTGAGAGGAACGAGCCCAGTCAGGATCGTGGCGGCCATATTGACGTTGTATTCTTTGACGCCTTGCACTGAATTAACAATGTTATTTAACTGTACTGTCATTGGATAGTTGTCCGGCTTGGTGTAAATAACCCCGAAAAGGAAGTCGTTCCATATACCCGTCACCTGCAGGATCATCGCCACAACAAAGATTGGCAGAGACATTGGCAGCATAATTTGGAAATAAATTCCCCAGAAACCGGCGCCATCAACCCGAGCTGCTTTGAACAACTCTTCAGGTAACGAACTAAAGTAGTTACGAAACAGTAATGTCAGGATTGGCATGCCAAAGATCGAATGTACGATCACAAGACCAGAGAGCTTCGTATAAAGGCCCATTTCCCGCAGCATGATTACAATCGGATAAATCATCACTTGGTAAGGAATAAAGGCTCCGAAGATCAGAATAGTGAAGAAGAGATTTGAGCCTTTGAATCGCCAGTTTGCAAGTGCATATCCGTTCACACTGGCTATTGCGATTGACACGATAACCGACGGTACCGTGATCTTTACTGAGTTCCAAAACCCCCTGCTAAGCCCATCGCAATTCAGACCAGTGCAAGCCTCAGCCCAAGCTTTGACCCATGGCTCGAAAGTGATCTCGACCGGCGGCGCAAAGATGTTGCCAAGTCTTATTTCTGGCATCCCCTTGAGGGAGGTCATGATCATGACCCAAAGAGGGATAAGATAGTAGACTGCGACCACAAACAGCGTCCCGTAAAGAAAGATGTTGCGACGTGAAAGAGTCTTTTGTGGTTTTGGCCCGCGTGGGCCGTCTCCTGCAATCCTGCTGTCAACCACGTTTACGCCCTCCAAATTCTAGATATGCCCAAGGGATTAATACGACGAGCACACTCAACAACATCATAGTTGAAGCGGCAAAGCCCTGGCCCAAGTTTTGACCTCCAAACATCGAGTCGTAGACGTATTTGGCTGGTACTTCGGAAGCGATCCCGGGCCCACCGGATGTTTGAGCAACAACCAGATCATAAACTTTGATAATGCCCGCCGCGATTATCACGAGTGTTGTGATGAAAACTGGGCGCATCATTGGTATCACAATGAAGATATATGTTTTCCAAGTTGGAATGCCGTCAACACGCGCTGCTTTCCATACTTCATGATCAATCCCACGCAGTCCTGCGAGCATCAACACCATGATGAAACCTGTGCCTTGCCAAAGTGCAGCAAACAAGACGCCATATATGACGATATCGGCATTGAAGAGTGGGTCAAATGTGAAACTTTCAAAACCCAAATCGCGAATGATTTTTTGAAATCCGAACTCAGGTGTTAGCAACCACTGCCAGACAAGTCCTGTTACGATAAAACTGAGTGCAAACGGGTACAGGAAAATTGTGCGAAGTGTATTCTCAAACCGAATTTTTTGATCAAGGAGCGCGGCAAGTAAAAATCCGAAGACCAGGGAGAAAACAAGGCTGCAAAGACCAAAGATGGCTAAGTTTTCAATTGAAACAATCCAGCGGTTTGTCGACCAAAGGCGCTCGTATTGACCAAGTCCTATGAATTCCTGCTTGGGTAACAGCTTAGAGTTAGTGAAGGAGTGATAAATTGTCCAACACGTCGCAATGACAAAAACACCAATTGCCGTAAATGCCATGGGAACGGCAGCAATCTTTGCCGAAAGATTGACCGCGAACATTTTTTCAATCCGACCGTGCCGCGAAACTTTTGGATCAAGCTTTCCCGTCGCAAGTAAAACGATCGCCACCAATAAGAAAACTGCGGCGCCGAACAATGCAAATGGTTCAAAGACGTTCCACATTTTGCGGAAGGCTTTCAGAGCTGGCCAAGCGGTCTGCAAGCTTTTCTGTGCGAAGGACCAAAGAATCACAGTAATTGCTGAGGCAGTGGTCCAGCCTGCGGCATGGTGAAGGAACCGGTTACCGCCAATTGTCATTCCTCTGGCTGCAACGATGAGAAGCACTGCTGCAAGAGTCGCGCCAGCCAAAAAAATGGACGGCAAATACTTTAGTGCGGACAAATTTATCCCCACGGTTGCCAAGATAAACGACAAAAGGGCAAGTGACAGGCACCACAGGAAAACGCGCTCTGCAAAGTCCCGCATTCGAAAAATCCACTTTGTAAAATAAAAAGAAACCGTCGGCCAAATGGGGCCGACGGTGATTGCAAACCGCGATCAGTCTGCGGTTGCAATGATTTTGGTATACTGACCCTGAATGTCGGCGACCGTGATCGATTGATCATTCCAGAACTCGGTCATAAGTGTATCGAGCTGATTTTGGGTATCAGCCGAAAAGCTATTCACACCGTCGGGCAAAACATTTCCGTCCGCAAGAATTTTCAGGCCCTTTTTCATGCAATCGTTTGCTGCCTCGAGATCGACGTCACCACGAATTGGCAGTGATCCCTTTTTGAGGTTGAAGGCTACTTGAACTTCTTTTGAAATTAGCAGTGAAGCCAGTTCCTTCTGCGCAGCTGTGACTTCATCATCTTCGTTGAGGGGAAAGTAAAAAGCGTCACCACCGGTAGCGATGATGTCATTCACCCCGAGGCCAGGAAGACAAGTGTAGTCCTCTCCAGCAACTTGCTCGGCAACTTGGAACTCACCCTGTGCCCAATCGCCATGAATTTGACCACCTGCCTTGCCGGTAATGACTAGGTTTGTTGCTTGGTTCCAGTCATTCACATTCGAACCGACGGAAAGCTTACGCGCTTGGTCAAATGCTTCGAAAACTTTCGTCATTTCTGCAGATGAAGCAGCATCAGCGTTTTTGTTGGTGAGAATGTCGAGGTAAAGATCCGTGCCACCAACGGCAACCATGATAGCTCCAAATGCAAGGTTCGTTTGCCAGGATTGTTGACCCATGGCCAATGGTACGATGCCAGCGGCTTCAAGTGCAGGGGCTGCGGCTACGAATTCAAACCAATCGGCTGGAACGTCGACGCCCGCCTTGGCAAAAGCATCGTGACTAAGCCAGAGCCATTGTGGCGAGTGAATGTTGACGGGAACACAGTAAATGCGTCCATCAAGTGTGCAAGCATCTAGGAGGCGCACGGGATTGACCAGATCACGCCAGCCCTCTGCTTCGGCTATGTCGGTCAAATCAAGCATGAGCCCTGCTTCGACCAGCTCTTCGGCTTGGCGACCGTGGTTTAGCTGAGTTGCACCCATCGGTTCACCGCCGATGATGCGGCTAATGATAATTGGACGGGCCGTTCCACCCGAACCTGCAATCGCACCATCAACCCAGTTATGCTGGGTGTTTTCGTTGAATGCCTTTGCAAATTCTGACACGGCGGCGGCTTCCCCACCTGACGTCCACCAGTGGGTCACTTCAAGATCAGCAGCATATGCGCTTGTTGTGCAGCCAATCACTGCGGTAGACAGTAAATTTCTAAATAACTTCACGATTACTTTCTCCCTGACTAAATCGTTATAGATTTGCCTATAACGATTTAGATTGACGTGGCAAGTGGTTTTTTCGTAGTGCTGCGGAGAATGGTTGTCCTGCGTATTTGCGTTGAAAAGGCTAGCAAATTTGGAGAGAGAATCATTCAGATTCGGGGAAATATCACGATTCTGCAGAGACTTGCTGCGTGTGCAAAATAGGTTCTTTGAGTAAGAATCTTAGCGAGGGTCCGTGAGTAATTAGGGAGGGCGGAATGGAGAAAAAACCAACATTGAAAACAATCGCCCAGTTGAGTGGGCTTGCGATTCCGACAGTTTCACGTGCTTTGGGAGGGGCTTCAGATATCAGTGATAAGACAAAGGTGCGTGTTCGGCGGATCGCCGACGAAATTGGGTATATTCCAAACCGTGCTGGTGTGAGGCTTCGGACGGGACGGACAAACGTGGTAAGCTTAGTTCTGTCGACTGACTATGATATTATGAACCTAACGGCATGGCTGATTTCATCAGTTGCAGGTGGTTTGCGGGATACACCTTTCCATCTTGTGGTGACTCCAGATTTTCCCGACGATGACTTACTCAAACCCATAAAGTATATTGTTGAAACTGGTTCGGCGGATGCCATCATAATTAATAGAATTCAGCCAGAAGATCCTCGGGTCGCTTACTTAATGGAACAAAAATTTCCCTTTGTAACTCATGGCCGGACAATCTGGGCTGACAAACATGCCTATTTTGACTACGATAACAGTGCATTCGGGAGAAATGCCCTCAATGCATTAGCTGGCAGGGGCCGTGAGCGTATCCTCCTAATCGCTCCACCTGCTGCGCAAAACTATTCGCTCGAAATGATAGAAGGTGTGCGTGAGGCTGCTGAAAAACGTGATGTGATTCTGGAGGTTGCCAAGGACGTCACCAGCGACAGCCACCGCGATGAGATCCAGGCTTTTATTTCGGACAGATTACAATCCTGTGTGGCCTTCGACGGAATTATTTCTGGTTCAGCCAACTCAACCATGTCTGCAATCGCTGGGCTGGAGGCGGTTGGTTGTGAGGTTGCAAAGGATATAGATGTTTTTTCAAAAGAGACGGTTTCATTTTTGTCTCTTTTCCGTCCAGGTATACTGGTTGAACACGAAGACGTTGCCAAAGCGGGCACTTTTCTTGCACGCGCTGCGGTTCATGCTGCACGTCACCCAGAATTGCCGCCCTTGCAATATCTAGACGTGCCGACCGTGAAAATACTTCCATAAACTGATAGTTCACATTGCGGCGGCGGAAGTACTACATTGCTGCATAATCGTCCAAAAGCTTGCCGGTGTGGCCCTGCCATTCTGCAAATTTCACACAGTATGTTCAAAAATATTTATAAGTTTGCCTACATCTGCCTCAAAAAGTGAAACCTCAGCGTGCTCCGCTTTTTAACCAGTCTGCCAGTACCTTTTTGATCATTTGACTGTTTAGAATATCCCACGTCACACAGGATTTTAAAAAAATCGCCGCGCTTAGGACAAGATCTCAATCATTAGGGTGCGGGCAAAAATGTTCATTGCAGGAGCCATTTTTAGATTGTGGCTTCTCTAGAGTTCGTATGCCCAAGGTGGATTTGCGCCTGCGCGTGAGACGTTAACAGCTGCAACGCGCGCGCCCTGTCGAAGCGCTTCCTCCATTTCGGAGTCTCCAATTTCATCGACGGTTTCTTTTTTAAGAAAACCTTTCTTGTATAGCTTCGCTAGCAATCCTGAATTAAATGTGTCTCCGGCTCCGACTGTATCGACCACATCCACTTCTTCAGAAGAAACTTTGATCCAGCTATCGTTTGCCATCAGTGCCGAGGCACCCTCACTGCCGCGGGTGAGAATTACGATGTGTGGACCCTGATCCTGGAGTTTGGTGGCTTTACTCTCAAGTGAGGCCGAACCCGGTATGATCCAATCGAGGTCCTCATCGGACACTTTGACAATATCGGCTACTTTGATCAGACGACTGAGGCGGATACGATAGTTTTGCTCATCCTGTATGAATTCAGGCCGTATATTGGGGTCGGCGATTATGACCTTTTGGACCGCTTCTCTCTCTGCGAGGCATACATAAAATTCCGCACAAGGTTCGTTGATTAGGCTGATCCCACCGAAATACATAGCGGTGGCGATCTTGGGCACATTTGGTAGGGCATCAGCGTGAAGTTCTCGTCCAGCGGAATTTTCATCGTAGAATGTGTAGGTTGCCTTGCCATCAGTCAGATGTACGAATGCAAGTGTGGTTGGGCGATCTGAGTTAATTGTAAATGAGGCATTCACTTGACTGGCGTCCAGCGCGTGGCGAAGTCTATCTCCAAAAAGATCAGAGGATATACCGGAAAGAAAACCGGTAGGAATATTTAGTCGACCAAGCCCAATCGCAGTATTGAATACAGCGCCGCCAGCATGCGGTACAAAACCAGTCTCGCCAGAGATGCATTCTGTGGGAATCATGTCAATCAAAGCCTCTCCGCAACAAAGAATCACAACACGTCTCCTCAAATAAAGACCGAATACTCTTTTGTAACACTGCTTGATTAGTTAGCGCTAACGATTTCACTTTTCCCACATTATTTAGTACGGCCGAATATCCCCGGGGAAAAATACTCGAGCCCAAAAGGTTGATGTTCGTCATTTGACATCAACTTAAAGCAGCCTTCGCGGCTTCTGGGTTTGAATCTAAAGCACGAATTTTGACTGGTCGATAATACTAGGCAGGGTCTTGGCCAACTTCCGCAAATTTTGCCATCAAGCACGCTCAAACCCTCTAGCGATTTCCCAGTCAGTCACCACTTTTTCAAATTCTTCGATCTCGACGCCAGCCGCGCGAGTGTAGTGATCGACAACATCGTCACCCATCGCAGCGCGAAGCATTGAAGAACTGCTCAGCGTATCTCTGGCAGCGCTCAATGTCGCAGGAATCATCCCAGATTTACCTTGGTACACGTCGCCTTTTGCTGGATCTTGTAGTGTGAGTTGCGCTTCGATCCCGGCAATCCCCGCTGCCAGCATGGAGGCAATGGCAAGGTAGGGGTTCATGTCGCTGCCAGGGACACGGCATTCGACCCTGACAGCCTTGGTGCCGCTCCCACAAAGGCGGAAGCCAGCGGTCCGATTATCCACAGACCAAATTGTTCGGGTTGGAGCAAAGGTGCCTTTCACGAACCGCTTGTAACTGTTGATATAGGGGGCCATGAAATAGGTGTAGTCGGGTGCATATTTCAGCAGACCAGCCATGTAATTTTTCATCAGGTTCGACATGCCCAGTGGATCGCTCTCGTCATAAAAAGCTGGCACGCCATTCTGCCAAAGCGATTGATGCACATGGCTGGAGCTACCCACTCGGCCATGGTGCCATTTCGAAAGAAAAGTTACTGCGTGGCCTTGCTGCCAGGAGATTTCTTTGATCGCGTGTTTAGCTACTGTGTGATATTCCGCTGTATCTAAAGCCTTGGCGTATTTGATATTCAGTTCTTCCTGCCCAGCCTCTGCCTCACCTTTAGAGTTTTCCACGGGGATTCCAGCGTTCCACAAATGATTGCGCAAAGGGCGCATCACATGTTCCTCCTTCGTCGTCTGAAAAATATGATAGTCTTCATTATAACCAGAAATTGGTTTAAGGTCTCGCCACTCTTCAGTCCGAACTTCATCAAAACTCTTCTCAAAAAGAAAAAATTCGAGTTCGGTTGCAACCATGGCATCAAAGCCCATTCCTGCCAATCGCTGGACTTGTTTCTTCAATATTGCACGGGGCGAATGTGGAACCTCCAAATGTGTATGATGATCAAGGATATCACATAAAACCATAGCTGTTCCCTCAAGCCATGGAATGGGTCGCAGAGTTGTCAGGTCAGGTTTCATGACATAATCGCCGTAACCGCCTTCCCAACTGGTCGATGCGTAGCCGTCTGGCGTACCCATCTCAAGATCTGTGGCTAGTAGATAATTGCAGCAGTGGGTTTCCTCCCAAGCGCCGTTCACGAAATGGGCAGCATGAAACCTTTTGCCCATCAAGCGCCCCTGCATATCGACAAAGCACACGAGAACTGTGTCGATTGATCCATCCGTTACCTGCGCTGCCAGCGCTTCAAAACTTAGCACTCCAGTCATGATCTGTGCTCCCTGCCATGAAAATTTTCGATTTTTTTGGGTCTGTTGGCATAACATCAATCAAGATGGTCAGGTGCAATAGGCATTCCATCTTTTTGGGTCAATTTCATTCTGCCGTCGGTTATTTTTCAAGAGGATGCACTTAAAACCCAACAAATCGGTGTGCTGCGCTTGGGAGTTTTGTCCGCGCGGTTTATTTATTTGGACTTAACTGTGTTAAGTCTGGACCCACCGCGGGTGTTTCCTTACGATTTTTACGATAAAACTTGGGAGTTGCCGCATGACAGTGCAAAAAAATGTTCTGTTGGTCACAATCGACCAACTCCGTGCTGATTGTTTGATCGGAGCGCTTGCTGAGCACGTTGATCTGCCAAATTTGCGGGCGCTAATGCAGGACGCTACGAGCTTTTATCAGCATTACACTGTCACCAGCCCCTGTGGACCGGCAAGGATATCTATGCTCACAGGGCAATATGCGATGAACCACCGATCTGTCCGTAATGGAACCCCACTCCGCCACGATACCCTCAACATTGCGACTGAGATGCGCAAGGCTGGGTATTTGCCAATGCTTTTTGGATACACCGACACGGCAGCAGACCCACGTGTGCACGATCCAAAGGATCCAGCAGTCCAGACTTACGAATATCCAATGAACGGATTTCATGAGATGTTAGAGATGCGGATGGAAATGTCTTATCCATGGCGAGCTCATCTCAAAAAAAAAGGATATAGTTTCGAAGGCTATGAAAACATTTACAAACCAATCTGCCCGAAAGATCGCGCACCAGAGATCGGTGACCCAACATTTTTTAAAGCAGAGGATAGCGATACGGCCTTTCTGACTGACCGTTTCCTTGAAACGATATCTGGCTATGAAACAGAGAACTGGTTTGCTCATTTGACGTACATTCGACCACACTGGCCTTTGATCGCTCCTGAACCCTACAATCGAATGTACAATCCGGCTACGCTGCCGATGCCGGTGCGGGCAGAAACCGCCGAAAAGGCTGCTGCCTTACATCCATTCATGGGTCCGGCTCAGTGTAAGGAAACACCTGAAAGTCCCTGCCTAGGTTTTCCTGGGTTTGAGATTAATGATGCGACAACTCAGAGTGCTAGGGCGGTTTACCTTGGGCTCGTGAGCGAAGTTGATCTACATATCGGGCGAGTGCTGTCCTTTTTGAAGGAAAGTGGTCAGTACGAAACAACCATGGTGATTGTAACGTCTGACCATGGTGAGCTTCTCGGCGACCATCACGCTTGGGGAAAGAAGTCGGTTTTTGATGCAGCTTACCATATTCCATTGATAATACGCCTGCCATGTAACGCAGAGCAGGCTGGGACACAGGTTACTAAGCCAACTGAGTCTATCGATCTTATGCCAACAATCTTGGAGTGGATTGGGCAAGAGATACCAAACTCGGTCGATGGCCGGTCTTTAATGCCACTACTTAAAAAGACGATGCCAGAAGATTGGCGAGATTATACTTTCTCCGAATTTGACTTTGCGGACATTAAAACCCCAACAGTTTGGCAAGAGGCATTGGGAACTGACGCGAGTGAATCCACATTGAGCATTCTACGTGATGAGCGTTTCACTCTCGTTGAATTCGCCTGTGAACTGCCAACGATTCTTTTTGACCATACTGCGGCGGGTGAGTTTGAAAATGTCGCTGAACAGAGTGAGTATCAGCCTGATTTGATCCGATTAATGCGCCAATTGTTGCGTCATAGGATGCGCAACATGGATCATACATTATCGTTGGATCAAATAACTAAGAGCGGGCCAATAAGGCAAAGCCGAAACCGCTCGAACTAAGTAGATTAAATTCCGGTGGTTTTAAAAATTTGGTAGAAGTTGAATTGTTTGCGAAATGTGAGTTTTGCGTCTTGGATGATGTCTAACAATTCGAATTCATTGGGGGGGGCCAAGATCGTTATCACCAATCTCTAACAATTTCACCCGTTCTTTTTTGTAACTTTCTGACCTGTCTAACGGGCTGGGCTAAACGTCATAGCAAACACACAGTTTTGGGTGAATGATGTTAATGCGAAAAGGCAGGATGAGTGAGGAAATCAAATTTCGACAGTACCGACGCCATGGGACATAGAGGCCATTATTGAAGAGTGCGACAAGTACCATGTGCCTTCGCGCGGTGCTTAGAAGGATCTACTCATGAGGCCTTTAAGTCGCGAATAAGTGGCGAAAAAGTAGACCATGAATATGAGGCTGGGATACAAAAGGCTTGATCAAAGCTCTGTTTCCGGTTTTGCTGAAAAAAATAATGAAGGGAATGTCAAAAAACTTGAAGAAGCGCGTTTCCGATGTGCGCCTTCGTGAGGGGTTTTGGTACATGTTAAGTCAAAAAAACGAAATAAGCGCATAAAATTGCTCTCTCAAATACGGAAAGATTTCAAACGAATCATTGAATGCTTTCCGGCAACCTAATTGCGGTCTTGGTGAGCCTTACTCTGTAATTGTCCAGGCAACCCTTGGCATCGCCAGCGTAAAGGATCGCGCAAACCGTATTTCCAAGACGGGTCTAACCGTTCTGACAAAAACAACTGGAGGTCACATGAAAAGAATTCTTTTATCTGGTGCAGCCATGGCGCTACTACCAGCCGTTGGGATGGCGAGCTGTCCGGCCATTACGGTCGCTAACATGCAGGGAGTCGTTGCGGGCGATTACCCACAGCAGTACGAGCTCACAGAATTTGAAGCTGCTGCCGGCTGTAAAATGGAGTTTTCAGGAAACCCGGACTCCGCTTCTTTGAACGGTAAAATCTTTGGCAATGGTGAGCTACCCGGACTGGCTGATCGAATCCCTATGGAACCGTTAGTTGTTGTGCCTTACGATAGTGTGGGCCAATACGGAGGAACGCTGGATGTGTTGTCGAACGCTACAGAGGCGGGCACTTCGGATTTTTTATCTGTGCGCCATGTCAACTTGGTGCGTTATTCAGACGATCTGCAGACGATTGTACCCAACATTGCAAAGTCTTGGGATTGGAACGAAGATTTCACCAAGTTGACCTTTACTCTGCGCAAAGGCCACAAGTGGTCAGATGGTGCGCCGTTTACTTCGGCAGATGTGAAGTTCTGGTATGACGGTCTCATGATGGACACAAATATCTTTGAGAAACCCAAAGATTACGTGACGGTCGCCGGTGAACGCATGACAGTGGATGCACCGGATGATGTCACGGTTGTGTTCAATTTACCTGCGCCCAAACCAGGCTTGCTGGCGCATTTTGCCACTCATTATTCGCAAGGCTTTCAGCCTAAGCACTTCTTTGGCCAATTCCATCCCAAAATCAACGCTGACGCTGATAGCTATGCCCAGTCGCTCGGATTTGAAAACGGTTATGATGCGATCAAGGCTTATTATGGAAACTCGGACTGGACGGATACTCCTTCACCGATGCTTTCAAACCCAGACAAGATTGGCTCGCTCCCCAAGAATACCCACCCAACGCTAGAAAGTCATATTTACGTCAATGACACTACGGAGGGGCGGCACCTTGTGGCAAACCCATATTTTCATCAGGTGGATGTGACAGGCCAGCAGTTGCCTTACATTAGTGAGCAGGATGAGGTTTACATTAATGACAACGAAGTGCGTTTGCTCAAAATTGTAAACGGTGAAGTAGACTATAAGGCGCAGTCGCTGCAGTTGGCGTCCGCTCCAATCCTATTGGAAAACCAAGAAAAAGGCGGCTACACAGTAGACCTTAAGCCCGAGATAACCATGGGTGCCTTCAGCTTCAATGTCACGCATGAGGAATTAGAAAAGCGAAAAGTTTTTAGTGACTTACGGTTCCGTGAAGCTATGTCGATTGCAATCAATCGTGCTGAGCTGAACGAAGTGGGTTTCTTTGCGCAAGGCGTTCCGCAGCAGTACATAGGGTTCTCTCCGAAGCCTGATGGAGTGGACGGATCTTGGCTAACATACATGACCGAATTCGACGCAGCCGGAGCAAATGCGCGTCTTGATGAAATAGGTATGGCAGACACAAATGGTGATGGCATTCGCGAGCTACCAAATGGAGATACTTTGGTGCTGAACCTGAACTATTCGACCCAAGGTATTGCTGGGCAAACGGTCGAACTGGTGGCACAATACTGGCGAGATGTCGGTATTGACTCAGTTGTGAAGGAAGTGACCCCAGACGAATATCGTTCGGCGCAGTCGTCCAACAAGCTGGACGTCTCGATGTGGCGTAAAGGCCAACCCCTCGCTATCGTTTTGGGCAACAACGAACTTTGGGTGCCTCCGTTCGAAAATTATTTTGGAAACCGCACAGCTATGTTGTGGGCCGAATGGGTGGAAACTGGTGGATCGGCTGGCGTCGAACCTCCCGCCTTTGTCATGCAGTTAATGGATGACATTAATGCGCTGCAGTCAGCAGATCAGGCCAGCCCAGAGTTTGCGGCACTTACCGAAACCATGGTAAAAAATATGACCGAAAACCTACTATTCATCGGAACTGTAAATGCACCTGCGCCGATGATTCATCGTAACGCGCTTAATAATTTCACTGAAACTAAAACCCATTCGTACGAATACTACCGCACTTATCCATATCGTGCATCTCAGTGGTGGCTAGCTGACTAACTCTTTGAACGCGGGCCCGAACCTAGGCACGTGAGCTGATTGGGTCGCGTGTTGTGCAAGGGTTACCTGCACACTGCACGGGGCGATGTATATCGCCCCGTGCTTAACAGAAAGTCCCAATAAGCCGACAAGAGCTGAGGGATAGGGGACGAACATATGTTTCAATTTGGGCGTTTCGTCCTGACCCGGGCGACGATGGCGCTGCTGACGCTGATCATCGTTTCACTGGTCGTTTTCTCACTCATGGAACTTGTACCCGGTGACTGTGCCGAACGTTATCTTGCGTTTAAAAATACGCAGGGATCTGGTATCTCAATTGAGGATATTGAAGCGGAACGTCAAAGGCTTGGGCTGGATAAACCATTTTTTACCCGCTGGAGCGTTTGGATCACCAACGCGTTTCAGGGAGAATTCGGAGACAGCTGTATTCTTCGGGTGAATATTGCTAACCTGTTGGGGCAGAAATTTTGGTTGTCGTTGGGAATCTGCTTGGCTTCTCTGACTCTGGCCTATGCCATTGCAATCCCGGTTGGTATCATTGCTGTTGCTTCCAATAACGCCACATTGAACAATACTCTAAAATTCGTCAGCTATTTCGGGCTGGCAATGCCCAATTTTTTGTTGGCACTGATCATTATGCTGTTGTCTACAGTCTGGTTCGGAGAGACGCTGACTGGCTTATTTTCTAAGGAATACCGCGATGCGGCTTGGGGTTGGGCTAAATTTGTTGATCTGCTCAAACATGCATGGTTGCCAATTTTTATCCTAGGTTGGTCCGCAACCGCTTTCGCCCTGCAAACTGTGCGGGCGCTGATGTCCGATGAAATCGGCAAACTTTATGTGACAGCAGCGTCGGCGCGGGGTGTGTTCGGCCGTAGACTTCTTTGGAACTATCCGGCACGCCATGCGCTTGGTCCGATCGTGAATTCGCTGGGATTTGATCTGAACCGTATTTTCAACGAATTGCCAATCGTTGCCTTGATCCTCGTGATGACTGATGCAGGTGCCCTACTGATTGAAGCCTTGGCGCGTTCAAATGATCAACAGCTTGCAGGTGCGATCATCTTTCTGCTGACGGCTTCCATCGTGACATTAAATTTTTTAACTGATGTCTTGCTCGCGGTGCTTGATCCGCGCGTCCGCAAGAGCATTCTGAGGTAAACCAATGACCAGTGAATACCGAATTGACGGCACTGTTCCGACAGAGAATCAAAAAGCCAAAGAGGCCTATTTCACGGCATCGCAAAGACAATTAATTTGGGCGCGTTTCAAAAAACAACGCACAGCGTTGGTGGCCGCAGGCATACTGATTGCCCTCATTTTCTCAGGTATCTTTGCGCCGTTCCTGTCACCGTACGATCCAACCATTGCTGGGCGTGACAAAGACTATACCAACGGCGCACCACAGCTGATGCAGTTCTGCGATACGAATGGCTGTTCGGTGCGCCCGTTTATCCACGCGGTTGAGCGGGAGCGATCGATAGCAACGAATTTTCGTTGGGTGACAAAGATTAACGAAGATGAGCGTCTGTATGTGCGTTGGTTTGTTGAAGGCGATAGCTATAAGCTGTTTGGCTTCATTCCTGGAAATCTGCATTTGTTCGGAGTTGCAAGTGGTAAAATTCATTTGTTTGGTACGGATGAGGATGGGCAGGACATATTTAGCCGAACCTTGCATGCGGTTTGGACATCGCTTCAGGTGGGATCAATCGGCGTGTTCATCGCCTTTATTCTTGCTCTAATAATTGGTGGCGTGGCGGGCTATTATGGTGGTGCCCTAGATGGGTTTATCCAGATGATCACTGATGCGGTTCGCACCGTGCCTGCTATTCCTTTGTTTATGGCAGTTGCGGCGTTTATGCCTCCGGAGACGTCGGCGGAGGCGCGATTTTTTTACATATCCCTGATCCTAGGGTTTATCGGCTGGCCAACCCTGGCAAGGCGGGTGCGAACTCATCTTCTGACCGAGCGAAACCAAGAATATGTGCTTGCTGCGCAGTTGTGTGGGGCCTCTCCCAGTCACGTGATCCGGCGTCACCTGCTGCCAAGCTTCACAAGCTATATCATTGTTGATCTGGTCATATCGTTTCCTTACATGGTGCTTAGTGAAACGGCGCTGTCTTTTATCGGGCTGGGCCTAAAAGACCCTGTGTCGTCTTTGGGTGTGATGCTACAAAAAGCGACCAGCGCAGATGTCATGCTTAACTATCAATGGTACTTCATCCCGGTTGTTTTTTTTATAGTCCTCGTGATGGCATTTGTTTTCGTGGGTGATGGCCTGCGTGACGCCGCTGACCCCTATTCGGATTCCCACAAATGAGCAGTCTGATTGATGTTGAAAACCTGACGCTGCAATTTAAGACTGATGAAGGTCTAATCACGGCGGTTGATGATGTAAGCTTCTCGCTCAAGAAGGGGGAAGTAATGGGGCTGGTGGGTGAATCTGGTTCTGGAAAATCTGTGACTGCGAAGGCGCTAATGCATTTGAATTCACGTAACGCTGTGTATTCACCTGAAAGCAAAATCACCCTGCATCTTGAGCATCAGGAGGTTGACGTTTTATCGCTCAGGAAACCTTCAGAACTGCAAGTTGTACGGGGTGGTGCGGTCTCGATGATATTCCAAGAGCCTATGGCTAGTTTTGCGCCTGCCATCACGATTGGTAAGCAGATGGCCGAGCAGTTGATGTTGCATGGTTCAATGTCAAAGGCGCAAGCCAGACAGGTTTCCGTCGAAATGTTAGATCGGGTCGGGATATCAGACGCTAACAAACGGTTTGATCAATATGCTTTTGAGCTATCTGGAGGAATGCGTCAGAGGGCAATGATTGCTATGGCGCTCAGTACTAAACCAAAGCTGTTGATTGCAGATGAACCAACCACAGCACTGGATGTGACCATTCAAGCGCAAGTGATCGATTTAATGAAGAGCCTTGTGGATGAATTCCAAATGGGCATCATCTTCATCACGCATGATTTGGGGGTTGTAGCGCAAACTGCGGACAAAGTTTCGGTCATGTATTTGGGTGAACTGATTGAGGAGGGGCCTGTGCGTGAGGTCATCCGTACACCAGCGCACCCCTACACGCAGGGACTACTCTCGGCATTGCCTAAGTTGGACGACATCGACGCGCCGCTTACGCCAGTCCCGGGGGATATCCCGTCTCCGCTTGAACGCCCGCCCGGCTGTGTATTTCATACTCGCTGCTCGAAAACGATTGATAATCGCTGTAGCAAGATTCGTCCCTCTCAACATCATTTGGACACAGGTCATTCTGTATCCTGTCATATTTATCCCGAAGGAGATCGCGGATGAGTGGCGATTTCTTGATCCGATCTGATGGGCTTTCGGTTGGTTTCCAAATTGGCAAGGGGTTGTTCAATAAGTCGATCTTGAAGGCAGTTGATGATGTTTCGTTTGAGATTGAGAAGGGTTCTTTCTTTGGCCTGGTAGGGGAGTCTGGATCCGGAAAAACCACGCTGGGTCGTGCATTATTAAAGGCAGTGCCGATTACTGGAGGCCACGCTACCTATGATGACGGAGATGTGAAATATGATCTCGCCGAACTCAATGGGCCAAGTCTTAAGGACTACCGGAAGCGTGCACAGTTGATTTTTCAAGACCCTTATGCGGCGCTGTCTCCGCGCATGACGGTGCGTGACATTATTGCGGAACCGTTAGAGGTGATGGGACTTACCAAATCACGTGCTGAAACTGATGAACGCGTGCGTGAGATAGCGGCCAAATGCCGTCTGAATCTCGAACATTTGCGCCGGTTCCCACACGCGTTTTCGGGTGGTCAAAGACAACGTATATCTATTGCACGTGCGCTTGTAAGTGATCCAAAATTTGTTGTCGCAGACGAAAGTGTGGCGGCGTTGGACGTATCTATTCAGGCCGACGTTTTGAACCTTCTGAAAGAGCTGCAGCGCGACCTTGGGCTGACATTCATGTTTATTAGCCATGATCTGTCGGTCGTTGCTCATACATGTGACCATGTGGCGGTGATGTATCTTGGACGCTTGGTTGAAACCGCACCGACGCGCAAACTATTCGAGGCGCCAAAGCATCCTTACACGAAGGCATTATTTTCCGCGATCCCGTCACTTGATCCAGATGACCGTGGTACGGCGCAAAAACTTGAAGGGGAAATCCCCTCGCCAACTAACCAGCCGTCAGGTTGTAAATTTCACACGCGATGCCCGCACGTGACCAACATTTGCAAGTCAGAAGAGCCCAAACTTCAGCACGTTGGCTCTGCGCAAGGGCACGAAGTGGCTTGTCATCGTTGGCAGGAATTGTTTCAGGCTACTTAATGATCTCGTCCGCTTTCCTCTCGAAACATTGGAGTCGCGGTATTTAACATGTTGAGGCCAACCCTGAGGTGACTATTTGACGGGATCTGAATTCAAAACCTTCATGTTTTGGACGCCAACACTAATCTTGCCAAGTACAGTCTAAACCGGCAAAAAATTTCTGAGCGTTAAACGCTGAGCCAAAGTTAAATGAATGGCGCTCTGTTCAATTTTGTTTCTGGTTCACGAGCACTTCAGGTCATCTGTCGTTGAAAAGACAGCGCATGGCCTACCGATTTGGCAGGATGTTGGTACAACTGCCAGCCTACCGATAACAACGCGTATGATTGAGATGGTAAAATGGTAATTGAAGCACTCTGACTTTTAAGTTTTTCTTATGTTCGCGCATGATGTTCTGTGCCTCAATCAGGAACCGGGTTGTTGCGACCATCAGGCTTATTCGATAGTCCTTCAAACATAATTTATTGCGGTGGGTAAATGATCAGGCGTATTGCGTTGATTAGCTTGATGATCTTGGTCCAATTTTTGGGGATTGTATCGTCACCATTTTCACATGCTGGTGAGGTCACAGTTTTTGCCGCCGCCAGCCTAAAAAATGCGATTGATGATCTAGCTGAGCTATACGCGAAGGAAACAGGGCATCGGGTATTTGTGTCTTTGGCTGGATCTTCAGTTCTTGCGCGTCAAATCGAATATGGGGCACGTGCAGATGTTTATTTTTCGGCCAATCCCACGTGGATGGACTATCTTGAAAAACGTGACTTGATTGACCCAGCGACACGCTTTGATTTGCTGGGGAACCGGATTGTGTTAATTTCGCCCAAGGGTTTTGAGCCGTTGGCGCAGCCTGTTAATGCTGCTGATGTACTGCATTTGCTGGGGGACGGTAAACTCGCCATGGCGCTCGTGGATGCGGTGCCGGCTGGGCAATATGGCAAGGAAGCTTTTCAGGCGTTAGGCGTTTGGAAGCAGCTCCGCCCATCCGTGGCTGAAGTCGATAATGTTCGCGCTGCACTGGCGCTTGTTGCGCTTGGCGAAGTCTCTTTGGGCGTCGTTTACGAAACCGATGCTCGTGCCAGCGAGAACGTCGACATTGTAGGTTTATTTCCAAGCGAAGTTGACCCTGTTATAGTGTATCCCGTTGCAGCCGTTTCTGGCGGTAATACCAAAATGACCAAAGATTTCTTGGAGTTCGTGAGCTCACAGCTGGCAAAAGAAGTGTTTGAGGCACAGGGATTTGCAGTTTTGAGAGAGCCAAAATCATGACAGATTGGCTAGGACCCGAAGAGTGGAGTGCCGTCATGCTGTCGCTGAAGGTGGCACTCTGGGCTACTTTGGGTGCTCTCGTTCCGGGAGTGTTTGTGGCCTATGCTCTGGCGCGTTGGAGGTTTCCGGGTAAGCAAATCATCAACGGGCTGGTTCACCTTCCTTTGATCCTTCCGCCAGTGGCAACGGGATATTTATTACTGATATCGTTTGGAACGCAGGGCATTTTTGGAAGTTTACTTGCGGAGGCTGGTATTGTTTTCGCGTTTCGCTGGACTGGAGCTGCATTAGCAGCAGCAGTGATGGCATTTCCCTTATTGGTGCGAGCGGTACGAATGTCAATTGAGGCAACGGATCCAAAGCTGGAGCAGGCCGCGCAGACTTTGGGCGCCTCAAAACTCTGGATTTTTGTGACTGTGACAATACCATTGATACTGCCGGGAATACTGGCTGGGGCTGTGTTGGCATTTGCGAAGGCTATGGGCGAGTTTGGCGCTACGATCACATTTGTTTCCAACATACCCGGTCAAACCCAGACTTTGCCGTCTGCTATCTACAGCTTTTTACAAGTTCCCGGAGGTGAAAATGCAGCTTTGCAACTCGTTGGCGTCTCTATTTTTGTGGCAATGACCGCCCTGTTACTAAGTGAATACATTGGGCGCCGGTTGGCCCAATGGGTAAGTGCTTCATGAGCTTGTCAGTCTCCATTAATCAGTCAATAGACGCATTTTCACTTAATGTGAAATTTGATGCACCTGTTGGGTTGACAGCTTTGTTTGGACCGTCTGGTTCCGGCAAAACAACTTTGGTGAATTCGGTTGCCGGCCTGTCGAGAGGGTGCGTAGGGAGAATCGCGGTTGATGATTGGATTTTACAGGACAGCGATCTGGGAATCTGGTTGCCGCCTCAAAAGCGGCAGTTGGGCTATGTGTTTCAGGAAGGCAGGCTATTTCCACACCTGACCGTACGGCAAAATTTGTTGTTTGGGCAGTGGTTCGCAAAAGGTCGTCCTCCAATAGTCAAATTTACCGATGTAGTCGAGATGCTGGGAATTGGTGCGTTGTTATCTCGTCGTCCGAGTTTGCTGTCTGGAGGAGAAAAACAACGTGTCGCAATTGGGCGCGCTTTACTGGCTGCGCCAAAACTGATTTTGGCTGACGAACCACTGGCTGCGCTGGATGAAGCACGAAAGGGTGAAATTATTCCTTACTTCGAGTGCCTTAGAGACGAAATTAATGTTCCTATTTTGTATGTTAGCCATTCGATCGCAGAAGTTGCACGGCTCGCCACCACAGTTGTGGCGCTGAATGGAGGACAGCTGACGCAGGTTGGGCCCGCTGTAGATGTCTTAGGCGATCCAAAGTTTATACCTGTTGGTGTTCGAGCTGTCGGAGCTGTGTTGGATGTAACTGTTGTAGCGCATCATTCAGATGGTTTGACTGAGTTAGACGCAGCCGGTTCTCCGTTATTTATCCCTCAGATTTCACAAGAACCGGGGCGTGTAATGCGGGTCAGGATTGCTGCACATGATGTCATCCTGAGTTGCGATGAGCCCAAAGGCCTCTCTGCCTTGAACATATTACATGGTATCATCGAAGCGGTTCGCTCTGGTGATGGACCCGGAGCAATCGTATCCATCAGAACGCCGGCGGGGACCGTACTCGCCCGTGTGACGAGGCGTTCATCGATAGCATTGGGTTTATCTGAGGGTGTGAGTTGTTATGCGGTGATAAAGACTGTGGCGATTGCACCGCAGGATGCCGGTGGGTGATAATTTTTAAAGCCGCTGGTTACCTTGTAACCCCCTGATCATCCATCTTTTGTTTTGCGTCAGATTTGAGCGAGGCTTCCCTAGGGTGAGGAATGTATGGGTAATCCATTTGTGACAGACTTGGGGCTGTTTTGAGCTGGTTTTGGATCAGTTAAGCAGGGTGTTGGGTTCTAAGTGGTTCAAGCCCACGCTAAGATTGACCATCTGCAAGTATTTTTGCAACTCTACGCATCGCCAAATCATAGCCCTGAACACCACAGCCGACGATGATGCCATCAGCGCGTAGGCTGACGAATGAGTCATGACGAAAGCTCTCGCGGGCGTGCACATTGGAAATATGAACTTCGATCACTGGACCCTCAAAGGCTTTAAGTGCGTCGAGGATCGCAATCGAAGTATGTGAATATGCACCCGGGTTGATCACGATTGCAGCACCATCGTTGCGAGCTTCCTGTATCCAGGTGACCAGTTGTCCTTCACAGTTGGATTGCAGTGATCTTACCGACAGTGACAGCTCTGTGCCAAGGGTACTGCAACTTGCCTCAATATCGGCAAGAGTAGTGTTGCCGTAAATCTCGGTTTGGCGTTTGCCGAGTAAATTAAGGTTAGGGCCATTCAATAGGTAGACGGTGCAGGTCATCGAACATCTCTGAGGTTGTGGTAGCTTGCAGCTAGCGCCGATTTGTGACGGGGGCAAGGGCTACATAGATTCTTGCATGTACACTTTACTGTTGTATTTGCCTGCAACTTACGCACTTGTGCGTTTAGTTACGACACCTTTCTCCACAGCTATCAAGTGTATTATAGTATGAGATGCAAATACGGCCTCCGCAGCTCAAATTGAGAATTTTTGCAACTTATGCACGGGATCTGCTCATTCAGTGTGTAAAAAGTTTGAAAAACTATTTTAACAATTTGTTACTCGCGCAAAGAGAACGTCAGTTGAGCGATTTATTGTAGAGGCAATTTGGTAGCGGAGGAGGGACTTGAACCCCCGACACGCGGATTATGATTCCGCTGCTCTAACCACCTGAGCTACTCCGCCGATGGAGGTCCATTATGCGCATTCTTGTAGCACGTCAAGATGAATGTATTTCAAAAGTTTTAGCAACTTTGCCAATGCTTTTGGATCCCGAAACACGCTTTCTCTTCGTGCAGTATACCCAAGTTCGTCCAATATTTTATCCACTTCCACGCCAGTTGTCTCGTTCATGGTTAACTTGGCGTTCTGTGTCTTACGTCACCACAAAATATTTTACTTTTTGGAAAGTCCCATAAATTAAATGCACATTGATCTGCGCTGTTCAAAGCCAAACTCAATTAGGCGCCAAAGTCTAATGGGATTGTTTTCGCGGGTTACCGGTTTGACCGTTGTAATATGATATCACGCTCACTGATAGGTTTTACCTTTCTACGAAACTTTCCATTGCGAAATAAAACCTTGCCCGTCGGCCATGTTAAGCCGCGTTGGGAAGAAAAGTTATACGTACCGTAAGATGAAATACCAGTGCCAGCACTACTACTGAAGCCGTACAGCTAGGTATTTAGCCGATTGCAGCCGCTTTGACATCGGCATCGATGAAAGGCAGATATTGTTCAAAGTTATCGGCAAACATTTTGACCAGCTTACTTGCTTGGGCATCGTAAGCCTCTTTGTCATTCCAAGTAGATCTTGGATCAAGAAGGCCTGCATCAACGTTTGGCACAGTGACAGGCACTTCGAAGCCAAAGGATGGATCCTTTCGGAACGTGGACTCGTTGAGAGAGCCGTTCAAGGCAGCGGTGAGCAGTGCACGTGTAGCCTTGATCGGCATCCGGCTGCCAACTCCAAAAGTACCACCGGTCCAGCCGGTATTGACTAGCCAGCAGCTGGTACCATGTTCGGCGATTTTCTGGCGTAGTAGAGATCCATAGACTTCGGGCCTACGTGGCATGAAAGGAGCGCCAAAACAGGTTGAAAATGCTGGCATGGGTTCAGTTACACCGCGTTCTGTTCCAGCCATTTTGGCTGTGAAGCCAGACAAAAAGTGATACTCGGCTTGTGCTGGCGTCAGGCGGGCGATTGGAGGTAAAACGCCGAAAGCATCACAGGTGAGCATTATGACATTTTTAGGGTGACCGCCCAAAGCGTTATGTGAAGCATTTGGGATGTAGCTGAGCGGATATGCGCACCGCATATTTTCGGTTAGGCTTTTATCTTCAAAATCGAGTTCTTTTGTCTCTTTATCGAACACCATGTTTTCAATCACGGTGCCGAACATGCCGGTTGTGGCAAAAATTTCTGGTTCTGCTTCGGGATTTAGACCGATTGTTTTGGCATAGCAGCCTCCTTCGAAGTTGAACGTGCCTCGATCTGACCATCCATGCTCGTCATCTCCGATAAGAATACGGTTCGGGTCAGCGGAAAGCGTCGTTTTCCCCGTACCGCTCAAGCCAAAAAAAACTGCTGCGTCAACTGGATTTCCATTGGCGTGATTGGCAGAACAGTGCATCGGCATGATGCCCTTTTCGGGTAGCAAGTAATTTAGCACACCGAACACGGATTTTTTGTTTTCACCAGCGTATTCGGTGTTGGCAATCAGGATCATTTTTTTATCGTAGTTGATCGCAATCACGGTTTGCGAGCGACACTTGTGCCGAGCGGGATCAGCCTTAAAGCTAGGACAGTTAATAATTGTAAAATCGGAGACAAAACTGTCCAGTTCGCTGCGGTCAGGGCGGCGGAGCAAATGGCGAATAAACAGGTTGTGCCAAGCCAACTCGTTAATCACCCGAACGTTCAGTGCTAGAGCTGGATCTGCCCCTGCAGTCAAATCTTGGACGTAATAATCGCGTCCTTTCATGTGTTCCAACATATCGGCATGCAGCCGATCGAATGCATCGGGCTCCATCGATGGGTTGTTTTCCCACCATATGGTTTTTTCGGTGGCTGTCGTCCGCACGGTGAATTTGTCTTTTGGTGATCGGCCGGTAAACTCGCCAGTACTTACTAAAAACGCGCCACCGTTGCCGAGTGTGCCTTCGCCGTTTTTAAGCGCGACCTCTACAAGTGCAGGTTCTGCCAGGTTGTAATAGACACTTCCCAGTCCTTGGATGCCATGATCTTCAAGGCGAAACTTTGGGTTTACACGTCCAAACGTCATATTAAAACTCCTGTTGCCGCCATTGGTCTTGCCGACGATCTAGGTTTGAGAAGAAGTGTAAAATTTTCTCTAATCAGTTAGACCACAACACCTTCGTTGCGCTGATAACATGACCAATAGTTGAAATGACAGGACGTATTCACGTAGTTAGCGCAACCACTTACAGGTTAGCGCAACCAAATCCTGCATAGGGCAAGTTTCATCAGAGTAAACGCAGGATAGTGAGGTAAATTTAACATAAATTTGCAAAAAAAGTGTCAAATATGTTTAGTTTGTATATCGAATCGCACTTTTGGATTGATTGAGAGGCCTCGATTTGGCCATAATCTGTCGAATTAATTAATTGCCCTGCTGCAAAAGGAACCGGCCAATGTCGAAAATCGCCCTAGTGGACGACGACAGGAATATCCTGACTTCGGTATCTATCACCCTTGAGGCAGAGGGATTCGAAGTAGAAACTTACAATGATGGCCAACAGGCATTGGATGCTTTTAACAAAAAACTTCCAGATATGGCTGTGCTTGATATCAAGATGCCCCGTATGGACGGCATGGATCTGTTGCAACGTCTACGCCAGAAAACTTCCATGCCAGTTATCTTTTTGACGTCCAAGGATGATGAGATTGATGAGGTTTTGGGCTTACGCATGGGGGCAGACGATTATGTCAAGAAACCCTTCTCACAACGTCTGCTTGTTGAGCGCATTCGGGCGCTTCTAAGACGGCAGGAAGCTGTTGATGGTGATATCGTAGGTGAAACTGAGGAAACTAAGGTGCTTAGCCGTGGTGACTTGGTTATGGACCCATTGCGCCACTCTGTAAGCTGGCGAGGCAATGACGTCACTTTGACGGTAACAGAATTTTTGCTTCTGCAAGCATTGGCGCAGCGTCCAGGGTTCGTTAAAAGTCGGGATCAACTGATGGACGTAGCTTATGACGACCAAGTCTACGTCGATGATCGAACAATCGACAGCCACATCAAACGGCTAAGAAAGAAAATGCGTTCAGCCGACGAGGAGTTCTCGGCGATTGAGACCCTTTACGGCATCGGCTATAGGTATAACGAAGAGTAAGAAAGGTAGCCGGAAGGATTTAAGGCGAGACATGGTTCATGGGCGGGACGGAGACGTTGTATTAGGCGATGATTGGGTTGCGCCGGAAGCCAATGTCGGTAAGGAATTGCGCGAGCGTCGCGAGCGCCGGAGACTGCTTCCACTATTAAAGTCCCCACTGACGCGTAAAATTATAACCTTCAATCTAATTGGACTTCTGATTATCGTTACGGGTTTTTTCTACTTGACCTCTGCGCGTACCAGTTTTGAAGCTCAACGGATTACCGGACTGACGACAGAAGCACAGCTAATTGCAGGCGCATTCGAGGCGCAGATACCTGCCGGAGCGCCGGTCAATTTGGTAACCGGTGATGGAATTGATGTCGAAGGCACACTCAGTAAGCTCCCAGTAAGAAATGGTACTCAGGTAATTGTTTTTGATACTGCTATGGTGGCAGTTGCGGTCAAAGTCGGACGCTTAAGAGAGGCTGCTGTAGAGCGGCCTCAAGGTACGCCGCTGACATCGGGCCTCAGAAGGATATCGGGCCTTTTCCGAAGCGATATCGTAGGTGTCTCCAATCAGAGAAGAAGTGTAAGAGATCAGGCTGCCAAAATGTCGGCTGAGGCAACAACGGGACAGATAGTGCTCAAGAAATTGAGTGGTCCGATGGGTGCTGAGGTCTTCGCAGTTGCTGTTCCAATTGAGCAAAACGGGCGTTCCGTTGGAGCTGTTGTACTCACCAGTACTGCACCCGTTGTGGATCAAATGATGCGCTCTGAGCGAGAGCACCTGTTGCAGTTTTTCTTGATCGCGATTGTGGTTTCTGTTGGCTTATCCATCCTGCTGGCCTCGACAATTTCAAACCCGTTATCTGATTTAACGGCTGCGGCTGAAATAGGTAGTGACACTGATCCGCGAAACGTGGATCCCCGACGGGCGCGTATTCCTGATCTGTCCGCCCGCCCAGACGAGATTGGGCGTTTATCCAGTGCCTTTCGTGACATGGTAGCGGCGCTATATGATCGCATCGATAGCAACGGACAGTTTGCGGCTGATGTCGCGCACGAAATAAAGAATCCTTTGGCTTCCTTGAGATCTGCAGTCGGCAGTTTACGGATTGTTAGGAAAGACGAACATCGCTTCAAGTTGCTGGACGTTATCGAACACGATGTACGCCGTTTGGATCGTCTTGTCAGTGACATCTCAAACGCTTCACGCCTAGACAGTGATTTAGTGAAGGAAGAAGAAGCACAATTCAATTTGCTCGAAATGATTAGGAATCTGTCTCTGTACTTGGGTGAGGATGCGCGGGAGAACGGGATCGATTTTGTAACAGATTTGCCAGATACGTCAGTTGAGATCAACGGGCTAGAGGCGCGTCTGGCGCAGGTTTTTGTCAACTTGATTACAAATGCAATCAGCTTTTGTGAGAATGGCGATGCTATCCGGGTTTGGGCGCGAAAGCGCGAAAACCGTGTGCTAGTGGTGGTTGAAGATACTGGACCCGGTATACCGGAGCAGGGGCTGAACAAAATTTTCAACCGTTTTTATTCGCATCGCCCAGAGAGTGAATTTGGAAATAATTCAGGTCTTGGCCTCGCCATTTCTAAACAGATTGTGGAAGCGCATGGTGGCGTGATCTGGGCTGAGAATATCCGACCAACTGAGTCCGACGTAACGACAGATCCCTTGGGTGCTCGATTCGTTGTTGGCTTGCCCTTGTGAGCCCTTGGAGGGTTTGAATGGGAGAATTCAGTGATGATGATTCTCCTGATCCACAGAAAGGGTTGCTGCTCCATGCCAGTTGTGTGAGTTTTGACGGGCGTGCTGTTTTGATTACAGGTGTATCAGGCTGTGGAAAGTCTGGACTTGCGCTGCAGCTCATGGCTTTGGGTGCAAGTTTGGTTTCCGATGACCAGACGGAAATTGCCCTGCGAGACGACTTCTTGATTGCACGCGCACCCGTTGCAATTCGAGGTATAATCGAAGCTCGCGGTTTGGGTATTTTGAACGCCGAAACAGTGGAGCAGGCTAGAGTAGTATTAATGATCGACATGGACAGGAGTGAAAAAAACCGGTTGCCACCTGCACGTACTACGATCCTTTTGGGGCATTCTGTGGCGTTACTTTGGCAAGTGGAAGCGCCTCACTTTGCATCCGCAGTACTGCAATTACTGCGTTTCGGGAGATATGCCTAAACGATGTCTCAAGAAGATATCATCTCTAAGAATCAGGTGGTTCTGATTACGGGTCCGTCTGGAGCTGGCCGGTCCACAGCTATACATGCATTGGAAGACTCAGGTTACCAGACTATTGATAATCTTCCTATTGGCTTGGTGGAGCGGCTTTTTTCTGGGCTGCCACTGGACCGTCCGATCGCGGTTGGGCTGGACGCACGTAATCGAGATTTTTCAGCAAGCGCTTTCTTGGATGTGCTGAATATATTGGACCGACTTCTCGAGATGACACCGAAACTGTTGTACCTCGACTGCCGGATAGAAGTGTTGGAGCGACGGTACAATGAAACGGGCCGTCGTCATCCGATGGCACCTGAGGAAAGCCCTCGGGAAGGAATAAGACGTGATCTTGAGATGCTGGACGTAGTGCGAGCTCGAGCAGATTTATTGATCGACACGTCGTCACTTAGCCCACACGACTTGCGTGCGATCATAAATAGACGGTTTGTTTTCGAAATTCAAAAATCAATGTCAATAACGATACAATCTTTCGCTTATAAGCGAGCGATGCCTGAGGGTGTGCATTTAGTTTTTGATTGTCGGTTTTTGCAAAACCCTCACTGGGTGGCAGGTTTACGGCCATTGAATGGAACCAAAGCAGCCGTTGGTGAATATATCTCGAGAGATGAGAGCTACCCAGCTTTTATGGCAAAGCTAGAGATTATGCTGGATCTTTTGCTTCCGGCTTATGCGTCTGAGGGACGAAGCAATCTCGTGATTGCATTTGGCTGCACCGGCGGGAAACACCGGTCTGTTTTTGTTGCAGAAAGTCTTGCCAAATCTCTTGCATATCGGGGCTTGCAGGTGTCAATAAGGCACTGTGAGCTTAATAGATTTGCGATCTTGCCTGCGAGAACCTCGGATGGCAGCGCAGGCGGAGATAAATTGGCGTGATCGGAATAGTGATCGTAGCACATGGGGGGCTGGCTAGCGAATATTTGTCGGCAATGGAACATGTCGTTGGATTACAAAACGGTGTTCGCGCAATTACCATTGAAGCGGACCATAATCGTCCCCAAAAGCAATTGGAAATTTGTGCTGCTGCAGACGAGGTTGATCAGGGTCAAGGTGTTGTTGTGGTGACTGATATGTTTGGTGGCTCACCGTCGAACCTGAGCCTGAGGGCCTGTACGCCAGACAACAGGCGGATTGTTTATGGTGCTAATCTGCCTATGCTGATCAAACTTGCCAAAAGCCGACACATGCCAGTAGCCGATGCCGTCCGGGCGTCACTGGAAGCGGGACGGAAATATATTGATAGTCAAAATGTGAATACAGACGGTTAAAAACCAGATATGATATCCCGTAGCCTTAAGATTATAAACGAAAAAGGCCTGCATGCGCGTGCATCAGCCAAGCTCGTTGAATTAGTTGAGAGTTTTGATGCCTCCGCAAAGATTACAAAGGACGGGTTGAGTGCAGGCGGTGACAGTATTATGGGACTCTTGATGTTGGCCGCGTCGAGGGGAACTATGATAGAAGTTCAGACCAGTGGTGCGGATGCAGCTGTCCTAGCAGATGCGATTGAGTCTCTGGTTGCTGACAAATTTGGGGAAGGCTTCTGACGATTGACCGGCGTTGGAGCGGAAAGAAAGAATTGGTGGAAACTTTGCCAAAGTTGCGTATAGCGGCCGGAAAGAAAAGAGACGAAGGCCAGACTTACGATCGGCGTACTCTTACCTATGCAAACTCGTTTGATGACTGGTGGACGTCATTTGCCATTCGCGCCATTGAGTGGCTCACTGGTAAACTAACAATTCTGCGCATGGTCAGCAAATTCGAACGTGGTAATGCAGAGTACCGTGGACAGAAGTTCTGGCGCGGCGCACTAAACACCATGGGTATCGAGTTGCAGACGCCACAGGAACAGCTTGCCAATATCCCAAAAGAGGGACCCGTGGTTGTCGTTGCGAACCATCCGCATGGAATGGTTGACGGTATGATTTTCGCGGATCTGATAGGACGTGTACGCCAAGATTACCGTATTTTGACCCGTTCTGTTCTGACTGGGTTAGATGAGGCCGCAACTTCCTTCATGATCCCGGTTCCATTTCCCCATGATCCAGAAGCCCAACGCAAAATGGTTGAAATGCGTGCGAAAACAATGGCGCATCTCGCTGATGGAGGAGTGGTAGCTCTATTCCCCTCGGGGGTTGTTATGTCGTCCAACAGCTGGTGGGGACCCGCTATCGAGCAGGAATGGAATGTTTTTACTGCTAAGATGATCCGAAAGTCAGGTGCTAAAGTTGTTCCTCTGTTTTTCCGAGGGCGAAATTCACGTGCCTACCAAATTGCCTGCCAGATATCGCCAATTCTCCGACAGGGACTGCTTCTGCATGAGATTGTTCGATCATGTAACAAGCCACAGTCTCCAGTTGTTGGTAAACCGCTTACGGACGAGCAACTTGAACCGTTAGCACGCGATCCGCGTGGCTTTTTGACCTGGCTCAGAGAGCATACACTTTCATTGGGCAATCAGCCCTAATCTTTTTCAATATTTTCTTTCAACCTTTACGCCACCTAAAGACTGGTAACAGGACAGCAAAGCCACAAATTTGACGGTGTTGGTGCAAGGCGGCAAGCTCAAGAATTGGTCGTCCGGCAAAATTACTTAGCTACTCCGCGCAAAATGAAATTTAACTGGAAGAAACGCCGCCTCGATTTCGGAATATTCTGCTAAAACCAATCCTCGTCTATTTAGCGAGTTAAAACTGATCTGCAGAGCGATCTTATTTATTTTTGGCTGAAAGTGTCAAAAAATCAACCCAAACAGCTAGAATTGAAATAGCAGTTTGCTCCCTTGCGTCGAAATATTATTTGAATGTCAAGATCCACCCAGACCGTTCTCAACACGGCTTGAAACATTTTCTTAGCGCGTTGGAACCGGCGTATCGCCACGATAGTCATAAAATCCGCGTTTGGTCTTACGCCCAAGCCAACCTGCCTCGACATATTTAGTGAGAAGGGGGCAAGGTCGGTATTTAGTATCAGCCAACCCGTCGTGTAGTACGTGCATAATCGCCAAGCATGTATCTAAACCAATAAAGTCGCCCAGTTCCAGTGGACCCATTGGGTGGTTTGCTCCAAGCTTCATGGCATTATCGATGGAAGCAACATTGCCCACGCCCTCGTAAAGCGCATAGCAAGCCTCATTGATCATTGGTATTAGGATGCGGTTGACTATGAAGGCTGGGTAATCTTCGGCACTGGCGGCAGTTTTTCCAAGACGATCTACAATATGGTGACAGGTCTTGTAGGTTTCCTCGTCAGTAGCAATCCCGCGGATAAGTTCTACTAACTTCATTAGTGGAACTGGATTCATGAAATGGAAACCCATGAACCGTTCAGGTCGATCGGTTCGCGACGCAAGTCGGGTAATAGAAATTGAGGAAGTGTTGGTGGTTAGGATTGTGTCAGGTTTAAGGTGTGGAAGCAGTGTGTCGAAGATCTGGTGTTTGACTTCCTCACGCTCTGTTGCGGCTTCAATAATCAGGTCCGTTTTACCAAGGTCAGGCAGACTTAAGGTTGTCTCAATTCGTTTCATCGCGGCGGCCTGACTATCCGCCGATAAAATATTGCGACTTACCTGCCGTTCAATATTCTTATCAATTTTAATCACGGCGGTATCGAGGGCGTCCTGGCTAACGTCATTGAGTAGAACATCATACCCGGCGAGGGCCAATACATGAGCGATGCCGTTACCCATTTGGCCTGCACCCACGACACCGACTGTGTTGATTTTCATGGTATAGAACCTTTTTTATCGTCGCAGTGACAATACGCGCCTGTACTGGGCGGCTGCAAGGCCTCGTTGCTTCGAAAATGACAGTGCGACGAATACATTGTAGTCTTTTCACAAGGACGCGATATAACTCTCTCACCCGAGAATATGTCGTCTAGTTTTAATTTAATTAAGGACGATTAGATTTTTGATGATGTAAGGCTGTATAATTACGCTACGCACTTCTTGTTTTGTCATTCGTTTGAAAGAAATCTCCGCGAATTTTGTGGATACTCGACTTCAGACACTGTCAATCTTCGCGCCTCGCGGAACTTGGGAAGGTAATTATAGTATTTGTGGCGGCCTTCTTTTGGGTAAAAAATTTGCAATACACTCTGCTCAAAAAATTTAAAAAGCTGGCCGAACATCACGAGTTTGCATCACGTTTTCACAGCGATGGTAATTTTTGTCAAATGTTATGCTACTTAATTATCCATAAATTTTTAAGAGCCTGTCCAGCTAAGTAAACTCGTAATTTTTTATCTCCAACGCGCTCGACCTGCCAGCAACGTTGACCACCATCCCATTTCTCGCACCAATGATCCTTTTTGACGTACCATGAACTCTGGTATTCTTCTTTATTCCAAAGCCCTGAGATCGAGCCTCTCTTTTTTCGTCCGTTATACTTGCTGTACGCTTGCACCCATGGCGTTTTATTATCAGAATTTGCTATTCCTGAAACCTGGCTGCCGGGTAATGTCGCCAGGAGGTCTTTTTGGCTCATAAATTGTTGTGCCTGAGCAGAATAAGTACTGAATGAAACAATACCCACTGTTAAAAGGGTGTAGAACGACATCGTTTTAAAAGATTTTGACAGCATTTAACCACTTCCATTTTCCAATTGCTCCAAGCAGGGTGTTTACGAGCAAGCCGTAATCCCAAAAAACAAGAAAATAGTATCGATTTGATACCGTCAAGGGGAAATTGACGGGTAAGCGCGATCTGTTTTGGGTGCAGAGAAAAGGACCCGCGGCACGGCAGGTCCATTCCTCTTTCAAATGCCGTTCTTTCACTCAGAGTTAGTCTAGTTTCGCGGTAAGTTCCGGTACTGCCTGAAACAGGTCTGTGACCAAACCAAAATCGGCAACCTGAAAGATTGGTGCTTCTTCGTCTTTGTTGATAGCCACAATAATTTTTGAGTCCTTCATGCCTGCTAGGTGCTGGATAGCACCGGAAATTCCCACCGCGACATAGAGATCTGGCGCGACTACTTTTCCGGTCTGACCTACTTGCCAATCGTTTGGAGCATAGCCTGAGTCCACCGCTGCACGACTTGCACCAACGGCGGCACCAAATTTGTCTGCCAAAGCCTCTATTAAAGCAAAATCTTCCTCTGAACCAACTCCGCGACCACCAGACACTACGATGCCAGCGGAAGTCAATTCTGGACGATCGCTTTCGGCGACCTTATCCTCGATCCATGAAGAAAGATCTGGGGCGACGGTGGTTGGCATAGTTTCAACCGATGCCGTCCCACCTTCACCCGCAGCCTCAAATGTTGATGTGCGGAAGGTGATGACCTTTTTATCGTCGGTAGACCGTACTGTTTGCATTGCGTTGCCAGCATATATCGGCCGTTCAAATGTGTTAACGTCAACAACAGAAGTAACGTCTGAAATGATCATGGCGTCCAGTAGAGCTGCGACGCGGGGCATAACGTTTTTGGCGTCAGTTGTAGCGGGGGCAACAATGTGTTCGTAATCACCAGCCAGCGATACCACCAACGCAGCAGTAGATTCTGCAAGACGATGGCCCAAGGACTCATCCTCGACAACGATCACCTTGGCAACACCTTCAATCTTCGCTGCTGCTTCTCCAGCCGCGGCGGCGGACCCGCCGGCGGCCAGAACCGTGATGTCGCCTAGTTCTCTTGCTGCCGCAACAGCTTTAGCGGTGGCGTCCCACGCTAATTCACCATTATTGACTTCTGCCAAAAGAAGAACAGCCATTATACAGCTCCCGCATCTTTGAGTTTCTCTACTAAATCATCGACCGAGTTGACGATAATTCCTGCGGCCCGTTCAGCCGGTTCCTCTGTTTTGATTATTTCTAGGCGAGGCGTAACGCTTACGCCATAATCCTCCGCAGTTTTTTCGTCGAGCGGCTTGCGCTTAGCCTTCATGATGTTGGGCAAAGAGGCATAGCGTGGTTCATTGAGGCGTAGATCGACGGTAATAATCGATGGCATTGCCACTTTTATGGTCTGGAGACCACCGTCAACTTCGCGGGTGACAATCGCGTGGTCGCCGTCAATGTCCAATTCAGAGGCAAAAGTGCCCTGAGACCAACCTAGGAGCGCCGATAGCATCTGCCCAGTGGCGTTCATATCATTATCGATAGCCTGCTTTCCGGCTAAGACGATTCCCGGTTGTTCATCTTCGACAATCTTGGCAAGAATTTTGGCAACTGTAAGCGGTTCAATATCGGTGTGTACGTCTTCTGTTGCAACGACGAGTATTGCGCGATCTGCTCCCATGGCAAGCGCGGTACGGAGGGTTTCTTGTGACTGTTTTACACCGATCGATACGGCAACAATCTCATCTGCTTTGCCAGCTTCTTTGAGTCGAATGGCCTCTTCGACTGCAATTTCGTCAAATGGGTTCATTGACATTTTTACATTGGCTAGATCGACGCCGCTTCCGTCTGCTTTCACACGGACTTTTACGTTATAGTCAATCACGCGCTTTACAGGTACCAAGACCTTCATGGGCGGTAGTCTCCTTTGGTATAGTTAAGCCTAAGTACGGCTCATATGTATGTCCTGACTGTGTTAATATAGGCTTGTGTGTTGGCAAAATAGGGTAAAATCGTCACGTTTGCATGCAACGACGTCGCGTTCTTGAGTTTCACGTTACGTCTACTAGGTAATGTGGCGAGGCGGAAGGAACTTGATGCTCTGTTGTGTCGCGAGCAACTTCTGCAATCCTCTTTTCATGATGCGTGCCTCGTTTTATCGATTCGCCCCCGGAACCCAAAGCACGTCATTGGCACCGCCATCATTGGCGACACGTGCTGCAACAAAAAACCAGTCGCTAAGCCGGTTAAGAAACGTCAGGGCATGCTTGTTAATGTCCGTAGAATGCGACAATTCCACAACCAAGCGCTCGGCCCGACGTGAGACAGTACGACAAACATGCAGTTGGGAAGCTAATGCGGAGCCTCCCGGTAAAATGAAGCTACGCAGCGGCTCCATAACGTGGTTCATTGCGTCGATTTCGGTTTCCAGTCGTTCTGTTTGCGAAGCTATCATGCGTAAAGGCGGATACTCCGCTGTTGCATCATTATTTAAGTCAGGTCGACACAGATCTGCACCAAGATCAAAAAGATCATTTTGAATGGCTGCGAGTTGGTCGTCAATGCTGCCTGATGCGTGTAACCGAGCTACACCAAGTGTAGCGTTCAGTTCATCCGAGGTTCCATACGCCGAAACGCGCAGATCAAATTTTGGAACTCTCTCGCCATTGCCTAATGCGGTTGAGCCTTTATCACCGGTCCGAGTGTATATCTTGTTTAGAACTACCACTTTCAACTACCTCCACGCAGCCAGACAAAGAGTAAGATGAATATGACAGCAATGAACTGTGCCACAATGCGCAGACGCATAATTTTGTTACCATACTTGCGGTTAAACTCGCCACCTCGTGCAAAACCGCCTACTCCAACCATCAAAATGGCCAAAACAGCTAGAGCGGCAATTGCCGCCACCCAAAATAACGGATCGTTAGCCATGATTCTGCTCCCGGAACATGCAATGGGGCAGGTGTAGACGTTCAGGAATGAAAACTGAACCTTATTATATGTGACATCATATCACCCTTTTGCTATTAACCAATCAAGCCACACAGTTGGCAGAAGGCGTCGAAGGTAGCCCATCACGTATGCTGGTGCAGTGACATAATATCGTGCTCGCGGCCGGGTAGCTGTCGCAGCTTTTAGCAGCTTTGAACTGACGGCCGATGCTGGAAGTTCAAATGCATCTGGGCTGCTTTCGGTTTCATCAAACCGTTCAACCAAAGTGGCACGGTAGTTTGCTGCGAAATGAGAGTTCTCCCAATCGATCCACTTAAAGAATTGAGCAGCGTTGTTGCGGCGTAATGCAGATGTAATTGGCCCGGGTTCGATAAGGCAAGTATAGATTTGGGTATCGCGTAATTCGATCCGAAGGCAGTCGGCCCAACCTTCTAGTGCGTATTTTGTGGCCACGTAGGCGCCCCGATAGCGCATTGGAACGTACCCGAGGACAGAGGAGCAAAGTATAATCCGGCCATAGCCCTGATCGCGCATAATGGGAACGACGCGTCTTGTCAGGTCGTGCCAACCGATCAGGTTGCTTTCCATGAGGTCGCGAAGTCCGTCAGTTGGAATATCTTCAATTGCACCGGGTAAACCACGTGCACCGTTGTTGAAGAGGGCATCTATACAGCCTTCCGTTGCAGATAGAACTTCGCCAAGGCCAGTTTCGATGGATTTTACATCGCAATAATCAATACGTGGGCTTTCAAAGCCTTCCCTTACCATGAGATTACAGTCTTCTTGCTTGCGGCAAGACGCAAAAACTCGCCATCCGGCCGCGCGCATGGTCTTGGCTGCGTCATAGCCAATACCAGTTGAGCATCCAGTGATCAAAATAGACTTCTCCACGGTCGCCACCTTGTTCTGTCAATCGTTATAAAGACCACAGAGTATGCGTTGCGTTGAAGAGCGCAACTAGTTTTGACACAGATCAGCGGTCGAGTTCAGATGTGTGCAACAAACCCGAGAAGGTCCAGCCGATGTGACCTGTGGCGACCACCTGAATTTCTGCCCAACCACTGTCGGACACGCGCAGCACAATTACTTGCTGATCTCTCACTAATGTTGCCAACACCGCGTGGTTTGTACCGGGACCGTCTCGCATGTTCACTCGGTCACCTTTCACAAGTTGCAAATCCCGTGACGTGGCAACGGAATTCTCTTCTTTAGGTGCCTGCGAGGTAGGAATTTTTAACTCAACTTCAGCATTTCGTAACGTAAAATTCGGCTGGGTAAGGGAGGGAACCTGCGTGAGGTTTGGCTGGAGTGAGTTCAGGTCTTGTGAAAGCAAGTCTGGTTTGGTGGTGGGCAGCCGTCGCGTTGGTACGCTATCGGCAACCCGCTCGCTAGCCAAAGTCATTGATCCGGATGTGTTCTTTGCTCGTCGTATGGACTGATTGGAGGTTTTTCGGATAGTTTCTTTTGGAGGTTCTTCCTCTATGTCAAAATTTTCACGGATTCTTGGTTTAAACTCAGCTCCGCCACTGAGTTCATAAAAGCCCCAGCCGAGAAAAACGAAACTTACAAACACGAAGCGAGACACCAATTAACCCCGAATATGTTGATCCCATGAAATGATAAAAGGATCCTGAAAAGTGATAAGGTATCATCGTGTCAAGATTCGGCACAGGGAAATTTTTCGCGCCATAATCCAATGCATCTGCTTTACGACTTTGAAGGCAGTCGGTATCACCGGCATATGACTGAATTGATTGATGACGAAGACCTGCCATTGCCCGAGATTACGGAACCCTTGCGCCGTGCGATTGGTGAGCGGTACCTTACTTATGCACTCAGCACGATCATGCACCGGGCTTTGCCCGACGCGCGCGATGGTTTGAAGCCTGTACATCGTCGAATTCTCTATGCGATGAGCCGCCTTAAGCTAGTGTCAAATGGAAAATTTCTAAAATCAGCTAAGATTTCCGGTGACACGATGGGCGACTTTCATCCCCATGGTGACGCAGCGATTTACGATGCGATGGCGCGTTTGGCGCAAGACTTTAACGTCCGTTACCCATTGGTCGACGGTCAGGGCAACTTCGGAAACATAGATGGCGATAATCCGGCAGCCAGCCGTTACACGGAAGCGAGGATGACCTTTGTCGCCGAAGCTTTGCTGAACGGATTGGATGAGAATGCTGTTGATTTTCGCGACAACTATGATGGTCGTATCACTGAGCCGGTGGTCCTGCCGGCGGAGTTTCCAAATCTCTTGGGCAACGGTGCCAGTGGGATAGCCGTGGGTATGGCAACCAACATTCCGCCGCATAATATAGCGGAGTTGTGTGACGCTTGCCTGCATATGATCAAAACGCCTGACGTCCGTGATGATACGTTGCTTAACTACGTTCCGGGGCCGGATTTTCCAACAGGTGGGGTCATTGTTGAGCCACGCGAAAATGTTGCGCTGGCCTATCGCACGGGGCGGGGATCTCTAAGGTTACGGGCTAAGTGGTTGCAGGAAGAAATGCCGCGAGGACAATGGCAGATTGTCGTCACAGAAATCCCATATCAGGTTCAAAAGTCAAAATTAATCGAAAAGCTTGCAGAACTGATCCAGACCAAGAAAGTGCCGATACTGGCTGATGTGCGGGATGAAAGTACCGACGACATTCGGCTGATCCTCGAGCCACGCTCCAAGAACATCGACCCTGAATTGCTGATGGGTGTGTTGTTTCGAAACTCTGATCTCGAAGTACGTTTTTCGATGAACATGAATGTGTTGATTGACGGGGTGACGCCCAAGGTCTGCTCAATGAAAGAAATCTTGCGGGCCTTCCTTGATTTTCGTCGCGAAGTGCTGATCCGGCGCTCAGCGCATCGGATGGAAAAGATTGACCATCGGCTGGAGGTGCTTGAGGGTTTCATAATCGCCTTTCTTAATCTTGACCGGGTAATAGATATCATTCGATATGATGATGCTCCTAAGCAAGCACTGATGGCTGAGATTTGGGGCCTTGGACATGTCAGGGCTGCGTCGGAACGCGACTATGTCTCGCCTTTGCCGAACGAAGGCGAAGGCGAGTTAAGTGAGGTTCAAGCCGAAGCTATTCTAAATATGCGCCTTCGATCTCTAAGGCGGCTTGAAGAACTGGAACTCGTGCGAGAGCGTGATGCGCTGATGGAGGAGCGCGCCACTCTGGAAGATTTGCTGGAGGATGAGGAGCTTCAGTGGGGCCGAATTTCGGAACAATTGAGGGAGACGCGGAAGCTGTTTGGAAAGGATTGTTCGGAAGGTGCTCGGCGGACGGCGTTTGCAGAAGCAGGCCTAGTAGAAGATGTCCCCCTTGAAGCTATGATTGAGCGCGAACCTATTACAGTGGTTTGTTCCCAGATGGGTTGGGTGCGAGCACTATCGGGTCATATCGATTTAGGCCGCGAACTTAAATTCAAGGATGGTGATGCGCCGCGTTTTACTTTTCATGCTGAAACAACTGATAAACTTCTGGTTTTCACAACTAATGGACGGTTTTACACAGTCACGACATCCAATTTACCCGGCGGGAGAGGCATGGGTGAACCTTTGCGATTGATGGTCGACATACCGAATGAGTGCGAAATAGTCGACATTTTCATTCATGACCCTCAGCGAAAGCTATTGGTAGCATCTTCCGCTGGGGATGGTTTTGTCGTGGGCGAAAAGGATGTAATCGCTCAGACGAGAACTGGCAAACAAATCCTAAACGTTAAGGGCGATACTAAAGCGGTAACCTGTAAACCTGTCAGTGGCGACCATGTCGCTGTAGTATCCAAAAATGGTCGTTTCCTTGTATTTCCAATAAGCGAATTACCTGAAATGGGGCGTGGCAAGGGCGTACGAATTCAGAAATATAATATGGCGCGTGGCAGACAAGGAACGTTGGAGCTAGACGGTGGTTTGTCAGATATTACCACGTTTAAGTGGTCGGATGGTCTGAGCTGGAGTATGGGCGGTGGGAAGACCCGGCATGAGCAAGACTTGAGTGATTGGATTGGTAAGCGCGCTGGTATTGGGAAGAAAGCGCCTTACGGGTTTCCCCGCAGTTTCAAGTTTTCTTGACCTTGTTGAGGGTGAAACATTGCAAGAAATTATTTGCATTTGGGCTGAAAACTGACCGGAGACGGCCGTGATTGTGGAAGATATAACTGAAACTGGTGTGGATGAATGTGATCTACATGGAAGTTCTTCGGATCACTCAGAGGTTCATTCTAATGATAGTTCGGCGACTTTAGGTACGCTGCCTGGTGAGTTTGTTGGGCGACGATGGCGTGTTTTTTGGATGGCCTTTAAGTTTGGCATATACACCATACTGACGCTTGGATTTTACCGATTCTGGATGAAAACGCGTTTGCGGCGTTGGTATTGGTCTTCAGTCAGGTTTGGTGGTCATCCCTTTGAATATGTTGGTGACCCTTTGGAAAAGCTACTTGGCTTCCTGATCGCAGTCGTAATTCTTGCGTTTTATATTTGCGTGGTAAACTTAGCCTTAATGTTTGCCAGCTTTTCGTTGTTCCAAGGAGATTTTCCAGCCTACCTATTGAGCTTCTTGGGTGTTGTGCCACTGTGGTTATTTGCAGCTTATCGAGCTCGGCGTTACGTGTTGGCTCGCACACGGTGGCGAGGCATCAGGTTTTCCCTTGATCCTGGCGCTTGGGGCTACGTTTACCGCGCTCTATGGCACTGGACGCTGACACTGGTTTCTTTCGGTGTACTATGGCCACGAAAGACTTTCTGGCTTGAGAAATATAAAACGGACCGGACATCGTTCGGATCCGCACCGTTGGAGCAACACGGCTGCTGGAGAATATTGTTTATCCCCTTTCTACAGGTTCTGATCCCAGCGATGTGTGGCGTCGCGCTGATCATCTGGATTGGAGAGACTGGACATTTCCAAGGGGTAGAAATTGGTCTTTCCTGTATTTTATTGTTCTGGTTTGGATTTGGAGTGGTGCATTACCAAGTCCAAGCCAAACGGCGCCTTACCGAACTGAAATCGGTTGGCGAAGCTAGCTTGACGATCAATCCAAGTGTTACTGTTGTTTTGCGAATTTATATTCTGGGTTATGGTCTCTCTGGCATTACGGCTCTAATTATTCTGGTGCCAATTTTGGTTATCGCTTTTTCTACATTAGACTTGGTGGATGTGAACCTGAGGCTGTATCCAGAAATTTCAGCGGTTTTATCGACATGGGGTCTTACTGTTATTGGTATCGCATCTTATTTTGGGCTGTTCTTGATGTGGTCGGCTTTGACCCATGCATTTGTGACCATGCCACTTTGGCGCCATTATGCGTCCGTTTGTGAGCTTCGAGACACGGAAACTTTTTCAGTTGTTACGCAACGGCCGAGGGACGCATTTCAGGAGGCTGAAGGCTTTGCTGAGGCGCTGGACGTTGGGGCGGGGATATGAGTTCAGTGATCCCTACTGTGATCCGGGTTGGTGCGCGACCAGCGCAGCTTGACGCTTTGGGTACCTATTTCAATGGTGAAAGTGCTGAAGCTAAATCGGTAACGTTACACATAGATGAATGTGCTAAAGCCCTTGTCATCAAATGGGATGGTGGCAAGGTAAACTGGTTACTGGCGCAAATTCAATTGGTTCCCGATCAGGCAGATCAAGACCAACTTCTCATGGCAAATCAGATACATCCGCTGGCCCGACTGATAACTGATGAGAAGCTTATTGCACTGAGATGCCCCAACCTTCACAGATCAGTTGTACAGGTCAATAAGTGGCGAATTTTGACGTGGGCTCTCGCTGCGGTGATGGCTGTGGCGCTGATTATTTTTGTCTTGGTACCAAGAATTGCTGATAACCTCGCAGATTTAATGCCGCCAAATGGCGAGCAGGCACTGGGCGCCGCGACTTTAGGACATATTCGTGGAGCCTTGGATCAATCCGGGACTGGGCTTTCTTTTTGCACTCATGAGGCAGGCAGGAATGTTCTCAATAATTTGACGGTACGGCTTACACCAGGCCAATCTTTGCCGGGATTATTGACCGTTCATGTGTTGAACCATGATATGGTAAATGCTTTTGCTTTGCCCGGTGGTCAGATTGTCGTATTTAGGGGCCTTATTGAAGTCGCGGAAACACCTGAGGAACTGGTCGCGGTCATTGCGCACGAAATCGGACATGTGGTGTCACGCGATCCGACACGACACGCGTTGCGCTCTGCAGGGTCAATTGGTGTCTTAGGCCTGCTATTTGGCGACTTTGCTGGTGGTGCGTTGCTTTTGTTTCTGGCGGAGCAGCTTATTGAGGCGCGTTACAGTCAAACCGCTGAAACTGAAGCTGATAGTTTTGCACATCAGATACTGATACAGATTCACGTCTCACCCGCATCTCTTGGGGATATGTTCCAGCGTTTCTTGCAAAAATATGGCGAGGACGAAGGGGTGATGTCTCATTTTGTAAGCCATCCAGAAATGATCGAACGTATTGAGGCCGCACGGGCGGCTGTACCAACAAATTTCCAACCAAGAGATCTCTTGGAGGTTTCTGAATGGCGCGCGTTGAAAAATATATGCTCATAACGCAATTATTTCTCCCATACGCTTACGACTAGCCGCAGCAAGTTATCTTGCGTTTTGTTAAGGTTGAGGGCTCTAGTGTCGGTCTGCATAACTATTTTTGTGCTCAGATCTATTGCACTGAGAAAACATCAACATCTCAATTTTAGCGCATTAGCGCAGTCGCGTACATTTGGCAGGAATGCCAGCGTGCAACTATTAGGTGCGAACTAATTTATTGCTCGCACAGATGTACAACTTCAGTAACGAACATCTCTCGCTAAATCACTTTGAGAGCCGAGTACTTAGCTAGAAGGGTAACATAGCTATCGGCGCACTTTGGGAGGAGGCAACGATTGATGCTACGAATTATGATTTGAGTGCAGTGTGGCAGATAGCGTATTTAAAAATTTGCCGATGCTATGGCGTTTTGAGGCAGATAAAGAAAAGATCGTTTTGTGAAGTTTAACAAAATTCCAAAACCCTGATCGACTGGCCGCCAAATATACGTGCACGGTAAAGAGGAACTCAACCACTGGCACCCCTTTACAACAAAGACAGTGAGCCAATGGAGCAGATGGAAGGCCGTAATTGCGAATTTGACTGGCATCGGATATCGAGTGCAAGAATTTTATTGGGTTTGAGAGATATGAAAAAATTGACCGTGATCCTGACTACCCTATTAATCTTAGCCTCGTGCTCTGCGCCCACTGGATCAGTAGATGGGCCGATGCGAGATCTAGGAGATTTTCAGCTTGGCCACAATATTGTTGTGGCCCCTGACCTACAAAAGGGACCGTTTTCACGCGAAGCATCTAAGGAGGCGTGGATTGCTTCGATGAAGAAGGCGATCGATAATCGTTTTGGCCGCTATGATGGAGATCGTCTCGTACATTTTGGCGTAAACGTGTCTGGGTATGTTTTGGCTCAGTCTGGCGTGCCGCTGCTGTTTTCACCAAAGTCCGCATTGATCATCACGGTAACGGCCTGGGATGACCGAGCTGGAAAAAAATTAAATGAGGAGGCGCGCGAAATTATCGTCCTGGAGACCTTCACTGGGGGATCTTTTATCGGGTCCGGTTATACAATGAGCGCGGAAGAGCAGATGGCAAATCTAACTTATAATGCGGCGCGCAACATAGAAGACTGGATGTTTAAAAACCGAGATTGCCTGAAGGAAAATCCTACGGCAGAGGTTCTCTCTGAATGCTGGAAAACAAGTAAGGAGGAGCGGGATGAACAGCAACGGCAAATGGATGAATTGAGATAAAAATAAACCTGTCTTGATTTTTTGTGCGCAACCACATAAAGCGCCCGCCATAGGAAGAAACGGGCGACAAAGCCCCCCAACTTTTAGAAAGCGCCCATCATGGCAAAGGAAAAGTTTGAGCGTATAAAGCCGCACTGTAATATTGGAACGATTG
>ERZ1047821.15-NODE-15-length-165516-cov-15.679520_pt1 | contig 165516 bp, 151 predicted proteins | sample MGYA00383096_ERZ1047821 | MGnify/ENA primary metagenome ERZ1047821 (study PRJEB29581, sample SAMEA5548366) | metagenome | biome: marine; feature: coastal; material: water | depth 25 m | study: Short-term variability in the microbial, nano- and picoplankton... | reverse complement strand
AATCAAATGTTTGCTCTCGGTCAAACTGCTCTTTCTGGAGCGCCTTGGTGAAATTGAAGCGTAGTGGCCCTATCACGGAGTCCCAGAAAATAGCGAAGCCGACAACATGTCTCAGTGCGAAGTCATCTGAAACAATCCCAGCTGGCGAGGTGTCATCCAGCCCCCACAGGGATCCAACGTCATAAAAGAGGCCTCCGCTGATGCCCAATTCTTCAGGCAACCCGAGTGGAAACTCTGCCTCAAAGCGTGCAACAGCGTAATAATTACCCCCTAAAGCATCATCATAGCTTTCTCCGGTGACGGTTGAAACGCCCCTCTGCCGAGGTCCAATGCCAAAAGGATCAAAGCCACGTATATTTCTAGCTGTAACAATAAAACGATCATCCACGCGACTGTCCCGGTCGGGAGAGTACATGTGCCCACCCTCTAGAACGGCACGCAAGGTAATTTCCTCGTGAAAAACTTTGGTCTCTGCAACGCCCTTAGCCGAGGTTTTTATAAACGTGTAATCGCCCCCGACACCGCCAAAATCCTGACCAAATTCGAGAAGAATACCCTTGGTTGGATCAAGACCGCGGTCACGCGTATCATACGTGTAGGCGTATCCGATAGAACTTTTTGAAATTTTACCACGGGCAGCTTCAGCGGCGATGATCGATCCATCACCTACCACATCGGCGCCTACCTTCATATCGGCATTTTGGAACGTGTATTTCAGTTGCAAACGTCCAAACTCGCTAACTGGAAACGCAAAGGTTGGTTTGAACTCCCCGATCAAATTGCTAAATCGAGCCTCACTTGGTTCATAGTCTTGATATCGCAGTGCGATGCCCGCCGCTAGATCACGGCCAAGAAACTGCGGTTCCACAAAGGCGAATGAGTAATCCTTAAGTTCCGAGGCAGTGGAGAAAGAGAATGACAAAGCCTGACCACGGCCAAGAAAATTGTTTTCCTTAAACCGCACTGCAAGCCCAACTCCGTCATTTGTGCCGTAAGAAACACCAAAAGATAGTGATCCGGTTGGCTGTTCCTCAACATCTACATCAACAATTACTTGGTCAGGAGCATTCCCTTCACGAGCGTTGACTTCGGCAGTGGCAAAAAATCCCAAGGCTCGTATTCGTTCTGCGCTTTCGCGAATTTCACGCGGATTAAACGGGTCACCTTCGACAATGCGAAACTGGTTGCGGATCACCTTGTCAAGCGTGGTCGTATTGCCCTCAATGTCGATACGTTCAACAAATATGCGCGGACCCTTGACGATACCAAACTCTACGTCCAGCGTAAGCGTCTCATCATTTCGCGTGATCCGGGGATCAACTCTAGCAAAATCAAGACCTTCCCGGATGGCGAGCCTCTCCAGTCGCGCAATACCGTTCTCCACTTGTAGGGGCGAGTACATAACGCCAGCCTTTAACTTAATGGCATCCAAATATTCCTTTGGGTCCGCACTAGGCATTTCGCTAACAACAGTAATTTCCCCAAATTTAAAACGCTGCCCTTCTTCCACATTAAAGGTAATAAAATAGCCGTCTCGCTCGCGCGATAATTCGGCGTTCACACTTGTGATGCGAAAATCAACGAACCCACGAGACAAATAAAAGTCCCGCAAAACTTGTTTATCAAACTCTATGCGGTCGTTAACGAACGTGTCTTGCTTGAACAACGCTCTCAAAAGCCCAGCCTGTTTAGTCCCTAAAACACGACGCAAACGACGATCGGAAAACTCTTGATTACCGACAAAACCAATACGTTCGATCTCGACGACACCACCTTCAAAGATTTCAAACACTAGGTCCGCGCGATTGTCATTGCGTCTTATGATCCGCGGAGTAACGCGCGCTGCAAGCCGGCCTTGCTCGGCGTATGCCTGTGTGATGCGGGCAGCATCACGCTCAGCTACCGAGATATTTAAGACCCGACGTGACTGTGACTCGATCAATCCGTTCAGCGCATCGTCTTTGAGGCGTTTGTTACCCTCGAAATTAATGATGTTAATCGTGGGGTATTCTTTGACCTTGATTAATAAACGATTGCCGCTTGGTATAAGTTCAACCTCCTCAAATAGACCACTTGCAAGAACATTTTGATAAGCTGCATTTAGATCTCCCGCGGAAACGGATTTACCTTTGGCGATTCCGGAGTAAGCGATTACAGCGGTCGATTCTATACGCTGATTGCCATCAACCGAAATAGCTCCAAATTGATACTGCTGTGCTGCACCAATCGTTGGTATTAGTAAAAACGTCGAAGATAATAGTAAGAAAATGACCAGAGCCCAATGCTCCAACCAAGTGTTGCCTCTGGCAATAGCCAGAGAATTTTCATGTTTGGTCATACCCAAACTCCGCAAGACATCCCAGTTGGATATTGGTTATCTGTAATGTGACGAGTTGTCAAAAGACGAGAGCGCGGGTGAACTTACTTAACGTGCGAAACTTTTATCCACAGGCGTTCGCGCAACAGAAATAATCGCCTGCTCAACAAGAGAGTAGAATTTGGGTGCTATGAGCCAGCATATGAGATCAGTCTATTCCTCGATTTTCTGTTAGAAAAGAACTTAGAAATGCTCACAGGTTATGCCTTTTGGTGATGATGACAGCGGATTGAAATTGTGGCCAATCAATATCGATTAGGAACGTATATTGAGCATGCATATGCAGTCACACTTGTGCATTTTTTTGGTATTTGCGTGAAATGACTGTCTACTTGCCGTCGCAACTACATGCAGCGTTAAGTGTCCTACGGACATAAAAAATCATTCGTCAACCCGAACAACATCAATCCAAGAACTATAACGAGTCCAGCAACCATCAAAATACGAAGCACTGCATCACTGGGCGGACGCCCGACAATTGCCTCATATGCGAAAAACACCAAATGCCCGCCATCCAACACTGGGATTGGAAACAAATTTAGCATACCAATAGCCGTAGAAAGTACCGCAATAAACCAGATGAAGTTGGTTAAACCTTGACTAGCCATCGCTCCAGACGTTTGCGCTATACCGACTGGGCCTGAGAGATTACAACTGCTAATCGCGCCAGTAACCATATGGTAAAGACCTGAGATTGATCCCGTAATGATCCGTCCAGTTTGTTCAACACCGATGAGTAAAGCGTTGCCGGGTTTAATAGCTATTTTAGCAGGTTCAAAGGCCAAACCACCACCGATACCAATCCGCCAATAAGTTTTAAAGCCCCCGCCCTCGTCGGGTTCATCTACACGTCTAGGCGTCAGCTCAAAATCTTGGTTGGAACCGTCTCGATTGACTGTGATGCGCAGCGTACGCCCTTGCCCATTCTCTACTGCAGATTTCAATTCTGAGAACGCAACAATGGGCCGGCCATCGATCTCTACTAAAAAATCACCAACCTTTAAACCCGCGGTGATAGCTGCGGAGCGCGGCACAAGGTGCAAAATGATTGGTGGGTAGAGATAGGGTCCGGTCACCTCTATCGCTTCCCCATCTCTTTCAACTTGGTATGTAAGAGGGTTGGCTCTGGTCACTTTCTCCCAGAACGCATTATAGGCGGCCGCGTCATCTAATACTGGTACTACGCGACCGTCGATAGATCGAACATGATCGCCCTCACGCAACGTATACTCGGTGTTTGGAAGATCGCGCAATTCAGCCACTATTAACTTGTCACCAACCTGTCCCCTCGACATTATAACAGCAGTAAAGATCAGTATTGAAAAAATAAAATTGAAAATTGGGCCGGCCGCCACCGTTGCAGTACGCGCCCAAAGTGGAGCGCCGTGCATTGAACTGCGCAGGTCCACATCGGGCATACTATCAAGTGCATTGTTATCTTTTCCACTGGCCGCGTTGGAGTCTCCCTTGAAGCGCACAAAACCACCCAATGGAAAAGCTGCCAGCTGCCATTGCGTACCACTGGAATCCACGCGTGACCATATTACCGGCCCAAAACCTAGTGAGAACACTTCAGCGTGTATTCCTGACCAGCGTCCGACAATATAATGTCCATATTCATGGATCGAGACAATCACCGATAGCGCTACAACGAAGGCAAGCACCATCGACATAGAGTCCCCAAGACCAGAAAGTAGCGCAAAAATGTCCATCGATAAATCCTACGTACTAAAGTCAGAGATGACTTGGCCTGCCTCAAGTCGCGCTAGATGGTCTGTTTCTTTCACCGTATCAAGCGACATTTCGGTATTTTTAACACATTGTGATGACACCAAGCGATCCATAACCTCTTCCACCACTTCCGCCATCTGTAAAAAACCAATGCGGTGTTCGATGAATCCGTCTAACGCCACCTCTTTAGCTGCGTTAAATACTGCCCCAGCATGCCCCCCTATCTTCAGCACTTCATGCGCCAATCGGAGTGCAGGGTATCGACCAGGATCAGGTGCCTGAAAGTGTAATGATCCAATGGCCGCGAGATCGAGCCTTTGCACCGGCAAATTTTTTCGCGCCGGCCAATGCAAAGCATATCCAATCGCATGACGCATATCCGGCGGTCCAACGTGCGCCATTAATGCCCCATCATTAAAACCGACAAGCGCATGGACAATTGATTCTGGATGAATCAGCACCTCAATCAATTCATTCGAACATCCAAAAAACTCTTTTGTTTCTATTACTTCAAGGGCTTTGTTAAACATTGATGCGGAATCAATAGTAATTTTCTGTCCCATTTTCCAGTTTGGATGACACGACGCTTGCTCAGGCGTTGCATTAGCCATATCTTCAAGGCTCCAGTCACGAAACGCTCCACCACTGGCAGTAATGATGATCCTCTCAACCGCGTTCATATCTTCGCCAACTAATCCCTGAAAAATCGCTGAGTGCTCGCTGTCTACCGGCAGGATACAACCGCCATAATCACGAGCCGTTTTCATTATCAGTTGTCCGGCAGTTACAAGCGATTCCTTGTTGGCTAACGCAAGAGTAGCCCCTTGTTGCAAGGCACGAATACCTGGAGCTAAACCCGCTGCACCTATAATCGAACTCATCACCCAATCCGCAGGCCGCCCTGCCGCTTCAATAACGGCATCACTGCCTGCTGCTGCCTCAACCTCCGAACCCGCAAGCAGATCTTGCAAATCCCCAAGTCGTGAACAATCTGCCGTCACGGCTATTTTTGCCCTCAGTCGCAGAGCATCGCGTGCGAGGCTTGCAATATTTTGCCCTCCGGTCAAAGCGATCACTTCGTAGGACTGTAAGTCACGCGCTATGAGCTCGACGGTGCTCTGGCCAATAGAGCCGGTCGAGCCTAAAATTGAAACTTTTTTCATATCACTGGCAGACCTACCGTCACTCCCATAAGAGACACAAATAAGGACGCCCCTAGCATAGCGTCAAATCGATCGAGTAGTCCCCCATGACCCGGAATCAAGTTAGAACTATCCTTGATACCCGCACGGCGTTTTAATGCACTTTCAGTAGCATCTCCCAACTGCGACGCGAACGAGGTTGAAATGCTCAAAATAACCAGAGGCAATCCACCAAATATCATACCGACACAACCTGCAGCGACCCAGCCACCAACCGTCCCAGACCAAGTTTTTTTCGGACTGATCTTGGGCCAGAATTTTGGCCCGCCAAGAAAACGGCCCACAAAATATCCCGCTACATCTGACGCCACTACAACGGAAACAATCCATGCAATCCAAACTGCGCCATATTCCGAGCGGATATTTATCAGACCGTAGCACGCAAAGATCAGAGCTGCAGAATAAAGGCCAAATACCAGTCGGCCCGCCTTGAGTTGCGTCATGCCAACGACTGAAACAGTCAACAAAACAGGAATGATGAGTTGATCCGGCAGCACCGCCGTTGCCGTCATGACTAATCCTGCCAAAACACCCATTTCCGCAGGGTAATGGCGCTTGTCAGGGTCCGTCAGGCGAGAAAATTCCCACATCATTCCGCTGCAAATCAAGGCGACAATTACATGAAACCAGAACCCACCTACCCAGATTGCTGTTGTGCCAACACACACTAGCACCACCGAGGATACAAATCTTGACTTGAGGTCACTCCACTGTTCGGGAGCTTTCTTGTCTAAGTCTTTCACGCGCTCAGCGCACCAAATCTACGATCACGCATCGAATATGCCACGACGAGTTTACGGAACTCCTCTTTAGAGAAATCTGGCCATAAAGTTTCAATAAACTCATATTCCGAATATGCAGATTGCCAAAGAAGAAAGTTCGAAATTCGCGCTTCACCGCTCGTACGAATTACAAGATCAGGATCTGGTAAAACGCAAGTATCCAAGTATTTTGGAAGTGTTTCCTCATCAATATTTTCTGGGCTCAGCAATCCCATTGATACGTCTTCGGCCAGCCGCTTTGTTGCCCGTGCGACTTCATCCCGACCACCATAATTCAATGCGATTGTAAGGTTTACCTCGTCGTTTCCACGGGTAACTTCCTCCAAATCATCCATAAGCGCTCGCAACTTATCGTCAAGCTTTACTCGATCTCCAATGAACCGAACTCGCACACCCTCGGCCTTAAGCGCCCTAGCCTCTTTGCGAATATACTGCCGAAAAAGGCTCATCAATCCCGCGACTTCTGCCTGTGTCCGCTTCCAATTTTCAGTTGAAAATCCAAAAATCGTTAAATATTCAACGCCTAGCGGTTTACAAGCCCTCACAATTTCCCTTACGCGCTTGGCACCTGCATGGTGCCCAAACAACCGAGGCCGTCCCCGAGATTGCGCCCAGCGGCCGTTGCCATCCATGATGATCGCCACATGCCGTGGCCCTTTTGGCGATTGGTCCTCCAGCATTTTCTAAACCTGCATGATTTCAGATTGTTTGTTTTCAAGTGCCGCGTCCACCTGACCAATAAAACTGTCTGTTAAATCCTGCACTTCACTTTCCCAAATCTTCTGATCGTCTTCCGACATTCCGTCAGCCTTAGCCTTTTTAATTTGGTCCATCCCATCGCGCCTAATATTTCGGACCGCCACTCGAGCATGCTCGGCATATTGAGCAGCCACGCGAGCAAGTTCTGTGCGACGCTCTTCATTCAGCTCAGGGATCGGCAACATAATGATGGTACCGTTTGTTTGCGGATTGATACCCAACCCCGAATTCATAATCGCCTTTTCAACGGCGCCCACCAGCGATTTATCCCAAACATTAATAGTCACCATACGTGGCTCCGGCACGTTGACTGTACCCAACTGATTTACTGGGGTTTTTTGTCCATAAGCTTCAACCATCACGGGTTCCAACATGTTGGCGGATGCGCGACCCGTGCGCAGCGACGCAAATTCTGTTTTCAACGCGCCCATCGCGCCATCCATGCGGCGAGTTAAGTCGTCGGTATCAATCTCATAATCTTCATCGGACATAGCTTTTTGCTCTTTTAGCGGGGGTCACCCCAGATTTATGTTTATTCTAGCGGGATCACTGGACCCTTGTATAGGTGCCTTGGCCCGCCAAAATTCCTTGGAACCCACCAGGTTCATCGAGCGAGAATACAATTATTGGTAGGTCGTTGTCTCTTGCCAACGCAATGGCACTTGCATCCATCACTCCCAACCGTTTTGTAAGAACGTCATCATAGCTTACTGTGTCATACCTCACCGCATCCGTAAATTTTTCAGGATCCTTGTTATAGACACCGTCTACCTTGGTTCCCTTAAATATCGCTTCACAAGCCATCTCATTGGCACGCAAGGTCGCCGCCGTATCTGTTGTGAAGTAGGGATTGCCTGTGCCGGCGGCGAAAATACAAACCCTTTTTTTCTCAAGATGCCGCACAGCCCGGCGCCTAATGTATGGCTCACAGACTTGATCCATGGGAATTGCGCTTACGACTCGCGTGAACACTCCAAGGGATTCCAAAGCAGATTGCATTGCCAACGCATTCATCACAGTTGCCAACATTCCCATGTAGTCGGCTGTGGTGCGCTCCATCCCTTGTGCTGAGCCCTGAAGACCACGAAATATATTGCCTCCGCCGATCACCATACAAATTTCAACCCCGAGATCGTGAACTGACTTTACCTCCTCTGCGATCCTCTGAACGGTTGGCGGGTTCAACCCATAGCCCTGATCCCCCATCAGCGCCTCACCCGAAATTTTGAGCATCACACGTCTAAAAGTGGTGTCTTGCGGGGTGGTTTCATCACTCATGTTGCACTCCATATGCGCATCGAATTAGGATCGGACGCACGATGTCGGAAAAAACGATCAGGTTCAATGCGAGAGTTCTATTACTTTACTGAATTAGCGATACCCCAAGTTAATGCTTTTGGATGATCCTCCCGCAATACCCGCGGATCAACCAGTATTAATAGCGGGTCCAACCGCCAGTGGAAAAAGTGCGCTTGCGTTAAAAATAGCCGAGCTTCATGGCGGCGTTATAGTAAACGCGGATGCCATCCAAGTATATGAAAACTGGCGCATCCTGACAGCCCGCCCATCTCGGGATGATGAGTTGCGCGCCGACCACCAACTGTATGGTCATATCCCCTACGACGGTGAATATTCGGTGGGACATTGGTTGCGCGACGTTGCTTTAATGTTGTCCGGATCAAAGCGCCCAATCATTGTTGGTGGCACTGGTTTGTATTTTACGGCGCTGACGGAGGGACTAGCGGACATTCCATCAACGCCTCCATCTGTGCGGCAACTAGCTAACAAGCGGGTTGCAATTGAGGGGCACCTTGGGCTGCTCGCAGAGCTAGACCCATACACTAAAGCTCGAATTGACCAGAAAAACCCAATGCGGGTTCAGCGCGCATGGGAAGTTCTAAATGCTACAGGGCGAACCTTGGCTGATTGGCAAAACAACACGCCAACTCCATTACTTCCGCTTGGTAACTGTTTTCCAATCCTTTTTGATGTTGAGAAAGATTGGCTCAACCAAAGGATTAATCACAGATTCAACCACATGCTTTCAAGGGGTGCACTTGAGGAGGCACGCGCCAATTTCAAGATTTGGTCACCACACTACTTATCATCCAAGGCGATTGGTGCGCCTGAACTGATAGCACATTTACAAGGAATCTTGACGCTGGAAGAGACACGCGAAAAGGCAACTATCGCAACACGCCAATTTGCAAAACGGCAACGTACATGGTTTCGCTCCAAAATGCGCGAATGGCACAGATACAACCCAAGCGACCAGTCAATTACCGACTAAAAAACGGGAAATACTTGCTAAAATGCATGGACCGCGTCATTTATATTGTTCTTATGCCACGACAGAATATAAATATCCCTTCATTCATGATCCGCCCGGGCATGCGGCCTATGGAAGCTCAGCCGCCAATAATTCCAGAGAAACATCCGTCCCCCGACACACCCCTTACTCAAATCAAGGTACAGACAATTGCCCAATTAACTCGAGGAGAGCCTTGGTTACTAGAGCAATTACACGTTCGCAACCACCATATTATATTGTGGACTACGCGTGGACAGGGGCGCGTTTTGATGCATGGGCTCCGGCGTGGCTTTGGGACACATAACGCCTTGTTTGTTCCGGCGGGAAAGCTACTCGCTTTCGAACTTGGATTACAAGTTCAGGGTCAAGCCATCTTGATTCCAGACGACGGCCGGATTGCCTTACCCGATCGCACCCAGCACTTGCGGCTGACAGACGCTTCAGCACAGGCCGAGATGACAGGTATCCTGGACCACATGCGTCGTGAGTCACATGAAGAACGCTCACTTCTCGTTGAAGCCATGAACGCGCATGCTCAGCTGATGTCGGTTGCCCTTCGCCGCCAAATACAAAACGCAGGCCCTTTGCCTCCAGCGAAAGCAGCCGACCGGATTGTGCGAAGGTATTGCGACTTGTTGGCGCAAGATTTTCGTTCCGGTCAATCGATGGCAACCTACGCCAAAAAATTAGATATTACCCCAACACATTTGACGCGCGTTTGCCGGCAAGGCGCAGGAATGACAGCAGCTGACATGTTATCACAGCTAGTTCAGCACGAGGTTCGCTCCATGCTCATCCATACAGTAAAACCGATGAATGAAATAGCCAACGCTCTGGGTTTCAGCAGCGCAGCTTATTTTACTCGTTTCAGCCAACATCACTTTGGTAAATCCCCAAGTCAAGTTCGTAAAGAGGCAGCAGGCTTCCAGGCCATTGTCTAATTTTTTGAGCTTTTCAGTACAGACAAACCCACCATCAATAATGTTGCATCCCCTAAATATTTTGCGCTTTTTGGTTTTGAGCATGATCCAAGAAGCTTGTAGCGGGCGTGCCTCGAAACGAATACGCAAACACCGTTTCATTTACGCTTCGGGCGATGATAATAATAGTTCTACCTACGTTGATTATGGGTGTTTTCAATGGAGTGAGTGAGGTATTTTCATCTTTGAACGGTTGTCTATTGGCCCAATCTTTTCGCCTGCGGCGCTCAGACACTTACCAAGAATAATCTTTATCGCGACATTGGCTTCTACTCGTGGCGAACATAGCACCGGCCAGCAACTCCTTATGCGAAGAGCTTCGTTCGCCGATGCAGATTGACTGAACCTTGATGAAAACGGAACATGTAATGCCAAAAAATGACATCACATTCATCATAACTTTTCTCGCGGAACGCTTTTTCCAAACCTAGCTTCGTCAAACCCTTAAGTGTAACCACTTTTTGATAGTCGACTCACACCTGACTGGGCAGCCAAAGCACGATCGAGGGAAAGGTTACCAGCAAGGCTATGGTGATCCCATCCGCGATAAAGAAAGGTGTCACTCCCTTGAAAACATCCTGCACGCTCAGATCATCCCGCACTCCTGCCACGACAAAACAGTTGAGACCAATTGGCGGAGTGATCAAACAGAACTCAGCCATCTTTACCACCAGTATACCAAACCAGATCGCGCACATCGGTCCAGACATCCCAAATGTTGACTCGGCCGCCGACACAGCCTCACCGCCGTTGAGCGCCATCACTGCGGGATAAACCACTGGCAAAGTGAGCAAAAGCATTCCAATAGCATCCATGAACATGCCCAGAACCGCATAGGCTAGCAAGATGCAGACTAATATCATCATCGGAGACATGGTCAGTGACGTAATCCAATCTGAAAACGCACTGGGAAGATTTGCAAACCCAAGAAAGCGGACGTAGATCAGTACGCCCCAAATTATCGTAAAAATCATCACGCTCAGCTTTGCAGTTTCCAGCAAAGCATCCTTTAACTGCGCCCACCGCATTCCCCGGTACATTGCCATCAAAAACACAACGAATGCACCAATTGCCCCACCCTCGGTTGGCGTTCCCCAAGCGTCCCCTCCAAACGGGTTGTAGACAAAAAAGATAATGGTCACGACCACGAACAGGATTGGCAAGGCGGGTGGAAGAGCTACAAAACGCTCTTTCCAAGTAAAACCAGAAACCGGGGGCCCAAAGCCTTTTATAGTCAAGGCCAACCCGATTATCAGCAGCCCATAAATCAAGGCGGAAAATGCACCAGGAATAAACCCGGCCAGCAACAACTTACCGACATCCTGTTCCACTATAATTGCGTAGATAACCAGAATGGCCGAGGGCGGTATCAACGACGCTAAGGTACCGCCCGCGGCTACGACTCCCGCGGCAAAACGCTTGTCATACCCAATCTTCAGCATCTCGGGGATTGCGATCCGCGCGAACACCGCAGACGTTGCTACCGAGGCGCCCGACACAGCCGCAAACCCAGCGGTGGCAAAGACGGTAGATACTGCCAAACCGCCTGGAACCCATGCCAACCATCGTTTAGCAGCTTCGAATAGAGCTCTGGTAAATCCGGCATAATAAGCAAGATAGCCGATGAGGATGAATGTTGGAATTAGTGAAAGTGCCTGACTTGATATCTTCGAATGTGGCACCTGCCCTGCAGTCTTCGCCGCGATTGTAAGCGCCTTTCCAAAACGGGCCGGGTCATAACCGAACTTAGCCCAGAAAATCCAAATCAATCCAATCATGCCGGCTAAGCCAGCGGCAAAAGCCACACGCATGCCCAAAACCACAAACAGCAGCATGCCACACGTAACGACTAGCCCAATTTCGATTGGTTCCATGACATACGATCCTTAAGTGTCGAGCCCAGAGACATGCTCTGCTTCCAACGCCGCCTGTGTGGCTGCATCAGCCACTAATGGGATAGCTACAGGTTTTTCATCATTTCGAACGATTGCTTGCGTATACGCCCAAAGCTGCAAAATCAGCCGGAGGCTTAACACTGAAAACGCCAATGGCACCAACAATTTGGCAGGCCAAAGCGGAAGCGATATATCCATTGAACTATCACGGCTCCAGAAAGGAGAGCCAAAATCGAAACTCCGCTGAAAATGTGCCCAAGTTCCCCACACCAGCAACAGGATCAAGGTCAGAATCGCGAGTGTAGTCATGAACTCAACGACATACAGCGAACGCCCCTTGAGAACACCGACTAACATATCCATTCGAATGTGGCCCCCGTCGCGCTGAGCATACGAAACCCCCATAAAGGCTATCAGCGGCATCGCCTGTTCAATCCAGTCGACATAACCTGCAAGCGGAGAATTAAAAAAGTTACGCCCCGAAACCGAAACGACTGCCATAATCATAAGCGAAAAAACAGCTAATCCACTAAGCAAGGCCAGCCAGCCTTCCAACCGATTGAGACCTGTGTCAAGTTTGCTGAGTATGCTCTCGTCCGATAACACGAGTGACGAGCCTGCCATAAGCGCCTCCGTCAAAGTTCGATAAAAAAACGGTGCCGCTGCTTCGCGGCACCGGTCTCACAGACAAGTGTCACATGCCTTTGGCGATCATACCGGTGACAAGATCATACAGCTCTTGCCCAGGCAGGCCACGCGCGGTGTTGTCTTCGATCCAGGCCGCCGCCGCTGGAGCTGCGGCCGCCTCCTTAAAGGCCGCAATCTCAGCGTCCGAGAATGTAACCTCGGTAATACCGCGTTCGTCGAGCGCTGGGCCCCATGCCGACATGGTTTTATTATTGTACGTATCCAGATAATGCTCCAACGCCTCGTCGACGGAACTCATTAGAGCTTCACGTTGATCATCAGACAAATCGTTCAAAGCGTCTGTGTTTACGACAACTGGGCAATTTACAGTTCCAGGGTTAAGATTTGTGGTCCACCATTTGCCATTTTCAATCGTTCCGTACGACATGTGTGCATGAGGAGCAAAGGCAACAGCTTTTACGATGCCGCTGTCCATCGCTTGACGGACCTCAGTGGCTGACATTGATGTAGGAACAGCGCCTACAGTTTCCATCGCAGCACCAATACCACCCGTTGCACGGACACTCAGACCCTCGAAATCATCCAGCGAAACTGGCGCATCTCCAACTCCAACCAGATTGTATTGTGGCAGTGGTGATGGCATCAACAACGTCGCATTCCAGCGCGCTAGGTCTTTAACTGCAGCTGGATGCTGATACAGCGCCATCGACAGCTCAACTTCTTGCTCTAGAGAACTTACACCAAGAAAGGGTAATTCCAAGACCGTGATGGAAGGATTTTTATCGCGATGATATCCCGCGCAAAACTGGGCCATCTCAAAGGCACCGATCGAAATACCATCAAGGTTTTCACGGTTTTTACTCAGTCCACCATAGCTGATATTCAGGGTGAAATCTCCCCCTGTTTTTTTACTGACAAGCTCAGCTAGTTTTTCAACATGTTCAGTAAAAGCACGGCGTTTACCCCAGAGAGACACATTCCATTCGGTTGCCACAGCCTCTGTGGCAAATGTCAGTGTCAGCGCTGCAATAGCAGATTTTCCGAAAATATTACGCATGATATCCTCCCTTATGCGCACGTCTAAATTACCCGCGATGTTATGCTAGGCTCGCGGCGATGAACATGAAAGAAATCGCGCACCATGACCAGAGCACCTTGCGGATTTCCGCAGGGTAAAACTTAGTTTACAGAAACGCGTTTTTGTCCAAACCCAGTTTCACAATTTTTTCATTAAGGGTGCGGCGACCGATACCTAGCGCTTCGGCAATCGTATCCATACGCCCATCGTGCGATTTGATTGCCTTACCGATCAATTCGCGCTCAAATGCCGCAACGGCCTCGCGCAGGGTATTAGGCACATCTTCGATATGCTTATCCGTGAGGATTGCGTCCCCCATATTTCCAATCCCACGACGGTGAGCCAGTATGCGTCTTTCACACACGTTACGCAATTCGCGCACATTGCCCGGCCAGTCATGCGCCATCAAAGTGGCAAGATCATCATGCGAAACCGTAGGAGTTGGGATTTCATAAACCAAAGCCAATTCGTTTAAAAAAAATGACGATAGTAACATCAGATCGTCACGCCGCTGCCGCAGTGGCAGGATCGACAAAACGAATGTGTTCAGACGGAACATGAAATCCTGTCTCAATTGGCCCTCTTGTACCGCTTCATCAATATCTACGTTAGTTGCCGACACCATTCGCAAGTCCACTGAAACCGGTTCTGCACTCCCTACTGGCAACACTTGGCCATCTTCAATTACCCGCAAAAGTTTGGCTTGCACTTCTGGTGGACAAGACCCCACCTCATCCAAAAAAAGTGTGCCACCGGATGCCCTGACTAGGCGGCCATCATACTGTCCGTGAACACCAAACATCTCCACTTCAAACGCATCTCCTGATAGAGCAGCGCAATTCAGTGCTAGAAATGGGCTGCCGCTGCGCGGACTTAGATCGTGCAGAGCTCGCGCGACCAGTTCTTTTCCCGTACCAGTTTCGCCCTGAATTAACACTGGTGCGGATGAGGATGACAGGTCCAAAATCTGGTTGCGAAGTTCAGTTACTGATTTGCTAGTGCCCAGCAAAACCCTGTCTAAACCGGACAGCTGAAACAAACGCTCTTTTAGGCGCACGTTGTTCTGCCGCATACGGTGGTGTTCACCTGCATTGGTTAAGATTGTAAGTAAACGACTTGGATCATAGGGTTTTTCTACAAAATTATACGCTCCATCCTGCATCGCCTTGACGGCCATAGGGATGTCTCCGTGTGCCGAAATCAAAACGAGCGGGGGGGATTTTACGTCTTGCAGGTAACTAAGCAACTCCAAGCCAGACATGCCCGGCATCCGAACATCAGACAAAATAACGTCAGGCACATGCGCCTGCATTTTTTCAAGTACTGTTTCAGCGCGTGACACCGCCTGCGCCGCCCAGCCAGCCGCGTGCAATAGTTCGAGAAGAGAGCGTCGCATCGCCTTATCGTCGTCCACGATAAGAATACTAAAATCGCCCAATTGCGTCATTCTTCACCCTTCCTTTCGTCTCGCGATGTCACAGGGATCGTCACCCGAAAAACAGTCCCCCCGGAAACGGCATTCTCAGCCGTTAGCAAACCCTCATGATCCTTTATTATATTGGCAGAAATGGCCAAACCAAGACCAAGTCCGCGACCACTGGCTCGAGTGGTTACAAAAGGTTCTTGGATCTCGCTCAGCGTCGCCTGCCCCAGTCCATGACCGTTGTCCTCGATTTCGAACCAAGCATCATGCTCGGTTTGACCAATACGGATCATCAATCTGGGCGTAAGACTGTCTTCGACAGCATCTAACGCATTGCGAGCAAGGTTAGTCATTACCTGTTCAATACGAAGGCGACTGCCCCGAATGCATATTGGCATAACTGGCTCATCAAATTTAATTTCTGCGTTAACATCTTCAATATTGGGTGCCAAAAGTTCTATGGCAACATTCATCCCATCGCGCATATCAAACACTTCAAAAGGTTCACTTTGCGGCGAGGCAAAAAATTTCAATTGTCGGGTGATCCCTTCCATCCTGTCCACAAGCCCTTCGATATGCCCGGTCAATGACGCGTGCGCCTGAGGCGAGATTTCTGCCGCCGCAAGGTGATTTCGCATAGCAGCAATCGGCTGTCCAAGTTCATGTGTCACGGACGCGGACAATTCTCCCAACGCGACAAGCCTACTTGCGCGTTCCAGTTCATTCTGCGCTCGTGTCAGCCGCCGTTCAGCCATCTTGCGCTCATTGATTTCTTCGGCAAGTTTAGCATTGGTTTCACGAAGTTGGGCCTCTTCTTGCTCAGAGCGTTTCAGCGCACGTCCTATGCGACGCGCTCTTTGAACTTGGAACATTATCAATAGAGAACCTGCCGCCAAAACCGCCACTGCCGTTGCAAGCCAGCTTCGCGCAACGGCACGATCGTCACTGGCAAAATAATGTAGCTGCCAATCATGCGGCAAATCGGCCGCGACCAAGTGTAATCGCTCTTCGCCTGCAATTACAGCTCGGCCTCGCTCATCCGTGCGCCAATCCAACAATTTCAACGGAGCTCCTCCAAATTGACGAGCCGCGCGAATGCTCTCCTTTTTTGCAACTGACAAGGGTCGCAAAGCCCGGTAACGCCACTTTGGATCAGACGCCAGCAAAACCAAACCGTCCTGACTTGTCAAAATAATTTGCTCTCCACCCTCACGCCAACTTGTTTCTAGGTCGTCAAAATTCTTTTTGATCGCAATCACTCCGATCAAAATCCCGTCTGATCCAGTCACTGCATCAGCGATGAAATAACCAGGTACACCTGTTGTTGACCCTATAGCATAAAAACGGCCCTGCCCGCCTTTAAGCGCGGATTTAAAATAGGGCCGAAAGGCATAGTTTTGCCCAACAAAACTCGTCGTTTTTGCAAAATTTGATGCGGAAACTGTTAAGCCATCCAGATCCAAAAGGTAGATTGCGTCTAGACCAGCCTGGGTGGAAAAGGCGGACAGCCGCTCATTCAACGCGTTGGTATCACCTCCTGCTGCGGCTTCGATTACATATGTGTCGCGTGCCAAAATTTGGGTTAAATGCGCATATTGCTCAAGCGCCGCTACGACAGAGCTGCGATAAAGTGATAGCCTACCTTTGGCTTTGCTGCGCTCCGCCGCTTCAAAATAGCCAAATGATACCTGGTAGATCAGAACTCCAAGAGCCAGCGTCGCCGCAAAAGAAAAAATGAGTGGTTTACGTTGCATGGCTCCAATTGGGTAACATTCTTTGTTAAGCGACGCTAACCAATTGGCTTAGGGGTGTGAATGCCTGATTGCCTCAATAAACGGTGCAGAACCCATACCCGGTGCGTCTTCTGTCACCCAACTTTTTATAGCCGTACATTTTGAGATAGGCCCTTTTCCTCAAACGACCCGATTTTGAGGCAATTTTTATACTCCACCATTCTGCGGCGGTTTTCAGGCTTATCCCTGAAGATTCACCGATGATCAAACTGGTCATCGTTCAACTCGGCACCAACAGGGTCGACTTGACGTGCAAAAACAGAGGACTGAGGATCACTATGAGCAACTGGAGAAGAGTGGCCGATGATACAAAAAAGTTCGTGAGCACCCTCTGGCCTAGAAACTAAAAAATTTCTCTGGTGTTCTGACAAAAATTAAAAGACGTGTAACATCATGATTATTATTGAGGCCAAGGAGCATGTTAAAACTACTTTCTGTTTAAAGGCCCATAATAACTCGTACATAATTTTGTGTCTCTTTGTAAGGCGGCACACCGCCATGTTTGGCAACAGCCTCCGGTCCAGCGTTATAGGCTGCAAGCGCAAGTCGCCACGATCCAAACTTTCGATATTGCCGACTAAGATAGCGTGCGCCACCTTCAAGGTTTTGCTGGGGATCTAGCGGATCGACCCGTAAGAGACGAGCGGTCTCCGGCATCAATTGTGCAAGTCCGAGCGCGCCTTTATTAGACTTTGCTTTTGGATTCCAATTCGACTCTTGGTGCACCAGTTTCAGAAACAGATCAACAGGGACACCATGCAAAAGGGCAGCCTTACGCGCCATGTCTAGATAGGGACCATCATACTTGCCCTGATAGGATCCATTACCCCATTTTGAGGGGGTATATACTGGCTGCGGCTTCAGCCGAACCGAATTTTTGTATTGCTGTGACGCCCTAGAGTCCAGAATCTTCGTTTGATTCTTAAACAGTCGTGCTTGAGATTTGCTAGAGTAAGCACTTTGTGCCAAGCCGGGACTTGCTACCAGAGTGGCCGCAACCACAACTCCGATCAACTTCGAAACCATTAGCGTGCTCGTCTCACCTACGTTTTTTTGTAGTTTATAACAATTTTAAGACATTATACCAGTATAACCATGATGTATGTCAGGGCCTTAGCTGATTTCCCCTACGGACACTTTTGGAATTCTACAGCATTCTTAAAGAAACCACTTCCCATTGGTGGCTTGCAATGGTGTATGATGGGCGGAAATTGGAAGTGAGAGAATCCGAGGGAGACAGAGCGCATGGCCGGATCAGTGAACAAGGTAATCCTCATTGGCAATCTGGGTCGTGACCCCGAAGTGCGCACTTTCCAAAATGGCGGCAAAGTGTGCAACCTAAGCATCGCCACATCGGAAACGTGGAAAGACCGCAACAGCGGCGAACGAAAAGATCGCACCGAATGGCACAGGGTGTCTATTTTCTCGGAGCCTCTGGCCAAGGTGGCAGAGCAGTATCTGCGCAAAGGGTCAAAGGTTTACATCGAAGGCCAGCTTGAAACGCGTAAGTGGCAGGATCAATCGGGGCAGGACAAGTACTCGACTGAGGTCGTGCTGCGCCCTTACAATTCGACGCTCACCATGCTGGACGGTCGTAGTGAAGGTGGCGACAACTATGGCGGTGGCCAAGTCGGTTATGATCAAGGCGGCAGTCATAGCGGCGGCTACGATCAAAACAGTCAAAGTGGTGGCGGTCAGGGCGGATCAGTGCCGTCGCGCGACCTTGATGACGAAATACCTTTCTAAAAGAGACAAACCAGTTGTTGTAAATCTTAGCACCGCAGTTCGCTGAGGTGCCGACACAATTGAATTGAATTTACAGGTGTCTCTGGTCGGTTATTGCCACAATTCAATACTTTTTTATCACTTAACATCAATTGATGAATAGGTTTAGAATGCCACGACGGAGGCAGGTTATCCTTAAAAAAATATGAAATTTCCTCGCACGCAAATAGCGATTTTTTTACACGACAGACGCTATAATCCGAAAGCCAAAAACTATGTTCGACTTGCCTAACTTTGACCGTGCTGTTGAGCAGCGCCTCATCTCCTATTGCGCCATCGACAGCCAGAGTGATGAGGGCTCACTCAGCCAACCCAGCACCGCGAGCCAATTGGATATGCAGCGGCACCTAATGGCCGAACTGAAGAGCATCCATGCTTCAGATATCACACTGACGGGATATGGCGCAGTTTTGGCGACGGTGCCAGCTACGGACACCGCCGCGCCCAGTATCGGGCTTTGCGCCCATGTAGACACCGCCCCACAGTTTCATGCCACCGATGTCAAACCGCGAGTGCATCGCAATTGGGATGGTGGCGACATTCACTATCCTGACGCACCAGAACTGGTGCTGTCGGCAGAAAAATCGCCATACCTTGCCACCAAAATCAGCGATGATATTGTCACAGCCTCGGGGCTTACCCTTCTTGGAGCCGATGACAAATCCGGCATCGCCATCGCCATGAGTGTCGCTGAATATCTGCTTAGCACGCCCGGATTGTCACATGGCAAGCTGCGCTTGGCCTTTACCCCCGATGAGGAAATCGGACGTGGCGTAGATCCGCAGTTACCGGCCGATTTTGATGTCGATTTTGCATACACTCTTGATGGGTCTCGCCTTGGTCAGATCGAGTATGAGAGTTTCTCGGCCGACAGCGCCATCGTGAAAGTATCCGGTGTTTCGGCGCATCCGGGATATGCCAAAAACAAGCTGGTCAATGCAGCGCATGTTGCTGCCCAGTTGATCGCCTTGCTTGACGTTGACGGGCAGACGCCAGAAACCACCTCGGGCAATGAAGGCTTTACCCATTGCTACAGCATGCAGGGGAGTTCAGCCGAAGCCGAGTTACGTTTTATCCTGCGGGATTTCGAAGTAGACGGGCTGGACAAACGCTGCGCTGGTTTGATCCAGGCGTGCCAACAGGCGCAGACAGATTTCCCAGGCGCCAGGGTCAGCTGCAAGATATCCGCACAATACCGTAACATGCGCTACTGGCTTGAGGATGACATGACTCCTGTAGAACTGGCGATGCAGGCATGTGAAGAGGAAGGTATCACGGCGTCAACTGGGAAAATTCGTGGTGGAACGGATGGTTCTCGCCTGACCGAGCTTGGTGTGCCCTGTCCTAATCTGTTTACCGGAATGCAGGAAATCCACGGCCCACTTGAATGGATCAGCGTTCAAGACATGTCTGCCGCGGTACGTGTCTGCCTACGTTTGTTGCGTAGCGCTTCTACGCGATAAAGGTTATCGGCGAGCCAGCGCCTCGCAAAGGACACTATGGACGGCATCTCGCGGTACATCAGCTGAGACAAAGGACTCCCCAATACCACGGGCCAGAATAAATCGTAGCTGGCCATTAATTACCTTCTTGTCCTGCTCCATCAGCCCTAACAATGCACCTGCGTCGGGTAAATCACCAGGAATGTCCCCCAAATCAACTTTCATTCCCATGTTTGATAAGTGTTGGCGCACACGACTGGGGTCTTCCTGTGAGCACAGCGACAACTTGTGGCTCAGTTCAAAAGCCAAAGCACACCCTACCGCCACGCCCTCACCATGCAACAGACGATCACCAAACCCCGTGGCCGCCTCTAGTGCATGACAAAAGGTATGGCCCAAATTTAAGAGCGCTCGGTCGCCTTGTTCAGTTTCATCGCGCTCCACAATCGCAACCTTCATTTCGCATGAGCGCTTAACCGCAGCGATCCGCGCTGCTACGTCTCCAGCAGCAATCGCCGGACCTTGCCCCTCCAACCAATCAAAAAAAACTGCATCACCGAGCAATCCATATTTCACCACTTCGCCGTATCCCGCCAGGAAGTCACGAGAGGTCATGGTCGCAAGCACATCGATATCAGCTAGGACCATTAATGGCTGATGGAACGCACCAATCAAATTCTTTCCGTGAGGAGCATTAATCCCAGTTTTACCACCCACCGAACTGTCAACCTGCGCCAGCAAGGATGTTGGAACCTGCACTACCCCGACACCTCGGCGCAGCACCGCAGCTGCAAACCCTGTCAAATCGCCGATAACACCACCACCAAGTGCGATTACCAGATCACGTCGTTCCACTTTTTCCGTGAGCAACCATTCGACCGTACGTTCAAAATAAGACCAACTCTTGGTCGATTCTCCCGCTGGCAAAATCAACTCCGTGCATGTGATACCATCTGCCGCAAGTCCAGCCTGTAAGCTTTTCAGATGAAGAGCGGCCACGTTTTCATCCGTGACTACACAAACGCGGTTGCGTTTAAGCAATGGACCAATCAATTCTCCCGCCCGCGCCAACAGCCCTGTGCCTATGTGAATGTCATAGGCCCTTGCACTCAACTCTACACTAACGGTTTCCATCATGGCGCCGTCTCCTCAAGTACATCCAAACGGGTTTTTAGCGCATTAATAACTTTTCCAGCAGTCTGTTCTATCGAAAATCCTGCTTTGGTTTTGACAGGCAAGTCGGCAAGTCGATAAAATGGGACGCGTTTCGAAAAAATATCTTCAAGCGTTTTGCGAGGCTCCGGCGTACGCAGCAATGGCCGCGTGTCTTTATTTTTTACTCTGTTCCACAAGAGATCGATATCAGCATTAAGCCAGACCGCAATCCCCTTATCCGAAATCATCTTACGATTATTTTCCGCCAGATATGCACCGCCACCCGTCGACAAAATACATTGCTCACTTTCCAACAGACGTTCGATCACCTGACTTTCCTTTCCCCGAAAAAAAAGCTCGCCGTCGCGCTCAAAGATTTCAGCGATGCTCATATTAGCGGCCGTTTCAATCGCAGCATCCGAGTCGAGAAACGGGACATTTAATTTGCTTGCCAACACTCGGCCCACTGCCGTCTTCCCAGCTCCCATCATACCAACAAGCACAACCGTTTTTTTTAAATTATAGCTCATGAAATGCCCACTATTCTGACCATATCGGCTGAGACTCGCCGAAAAAAATACGTCTGCCGGCATTGAATGACGTGATATTGCGAGAAAGGCCAGTTATAAGTGGGGAAAAAGCAGGCAGTAAAAACAAGAGGAAACATGGGCAAACTCATCCGGGCAATAATTCTATTGATCCTGCTGGCCCTAATCGGCCTTGTGATCTACGCTTACGCTGGCCAAATGTTTGGAGCCGATTTTTCGGCACCTCAAAGCGAACGACGTATTCCAGTGGAATTACATGGATCATAGAACTTTCCTAGCCGCAATATCTGGCCCATTGGTCTATGCCAACTCGCTTTTCGCGCAAGTTGCGCCATTGTCGGCAATCGAATGGTTGAACCCAACCCCGACAGTTACGCTGGATATGGGGCTGCCAGTTGAGGAGCCACCAGTAAGCGCCAGCATTTATACACCTACCATCAATGTTACTCAGCTCGATACTGAGGGACGCGACTCGGTTGGACTTCTTCCAAGGTCAGTCACCGGCCTTCCTTCAACACTTTGGGCACAATCCAATGCATCTCGCTTATCCGACCTCGTCGCACAGCAGCGTTCAGAGGTTTTGCCCGCCATGCAGGCCCTTCTGTACACTTTGTTGCTCGCCGAGGCTAATTCTCCATTGGACGCTGGCACTGCAAATGAGTTTCTGCTGGCGAGGGTGGACAAGCTTATCGAGATGGGAGCCCTTGAGCAGGCAGCCGCATTATTGGAGCGGGCCGGACCAAATACACCAAACCTCTTTTTACGTTGGTTCGACGTATCGTTGTTGATGGGACGGGAAGATCAGGCATGCGAAAATCTGACAACTGCCCCTCATCTAGCCCCTAGTTACGGCGCACGGATTTTTTGCACAGCACGTTCAGGTGATTGGCGAGCAGCAGCACTTACGCTGGATACCGCGAAAGCATTGAGTCTTATTAGCGAGGAAATGGATGCGCTTCTTTTGCGGTTCTTGGATCCCGACCTTTTTGAGGGCGAACCTCTTTTGGTCGCAGTTAGAGAGCCGTCACCATTAAAGTTTAGGCTCTACGAGGCAATTGGAGAAGGGCAAACCACAACCGCGTTGCCGCGTTGCTTTGCGCATTCCGACTTGCGTGAAACAGCGGGTTGGAAAGCTCAGTTGGAAGCGGCAGAGCGTTTGGCCAGGACTTCGGCTTTACACGAAAATCGTCTTCTCGGCATTTATACCGAGCGAACACCCGCAGCCTCTGGCATGATTTGGGATAGAGTGGCTGCATTACAGGCCTTTGAAAATGCAATCGCAGTAAGTGATCTCAACGCTGTAGCGAAAACCCTGCCAGCGGCTTGGTCAGCCATGCAAGAAGTGAATTTAGAAGTGCCCTTTGCTCGTTTGTTTGGCAGCCAACTGTTACAACTTCCACTTCAGGGTGTGACAGCACGTGTGGCCCGCGATATCTCACTTCTTTCAACTGAATATGAACGTGCCGCTTATGCCGGTCCTCGAGATTTCTTGGCTGGCTTGGCCTTAGGCATGCCACCACAATCGCCTCAGGATCCAGTGCAGCGCGCGATTTCAGACGCCTGGCATGGCGCAGGTGTACCACAAGATCTGTCTACGATGCTAGCTCGCGGGCAATTAGGCGAGGTAATTTTACGCGCGATGTTAATGATGGATGATGGCGCCGTAGGTGATCTCGGCGTTCTCACAGCAGCACTTGCAACATTGCGTGCGGTTGGCTTGGAAGATACTGCTCGCCGTGCTGCTTTGCAGGTTGTTTTACTGGACACTCGCGGTTGAGTTGAATGAACAACGATCACTGGATATCAACGTTTCTGGAAGCCAAAGTCGCCGAACTGGGCGCTGCAAAAAATACTCAAATGGCCTACGCTCGGGATTTGAATTCTTTCTCTCGCTGGGCAACCACAAAAGCTATAAATTTTGAAACTATAAAACGCGTAAACATAGAAGACTACCTTGTCGATTGCGATACAGAAGGGTTGGCCACATCGACGCGAGCACGCCGCCTTTCTGCAATTAAGCAGCTCTATCGATTTGCCTTTGAGGAGGGTTGGCTCACCGAAGATCCGTCGATTCGAATCAAGGGACCTAGACAGCCCAAGAGGCTCCCAAAAACGCTGGAAGTAGTTGAGGTTGACCGCCTACTCTCTGCGGCTAGGACAACCGGGCGCACGGAGGCGGATCGGTTGAGAAACAACTGTCTGATGGAACTGTTGTATGCAACGGGCATGCGTGTGACAGAGTTGGTTGGCCTACCTGTGTCCTCGGCACGAGGTAATCCGCAAATGCTCCTTGTCATTGGAAAAGGCTCTAAAGAACGTATGGTGCCACTGTCGCCACCCGCCCGAATGGCGCTCGCCATATGGCTTGAAAGCCGGGATGCTGCGGAGAGTAAAGATCAAGCCAAAGGCGATCCCCCGTCAAAGTATCTTTTTCCATCTCGTAGCAAATCAGGGCATCTAACGCGAAATCGCTTTTACATGCTGATTAAGGAACTGGCGGTATCGGGTGGAGTCGAACCCTCCAAAGTCTCTCCACACACTCTTCGCCATGCGTTCGCAACTCATTTGCTGGCCAATGGTGCCGATCTGCGCGCGATCCAAACTTTGCTTGGGCATGCCGATGTGGCCACAACAGAAATTTATACTCACGTTCTTGATGAACGTCTGCGTGAATTAGTTTTCGAAAAACATCCACTGTCAAACAAACGCGTTTGAACACTTTTAGTTAGTCCCGACACCAAAAAGTTTTTGCAGTATGCAAGTCCGCATCAACTTTCCTGAATCTGCACCTTCTTAATGCAGCGCACTTGAATGCGCTGTGTCCTGCCCCCATAACGCCTTCAAACATAAGGATTGAGGTATGGAAGCCCCATTGATCGCGCTGGATAGCGCATTTTGGATTACAGCTATTGCCATCGTGGCACTTCTGGTGCTGTCCGCATTTTTTTCCGGGAGCGAAACTGCCTTGACGGCTGCGTCGCGCGGAAAGCTGCGTGCACAGGCTGATAAAGGCAACCGAGGCGCTCGCCACGCACTCAACGTTACCGAAGACAACGAGCGCTTGATCGGTTCTGTCCTACTTGGAAACAATTTGGTTAACATTTTAGCGACTTCTTTAGCGACAGCCCTATTTACCAACGCCTTTGGCGAAAGCGGTGTCGCCATGGCCACTTTAGTGATGACATTACTGATATTAATTTTTGCAGAGGTCCTGCCAAAGACATACGCCATAACAGCACCAGAAATTGCCGCTGCACGCGTTGCCGGGATAATCGGTCTCGTCGTAAAGGTGTTTGCTCCAATCGTGGCGGCGGTCCGGCTTCTTGTTCGCAGTGTTCTCAGCATCTTTGGCGTCAAGACTGATCCCGATGGCAATATTCTTGCCGTACGCGAGGAAATCGCTGGTGCCATTCAACTGGGTCATTCAGAGGGGATCGTGGAAAAGGAGGATCGTGATCGAATTCTTGGAGCACTCGATCTCTCAGATCGCGTGGTAGAGGAGATCATGCTTCATCGTTCTGGCATTGAAATGATCGACGCCGGTAGTGATCCGACCGACGTTCTAGCCCAATGTCTTGAGAGCAATCACACCCGTCTACCTGTATTTAAGGATGATCCTGAAAACATAATTGGTGTAATTCACGCGAGGGATCTTTCCCGCTCAATGCACCGCCACATCACCGGTAATGATCAAAACAGCATGGCGTTAAAAGGCTTTGATATTCTTTCAGTATTGAGTGAGCCATACTTCGTTCCTGAAACGACATCTCTTGACGATCAGATGCGTCAGTTCCTACGCCGCAGGTCGCACTTTGCACTGGTCGTAGATGAATACGGCTCCCTGCAAGGCCTGATCACCCTCGAAGACATTCTCGAGGAAATTGTTGGTGAAATAACCGACGAATTTGACCCTGACGCTGAACATCCAATCGGTCAATCTGATGATGGTCAATTCTTGATAGAGGGTGCGATGACCATCCGAGATCTCAATCGAGCGACCGATTGGAGCCTACCAGACGAAGAGGCCATCACAGTCGCTGGATTAGTTATTCACGAGGCGCAAATGATCCCAACAGTTGGGCAGGTCTTTTCGTTTCACGGTTTTCGGTTCGAAGTTATCGCTCGTAAAGATAATCGCATCACCCGTCTTAAGATACGTCCTCTCTGATAGCCCAACGGTCAGTTAAATGCACATAACACACAACCAAGTTGCGCATCACCGATAATCTTTGTCTGTGCTATTTGAAAGTAAATGGTAATTAACGCGGTGAGCTATTTTCTATCCCGCATTCCCAGAGTTTTAATTGACGAACAATCTGCTAGGGATTTAAATCGTCATCATCGCGATGCTTGGCTTTGCTCTCGCAAGGTATTTTTGCATCTGCTGCTTGGCGATCGATAGTGCTAATCCGAACCGCGTCCTGTAGAGTGGCAGCGATTTTCTTTGTTTCAGCTTGGGCCAAGGTTGACCTGTCGGTAATCGCAGCAGTTTTTCAAACACAACCACTTGAGACTAGAGTCGGAGCGGCTCTCTTTTACAGGAGCAGATTGGCTGGCATCGTTGATGTGCCATTATCGTCGGGTTAACCGGTGTTTTGATAATTATCAAACCGCGACAGGATACATCTGACACCAACACACTTCTCGTTTTTGGTGCTGTCTCACACATCGCCATGCGTGATATGATTACCCGTCGAATTGACACAGCCATCTGCTCTAATCTGATATCATTTTAGGGTTTTTCCTTTGATGCCTGTTGGCGTTGTTCTTGTGTTACATCAGCAGCCAAATCTTTTCAGGATAACAGGAGCCAAGCTAATCGAAGGATCTGGATTCTTAACGTTTTTGAGTGAACGTAAGTACATCAACCACGCTTAGCATCAGATACAGAGTACCCTGCGAAGGTAGTTACTTTGACTCCATGTTTCTCGACAAAAATTATTTGCTCTGTTGAGTTAGCGCTATCATCAACAGTTTACTTTTACCAATAGCTGCTATAGCTCAGCTCATAATTTTTTCGATCTTCTAAGGATCTCTCATGAGTACAATAATCGACATTCACGCCCGCGAAATTCTCGACAGCCGAGGCAATCCTACTGTCGAGGTCGACGTCATTTTAGAGGATGGCACAATGGGTCGCGCTGCGGTTCCCTCTGGCGCCTCAACTGGCGCCCATGAAGCTGTTGAAAAGCGTGATGGCGACAAAGGCAGATATTTGGGCAAAGGTGTTCTCGAAGCGGTTGCAGCTGTGAACGGGGAAATAGCTGAGCTATTATTAGGTATGGACGTTACCGAGCAAGTTGCCATTGACGGGGCAATGATAGAATTGGATGGCACACCAAATAAGGCTCGACTTGGCGCAAACGCTATTCTTGGGGTTTCACTTGCGGTCGCCAAAGCGGGAGCAGACTTTACCGCACAACCGTTATTTCGTTACATTGGAGGTACTTCGGCAAGAATGCTGCCAGTTCCAATGATGAATATCATCAACGGCGGTGAACACGCCGACAACCCGATCGACATTCAAGAATTTATGATTATGCCAGTATCAGCCAGCAACATCCGTGAAGCCATCAGGATGGGATCTGAGGTATTTCACACCTTGAAAAAAGAGCTTTCTGCTGCCGGGCATAATACAGGAATTGGTGACGAGGGAGGCTTTGCGCCAAACCTAGCAAGTACCCGCATAGCACTAGACTTCATTCAAACAGCCGTCGAAAGTGCAGGATATAAACTTGGAGAAGACATGTACCTCGCGTTAGATTGCGCGTCGTCCGAATATTACAAGGACGGAAAATACGAAATGAAGGGTGAAGGTAAATCGCTTACTTCAGAGGAAAACGCCAAATACCTAGCTGACCTCTGCGCCGATTATCCGATTATCTCAATCGAGGACGGTATGGATGAGGACGACTGGCAAGGTTGGAGGATGCTGACTGAGCTTATCGGCGACCGAGTACAGCTGGTCGGAGACGACCTTTTTGTTACAAACCCAGCGCGTCTGGCTGACGGCATAGCAAAGGGCGTGGCCAATTCTATGCTGGTAAAAGTTAATCAAATCGGAACCCTGACCGAAACCTTGGACGCTGTCGAAATGGCTCATCGCGCTCGCTATACCAACGTGATGAGCCACCGCTCAGGCGAAACAGAAGATAGCACAATTGCCGATTTAGCAGTGGCTACGAATTGTGGTCAAATTAAAACGGGCTCTTTATCGCGTTCGGATCGACTCGCCAAATACAACCAGCTGATCCGTATTGAAGAATTACTAGGTGATACTGCCGAATATGCAGGCAGATTAATTCTGAAATGAAACTCTTGCAAATATTAAAGGGTGATTATCCAGTTAATGGTGCGCCCTCAAATGTTTATTTCACGCTGATCATCAAAAGTTCTCGAACTCACCGGTTAATCGATTATTTAAGTTTTGAGATCAGGCTAAACTCTTCAACTTGACCTACAGCCGCGTGGGCTCAGCGCAATTTGAACCACTTCAATGATAAGACGGGAACGTACAGCGTCGAATTAAATCGCTCAACTTCGGTTAGGTTCACTAACGGTGCCACCGCCAACAAGCGCACTGACGCCAGTTGTAGAGGGGGACGATGTCGGCATTCCAAGAGCCACGCGAGCCGCGAGATAGGCGAAGGCCTGCGCTTCTAACATATCACCATCCAGTCCCACAGCTTCAACCGGTGCAATTGGACAATCCAGAGATACAGACAACATTTGCATTAATACTGGATTATTACGACCACCACCTGTTGCCAGTACTTTTTCGGGAGGAACAGGGCAATACCCCATACCCTGAACGACGGATGCCGCGCACATTGCTGTCAAAGTTGCTGCAGCATCGGCATCTGACAGTTCACAAACCAATTTGGTCATCTCTGTAAATTCGTTTCGGTCCATAGATTTAGGTGGGATACGGTTAAAATATGCTTCATTCAGAAATAATTCTAATGCACCAGCCGCAACAACACCTTGTGCTGCGACACGCCCACCATCGTCGAAGGCGATACCCAGGCGTTGTAGTACAAAATCGTTAAGGGGCGCATTAGCTGGGCCAGTATCAAATGCCAACAAGGCACCGCAGTCTTCCGGTGCAGCTTTCGACGGATCGATCCATGTTAGGTTTCCGACACCACCTAGATTCAGAAACGCAAGCGGTGCTTTTGCACCTATCCACTTAGCACAAGCAAAATGAAAAAATGGTGCCAAAGGTGCACCTTCACCGCCCAACGCGACATCTGCACTACGGAAATCCCAGACGACCGGCACCCTTAGGGCCTCAGCCAATGCCTGTCCATCACCAACCTGAAATGTACCTCGCCCACGAGGTTCATGCGCCAGAGTTTGGCCATGAAAACCCACAAGATCTATATCATCAAAATTGGTTAACAATTTAATATGCGCATCGTTCACCGTATGCGCTGCCAACTCTGCCTCAAGTCCGCTCCACTGGCCTAGTGCTCTCTTTATCTTTGCCTGTTCTGCAGTTGAGTAGGCACGGAACTTTGATGGTCCAAATTCGTGTAGTTCAACGCCATCTGTTTTAATAACCGCCGCATCCACTCCATCAAGCGAAGTCCCTGACATCGCTCCCAGTACTTGAAACACCTTACCTGCACGTCCAGCCTTCAACATGGCCTTTTCCTTCTGCTCTTAGGCATTTATACACGGCTACGAATATACTACTGGACAGATACCATGACCTACCAGCCCAAATCAGATTTTCTCGCGGTAATGCTTGAACGCGGCTTTGTCGCAGACTGCACGAACTATGAGGGGCTTGATGCTGCTCTGACCAACGGATGCGTCTCCGGCTATATCGGTTTTGACGCTACAGCGAGATCTTTGCATGTTGGAAGCCTTATTCAGATCATGATGCTGCGTTGGCTGCAGAAGACCGGTCATCAACCCATAACACTTATGGGCGGAGGGACCACCAAGGTCGGTGATCCGTCCTTCCGGGCCGACGAGAGGCCACTGCTTACACCAGTGCAAATTGATGAAAATATTGCGGGGATAAAAAAGGTTTTTTCAAAATATCTGACGTATGGTGACGCGCCAACCGACGCACTGATGCTGAACAACGATGAATGGCTCGATGGTCTAAACTACCTCGAATTCCTGAGAGATATTGGGCGCCATTTTTCAGTTAATCGTATGCTTAGCTTTGAGTCGGTAAAATCTCGACTAGATCGAGAGCAATCGCTTTCATTCCTTGAATTCAACTACATGATTTTACAGGCATACGACTTTCTTGAGTTAAATCGGCGGTATGGATGCATCATACAGTTTGGTGGATCCGATCAGTGGGGCAATATTGTGAACGGAATAGACCTGTCACGTCGAGTAGATGATGCCCATGTTTACGGTTTGACTTCACCACTGCTGACCACATCAGACGGCAAAAAAATGGGAAAATCTGCGGATGGTGCCGTTTGGCTCAACGCCAGCATGCGTTCACCCTACGAATTTTGGCAGTTTTGGCGAAACACTAGCGACGCAGACGTTGGTCGCTTCCTGCGTCTGTACACAGAAATTCCAATCGGGGAATGCAACCGGATGGGTGAACTGGGAGGATCCGAAATAAATGCCGCTAAGGTGGAGCTTGCGAATGCAGTCACAACGCTCTGCCACGGCGCAAAAGCCGCTGAGGCGGCCGAAGCCACCGCACACGAAGTGTTCGAAAAAGGTGGGATTGGTAGCGATCTGCCCTCCTTACATCTGAGCGAGGATGACCTGCCAGTGTCAATCGTGCAGTTAATCGTAAAATCTGGGCTGGCAAAATCAGGCAAAGAAGCCAAACGGCTGATAGCGGACAACGGGGCAAAAATTGATGATGAGCCACTGACTAACCCAAGCTTGATGATCGATGCGACCGCGCTGAAAAAACCAATCAAACTCAGTGCCGGTAAAAAACGCCACTCCATAATTAGGCTTAGACTTTAATGAGTGCCCCAAGCGTTGACACTCTTAGGTCGCATTGTCCAAAGCTTTACGTTTTTTTACGAATTCTGTAACTAAGTTGATCAATCTTTCCGTTGCTTGACATATTTTAATGGACACATCGCGGCAGTGATGCAACCATATTTTTACATTTTTGCAGGGTGGACAGGCCTACAACTTGTCGGTTATTTGAACGTGCGTTCAGTTAAAGACCACTAGGGGGACACCATGAAACTTGACACGACCCGCGCTGTGATTACCGGCGGAGCGTCGGGACTTGGCGCAGCAACCGCCAGATATTTCGTGAACCACGGTGCCAAAGTGGCTCTGTTTGATTTGAATGAAGATTCTGGTACAGTTCTCGCAGAAGAATTAAAGTGCACATTCCATAAAACAAACGTTATCGATGAAGTCTCTGTAAAGAAAAGTATTAGCGCTGCCTGCGCCTCCATGGGAAAGATCACTGCAACGGTAAACTGCGCGGGTATCGCGCCCGCAGCAACCACAATTGGTAAAAATGGACCCCATCCTCTGCACACATTTCAAAAAACAGTCGACGTTAATTTAGTCGGTTCGTTCAACGTCGCCCGCCTCGCCGCCGAAGTTATGAGCAGAAACGATCCAGAGGAAGATGGCGCGCGCGGCGTTATAATTAATACCGCCTCTGTCGCCGCTATGGATGGGCAGCGCGGTCAAGCTGCCTATGCCGCGTCAAAAGGTGGTATCGTTGGTCTATCACTCCCGATGGCCCGCGACCTTGCGCGCTCTGGCATACGCGTTATGGCAATTGCACCCGGCATATTTCTAACGCCCATGCTGCAAAGCCTACCACAAGAGGTTCAGGAACAACTCGCAAACGATGTCACATGTCCCAAACGACTCGGATATCCAGATGAATATGCGCGTCTGGCCGCATTTATTGTCGAAAATGGTTACTTAAACGGTGAAGTCATCAGAATCGATGGCGCACTGCGTATGCAGTAAACGGATGCTGCTTTGCGGTGAAAACTAAAGCATGAGAAGCTCCAGAAAAGGGTTTTTTTCTCTACTTCGGACCCTCTAATCAAAGTAAAATCGCGTTCAACTATTAAGGGTAAATTTTTAAACGCGCCGGGCTGCATCAAGAAAAAAATCGTTAGATCTGTATCTGTTGTTAAAATATTTCTATGTGATCGAAAATCATCTTAGTGATGCCCGTGTTAGACATTGAATAATTCCTGAATAAAAAACGCGATCTTGCTGGCAGCGGATTACCCTAAATATGGGAAATTTTAGCACAATTAAAAAAATCTCTGGCTGCCATACACGAAGCTGGCATAGCCAGCGTCAGAATACGACACCATTCTCGCCTTGCGTTGATCACTCACTCGCTTTCTCCTCTAGCAACAGCCACTCATCTTCTGCCGCTGCAAGCATTTTTTGTCTTTCCAGCATCGCCTCAGTGGCTTTCTGAAATTTTATGGGTTCATCTGTAAAAAGGTTAGGATCCGCCATAAATACTTCCAACTTGGCTATCTCAGCGCTCAGCTGATCAATAACAGCAGGCAATTCTTCAAGCCGATGCTTTTCGACAAAACTTAAACCAACGAGCGGCTCTTTTCCCTGCTTTACCTTAGCTATCCTAGCTTTCGTCTTTTCAGTTTTTTTGGGTATGTCATCCATGCGCTGCGCTTGATAATCCGTCCAGCCTCCCGCATACACAATCGCCCGACCATCACCCTCCATAGCGACCGTTGTTGTAGCAACTCTGTCCAAAAAGTCCCGATCATGGCTTACAAGCAATACCGTACCAACGTAACCATCCAGCAGTTCCTGAAGAAGATCTAACGTTTCCACGTCCAGATCATTGGTCGGTTCATCAAGCACCAAAAGGTTGCTTTCTTTCGCCATCAGCTTTGCCAGTAACAACCGAGCTTTTTCCCCGCCGGACAATGATCGCACAGGGGCACGCGCGCGCCGCTCATCAAATAAGAATTCCTTCAAATATCCAATTACATGGCGGGGCATACCCCGAACCATCACCTGATCTGCTTTTCCTGAAACATGCATTTCAGGATCGCCTGTCAAGTTGTCCCATAGGCTCATCTCTGGATCTAGTTTGCTGCGCGTTTGATCAAAAACCGCTGACAATAAATTAGTTCCCACTGTTACCGTCCCTTCGTCCGGCAACAACTCGCCCATTAGCAGTTTAATCACAGTAGTTTTACCCACACCATTTGGACCAACAAACGCGACACGGTCACCACGCTGAATGGTCAAAGAAAGGTTTTGCACAATAACCTTCTCATCGAATTTTTTGAGCACATTATTGGCAAATATCACTTTTTTTCCGGATTTTGGACCTGAACCTAAAGCTAATGCTGCTGCACCCAATCTGCTCGTTAATCCAGCCCGCTCAGAGCGCAGTTCTTGTAAGGCGCGCACCCGACCCATGTTCCTTTTTCGACGTGCACTTATACCTTCGACCGCCCAACGAGCCTCGGCTTTTATCTTTCGATCCATTTTGTGGCGCGCGATGTCTTCCTCTTCCCAAATTTTATCTCGCCACGCCTCGAATTCTCCAAAGCCCTTTTCTTGTCGCCGCACTGTTCCCCTGTCGATCCAAAGCGTCGCTCGCGTTAGAGTCCTCAAAAATGCCCTATCGTGGCTAATTAGAACAAAACCCGCACGTGTAGAGCGTAATTCCTCCTCGAGCCAGCGGATCGCCTCTATGTCAAGATGGTTAGTGGGCTCGTCCAGCAGCATCAGGTCTGGTGCTTCAGCCATCAAACGGGCCAACGCTGCGCGCCGCCGCTCACCTCCAGATGCAGTACGAACTGGACGGTTAGGGTCAAATTTAAGCCCCTCGCCCGCACGCTCCACTTTGTACATCTCTCCCGGATCAAGTGAGGCAGATGCAAAGTCTCCCAGTGTTAAAAAGCGCGACATATCAGGATCTTGATCCATGTAGCCTATGCTGGTTCCAACTGGAACTACTATGCCACCTCGGTCGACTTCAATTAAACCGGCAATTGCTTTCATGAGCGTGGATTTACCTGATCCATTACGGCCCACTAGCGCTACACGATCGCCAGGATGTACCACAAGACCGAGATCATCAAAAATTGGCTCCCCACCGAAGGTGAGGGAGACATCACTCATTTGCAGAAGGGGTGTACGTGCCATGATTAACGGGCTAACCTTGCCTACGTTGCTCGTCAACCTTCGCGGGCTGGCAATCTAGATTAATTGCTGGACTTCGTCCAATTATCTCATACCCTAATAGCCCGCAATAATTGCTTCCGTACAGTGGGAATGGCACAAACTTCAAGACCGGTAAATACATGCATAGTGTTCATTTCCTCGTCCACCACTGCGTGGTCACTAACTCGCCCTCCCATAAGAAGATAAGTGCGTAACAGTGGTGGCATATGCTGTTTTCCAAGTTGCGGGTTAGGCTTTCGCTTCAGCGGCGCTGCGAAACTGAAGATATTTGACGCTTTGACTTCGGGTAACCAGCGCTTTGGTGCCAGATAGTAGTCCCGGAGCATCGAGAACGTGTCGATGTAGGCGTTTCCATTAATTCCCGCAAAAGACGAACATCCAAACAGCATCTTAATTTTATTTTCATCGACGAATATCGTGATTGCTCCTAGAGCGAGACGTAAAATATCTGGATCGTTTTGACCTAGTTTAATACAAAATCGGCCCACCTCCAACAAGGGACCACCAAGTGCCTGCATCGCTCGCAAATCATAATATTGCGCAGAGTAACTTTTATCAATTTCATCACCACAGCTTATGATCATTAATCTGAAACTGCTGACAAGCGCTCCTGTTGCCGTATCCTCCACCAAAATATGCGTACAATGAGAGTCAAACGCGTCCACGTCGGCGATACTCCCGTCCCCATTCAAGAACGCGTGATGCCGCAGTCTTTGGGATCGCACGATGTCGAATTCATTATCCGCAGCACGCGCGCAATACCGTCCTTTTGTCAGTGCGCGCATAACGATTCACTTTCGGCTTTGCCTCTAACACATCGAGCGCCGCGCCTATCGTGCGGATAATTACCGACCGTAAGGATTTACAAAGGGCCTCCACCGCTGAAAGTTGAGGCGTCAAAATTACCGATATTGCCTGCAAGCTGCTGCAGGAAGCTTATATCACCCAATCCATTATCTGTGACCCTGCGCACTAAAGGAACCGCTTTGCCATCTTCCAGCGCATACTGGACCACATTGCGGGCGATGCCATTTTTATCAAAATTGATAGCCACTATCTGACGCTCAACGACTTTAGGTTCGCGAGCGCCGTAATGGCGTATTCGAGTCCGTACGTAGTAATAGTCACCATCTTTCAAAACGCCTCCTGCGGAAGGTGATCCAATGGTCTCGGCAATAGCATCACGCGTGTCTACACCAAGTGAAATTTCTTCCAGCTCCTCCGTTGTTGGCACATATCCGTGATTTCGGTATTGAGTCGTGCAAGACATAAACAATACCGCTGCGGCACTGAATATTGTCAATTTAAACGCTTTACTACGATTTGACATGCCTAACCTCTTGCCTTGGCGTTAAACGCCTTTTATCCCAATTACAGAAGGAACGCCTTCGGTTCAATGATGGAAGCCACGGCCGATGACCAACAACATCAACAACAACAACAACATTTACCGTGTAGCAGATTTGCCGCAAAATCGTCCAACACATTTCGAACTTAGCCCTGCCCCAGCAATCATAACAGCTTTGGTCGATCACTTGGACCTTCTAGAACTCCGCAAGTTGTCCTTCTCTGGAGAACTGCGTGCTAGCGGCCACTCAGACTGGACTCTTGAGGCGCGTCTAGGTGCGACGGTCGTCCAACCTTGCATCGTCACGCTTGACCCTGTCACCACACGCATAGAAACAAACGTAGTACGTCGCTTTCTCTTGGTAATGCCTGAGGTTGGTGAGACGTTAGAAGAAATAGAGATGCCAGAAGACGATAATGCAGATCTTTTGGGCAGTCACATCGATATTGGATTAGTTCTTCACGAGACACTCGCATTGAACCTTCCAATTTATCCGCGCGTCAATAATGCAAAACTCGCGGAAAGCGTCTTTTCGGAACCCGGAAAGCAGGCCATGACTGATGAAGATACACGTCCATTTGCCAGACTTGCCACCCTGCGTGACAAACTCGAACAAGAAAGCGAAAAATAGGGGCTTGCGTCGAGTGAATTTCGCAGTATTTGTTCAGGCCTACAGAAATTTAGAGTTGGACTCGGCCAAGCTAACAGCGTAATGGCTCGGGACGCTAAGTAAAACGGGTAAAATGCATCGGCATAAAGCCCCAGAAATCGAAGGTTGCGACAATGGCTGTCCAGCAAAACAAAGTATCAAAATCACGCCGCAATAACCGCCGCGCACATGACTCTCTCGTTGCCGCAAATCCCAACGAATGTTCGAATTGTGGCGAACTGAAACGTCCTCATCACGTCTGTGCTTCGTGCGGCCAATACGACGACCGTGAAGTCATCGCGATGGTCGAAGAACTCGATCTGGACGAAGACGCAGCATAATCACTTGGGATTTGCGTCAGCATGTCCAATCTGATATCCAAAGAAACCCCCAGCACCGGGCGTACAATCGTATCTGTTGACGCTATGGGTGGAGATCGTGGACCAACCGCTGTGATCGCGGGCATCTCACATTCTGCCAAGAAAAACCCCTACATCGGGTTTATCCTTCACGGGAATAAACCGCAGTTAGAAAAGCTTGTGGCGCGTAGAAAGCCATTAGTTGGCCGGGTTGAGATCCGGCATGCGCCTGATGTCGTGTCGATGGAAGACAAACCCAACCAGGTGGTGCGCAGTGGTAAGGGCACATCGATGTGGTCTGCGATAGACTCGGTGCGAAATGGTGAGGCAGATGTTTGCGTATCTTGTGGCAACACCGGCGCGTTGATGATGCTGTCGGTAGTGCGTCTGCGCAAACTTCCCGGCGTAAACCGTCCAGCTATCGCCATTTCATGGCCGTCGACTAGCTCTCAAGGCTTCAACATAATGTTGGATGCAGGAGCAGATATTCGTGCAGATGAAAACGATCTTCTTCAGTACGCTCTCATGGGGGCCTCGTACGCGCGAAATGGCATGGAGTTAAACAGGCCGCGAGTCGGTTTACTAAACGTTGGGACTGAAGAGCACAAAGGCCGCCCAGAACTTAAACTGGCATACGATCTGATCAATGAAAATGCTGAAGCTGCAAGTTTTGATTTTGTAGGGTTCGTTGAGGGTCGAGATTTGCCTGGAAACGTGGCGGACGTTATCGTCACCGATGGTTTCACCGGCAATGTCGCACTCAAAACTGGAGAAGGCATTGCGAGTTTGATCGGAAGGTTGCTGCGCGAAGCTTTTAAATTTTCACCACTTTCGCGATTGGCCGCGATCCTTGCTTACACGTCGTTAAACCGCCTTAACAAGCGTATTGATCCGCGACGTGTTAACGGTGGAGTTTTTCTAGGCTTAAACGGCACAGTCGTTAAATCTCATGGTAGCTCTGATGCCACAGGCGTATCTGCAGCAGTGAAACTGGCATTTAAGCTGGCTCACTCAGGCTTTTCGCAAAAGCTTGCCGCGCGGGTTGCATCCGCCGTCTCTCTGCCGCAAGATGTGCCTGAGACATCCGACCCAGACAACTAATAAGGCATTGATATGACTACACGCGCCGTAGTGATGGGCGTAGGCCACTACTTGCCGAAACGGGTCGTACCCAATGCGGAGTTCGAAAAGTCACTCGACACCACGGATCAATGGATTCAATCCCGTTCAGGTATCGAACGTCGCCACTTTGCAGCAGATGGTGAAACAACGTCAGATTTAGCTGCCGCAGCGGCTCTTGCCGCTCTGGAAAATGCCGGCCTGAAACCCGACGATATTGACGCGTTGATCGTTGCAACATCTACTCCGGACCTAACGTTTCCATCTGTTGCCACCATGGTCCAAAGCAAGATTGGTATGGCAACGGGCTTTGGCTTTGACGTTCAAGCTGTCTGCGCCGGCTTTATTTTTGCACTTACAAATGCAAACGCACTGATCATATCGGGTCAAGCCAATCGAGTGCTGGTGATAGGTGCTGAGACATTTAGCAGAATCCTAGATTGGACCGACCGGGCCACATGCGTCCTTTTTGGTGATGGCGCTGGTGCTCTTGTTCTTGAAGGCCAGCAAGGCACTGGAGAAGTTTCAGACCGCGGCGTATTATCTAGTGACTTGAACTCCGACGGACGATTCCTCGATATGCTTTATGTGGATGGAGGCGTATCCACTTCTGGCGTTGCCGGAAAGCTACGTATGCAAGGCAATGCCCTTTTTCGCCAAGCCGTGGAGAAGTTGACCTCTACGGCACACGCCGCACTCGACAAAGCCGGATTAGACGATAGCATGGTCGACTGGATAGTCCCACATCAGGCGAATATTAGAATCATAAAGGGTACCGCGAAGAAAATGGGTATACCGATGGATCGAGTCATTGTCACAGTTCAAGATCATGGCAACACATCGGCTGCGTCTATTCCACTGGCCATGTCCGTGGGGGTTTCGAACGGGCAGATAAAACATGGAAATTTACTGGTTGCTGAAGCAATTGGCGGCGGTCTAGCTTGGGGATCAGTCGTTTTACGTTGGTGAATAATGATATCTTCACTACATTTTTGAGACTTATTCACTTATAAACGGCCTCCACCAACTCGTTGTTATTGACTCGGAAATTCCCTTGCCCCTATCATTCGGGGTATACCGGATATGGGGGAACGAAAATGAGCGGAAAGACACTGACGCGTATGGACCTAAGCGAAGCTGTTTTTCGTGAAGTTGGTCTGTCCCGAAATGACTCAGCGCAGCTCGTCGAAAGTGTGCTTGCTCACATGTCCAATGCACTCACGCAAGGCGAGCAAGTAAAAATCTCCTCATTCGGTACTTTTAGTGTTCGCAACAAAGCGGCACGCGTTGGGCGCAACCCAAAGACGGGACAGGAGGTGCCGATAAATCCGCGCCGAGTGCTCACCTTTCGCCCATCACATTTAATGAAAGATCAGGTAGCGGCAGGCAACAAACGCTAGGACAGGACCATAGATATGGCCAAATCACGGGAAGCTTTTCGCACAATCAGCGAAGTGGCCGAGTGGCTTGATACGAAGGCTCATGTGCTGAGATTTTGGGAAAGTAAATTCACTCAAGTCAAACCTGTAAAGCGGGCTGGTGGGCGGAGGTACTATCGTCCGCAGGATATGCAACTCCTCGGTGGCATCAAAAAATTGTTGTATGACGAACGGATGACAATCAAAGGCGCGCAAAAATTGTTGCGAGAAAAAGGAGTAAAATACGTAGTTTCATTATCTCCACCTCTGGATGGGAAGGGCAACTCGATCGTAGACTTAAAAGTCTCAGACGCCGCTAAACCCAACAAATTTATCACTGAGATGGAGCCAGAAAAAAATATGATGCACGCCAAAACCGCCACCAAATCAAAAACCCAGTCTAGATCCGTGCCTGAAGTTTCAACCGAGCCGCCTTCACCACTTTCAAATCCAGATGATGAGCCAGTTCAAAGCTCCCAAAAAAGTGATCAGCTTGAGGATGTTAATAAATATTCTCTATCGAAAGATGCGGCTCCAACCTTTACCAGTCGCTTGTCGAAACAGAGCATGGATGCAGAGCCTGAAGTCCAAGCCGAGGTGATTGCTTCAACTTCGTCCAACTCCAATCTAATCGACCGCGCTTCAATCGAGTTCGTGCGGGAAGATTTTCTTATTCACCTCTCCAACTGTGACAGTGTAGTTATTAAAAAGCATCTCCGCGCAGTCGAACTCATAAAACGGCTCACAGCGATCTGCGGCCGATTTAACGAAATCGGTATTGGCTAAAAAGGTTGCTTTTTCACTTGCTCCTGTCTTCAAAATCGCTATCTACACCTCAGTGTCGGGCTATGGCGCAGCCTGGTAGCGCGTCCGTCTGGGGGACGGAAGGTCGCAGGTTCGAGTCCTGCTAGCCCGACCATAAAAAACCACTGAATTGTCTCGTGGCCCGAGCGTGGTACCGATCTTGGGGAAAAAAATGACTGGCGTGTTGCCGAGCCAAACCATTAAGAAAATGCTGGAATCTTCACTTATTTCCACGAGCCATCGTGCAGTTGATGGGCAGGTGCAACCTGCATCACTCGATCTACGCTTAAGTGAGGTTGCTTACCGCGTGCGAGCGTCCTTCCTGCCTGGAAACAATCTGACTGTCGCTGACCGGCTTGCAGAATTTGAGATGCATCAAATTGACCTATCGGGCGGCGCTGTTCTTGAAAAAGGCTGCGTTTATGTGGTTCCCCTGATGGAAAGTCTCAACCTGCCAAGCGATGTGCAAGCGGTAGCGAATGCAAAGAGCTCGACGGGTCGTCTCGACCTTCTTACGCGAACCATTACTGATCACGGCACCGAATTTGACCGTATAGTTTCAGGTTATTCCGGTCCGCTTTACGCTGAAATCTGCCCCCGCTCGTTTTCTGTCTTGGTCCGGCCGGGAATGCGTCTCAACCAAATCCGATTTCGCGCAGGACAAAGCATTCTTTCAGACTCCGACCTGAACATGCTGCATGAGCTATCACCGTTGGTGGACGGCAATGCTATTATAGATGATGGGCTTGGCTTTTCTGTTGATTTAAGACCAACAGGAACCACTCTTGTCGGCTATCGGGCCAAACCCCATGCCGGTGTCATCGATTTAGATGTTATCGGACAATATAATCCAGAAGAATACTGGGAGGAGCTTCACACATCCAACGGACAAATTATTCTGGATCCTGGAGCTTTTTACATTCTTGTCAGTCGAGAGTCGGTGCAAATCCCCCCTGCGTACGCCGCTGAAATGGCACCTTTCCTTGCGATGGTTGGAGAGTTCCGCGTACACTATGCAGGCTTTTTTGACCCCGGATTTGGCCACAGTGTTTCTGGTGGGAAAGGTTCGCGCGGCGTACTGGAAGTCCGATGTCACGAGGCACCATTTGTTCTCGAACACGGTCAAGTGGTAGGGCGTCTGGTCTACGAGAGAATGACTGAAATCCCAAACCAACTGTACGGAACGGCAATTGCCTCAAATTATCAGGGCCAGGGACTGAAGCTCTCCAAACATTTCAAAAATCAAAAAAATTAATTTTCATTTCCCACTTATACGTCTAACGATCAGTAAAAACTTACGTGCTACTTTAAGGTAAAGCGTCGGACCAAGTTGGGCAATTTAAACGTCGAGTTTTCCCGACTCCAACACTTCAGTGGCAAATGCAAACATACTCGTCAGCTCTGAAAATATGAGCAATCGATTTAACAAGAGGGTTTCCTTAAAGAGTAAAAAAATGATTTACGTTCGTAACTTTCTTTAAAATTCCCAAGGTATTTTAATTCAAATCATTTGCATCAGCAAAAAATGGTAAAGCGGACATAATTTCAGAAGTTGCCGATCAATCTTCAAACAGTTCTGACTGACCTTCTGGCTCCTCCTCCTCTTCGTCATGCCCCGAGACAGATATGCTTCCGATTGGAGGCCGGTTCTCTAAAAGTCCCGCCGCCCGCAACTCCTTTAAACCGGGTAAATCCCGCGCACTCTCTAACCCAAAGTGATCAAGAAATTCAGATGTCACTACAAATGTTACTGGCCGTCCGGGTGTCATTCTTCGACGTCCAAACCTAATCCACTCCATCTCCAGTAGTTGGTCTACCGTTCCACGGCTGACGCTAACACCACGAATTTCCTCAATCTCAGCCCTCGTCACGGGCTGATGGTATGCGATGATCGCTAAGGTTTCTATCGCAGCCCGGCTTAGCTTGCGAGTCTCGACCATTTCCTTTTGCATCAAGAAACCAAGATCTGTTGCGGTTCGGATCGCCCAAGCATCACCAACTTTCATCAACTGAACACCACGCCCCTCATACCTTTTTCGTAAATGCACCACGGCCTCAGCGGCGTCACAGCCATGAGGCATGCGGGCATTCATTTCCTTGGTAGACACCGGCTCAGCGCTTGCAAAGAGAATTGCCTCACACATTCGCTCCTGTTCAGCAATTGGTGGTGCCTCAAAAAGACTTTCTTCTTTTTTATCAACGCGTTTAGACATATCCTTCGTCTTTCCTACGTAATTGAAGCGGAGCAAATGTTTCAGCTTGCCGAATTTCCACCATGCCCTCCTTGGCAAGTTCCAGCGAAGCCGCAAATGTGGCAGCTGTTGCAGATCGACGTTTCTTTGGATCGTTCTCCCAGCCTGCCGGTAAATAATTCGTTAAATCGGTCCAAGTGCCCGCAAACCCAATTAAGCCACGCATCCGATCCAATGCCTCTTCCATAGTGAAAACCGACTCACGATCTAAGGTAAACGGACGAAATTCGTCACGCGTTCTGATCCGGGCGTATCCTTGCATAAGGTCCAACAGCGTCGCTGAATATGTCACTTGACGCAAACGCAATATATTTTCAGGAATACCACGTACAAAAAAATCCCGACCACGTCGATCACGCGCCATCAGTTTGGCTGCTGAAGTTCGCATTCCCTGTAATCGTTCCAGCTGAAACGCAAGATGCGCAGCTAATTCTTCTCCACTCGGTCCCTCTTCCAAAGGATCAGGGGGCAGCAGTAGACGCGATTTTAAAAAAGCCAACCATGCGGCCATTACCAAATAATCAGCCGCCAATTCAATCCGCAAACGTTTGGCATGCTCAACAAATACAAGATATTGTTTCGCCAGTTCCAAAATAGAAATTCTTCGAAGATCTACCTTTTGTGTCCGTGAAAGTGTAAGCAAAAGATCCAACGGTCCTTCAAAACCGTCCACATCCACAATCAGCGCCTCCGCTGCCAAACGCTCGGCAATCGAAACTTTCTGCGTGTCCCTGAGTTCGTCTTCGGCCATGTTTCCGCCTGCTTAGAGCGTCTTAAGTTCTGCAGTGATCGCCGAAATGTCAACCTGCTCGGGTAGTTTACGCGCAGACATTGCGGCGTTCGCACGCGCAAATGAAGTTTTCTGAAGCATACCACTCGCCTCAGCAACTTCACGCATCTCTCCCAACCTACCATTACAGTGCAACACCATATCACATCCCGCTGCAATTGCGTTCTCCGTGCGCAGCTTCAGAGATCCTGATAGGGCTTGCATCGAAATATCATCTGTCATGATCAGACCACTAAAACAAATTTGGTTTCTAATAACCTCTATCATGCGGGCTGATGTCGTCACTGGTGCCTTATCGAATGCCTCGAAAACTAGGTGTGCTGTCATGCCCATCGGCAAATCATTCAACTTCCCAAAAGGCCTGAAATCATTTTTTAGTTCAAGTTTATCGCATTTAATACGCGGTAAATCACGGTGGCTATCCAAAATTGAGCGTCCATGGCCAGGTATGTGTTTTACAACAGGTAAAACCCCTCCATCCAGCAACCCATTGGCAACAGCTCGCCCAACTTTTGCTACTTGATCCGGGTCATCGCTGTAGCACCGATTCTTTAAAAACGGATGTGTTTCCGCCCGAAAAACATCTAATACTGGCGCACAATTTGCATCGACGCCCAACGACTTGAGTTCGTGCGCAATCAGTAAATATCTGAGATACATAACGCGTTCGGCATTTTCTTTAGCGTTTTTGATCTCATTAAGGGGCGGCGTCCATTCGGATGCCAGTGGGGGACGGAAGCGTTGCACGCGACCACCCTCCTGATCAACCATAATAGGCGCATTATGATTTACGCAATTTCGCAGATCATCACACAGTCTTTTGACCTGATCAGTTGTCTTGATATTTCGAGTAAACAAAATAAAAGCAAACGGTTGAGCCTGCTTGAAAAATTCACGCTCTTCGATACCAAGTGTTAGACCTTCACACCCAAAAATCGTTGGACCAAAGGAATTCACCGTGTTGTTACCGGGATACACTCAGCGCTCTCCGCTTTAAGCGCGGAGCAAAGTCGGCGCGTATCGCTCACATCTACAAAGCCCGTGGCGCGCAGTCGATAGAATACTTTACCACCACTGGTAGCCTTTTGAATTACCCGCGACTTATCACCCAAATAATCGCCAAATTTGGCATTTAATTGATCCCATTCTGCTGCCGCGATCTCAGGACTGGCGAACGCACCCAGTTGAACCATGCGCGTTCCAGGCGGGATATCGCTGGCATCAATCGCCTTAGGTACTGCATCGATAGGTTGTGATAACGATGAAAACTCAAGTCGCTCAGCTTCATTCGTAGCCAGCGATGCCGGGCGTACAACTGGCCTTAGAGACTTTTTCAAACCACCTTCAATTACGTCTCGCGCCAGTGATGTGGGCTGTTTAGTCGCTTCAATTTCCTTACTAGATTTTTCGACCGAAGGTATTTTGGACTTGGGGGTTTCGCTAAGGGGTGTCACGCCAGCAGCCAAGCGCTCTGCTAATTCTTCAACTGACAATGCATCATTACCATCCGAAGGCATAGACGCTATTATTTCACCGGCATTAGGTGTCGCGAGTGGTGCGTCAAGTTTTTCGATTTCAAAGACAGGTACTTTTGCTTGCGTTAAGACCTCATCTGTCGCCGTCAGCGCAATTGGTGGTGGTGCCAAAACAAGGCGATCTGCGGGTTTCGCAGCGACCCCATCAGCTGCAACCCTATTCACCGCCAATCCCTGATTCTCAGCGGGTCGTCCTCCGGGTGTTTTAGGTTTTTCGCGCATTGGACCCTCGAGCGCACGCACGATGGGCACTCCACTCACGTCTCGCACCATAATCTTATACGACCACAAACAAGCCCCCGCGACCAGAGCAAGCGAAAATCCCGCACCTACCCAATTCACCGCTTTTCGAGGGGTAACGTATGGATTCAAGTCCGCCGCGCGAGTTCCATTTGGAATCTCTGCCATTTTTGCCTCACTGTCACTGATTGTAATTTTCAATCAGTGCTTTCTTGCCTTCGCCTTAGCCCCGTGCCTTGTACACTCACTCAGCGCATCTCTTGAACCGGGGTTACACCAAGAATACCAAGGCCAGCGGAAATAACAACGGCCACGGCTCTTGCTAACGCAATTTTTGCCTGACTTGTGGCAATGGCGTCCTCTTGAATGAATCGCACCGATAATTCTTCGTTCCCACGGCTCCACAAAGCATGAAACTCACTAGCCAGTTCATAAAGATAAAAAGCTATGCGATGCGGCTCATTTGTACGGCCCGAAACCTCAACCAGACGTGGCCACTCTGCCAGCTTTTTGGCAACGTCTATTTCTGCATTATGATTTAGCAGAGAAAAGTCTGCCGCTGCTAATGTTGTATCATCAGTTATAATGCCAGCCGTTTCAGCATTGCGTAGCACCGAACATACCCGCGCATGCGCGTATTGCACATAAAATACCGGGTTATCTTTGGATTGTGCTAGTACTTTATCAAAATCGAAATCCAACGGTGCATCATTTTTGCGGGTCAGCATTACAAAACGTGTTACGTCAGGCCCGACCTGGTCCACTACGTCTCGCAGCGTTACAAAATTTCCCGCGCGCTTGGACATTTTAAAAGGCTCACCATTTTTCCAAAGTTTAACTAATTGAGTGAGTTTAATGTCCAGCGTAACTTTTCCGTCGCTAAGCGCTGATACTGCTGCCTTCATCCGCTTGACATAGCCACCATGATCGGCGCCAAACACGTCAATGAGTGCGTCAAAACCCCTTGAAACTTTGTCATAGTGGTAAGCTATATCTGGTGCAAAATATGTCCAGCTACCATCAGATTTCTTTACAGGCCTATCTACATCGTCACCATGCTCAGTTGACTTAAACAGCGTTTGTTCACGCGGTTCCCAATCTTCAGGCTTTTTGCCTTTTGGTGGCTCCAAAACGCCTTCATAGATTAGGCCTTTCGAGTTCAGCAATTTAAGAGCCGCCTCAATTTGTCCAGTGCCATAGAGCGATTTTTCTGAATAAAACACATCTATTACGACGCCAAGCGCTTGCAGATCAGCCCGTATCAGTTCCATCATAGCGTCAGTAGAAAACTCGCGGATATCGGCCAGCCACACCTCTTCGGGCTGGTTAACGTAGGCGTCATCCACCTTGCTTTTCAAAGCCTTTCCTACTTCGATTAGATATTCGCCCGGATACGTTCCATCAACAAAAACCACTTCTTGTCCGTGGGCTTCAAGATAACGCAAATAAACAGAACGCGCTAAAACATCAACTTGAGAGCCACCATCATTTATGTAGTATTCTCGAGTGACATCAAAACCGACAAAATCTAACAATGAGGCTAGCGCGTCACCAAAAACTGCGCCGCGCGTGTGACCCACATGCAGCGGTCCTGTCGGGTTAGCGGAAACATATTCTACGTTAACTCGCTTACCGCCTCCCATATCGGATCGGCCATACTTTGAGCCGCTTTGAATTACAGCCGATACCAAACTTTGCCAAAGTGACGGGTCGAGACGCATGTTAAGAAATCCAGGGCCCGCAACCTCGGCGCTTGTGACACGGGAGTCTTCAATCAGTCTGACTGACAGCGCCTCAGCAATTTCTCGCGCTTTCATTTTAGCAGGCTTTGCCAAAACCATCGCCGCATTCGTAGCCATGTCGCCATGTGCCGGATCACGCGGTGGCTCCATCGCCACATTTTTAAAATCCAGATCATCTGGCAAAGTGCCTTCAACCTGTAATGCTTTGAGGGCCTCAATTAGTAGCCCATGCATCTCGGTAAAGAGGTTCATCAAACCCGTCCTTTTAATCTTGCGGAGGGTTTACCATCAATAACCGTCAGGTCAATGTTTCAAACTAGTCAAACGTGCGTGTTCCTGCAAAGCATATCGATCGGTCATTCCAGCAATATAATCAGAGACCACTCGTGCGATCGATGTTTTATCTTGGCATTCCATCAGCTCAAGTTGCCAGCGTTCTGGCAAAAGCACCGGATTATCTAAAAACATCGGGAATAAATCGTTGACCACCTTGGTCACTTCTTCACGCATAGTCACCACGGACGGAGCGCGATACATACGAGAAAACAAAAATTTTCGAATTTGAGTTAAGTCTGACCACATTTCGGAAGAGAACTGCACCACAGGCTCACCATTTTCGCGAATATCCAACACGGATTTTGCCCCACTCTTGAACAGCAAATCTTGGGAAGTTGTGATGACGTCAGAAACCATAATGCCGAACACACGTCGCAATGCTTCGTGGCGTCTTCGAAATGGGTCCAGAGCGGTATATTCGCGGTCCACATCACTGAAGGCATCACCCACAACCGGCAACGACAAAATTTCTGTTTCGTCAAACAATCCTGCTCTCAACCCATCATGTAAATCGTGGTTGTTATAAGCTACGTCATCAGAAACGGCCGCCACCTGCGCTTCCGCACTTGCATGTGTTTCCAACTCTAGGTCATGAATAGTATTGTAGTCTGCTAAAACATAAGGCAGATGCCCCACTACGGGTCCATTATGCTTTGCAATCCCCTCCAGCGTTTCCCACGTAAGGTTCAACCCGTCGAAATCTGCGTAATGACGCTCAAGGTCTGTCACGATTCGAACTGCTTGCGCGTTATGATCAAAGCCGCCGTAAGGCTTCATTAATTCATTTAATGCTTCCTCGCCAGTGTGCCCAAAAGGTGTATGCCCAAGATCGTGGGCTAAAGCTACCGCCTCGGTGAGTTCTTGGTTTAACCCGAGTGCGCCGGCAATCGTACGCGCCACTTGCGCTACTTCGATTGAATGCGTTAGGCGCGTTCGAAAATAATCACCTTCATGCTCCACAAATACTTGAGTTTTGTGTTTAAGCCGTCGAAACGCGCTGGAATGAATAATTCGGTCTCGGTCGCGCTGAAAACAGGACCGAAAACTGCTTTCGTCCTCCAAAACGCGCCTCCCCCTCGCACTGTTTGGATCTGAGGCGTAGGGTTTTAGCATATCCGCTGATCCTTGTAGACTGTACTTCTGGCCGCTATGATAGCGTTAAGGTTGAACGAAATACACGCGCGAAACGATTTTAGGATAACAAAATGCAGCTGCCTCCGAAAGTAACCGAGCGGGCCTTTCAACGTCTTTCGGAGATAGGCGCCTCCGCGAAAGGTCAAGCGCTACGAGTCGCGGTTGAGGGTGGAGGCTGTTCGGGATTTCAATATGAAATCAAATTGGATGCCCCAAAAAATGAAGACTTGATACTTGAACAAAACGGCGAAAAGGTTCTAATTGACAAAATTTCTCTTCCCTTCCTGCAAGATGCGGTGATCGACTTTAGCGAAGAATTGATAGGTGCACGATTCATAATCGACAATCCGAATGCCACAAGTTCTTGTGGATGCGGCACTAGCTTTTCTATTTGATGTCCAATTAAGCATCGAAAACCTCAAGCTATCTCGTTAGCCGCAAATCAGTCTTTCGAGCAGAACTACACGCTTTATTTTATTGCCATTACGGCTCCCAAATCAGCGCAACTTTCACATGAAATAAAAATTTTTTTCCTGAATCAATAATGTTTTTCGAATGCATGGAGACAGCCCAAATTAATTTAAGGCTGGTGCAGCAATAAAGACCACGTTCAAGTGTTGGACGAAAATTGAAAGTTGGTGCATTAAAAAACTGGTTTCTTTTAAAAATCCCATCCAAAGATTATATGCGTTCACAATATTTGGTCTATCACATATTGGTCTCTTGCTGCCTGCCCGCAGCCAAGCGATAAAAGATAAAAGCAATGTTTTAGGTTGATGGAACCCAGCAAATGAAAATTGCCACATTCAATATCAACGGCGTCAAAGCACGAATTGAAACCCTACCCCGCTGGCTCAAGGAGGCTCGACCGGACGTTGTGCTTCTGCAAGAAATTAAGTCCATTGATGAAAACTTTCCGCGCGAGATATTCGAAGACCTCGGGTATCTTGTCGAGACACATGGCCAAAAAGGTTTCAATGGCGTCGCAATACTATCAAAACTACCTCTTGAAGACGTTCGCCACGGCTTGCCTGGAGATGAATCTGACGCGCAGGCGCGTTACATAGAAGCCACAGTTTTAGGCGATTTACCAGTGAAGGTTTGTGGTCTCTACCTTCCAAACGGAAATCCAGCACCCGGGCCAAAATTTGATTACAAATTAGCGTGGATGGAGCGTCTAATCAGATATGTGGAAACTATGCTGACAAATGAAGCTCCTGTATTGATTGCTGGAGACTATAACGTAATACCCCAGGATGAGGATGCCGATCGTCCAGAAGTTTGGACCGAAGATGCGCTTGCCCTACCCGCTAGTCGCTCTGCCTTCCGCCGCCTTCTAAATCTTGGTTTGACAGAAGCTTTCCGCACCAAACACGCGGGTCCTGGGCATTATTCATTCTGGGATTATCAAGGCGGAGCTTGGGAGCGAAACGACGGAATCCGTATCGATCATTTCTTATTAAGCCCACAATGCGCAGATCTGCTGTTGGACTGCCAGATAGATACCTTGGAACGGGATCGGACTAAACCCTCAGATCACGTACCCGTGTGGATTGAAATTGCCGCATGACTTCAAATGATAAAACCCAAAGCTACTCTTGTTAATGAACGCAGAAAGTTTGTTGAAAGCTTTCTAGACGTTTTACTCAGTGGTCACATCATGGCGATATATCCAGTCGAATTGACCAATCATTTGACGCGGCAGCAATATTGAACCAGCTCTCAGACCTAAGTGCGCTAAAGTACGCATCGGCTCCACACTCAAATGGTACTTTCGCGCATTTTTTGATGCGATGTTGACGACGCGCTTTACACGGACCTCACGCTGCTTTTGATACGCAGCCAATCCGGACGTTAAATTAGGGGCCCGGATAAGAGAAGCTGCCAACACCCAAGCATCTTCCATTGCCATAACAGCGCCTTGCGCCATGAAGGGTAGCGTCGGATGGGCCGCATCACCTAATATTGCTACGTTGTCCTTGTGCCATAAAGGTGCGACCGGATGCCGGAACAGACCCCAGCGATTCACAGTTTCAACCTGCTTCAACAGTCGTCGTACATCTCCACCAAAATCTGCAAAGATTTTGCGCAGATTGTCAGGATCATCTTGTATATTCCAACCTTCCTCAGCCCACTGCGCGCGTTCCTGTACTGCAACAATGTTCACTAGTTCACCCTCACGCAAGGGATATGTAACGACATGGCGATGAGGACCCATATGAACGCGTGCGACAGATTTATGGCCAAAAATGTTCGGAACGGTAGCACGCCAGGCAACCTGACGCGTAAAAAATGGGCTGACTGCGCCGTTTAACGCGGAGCGAGCTTTTGAATGCAGCCCATCGGCTCCTAATAAAAATTGCGCCGTACTTTTTGCACCATTTGCCATGTGTGCAACTGGAAAATCCCCTGGCAAAATGCAGTCCACGTGCTGCAAAAGACGAATTTTTATACCACATTGCCGAACAGCGTTCGCTAACAAATCAATCAGATCAGCACGATGCACAAAGTAATAAAAAGTATCGACTGGTGATAAGCCAAGATCCAAACGTGCAACTAATTTACCCTCAGCAAAGTCGTGCAATTCTACTGCTTCTGCGCGCATAGAAATTTTTTTAAGTTGACTTTCTAGGCCCAACGCGCGCAACACAGCGACACCGTTGGGGCTGACTTGCAGACCAGCCCCAACTTCAGTTATCTCGCTAGCCTGCTCTAAAATTGTAACATCTGCTCCATGACGCGCAAGTGCCAGAGCTCCGGTCAGACCACCAATCCCGGCGCCGACAACATTCGTTTTTAGCCCAGTCAAATCCATTTTGACCTCAAAAAGCAAAAAGCGCCGGGAATGCCCCCCCGGCGCTCTAATTTTAGAACGGCATTCAACTGTTAGTCGTCACGGTGTACCTTTTCACGGCGTTCATGCCGCTCCTGTGCTTCCAAGCTCATAGTGGCGATCGGACGTGCATCCAGTCGTTTTAATGAAATTGGCTCGCCCGTCACTTCACAGTAGCCATACTCTCCTTCACCGATGCGACGAATCGCCGAATCAATTTTCAAAACCAACTTTCGTTGGCGATCCCGCGTACGCAGCTCAAGCGCCCGGTCGGTTTCCTCACTGGCCCGATCTGCCACATCAGGAATATTACGCGTACTGTCCTGTAAACCCTCAATCGTGTCGCGGCTACCGGCCAACAGTTCATCGCGCCAACTCAACAGTTTGCGTCGAAAATACTCTACTTGGCGGTCGTTCATAAACGGTTCATCTTCTGCGGGACGATAATCGTCGGGCAGGAACATTTCTGCCTTCATTTCTGCTCCTTCATCGTGGCCAACGTCCATTGTTGTAATGTGTTCAGACATTGAACCCCCCATGCTGTTGGGCAGCAAATACCCCGTCGGCAAGGGTTTGTCACTACCTGTTAGCACTGCATTGCGGACAAAATATGTTCAATGTACTGTGCCGGTCGGAATGAGATTAATTTCAGCGAACAGGTGAGGAATATTCATGAAATTCAAAGGCACGCACGAGTATGTTGCGACTGAGGACCTCACGGTAGCGATAAATGCTGCCATCGCACTCGAGCGACCTTTACTGGTCAAGGGCGAACCAGGCACCGGCAAAACAGAACTCGCTTGGCAAGTTGCAGGTGCCCTTGGTTTTCGAATAATAGAGTGGAATATAAAGTCTACCACAAAGGCACAGCAGGGATTATACGAATATGATGCTGTATCCCGGCTCCGTGATAGCCAATTGGGCGAAGAACGCGTCAATGATATTGCTAATTACATCAAACGGGGTAAGCTCTGGGAGGCCTTTGAAAACGAAGAAAAAGTTGTTCTGCTAATTGACGAAATTGACAAGGCAGATATAGAGTTTCCAAATGACCTGCTGCAAGAACTCGATAAAATGGAGTTCCATGTTTACGAGACTGGTCAAACCGTGCGGGCGAAAAATCGTCCAATAATAATAATTACTTCAAACAATGAGAAAGAGCTTCCAGACGCATTTCTTAGGCGCTGTTTCTTTCATTACATTCGGTTCCCAGACATGGAGACGATGAGAAAGATCGTCGAAGTACACCATCCGGGTATCAAAGACTCGCTTCTCACGACTGCTCTGACCCAATTTTACGAAATACGGGACACTGCCGGCCTCAAGAAAAAGCCATCGACTTCGGAAGTAATCGACTGGCTGAAACTATTACTGGCTGAGGATATGGATAAAGATGACCTCAAGCGGGACGGAACGGACGCACTACCAAAGCTACACGGCGCTTTATTGAAAAATGAGCAGGACGTGCATTTGTTCGAACGTATAGCTTTTCTAGCCCGCTCAGGCAGATGACTGTTTTAACCACCTTTTAATCAGATGCTCTCCATATTTTTGCCCAATCGCCTGCCCATGATGACTGCAACAAAGACGGATAAGGTAAGCGGGGAGAAAATGTTTTGGGGCGCCACTATCACTCAAATATGTTGCGAGACGTATACACGCAATGCAACCTTAAAGAACTTTTGGAGCAAGCATCTGGGCATTATTTCGTAAGGTTTGCAAAGCGATGCTTTAATCAAAATATTAAAGCGACCATGGGCCGAAAATCTTCGAAGGTTTTTTGAGTTGTCGAAGCAAGGAAACCTCCCATATGAGTTAGCACAGCAGCTGCCGATTAGTCATACGTTTTTAAAAAAAATTTTAAAATCATTGCTTTTCGGATCAGAAAAAATGGTAAGTTAAAACATAACCGGCTTTTTCTCGATCGCAGCTTTGTTTACTTCTGGAGTTACGATATGCAACTTTTCCTGCTATTAAAAATCCACGTTCCTTGCCGTAACATGAGCACTCTTTATTATCTTGAGATTAAACCACTCTTATCCAGCCGGTATATTTAACAGTGACATCACGTTTCGTTTTTCTTTTTATGTTCGCCATTTGCGCCTGTTCATCTACAGGCGAAGTCAATACACCCACACGAGGCGCAGTTGCAGATACTACTCTGCCCCCCATGAAAAATTTTGTCGCACCTCAGCCTACTCCTCCGACGCGCTCAAACCATGATATAGCTCGCGACTTTCTCGAACTGACGTTTGAGCTCGAGAGTGGGCGCAAACTCGAAATACTAACCAAGTTTGAAGGTCCAATTACACTACGTGTGACCGGAAAAGTGTCCCCTTCGTTCCTGTCAGATCTCAACCGACTATTGGTTCGTTTACGCAATGAGGCATACATTGATATTCGCCTCGTGCAGAAGCGTGAAGCTAACATCACTATTCAGGCCGTTTCCCAGCGTGATATCCGCCGCGCACTGCCGCAGGCGGCCTGTTTTGTTGTGCCTAACATATCAAGTTTGTCTCAATATCGGTCTGCACGGCGTAAATCCTCAACCAACTGGGCACTTTTAAAAAGTCGCAAAAAACTTGCTATTTTTGTGCCAAATGACACTAGTCCTCAGGAAACGCGCGATTGCTTACATGAAGAATTGGCACAAGCGTTAGGACCTCTCAATGATCTGTATCGCCTACCGGATAGTGTTTTCAACGATGACAATATTCATGCAGTCCTAACAGGTTTTGACATGACCGTACTGCGCGCATATTACGACCCCACGTTAAAGAGTGGCATGACGCGAAATCAGGTCGCTGGACGGCTCGCTGAAATCCTTGCCCGCATCAACCCGCGTGGAGAAACATTGAGTTCGCAACCCCTGCCCCGTACAACTCGGGCGTGGATAGACGCGATCCAAACAGCGCTTGGCCCGGGAACGACGGCATCTAATCGCCGCGCAGCAGCCCGGCAGGCTTTACAGATTGCACAAAATAACGGCTGGCAAGACCACCGTCTTGGGTTTTCCCACTATGCTCTAGGTCGCCTGATGCAATCACATGATATAACCACTGCCTACTCTGAGTTTTTGGAAGCAGATCGCGCCTACAGTCGCGGATCTCAATACAGTCTGCACCGCGCATTCGTAGCAACCCAATTGGCTGCCCACGCCATTTCAGTTGGACGTAGTGGGGAGGCACTTAGCTGGATTAACCCACAACTTGCAATCTCTGTAAAGTTCGAAAATGCCGCTTTGCTTTCTACCCTCATGTTGCTGCGAGCCGAAGCCCTAGATCTAGAAGGCAAAATAAAACAAGCCACAACCGTAAGACTGGACAGTCTTGGCTGGGCACGATACGGGATTGGACCAGATTGGGCGGTTCGCTCCAAGATAAGCGAAATAGCCTCGCTAAGCCCTAAAACGAGAGATTTTGAATAACCATGATCGTTTTACTCACAGCCGTCCTTGGCGCCTGCATTGGTGGCTTCGTTGCAAAAAAACGTGGTGGGAAACATTTAGATATTTTGCAATATACAGTAATCTACAGCATTGCGTTTTCGATGGTTGGCTTGTTTCTCAGCATCCTTGTTCACAGAATTAGTTTGTAACTGATGTTCCTTCGCTTCTTTGACATCCTTAGGAGCGGTGGGGTTCCGGTATCATTGCGCGAATTCCTTACATTTTTGAAGGGATTGAACGCGGGAATTGCGACATTTGATGTCGACGCATTTTACTACTTTGCCCGCACCACCATGGTAAAAGACGAGCGGAATATTGACAAATTCGACCGCGCCTTTTCAACCGCCTTTCGAGGCTTGAGTGATATCAGCATTAAGCAAATCCTTGATGCAGTAGATATCCCTGAAGATTGGCTGCGTAAAATGTCAGAGAAGCATCTTAGCGCCAAAGAAATGTCCGAAATCAAAGCTCTAGGCGGGTTTGATAAACTGATGAAGACATTGAAAGAAAGACTTAAGGAGCAGGAAAATCGCCATCAGGGGGGGAATAAATGGATTGGCACCGCAGGAACTTCGCCCTTTGGCGCTTACGGCTACAACCCGGAAGGCGTCCGCATCGGCCAAGATAAAAGCCAGCATCAACGCGCAGCGAAAGTTTGGGACAAGCGCGAATTTCGTGATTTTGACGATAAAATCGAGCTTGGCACACGAAACATCAAAGTTGCCTTAAAAAGGCTGCGACGGTGGGCCCGCGAAGGGGCAGAAGAAGAGCTCGATATGAGTGGTACTATCCGCGCGACCGCCGAACATGGGTATTTAGATGTCAAAACTCAACCAGAAAGGCGTAACGCTGTAAAAGTATTGCTATTTTTGGATGCGGGAGGCTCAATGGATCCTTACGTCAAAGTAGTCGAGGAATTGTTTTCTGCGGCGCGCGCCGAGTTTAAACACCTTGAGTACTATTACTTCCATAATTGCCTCTATGAAGGTGTTTGGCGGGAAAATAAGCGTCGATGGATTGATCAGACACCTACCCAGGAGGTCCTTCGCACGTACGGCACCGATTACAAATGCATTTTTGTCGGGGATGCCTCTATGTCACCTTACGAAATTGCTTATCCTGGTGGGGCGAACGAACATTGGAATGCTGAAGCTGGTCAAGTCTGGCTCAAGCGAGCCCGAGATCAATGGCAATCTAATCTTTGGATCAATCCAGTAGACCAAGGCAGTTGGAAATATACCCAATCGATCTCAATGATCCAGAAAATTTTCAATGACAGAATGGTACCTATGACGCTAGATGGCTTGGAGCGCGGCGTGCGTGAACTAACACGCTAATTTTCTTTTTCGCTAATCGTGAATATGAAAGTGGTCCTTCAATGTCATTTAGAATATGCGCATGATTATCAGGATGGCTAGCAGACTCAAACCAACCGAATTTTGACTTCGACCATTTTAAACTTGAGTTTGATTAAATCTATTCCTGAAGGTTCCGGAACGAGAGCAAAAGTTCGTTATTAAGGTCAGTAATCTTACGCTGTAAATCGTGGAGTATTTTGACCCATCCAGCTAATTACTTTTGCGGCCATAACACGAAAAGAATGCAATCATCCGAAAACAATATCCAAATTGGAGTATTTACTCCGTGTCTGCCTACCACACCCAGTTACACAAGAACTAGTCCACCAGTGGTTCGTTTAATTCACGCCAGAACGTTTTATCTAGCCTTGCACAACTGTATTCTTTCTCAACTTACAGACTTTCTAAACTGTTGTAACCTTTTCATTATAACTCTACGAATACTATAAACTATGACGGACGAATTATCTGGTATATTCACAGATTGTCTTCGATGTGATCGTGATTAATGCAATAAAAGAATTCAAGATCTCGCAAGCATCAACAGCTTTTTAGGGCGAAATTTTTAAAACTCACGAGATGTAGGTTGCTCAGACGTACGCGGCACGTCATATTTTCAGCATGCTAAAGTTCACACCAATATTGTTAGCGATTTTTTACGGACTGCTTCTATTTAGATTTTCTACATGGCGCACAAACCGCGAATTAGATTCGAAATCGTCTGAATTAGCTGATCCAAAACTTCTTCCATTAATTCATGAAATGGCGAAAGCTCTTGGAATTCCCCGTATTCGTGTTTTTATCTACGAGAACCCAACGATAAATGGGCTAGCCGCCCCTGACGGGCGAATTTTTATCACGCGTGGCTTTTACAACAACTATCGCACAGGTCATGTCAGCGTGGGTGAGATAGCTAGTGTTATCGCCCACGAATTGGGTCACGTTGCCTTGGGACATTCTAGGAGACGTATGATAGATTTTTCCGGCCAAAATGCTCTTCGCACTGCTCTTGCGATGATGCTGTCACGGTTTTTGCCCGGCATCGGCAATATGATAGCCAACTCTGCTATGTCGCTCCTAATGGCGCGTCTCTCACGATCTGATGAATACGAAGCGGACAGTTATGCGGCGGCTTTGCTCACTAAGTCAGGGATCGGTACAGAGCCTCAGAAATCTCTTTTCGTGAAACTTGATGCGTTAACCCAATCCAATGCAGGCGTGGTACCCGCTTGGTTTGCAAGTCACCCAAAAACCTCAGACAGGATAAAGGCGATCCAAGATTTGGAAGAAAGGTGGCGGTTTAAATGTGATTAAAAACTGCCGATTTGGACAAAATTCCAAGCAGAAAACGGGAAAAATGAGGTTTGGCAAATGACCAAAGGTGAGGTTGTGCGCCCTATTTTCGTTAAAAAATGATAAAGTTTTTAATTTATCCGGTAATGTCGCTGTATTGTTAACGAAACACTGTAACGACAACTAAATCCAGCAAGTTCGACGGATGGTTGAGCTTACCATACCCACCCAGGATAGCATGGTCAGAATGGACGTAAGGCGGAATGCGCAAAACAATCTGCCTCAAGAACAATTGTGTAAAAGGTAAACGTAAAGCGGTTTAATCTTCGCAAAGTCGGTATAGTGATATCGGGTTTAACCAAAAGGTTAACCTTTTCGACTGGGACACTTTTTTAGGTTTTCATCAGCTGGTGAAGCCAAATGTGAGTTGTGTGCCAAAATGCTAAATTGCAAATCTGTCAACGCGCCACAAAGGTACCTAAAACTTAAGTCTCCAGCAAGGGGTTGCCAACTCTCGCAACCTAACCAAGCTTATGCGTTTCATTGTAGTACCGCCCATAACTTATGGGCGATACGGGCGTAGCAATTTAGTGGCACTTGGGACGGTCTACCGGTAATAATACCTTGTCCACTACATGGATCACCCCATTGTCGGCCATTATGTCAGCAATTACAACGTTGGCCATTTCACCCGTTCCATCTGCGATTGTCACACCACCACTACTGGCAGTGACGCAGAGGCGGTTGCTTGCCAATATCGGTTTGATTGGAATGGAGCGGTATGGCAAATCTGAGGAGGTAAGTTTTCGGTCATCAACATGGTACAATAAAACATCGGTCAGTTTGCCTTTGTTTTCAGGCTTCAAAAGTGTTTCGACCGTACCCTCTGGCAAGGCAGCAAATGCGTCATCTACTGGAGCGAAGACCGTGAACGGGCCCGGACCAGATAAAGTTCCGGCAAGGTCTGCCGCTGTTACCGCCGCAACGAGAGTTTCGAACCGCCCATCAGAGGCTGCAATTTCGACAATGTTAGCTGCCTGAACAGCAGTACCCGCAATAGTGAGCGCGACGGCTGCGCACGCGTATTTAATTGAATTGACCATTCTAATCTCCCGATAAATACTACTAAGTTAAATAAAAGTAATTTAATTACGGCCTGGAAGATGGTTTGGATTATATCTTCACCATCCTGTGATCTCTCGTGAATGTCCTGTACTCAGAAATGAAAAAGCTCGCCTTACGGCGAGCCAATTAAATGCTATCCACTCAAATTCAAATTCTAAAGAGTGGCTGCAATAGCCTTGGAATAAAAGAGTTGAATCTCAACGGAGCGTCCGTAGCGGAGAGACATATGCATGGAGGTCCATCGTTTGCAATCGGCGTGTGGTCTAGAGCCTCGTCACCGACCTCAACATCACCAACACCGAACCGCCCCTCTGAGTCACTAAAGCTACCTTGCAGCACAAGCGTTAGTTCCAAGCCGTTGTGGCTATGGTCCGGAACTGCCTGACCTGCTGGAATGTGTAGAAGACGAACTGACCCTACTTCACTACTCTCGATTATGCACTGCTTTACTCCGCGACCTACGGACCGCCACTTCGGCGGCCGTTGCTTGAGCGCTTCGACAATTGGACCTGGAAACACCCCAGATCTTTTGTTCGGAGAAAATGTCACCGCCGTCTCCATGTTGTTGTCTAACGCCGCCAGAATGTTTCGCTTTACGGTATCATTTATGGGTGCAGCATTTGTTTGATCTAACAAGGCCCCACCTACTGTCTCATGCGCCGACAATTCAGCGCGACACGTGTCACACAATGAGATGTGTGCTGCTACAACTAGTGAAAACGGCCGGGATAAATTACCTGCAGCATAAGCCGCAATGATTGATTTCGGGATGTGATGATTTATCGTGCTCATGACGCACGCATTCCTTTTAATTCGTGGCGCAGTTTGTCTAGTCCTAGGCGTATTCGGGACTTGATCGTTCCCAACGGTAAACCTGTTTTTTCGCTGAGTTCGCGGTGGGATAATTCGCCTAGGTAGGCGGCTTCGATCATTTCTCTCTGCGCAGGCTTCAGTCGTGTTAAAGCCTCTTTCAAATGTTTTGCTTCTTGTTCCATGCCCAGAACTTGACTCGCGTCAGGTTCAGAATCTGGCTGGTGGGCCAATTCTTCAGGCATGGGGCGACTTTCTTTACGGATCACGTCAATATGCCTGTTGCGGGCAATTTGATAGATCCACGCTGACACTTGAGCTCTTTCGGGGTCAAACAGTTTGGCCTTGCGCCAAATAGTCAGCATCACGTCTTGTACTATCTCGTCGGCCTGGCCCGGCCTACAATTTTGGCGAATCAGCATACCCTTTAGGCGAGGCCCGTAAAAATCGAACAGCGCGGCAAAAGCACTACGATCTTGCTTGTCGCGGACCGCCAACATCCATGAGGTCTGTTCGGTGAACGACGATACTTTTTTTGGTTTCACAGCGCGCAACTTTTGGTTGCCACGCAGCAAGACATCAATGGCCGGAACCATGGTTTGTTCGGAAGTTTTATTTTCATGTGTAAGTGTCAACATATTAGCGTTACGCTTACAATCGAAGAATGGATCATTATTGATCTAAAGTGCAAATCTGAGCGTAATTCATTAAATTAATTTGAGGTTAATATGTCATTTGACGGTCCGCCAAATCAATCTAAACGAATTGCGATAGTCGGCGGAGGTATTTCTGGCTTGGCAGCAGCTTATCTATTAGCCCCTGAACATGCAGTAACACTTTTTGAAACTTCGCCAAAGTTTGGTGGTCACGCAAGAACTGTGATAGCAGGAACAAACAATGATCAACCGGTTGACACAGGTTTCATTGTGTTCAACTACGCTAACTACCCCCACCTTACCCGAATGTTCGCTGATTTGAACGTGCCCGTTACCAAATCTGACATGACTTTTGGAGCAACCGTAGATGATGGGTACATTGAATACTCCGTGCAGTCACTCAACGCCCTAACCGCACAACGTCGCAACCTCCTGCGGCCAAGTTTTTTGCGGATGGTTCGCGATATACTGAGGTTTAATGCGCGAGCCGAAATGTTAGCTCGTGATGACCTCACAACGCTTGGCGAACTGATGGACGAACTGGGTACCGGTGAGTGGTTTCAGCGCTACTACCTGACACCCCTTTGCGGTGCGATTTGGTCCACCCCTACCGATACGATCCGCCAATTCCCTGCGCTCGCTATGGTCCGTTTCTTTCGGAACCACTCCCTTCTTTCTGGCCGGGAGAAACACCAGTGGTGGACAGTAAAGGGTGGATCAGCCGAGTACGTTTCCCGTCTGGTTAGCCACTTGCGAGGGCGGGGCGTAGTGTTGCGCCCCAAAACACCTGTCAAATCTGTCAGCCGCGACAACAACGGAGTCGTTCTGAAGACGGCGAAAGCCGAAGAGGAACGGTATGATCAAGTGATCATGGCTTGTCACTCCGACCAGTCGTTATCCTTGCTTTCTGATCCAACGACGCTCGAGCTTCAAACACTGAGAGCAATCAAATATCAGGACAACACGATAATATTACATCGTGATGCACGGCAAATGCCGCGTCGAAAATCTGTATGGTCGAGTTGGGTGTACAAAGCCGATACCACCAGACCGGAGCCGGCAATCGGAGTAACTTACTGGATGAACCGGCTACAAAATATTCCGACATCAGATCCACTATTCATATCGTTAAATCCCACAAACGATATCCCTGACGAACTTATCTACGATGAGAACGTTTTTCGGCATCCTGTGTTTGACATCGGAGCAATTAAAGGACAGGCAGCTTTGCGCGAGATTCAAGGACAACGCAACACTTGGTTTGCTGGTGCGTATACGCGTCACGGGTTTCACGAGGACGGATTTGCCAGCGCAGTGAGAGTCGTCCGTCAAATGGAAACAGTGTCGATATGAGCAGTTGGCCCGAATATGTTCGTGGTGTGACGACACACTCTAGACGTGGCAAACTTAAGAACGCTTTTCGTTACACTGTTGACTATGTTTTGATTGACCCTGATAGCATTGAAAAACCACTGCTGTTCGGCCGAAATTACCCTGGGATTATGTCAGTTTACGACTCGTCTCACGGCGGAAAGATACGCGCGGGCAGCGGTGCTTGCTGGGCACGAAATGCTCTGGCAGCGCGCGGGTTGGTATCCGGTACTTATGAATTGAAGTTACTGACACAACCTGGTTTCTTCGGACATGTATTTAACCCTGTAAGTTTCTGGCTAGCATTTCGCGACAACGCGTTGGTAGCGGTAATTTCCGAGGTTTCGACCCCATTTAAAGACCGTCATTCGTATCTGACCCACTTACCTGACTTTACGCCAATTTCTACAAATGACACCACCGAAGCAACAAAAAAAATGCACGTTTCGCCATTTCAAGACGTAGCCGGCGATTACACATTTACCTTCGCGGTCGAACCTAAGCGATTGGCAATCCGCATTCTCTATAGGAATGGCGAGGAAGGTGTCATTGCAACTCTTTCCGGCTCGCGTGAACCATTGTCAAACTATGCGATCATCAGATCTACCCTGCGCCGTCCACTTGGTACGATACGCACTGTTTTTTTGATCCATTGGCAGGCCCTAAAACTTAAAGCGAAAGGTGCAGTGTGGCGCCCACGTCCGACGCCCCCAGCTGAGGAGTTATCATAGTGAATTTGATGGGCATTCGGTCAAAGCGCCGTTTTTTGGACCGATTAGGGGATCTGTCAAACGGCGCTCTTCGGCTCCATACACCCGACGGTGAAATACATGAATTCGGCCAGGGACACCCATTTGGAGATATGCAACTACACGATTGGTCCGCGCTGACACCCAACTCACTCAGCAAAACCTACGCGGCCGGTCTCTGGAGCAGTTCCTCTTTACCGCGACTTTCGACACTTTTCGTCTCTAACCCGAAAATATTTGGATCGAACAAATCGTTGGAACCGTTAAGTGCAATCGGAAACGCCGAACCAGGCAACGAGTTTTTTCAGCTTTTGCTTGACCCGGGCATGAACCACACGTCGGCGCTCTTTGGCGACGGAATTGCCGACTTGGAGCAGGCACAACAAGAAAAATATGACCATATCTTGAACCAATTGACACCCGGATTTCGTCTGTTGGACGTAAATTGTGGCTGGGGTGGGCTGGCAGAACGTGCGACAGAGCGTGGGTTTTTCGTTACTGGCCTGACCCATTCTGCCGCACAGAAAGGGTATGCCGACGCGCGTTTAGACGGCCTAGCGGACATTCGCCGGCAGGAATTAAGTGCTGAAGCTGACACATACGACAATATTGTGGCAATAGAGACCCTCAACCGCATCTCGCCGCGCATGCGGCTTAGTTTTTTCTCAGATCTTAAGTTACGGCTTGCTCAAAATGGGCGCATCATAATGCAGGCTGTAATCACCCCCGAAACAAACTCCGTGCAAAGACCTGACGTACCAACCACCTCCCTCTTGCTCAACCTTATCGATCAGTCTGGCCTAAGGGTTCAGGAAAGTTTTGATTTCGGCACGAGCTACGCGACCACGTTTCGGTTGTGGCACGAGCAAATGAAAAAAAATTATCACCGGTTGGTCCATATGGGTTACGACGACGTATATCAAAGAGAATGGCAGTTTGCGCTAAATACGACTGCCGCGCTTTTCGAAACCGGTCAAACCAATGTCATGCAGTTGGAACTGGCCCATAAATTATGAGAAAACCAATGATACTCAATTGGACGCTCATCATCCTGGTGCTTGTAGGACTCTCGGTGGTGATACGTGGCAGAGTGGGCTTTAACGCACAGGATCCGCAGTACTATTCGGGGTCTGGACCCTTTTTCGACCTTAAGACGCACTTGAACGGCGCAATCTTATGTGAGGGGGTTATCTATGGGCCCCTTGGGCGAGTGGAAAGCCGTTTTGTTGCCAACATGTTCGGAAATTGGAGTGACACCACCGGAACATTGGACGAATTTTTTACCTATTCCACGGGGACAACTCAATCTAGACAGTGGCGTCTGACACTTGGACAAGGTGGCAAATTTTCAGCGGTTGCAGATGATATAATTGGTACTGCAGAAGGTGTAGTGAGCGGAGCATCTGTGCGGATGAAATATCGCATTCGCCTGCCAGAGGAAGCCGGGGGGCACACTTTATCAGTCACCGATTGGCTTTATCTCACCGACAACGGTACTATAATAAACCGGTCTCAAATGAGAAAGTTTGGCTTCAAAGTGGCAGAATTAGTAGCCACCATGCGGCCGGCTCCCGCTCAGGCGGCGGCCCAAGCTGCCGAATGACATTTAAAGGTAAAACCTACTGGCTTGTAGGTGCATCAGAAGGTCTTGGACGCGCTTTGGCACAGGCCTTATCGGCTAAGGGCGCACGGGTAATTTTATCCGCGCGGAATGTGCAACGTCTTGCGGCGCTTTCCAATGACTTAGACAACAGCGTTGCGTTGCCGGTGGATGTGACCAAAGCTACTTCAGTGGCAGCGGCCGCGAGGGAGATTTTTAATAGACCTGAAAAACTAGACGGAATGATATATTGCGCCGGCGCGTACGAACCGATGCGCGCGCAAGATTGGGATAGTACGGCTGCTGAGTTGATGGGTGAGGTCAATTACATGGGAGCCATGCGGGTTTTGTCACACGTCGTCCCAGCAATGGTTGCTAAAAAATCTGGCCACATCGTTTTGATAGGCTCATTGGCCGGATTCAGAGGATTACCTGGCGCTATAGGATACGGCAGTTCCAAGGCAGCGGTAATGCACATAGCGGAAAACCTCCACGCAGATTTGCACAGTACCGGTGTCCAAGTTCAATGTCTGAACCCAGGATTTATTGAGACACGGCTCACGAACAAAAACCAGTTCAGCATGCCGCAATTGATGAAAGCAGACCAAGCCGCCAACTTTTGCATGCGTGCCATGTCGAAAACAGGATTTTCAGCGTCATTTCCAGCACCATTTTCTCTGCTTTTCACTCTAGGCCGCTTTATGCCCCTGAATTGGTTTCAAGGTATTTTCCGACGTAGTGGTAACAAACCATCCTGATCCATTGCGTGTTTACACAGAATTCCGGTGCTTTAAATCTGTTACCTTTGGTAACTGTGATTTGACATTTTAACTGGCCTCCAGGGATTTTGATGATTATTTAACAGCGCGCAACCGCAACAAATTGAAGTTGTATGGCACGGTAAATACTCTGTGGCATACGCATTGACGATCAAGGCAACTATCAAATTTTCTTAATGGTTATTCGCGTTAAAGCGCTTGCGTGTTTTGGTCTCTCGCCAAAAACTTTTTAACCGTCAAAACCTTAAAACATTAACATTTTAGTAGAACGCCGGACCGAAGTAAGCGTGTCGTTACCCTCGATGCTGATAATTACTCATTTATCGATACTCAAGAAAAAACATTACCAACTTTAATCCAATAGATAACGCGCATTACAACGCTTTAAAGCAGGAAGCGCATGCAATGCCCCGAGCGCACCGAACCTTTCCTTCAACAAGCTCACCTTGGTTTCACTAAAATTCTTTTCCTTTTAATTTTACTATTTTTTTAAAGTCAGTCCTTCTGACAACGCCAGAATACAATAACTCACGACATTCCAAGTGCCTCTTTGTACATTTCCAAAATAGCCTCTTCCTCGGCGATATCATCTTTATCCCGCTTGCGGAGCGCCACTAATTTACGCATTACCTTAGTATCATATCCTCGAGCCTTAGCTTCAGCCATCACCTCTTTTTGCTGATCTACAAGATCCCTTTTTTCAATATCCAACCGCTCGATACGTTCAACAAATTGGCGCAATTCATTTGAGGTGACACGATAACTGGAATCGGTCGAAACGTCGTTCATAACATCTCCTGATCACAAATTCAGATTAAATGAAGCGATAGATTAACGTTGGTTTGCTGCCCTCGCAAGCACTGTAACACGCTACTCCTCTGATTTCAGCGTCAAACCTTACTCTTGCGGTACATACTGAGTTCCATTAGGGCCTCTGAGGGGAAAGATTAAGAGGCTACGCATTATGGAATGGCTAGTTTGGGCAGGTGCTTCTTTGTCGGTGGTAGGCCTCAGCGGTCTTATCCTCTCCATAATCAAGGCGAACACGGCACGGCGTTCTGGATTGGGCGATAAAGAATTACGCGCTGAAATTCAAAAAATTATGCCGCTGAACATGGGTGCATTGTTCCTCTCAGTGATTGGTCTAATGGTAGTAATTTTAGGTGTTTCACTGAGTTAGATACCGTAATATCGACATCAAGCATTCAAACTATCAAATCGTTGGTCATTCTAGAACAGCATAGGCAGTTGCCTCCCTTACTCCCAACAATAGAGCACTCGCGGTAGCGTACATTCGCACACAGTCGCTAAATTTGACGAGCCCAATCTCGTCAGGGCCCTTCATCGGCCCACTCCGCCATCGCAGGAACTCGCAGCCTTAGATCATCTCAACATCTACGTCCAACAGTCGCTGCACGCCTCAATCTTTCAAAAGTCGCACTCCCTTACTGCCTGTAGCGAAAAAGACCATCGCACAGATTACTTACGCAACTTATTTTTGTACTTAAAAAAAATTATAATTTTCAAAGCTGCCGCCTCGCGTCGAATTTTGTCATTTACAACCTGCGACATACTTTACTGTTTACGATGGTCGAAACTTCGGTGAAGCACGGATAAAACGTTAACGTTCCGAGCAGAAGACGTAGGTGCCAGACGAGAAAATGTTCTAGTCTCGTACCCTAAACTGGCATATTATCAAAGCTGTCTTCGATTTCTTCATCGGTCAAAGCGAGATCCAGTTTATGTAAATGCGCTGGCACGCGCCATCCGTTGAAATGGATGTTTTCTAGCGTGTGATGCAATTTTTGATGCAACTCACGACGAGCATCCCCGCTTGCAGTTTGAATCGCCAATTCTAATTCTTCAGCCTTCAGTAACAAATAGTCTATTGCCAATAACACTATTCCCCACACCTTTCCATTTTGTAAAACTCTTTGAGCACGGCGCTTCTCCTTAGACCCACACGAAGTAAAAAAAGGAAAATCGTAGCAAGCGCTGGATGTGAACCATTTGACTTATTTAAATTGCCGTGGAGACAGCAACTGCAATAATTTTCATCAAGCCTATGCCTTAGAGTATTGAAAACATACACAATTCCACTCCAATTACCTGCGGAAAAATTAAAAAAATCTGTTATGCTCTATTTTTTAAACCTTTCTTGCCAATTCTTTGAATTAAACAGGTCGAGCTTCGCTTTGTTACAAAACAAACGAGTTTCCGATTCACCGAAGTAGCTCTGCACTGGAGTATTCTCCGGCAAAGTGGACTGTAGCATCGTCTCCTTGGTTATGTTTATCTTCGCACGATTAACCAAAATGAGTTTTGATTTCCGTCAAAAAATTGGATTTTTTAAACTCGATATCAAATTCCCTTGCAACACATGCGTTAATTTATATATGTTTTCTAAATGGAGGAATCAACTTGAAACCAGACGTAACTGCATTTTTCGATGCCGCCACGAATACGATCTCATTTTTGATTAAAGACCCCGGTGGTACTGCTTGTGCTGTAATCGACTCTGTTCTTGATTTTGACTACTCATCGGGTCGTACAGACACCAAATCAGCTGACCAGATTATTCAGCATATTAAGTTTAACGACCTGAAACTTGAATGGCTTTTAGAAAGCCATGTTCATGCCGATCACCTATCCGCCGCTCCATACATCCAAGATGAGTTAGGAGGAAAAATTGGGATCGGTAATAATATTACTTTAATTCAAAAGACTTTTGGCAAAGTGTTCAACGAAGGCACCAGATTTAGACGAGACGGATCCCAGTTCGATAAGCTCTTTGTCGAGGGGGACAGCCTCATGATTGGTCAAATGCGTGCTGATGTACTGCATACACCAGGCCACACACCGGCTTGCCTGACCTATGTAATTGGAGATGCAGCCTTCGTAGGAGACACTCTATTTATGCCTGATTTTGGGACCGCTCGTTGCGATTTCCCAGGTGGGTCTTCAGAAGAACTGTTTAATTCGATTCAAAAAATTCTGTCTTTGCCTGACGAAACACGCATCTTTGTAGGACATGACTATAAGGCACCCGGGCGCAATGAATTTGCTTGGGAAACTACTGTGGGCGAACAAAAGGCTCGTAACATTCACGTTGGAGAAGGCAAACGTAAAGACGCATTTGTCAAAATGCGAGATGAGCGGGATGCAACACTTTCAATGCCCAAACTGATTATTCCTTCTTTGCAGATAAACATGCGCGCAGGACATATGCCCGAACCAGACGAGTTGGGTGACATTTTTCTCAAAGTTCCAATTAATAAGATTTAACTTTCTGATGGCCTAAACAAAAGCTTAAGCCATTCAAGCATTTATCTGAAGTCGAGTATAAAGCAGAGGAAGCACTATGCTGAACACAATACCAGCCGATTGGATCTGGGGTTTAATTGGGGGTCTGCTGATAGGTCTAGGTGGAGCTGTTTTCCTACTAGCTAACGGCCGCGTCATGGGGGCAAGTGGCATTATTGGGGGTTTAATTGACGGTACCGGGCACAAGAATGCAGCCGAACGACTATCTTTTTTGGCCGGTGTCTTGCTGCTGCCCATCCTGCTCAATCCTTTTTATCAACCATTTTCAACAAATGTTACAGATAGCGTGGCCGTGCTGGTGATTGCTGGAATTTTGGTAGGAATAGGAACCCGACTTGCTAATGGGTGCACGTCAGGCCACGGTGTGTGCGGGATTTCTCGGTTTTCTCTGCGCGGTATCGTCTCAACAGTTTTTTACATCATGTCAGGGGGACTTACCGTCGCCCTTTTCCGTCATGCAATGGGAGTGATTTGATGCGACGTCTGATATTTGCATTTCTGGCCGGTGGCCTTTTTGGCGCAGGTCTCTTTATCTCCGGAATGACCGATACATCTAAGGTGCAAGGATGGCTTGACGTATTTGGTAATTGGGACCCTACTCTGGCGTTTGTTATGGGCGGTGCGATCGTACCGATGATCGCAGCTTGGTCCCTCTCGAGCGGACGAAAACCACTAAATGGTGGAAATTTTCCCCGGACAACCGAACCCAAATTGGGGCCAAATTTGGTATTAGGTTCAGTGATGTTCGGCATAGGCTGGGGGCTCGCTGGATTATGCCCAGGTCCCGCAGTCGCTTCACTGAGTTATGGTGGATGGCCACATTGGATCTTCCTATGTGCAATGCTCGTTGGGTTTCGTACGGCACCGCTAGTGCGGTCCCAACTGGACAGCGCAGTACCCGCCGAGTAAACTTGGTTATGGAAATTCGCCAGATTACTTCACGCTACTATGTTTCGCCGCAAATCGACCCATCAAATATGGATGCTCTGTCCAATGCCGGCTTTACTGTTGTGATCAACAACCGCCCTGATAACGAAATTGGTCCAGAGCTTAAGTCCAGCTTAATGGAACGGGCTGCTACTCAAACTGGCCTACACTTCATTGCCAATTCATTAACTATGGACACAATGACACCGGACCGTCTGATACTTCAGAGGCAGATTTTGGAAGATGCTGAGGGAAAGGTACTTGCTTATTGTCGCTCTGGAACACGCAGTACTATATGCTGGGCACTTGGACACGCTCACGACACACCACCAAGTGATCTAATAGGAGCAGCAATGAAGGGCGGGTACGATATAAAAAGTTTGGCACTTACGCTGGAGAATACTTTCCAGCCCATCTAATCAAGCCGAATTTTTAACTTCTGTGAGTTCCTTGATTTTTCGCAAAAATCTTAGGGTTTTATCAAAGCTGTGCATTTAGGTACGCAAATATGCAAAATGGGATACGCGTCTAACATAATGGGCGTTGCATCATAATATGATAGACTGCAGTGCGCATTTCATGTGTCTCTATTATTGCGCTATACTGCACAGCATTTTTAGAAAATTAAATTTAAGTTGAAGCAAACAACTTTCAGATACACCTACAAGTGGTCAAACCTCGCTATCAAACCATAAATTTTTTAAAAACCGTTAAAATTTTTGAGATCAACAAACAACTAGACCTCGTCAGGCAAGCTAACGTTTCAAACATCGGGAGACATTCAAGAGGTCCTCTCAGAAGGTAGAAGATGGGCCAAAACATCAACAATATAGATTTATAACCGAGATAACTTTTAAAAACCTTACTTTTAACTTTTCCACATAATAATCTGGTATGAACCTGATCCAGCCAAAGATTTCCATGTGTTACAACCAGACGTTAAAAACTATGCAGTGGGCAAGGTAACCCGAAACGCAGCACCACCCTGCCCTGGCAAATAGCTGATGTCCCCGCCGAGTCGGGCCATGATTTCCCGACAAATCGCTAGCCCAAGACCCGCCCCACTAGCGCGTTGTTCTCCTACGCGTGCAAATTTTTCAAATATTACCACTTGATCCTGCTTGGAAATTCCACGCCCGTTATCAATAAAGTCTACGGTCATTTCACCTGCCTGGTGGCTTGCAGATATTGTCAAAGATGGCTCTTCAGAGTCACAATATTTCTGGGCGTTACTAATCAGATTGATAAAAACTTGACTTAGACGGCCCAAATCTGTGGAAAGCCGCAGAGACTCGTGAGTTCGCCTACGGTTCACAATCAATTTGCCATCTTTCGGCTCACCTGTCAGCGCGGTTGCCACCGCACGGTCTATAACGTCTGCAAGATAGCCTGTTTCAGTATTCAAATTCACTCGTCCATTTTCCAGAACACTCAAGTCTAACAAATCGTCCAGTAAACGCGTGAGGCGGATAGCCTCATCGTGAACGATCGTTGAATATTTAACCTTTTCATTCGAACTCAGTTTATCGCTGTCTCGCAATATTTCTGAGAAAGCTCGTATCGAGGTCATTGGAGTACGAAGCTCATGACTTACTTGGCTTAAAAATGCGTCTTTTTGTTCTGAAATTTGGGTCAACTTCTCATTAGCCTGCCGTAATTGACGTGCCGTACGAGTCAATTCCTTTGATTTAGCCTCAAGCTGCGATGAATACTCCATCATTTGAGCCGTTTCATCAGCCACCGCCATCAGATCTTCGACAGAAACTAAAGCTCCTCCAACAATCTGTCCAATCATAGCATGCGCGGTTGCGGCACCTACCGACCCAGACAACTCACGTTCCAATCGTTGCAGGAAATCTGGACTAGGTTCTGGCAGAAGGCCTAAAACACCTTGTCGCTTAGCTTCGCGTTCAAATAGACCTTGCGCTTCACGCGCTCCGAGAAGCCGCTGAGCCATAATCATCAAATCTTCACTTTGCGCCAAACTGCCATTCCAGCTTTGCGGATTGGAGCTGTGCTCATAAACATTGACGAATTGCGCACCCTGTAGTCGCTCCAAAGGTGAAGGAAACTGAACAATTGAGGTAACAAAAAATACCAGAGCATTTAGGGAAATTGACCACAGGATCGCATGGACCAAGGGGTCCATTCCGACTATACCAAAGAAGGCTTGTGGACGCAGCCAAGACAATCCAAAAGGTCCGTTATTGAGGACCTGCTCAGAGATTACAACTCCTGGACCAAAGCCTGGCAGCAACAACGTGTAGGCCCATATCATAAATCCAACTGTCAGGCCCGCGAAAGCACCAAAGCGAGTCGCTCCACGCCAGAATATCCCACCGATTAAAACTGGCAGAAATTGAGCAACTCCAGTGAAAGAGATAAGCCCAATCGAAGCAAGCGCAGTCCCGCCACCTGACAGTCGGAAATACAAATAACCAAGCGTTACCACAGCTCCGATCGAAACTCGGCGAGATAAGAGGACAACATTTCGCACATCGCCCGAAACGCTTGCACCACGACCTTTTACGTTAAGCCAAATCGGCATGACAATATGGTTTGACACCATAGTAGACAATGCCAATGCAGCGACAATGACCATTGACGTTGCACTGGAAAATCCACCTAAAAACGACAACATTGCCAAGCCATCATTTCCAGTTGCAAGTGGCACTGTCAGAACAAAAAAGTCTGGATTTGACCCTTTCGGTAGGAGATCTAAACCTACCACCGCAATAGGAACGACGAAAAGACTCATCAACATAAGATAAGTGGGAAAAGCCCAAGAAGCGGTTCGCAGATGGCTCTCATTATCGTTTTCAACTACCATTACCTGAAACATCCGCGGCAAACACAGAAAAGCCGCCGCGGAAAGAAATATCAAAGCAGCCCATCGATCGCCCTGCATTTCCCAAGTGCCAATCGCGGAAGCATCAATTCTAGCCAGCGTATCCGAGACGCCACCACCTAGCCCCCAAACAACAAAAACGCCCACCGCTAACAAAGCAAAAAGTTTAACAACCGCTTCAACAGCAATAGCTATGACCACGCCATGGTGGCGTTCGTTCACATCCAAATTACGGGTACCAAAAATTATAGTGAATAGTGCTAGTCCTGCAGCAACAAGCAAAGCATTGCTGTCTCGGTTATCGGGTGGAACGCCAGCATCGAATGCATTCGAAAACACTGAAAAGCTAATTGTGACCGATTGAAGTTGCAAAGCAATGTAGGGTGTAGTGCCAACGACTGCCAAAACAGTCACCGCAATTGCTAGTAAATTAGACTTTCCATAGCGAGACGAAATCATGTCAGCAATGGAGGTAATGCGTTGACTGCGCCCAATCCGCACTAACTTGCGTAGGATCCACCACCAGCCGATCATAACTAATGATGGACCAATATAGATCGTCAGGTACTCAAGGCCAGATCTTGCTGCGTAGCCGACAGCGCCGTAAAATGTCCACGCCGTGCAATAAATAGACAATGACAAGGTGTACACAATAGGTGAACGCAGCCACTCGGACCTACCTTTAATTGCTGCTCTCTCAGCGCCAAATGCAATTAAAAATAAGAAAATCACGTAGATCAGGCAAACGGCAATTAGTATATTAAGAGTGCCCATCACGGATCGCGCTGATTTTCATCCACGCCCCCTTTTGAGACCGCCCTTGCCATCAATGCCCCCATAATCACGAGTGCGCACCAAACCGAAAACAGGTATATGACAGCATTCGATGTCGCAATACCCTCACTGCTATCGCGAGGCCATAGAAGTGGGACGCCCCACAGTAATGCTCCAACCACAGGTAGAATTCGAATTGTGTCAATGACACGCCGCCGCCGATAACTCTGATGCTCCAAAAAAACCGCAGCGCGACGATCACTCACGATGATACCAATTCCCTGACTGCTTCCAAAACTTCTGCATTTGAAAATGGTTTAGTCATAAAGCGGCTAGCACCGACGCGTTCGGCCATTTCTCGATCCTTTAGTTGGCCGCGCGCCGTCAGCATAAGTACCGGTAAGTTGCTGGTCGTATCCGCTTCCCGAAGATCACGTAAAATATCATATCCGCTCTTTCCAGGTAGCATTACATCTAGAATCAGCAGATCTGGCACGTTGCGCAAAACAACATCAACTGCATCATGCCCATTTGAATGAGTTGAAACAGACCAGCCATCCCTAGACAGAATAAAGCTAATCGCTTCTATAATGTTCGGTTCATCTTCTATTAGAAGAACGCTTTTACCCATGCATTCTTTCCCTCATGCACGCTTGGTTCTTGGTGCTTTAAGTATTCTTAACTGGGACAAAGGAAATGCCAAGTTAATTCCCCTCAGCCAATAATGAAGGTTCGCGCCGCCCCTCACAATTCTGGCTGGAACATATGCGGCAGGTCGATCCAACTTCCCGACTATCCCCACCTCTTTCGATTGGCACAATTAGCATATAACTGTGATAGAGAGGATCAACGTTTAATTCTAACGCTCCGACCGGCTCCGCGACAGCGAAGCATCTGAATCTCCTTGAGTCACGGCCGGTGACTGTCACCAGCTGACTAATCGGTCGCATTGGGTGAGATAGCGCTTGAAATAATGGCCACTTTGGACAGGCTGCCGAAAATCGCGGTAGAGGAAAACCCTCCACCTGTTTCCTCAGCATCAGCGTCCCAGAGCCGTCGCACATGACCAATCCCATTGGCACCGGTAATGAAACATCCGACAAAATTGCCAACCTTCTAATTGCTGAAGATAACGGCGTACCGAAAAACCGAGCTACCGCCACGGGGTCTATTCCGGTTTCCAAAACGAATGTCCGTACTTCACTTTCTGGCATAGCCCTACTGTCTGATGCAATTTGCAAAAGCGCTTGCTTCGCAAGATCACGGGCTGCGGCGGTTGTCAGTTCGGATTGCACCGCGACAAACTTCCGTACAGCATCCGGCGTCGCCTGATCCAGCGTTTGGAACCGAAATTTATGTGAAGTTAGAAAAGTGTCGACCTCTTCTCGTGGCAGTGTAAGGTCCGCGGCGGCATCGGCTGCGCCATCAAGATAAGCAACCAACTGCTGTGAACTATCTGCCAGACGCTGACTATCTTCGTTTAAATTCCGCTGAAACCGGTTGCGCCACTCAGGCTCTAATTCCTTGGTCTCAGCAAGAATACCAGCCGTCGAGCGAATGGCAGTCACCATTGTGAGCATTTCATGCACCGACGCTGCCAAATGCGGATCATGGGTCAGCCGGTCTGCTAGGGTCACAGCCGTTCTCTCTAGGCTCTCTAACCTATGGTATTGTTGCTCTACCAGGGCTGCCCACCCAGGAAAACGCCCCGCAAATTCATCGATTTGTTGAAGTTCTTGGTGCCCCATTTCTGTTATTGCTGCAGCCTCACGCAATGATGCGATCAACGCCGCTTCAGCGCCTTTTGATAGTAATGACGTTTCTACGTTTAAAACTTGAGCAATGTTCACCAGCAACTTGCCACCGATTCTGCGGCGATTATGTTCAATGAGATTTAGATAGGAAGCCGAAATACCCACCTCTTTGGCTAATTCAGCTTGCCGCATGCCCTGCATCACACGACGTTCGCGGATACGACTTCCTGTCAAAGTGTCGCGGGACATCTCTTTTTCCTTGGTAGTTTCAACATCTTTCTGCACTGCAAAATAATTAATTTACAACTTAACAAGTTTCATTGCGAATTACTTTACAAAAAAATTGAGACTTTGAAAGCAGTTGTTGCGAAGTTTACCTCCACCAAGCGATAAGGGTTGTGAATATTTGTATCGAAGCAAGTGTTCCGATTTGGCGCATCATTTAATGGTCTACGCCAATTTAACTAAACGGGAGGATTAAATGTCCAACAAAAATTTAACGCGTCGTGGCGTACTCAAGTCCGGTGCTGTTGCCGGTGCCGGTGTCGCATTGCCAACAATCTTCACAGCGTCGTCTGCCGCCGCCTACACTAACGAGCCCACTGGCGGTTCTGTCACTCTCGGCTTCAATGTGCCTCAGACTGGTCCATACGCCGAGGAAGGGCTTGACGAGTTGCGCGCTCAGGAGCTTGCAGTTCAACACTTGAACGGTGAGGGTGACGGTGGCTGCCTCTCCACCTTTACGTCCAAATCACTTAAGGGAAACGGGATCCTTGGCAAAAAAGTTGAATTTGTCACAGGCGACACACAAACTAAATCAGATGCTGCGCGAGCTTCAGCTAAATCGATGATCGAAAAAGACGGCGCAATCATGATAAACGGCGGTTCATCGTCAGGGGTTGCCATCGCAGTACAGGGACTATGTCAAGACGCGGGCGTGATCTTTATGGCCGGCTTGACGCACTCGAATGATACTACCGGTAAAGATAAAAAAGCAAACGGCTTCCGGCATTTCTTCAACGGCTATATGTCAGGCGCAGCCCTGGCTCCAGTGCTTAAAAGCGCGTATGGTGACGATCGACGCGCTTACCATTTAACGGCTGATTACACTTGGGGTTGGACGCAGCAAGAGTCGATAGCCGCCGCAACAGAAGCTGTAGGCTGGGAGACTGTCAATAACGTTCTAACTCCTCTGGCTTCGACTGACTTTTCGTCTTACATCGCGCCAGTCTTAAATTCCGGAGCGGACGTTTTGGTGCTTAACCACTACGGTGGAAACATGGTAAACTCGTTGACCAACGCTATCCAATTTGGACTGCGGGATAAAATGGTCAACGGCAAGCAGTTCGAGATTGTTGTTCCTCTTTATTCTGAACTGATGGCGGCTGGCGCTGGAGAAAACGTTCAAGGCGTGATTGGGTCGATGAATTGGAACTGGCAGTTACAAGACGCGGGATCAAAAGCTTTCGTTAAGTCCTTTGGTGAAAAATATGGTCGGCCACCTTCGAATTCCGCACAAACTTGCTACGCACAGACTTTGTTGTACGCAGACGCTTGTGAAAGAGCCGGTACATTCAACCCATGTGGCGTTGCTGAAGCACTGGAAGGCTTTGAGTTTGATGGTCTGGGCAATGGTCCAACACTTTATCGCGCAGATGACCACCAGTGTTTCAAAGATGTTCTCGTCATGAAAGGTAAGGAAAACCCAACAAACGAGTACGATACACTGGAGATCGTCGAAGTGACTCCACGCGCTCAGGTGGAATATGCAGCGGACCATCCAATGTTTGCTGGCGGAGACCTGGGTAAGTGTAATCCTGGAGCCTAAAATGTTAGCGGATCGGCTGCAAATTTTTTTGTGGCCGGTCTCCTTTTCTGCCAACGAACCCAATCAAAGCGCAAATTGGGCTTGGCAAAGTTTCCTAATGGACAATAAAGGTGGGGACCATGGACGCTTTTATCCTGCAGATCCTGAACGGCCTTGATAAAGGCTCGGCTTACGCACTTATTGCGCTTGGCCTTACACTAATTTTTGGCACACTCGGTGTGGTGAACTTTGCGCATGGTGCATTATTCATGATTGGTGCGTTTTGCGCCGTAACTCTAGCAAAGATCTTCAGCCTCAGCGCAATTACGGAAGATCCAACGCAGAAAGATTTTCTTGGCAACCCGCTAAAGGTGAAAACTCCGTACGTTGAAAGCTGGTTTGGTGCTGATGTTGGATCGTTTATGATTGATTGGGCGGTCCCTCTCGCAATCATTTTTTCAATTCCGATAATGATTATGATTGGTTTCATTATGGAACGCGGTCTGATTAAACATTTTTATAAGCGTCCTCACGCTGACCAAATCCTCGTTACTTTTGGCCTTGCGATCGTGCTGCAAGAAGTTATCAAATACTTTTACGGTGCAAACCCAATTCCAACGCCCGCGCCCGACGCACTCAACGGTGTAGCTGACCTCGGTGGAACGTTTGGACTCGCACTCGTTTACCCAGTGTGGCGAATTGTGTATTTTTGCTTTTCATTGCTCGTAATCGGCGGTATTTTCTCATTTCTCCAATTTACAACGTTCGGCATGGTAGTTCGTGCTGGAATGGCGGATCGTGAAACTGTTGGTTTGCTTGGCATCAATATTGACCGCCGCTTTACAATCATGTTTGGCGTCGCCGCTGCAGTTGCAGGGTTGGCCGGCGTAATGTATGCACCAATAAATTCGCCAAACTACCACATGGGTATGGATTTTTTGGTTCTCAGTTTCGTTGTGGTCGTTGTAGGTGGCATGGGATCGCTTCCCGGCGCTGTGTTGGCTGGTTTTCTTCTTGGAATTCTTGAAAGCTTTGCCTCGATGAATGAGATTAAAGCTCTCTTTCCTGGCATTGACCAGATCATTATTTACATCGTCGCAATCATCATCCTACTCACCCGTCCACGCGGCCTGATGGGTCGCAAAGGCGTGATGGAGGAATAAAGTATGCTCGGACTGAACAAAAAAGATACCACGCTTTTAATCGTAGTAGGATGCATCACTATATTTGCACCCTTTATCCTCAACCCGTTTCCCGCAGATAGCGCTATGGCTCAGTTCAATGCGGGTTATCCCGACTTGATGCAACGTTTCGCAATTTTTGGCATTTTTGCCATCGGCTTTAACCTGCTATTCGGTCTGACTGGCTATTTATCGTTCGGGCACGCAGCATTTTTAGGGATAGGATCCTATTCAGTTGTTTGGATGTACAAGCTGTTGGACTATAATGTGCTTTGGGGGTTGCCATTAGCAGTGGTAGTGTCTGGGTTGTTTGCATTGGGTATTGGATACATTTCTCTGCGCAGATCTGGCATCTACTTCTCCATCCTTACGCTCGCTTTTGCACAGATGATGTTTGCCATTTCTTACTCAGACCTGTTGGGCCGATTTGTTGGTTCAACTATCACAAATGGCGAAACGGGTTTGCAGGTCTACACGAGTGATCCTCAAATTCTGTTGGGTGCAAACGAGCCCAATACGCCGCACTTGTTTGGGTTAGTCATGAATAATTCTTACAAAATGGACGTCGGGCCATGGATGTTCACGTTTAATAATGGCTACTACTTCTCAGCGTTGATTATGTTGGTCGTATTTTATCTCGCGATCCGCATCTTCCGATCTCCGTTCGGACTGATGCTGCGTGCAATCAAATCTAATAACACTCGTATGTCTTACACTGGACTAAATCCACGTCCCTACACTCTCGCAGTTTTTGTAATTTCAGGCATGTATGCAGGCCTTGCGGGCGGTCTAATGGCATCTATGGACCCACTTGCTGGCGCTGAGCGCATGCAGTGGACAGCTTCAGGTGAGGTGGTTCTTATGACCATCCTAGGTGGCACAGGCACCTTAATTGGACCGGTTTTAGGCGCAGGTTTTATTAAATACTTCGAAAACATCTTTTCGAAAATTAACGATAACGTCTTGCACGGCTGGTTTAGCTTCCTGCCGGATGGGCTAGAAAACTTCGTAGTGTTCATCATTCATCCATTCATTGGTAAAGGTTGGCACCTGACGCTGGGTATTCTGTTCATGCTTGTGGTTATCTTCCTGCCAGGTGGTCTAGTTGAAGGAGGTCAGCGGATTGGAAAGATGATCCGAGGTAAAAAAAATCAAAACAAAAAACCTTCATCAACCGAACCTGCTGAACAAGGAGAACTGACCGATGGGAATTCTTGAAGTTAAAGATGTTGGCATACGGTTCGGCGGCCTGCAAGCATTGGGCGATGTCAATCTCAGCGTAATGGAGAATACCGTTCACGCTATTATCGGCCCGAACGGGGCTGGAAAGTCTACGCTCTTAAATTGTTTAGTAGGCAAGCTCATCCCCGATACGGGGAGCGTTATGTTTGACGGGCAGTCGGTTCTTGGGCGCACCCCATACGAGATTAACCAGATGGGCATTAGCCGAGTGTTCCAGACCCCGGAAATTTTTGGTGAACTGAGCGTTATGGAGAACATGATGATTCCATGTTTCGCTAAGCGTGATGGGTCGTTCCGCATGCATGCGATAGAAAGTATGATGTCTGAAAAGGAAATCGTCGAAAAAGCAGAGTCAATGCTTGAGGACATGAACATGGCGGAAAAACGACACATGCATGCGGCCTCAATGTCACGAGGAGACAAGCGACGCCTTGAAATCGGCATGTGTCTCGCTCAGGAACCGCGCCTGCTTCTTCTTGATGAACCGACCGCAGGAATGGCCCGAGCTGATACCAACAACACAATCGATCTTCTAAAGCAAATAAGCGACGAGCGTGATATCACAATCGCCATCATTGAGCACGATATGCACGTAGTTTTCAGCCTTGCAAATCGTATCACCGTGCTGGCGCAAGGTACGCCACTCGTTGAAGATAATCCAGAAAATATCCGCGGCAACCCCAAGGTACGCGAAGCGTATCTGGGCGAGTCAGCGTAAGGGAGCGAGCACATGAATATCAAACCCGATTTCACCAAAGGCCACAACTTGGCAGAAACTTCTCCTGCTTTCCTGTCCGTCTGGAATATGGAAAGTTATTACGGCGAGAGCTACATTGTACAAAACATTTCTTTTAGTGTGCATGAAGGAGAGATTTTGGCGCTCTTGGGGCGCAACGGTGCGGGCAAAACTTCAACTTTGCGGTCGATTGCCCGCATGGACAACCCACAGGTTACCCATGGAGAAATCTGGCTGGATCACCAACCGCTACACCTAATGAAAAGTCACGAAGCGTCTGCCGCGGGCATTGGTCTGGTTCCAGAGGATCGTAGAATTATTCCTGGTTTGACAGTGGAGGAAAACCTTGAGTTGGCACAAATAGCACCCCCAATTGGGTGGTCTATCGAACGACTTTACGAGCTTTTTCCGCGATTAGGCGAGCGGCGCAAACAAGAGGGCGTTACTCTCTCTGGTGGCGAACAACAGATGCTCGCTATAGCCCGAGCCCTTTCCCGTGACATCAAAGTGCTGCTACTAGATGAACCATACGAAGGTCTCGCTCCTGTAATTGTCGATGAAATTGAAAAAACGCTCCGCGTTATCAAGGAACAGGGCATCACAACAGTCATTGTGGAACAGAACGCCGTTCGCGCCCTAGAGCTCGCTGATCGATCAGTTATTTTAGATACGGGTGGCATTGTTTTCGATGGAGCGGCAGACGAAGTTTTGCAAAACGAAGAACTCAGGGCTGAATACCTCGCGATCTGATCTTCGCATCCGTCATCTTGTGTCTACTCAATAGCACAGGAACGCAAACCTCAACTTTGTTGATGAACTCTAAATCCAAGGTGTTTTATGTCTCAAAAGTCCTATCCCCCCTCCACTGAATTGGTTGCACAGTCTCATGCGGATTTATTGACGTACGACTCAATGTATAATGCATCAATATCTGATCCTGATGTATTTTGGGGTGAACACGGCCAGCGTATTGACTGGATAAAGCCATTCACAAAAGTGAGTAATACATCTTTTGCGCCAGGCAACATTGATATCAAATGGTTTGAGGATGGTACGCTAAACGTAGCGGCCAACTGCATTGACCGCCACCTTGAAACGCGCGGCGAACAAACCGCAATTATTTTCGAACCAGATGATCCCAGCGAACCAGCTCAACACATCACCTACGAAACCTTGCATAGGTCAGTCTGCAAGATGGCAAACATTTTGGAAGACCTCGGTGTGCGTAAGGGAGATCGTGTGATTATTTACTTACCGATGATTCCGGAAGCCGCATATGCGATGCTGGCCTGCGCCCGTATTGGTGCAATTCATTCGATAGTGTTTGCGGGATTTTCTTCGGACGCCTTAGCGGCTCGAGTAAATGGTTGCGAAGCAAAGCTGGTTATCACCGCCGACACCGCACCCCGTGGTGGCCGCAAAACGGCTTTAAAGTCTAACGTCGACGCTGCGCTTCTACACTGTGGAGAAAACGTCAAATGCTTGGTTGTCAAGCGCACTGGCGACCAGACCACTTGGATCAATGGACGTGATTATGACTACAACCAGCTAGCGCTTGAAGCGAATGAATACTCGAAGCCGGCCGAAATGAACGCCGAGGATCCACTATTTATCCTCTACACGTCCGGCTCAACAGGCCAGCCCAAAGGCGTTGTGCATTCGTCCGGCGGGTATCTCGTGTTTGCCTCAATGACGCATCAGTACACGTTTGATTACCACGAGGGCGATATCTTTTGGTGCACAGCCGATGTTGGCTGGGTAACCGGACATAGCTATATTGTTTATGGTCCTCTTGCAAACGGCGCAACAACAGTGATGTTTGAGGGTGTTCCGACCTACCCAGACGCATCACGCTTCTGGCAGGTTTGCGAAAAGCACAAGGTGAACCAGTTCTACACTGCCCCAACAGCGATCCGTGCCCTTATGGGACAAGGCAACGAGTTTGTCGAACAATGTGACCTTAGTGCACTGAGAATTTTGGGCACAGTTGGTGAGCCAATCAACCCTGAGGCTTGGAACTGGTACAATGAAACAGTCGGGAAAGGCCGATGTCCAATTGTTGACACATGGTGGCAAACCGAAACGGGTGGTCACATGATGACACCGATGCCCGGCGCACATGCCACCAAGCCTGGCTCAGTAATGAAACCATTTTTTGGCGTCCACCCGGTGGTGCTAGATCCACATACAGGCAAGGAGATTGAGGGTAATAGCATTGAGGGTGTGCTCTGCATAAAAGAGAGTTGGCCCAGCCAGATGCGTACTGTTTGGGGAGATCACGAACGGTTCGAAAAAACCTACTTCTCAGACTATAAAAACTACTATTTTGCTGGCGATGGCTGTCGCCGCGACGAGGACGGCGATTACTGGATAACTGGCCGTGTGGATGACGTAATCAACGTATCAGGGCACCGCATGGGAACTGCTGAGGTCGAAAGCGCGCTCGTCGCTCATCCAGCAGTAGCCGAAGCTGCAGTCGTTGGCTATCCTCACGACATCAAGGGTCAAGGCATTTATTGCTATGTGACACTGATGAATGATCGTGAACCGAGCGAAGATCTTCGCAAAGAGTTGCGTGGTTGGGTTCGAACAGAAATAGGACCCATAGCCTCACCTGACCTAATACAGTGGGCCCCAGGCCTACCAAAGACTCGATCAGGTAAGATTATGCGTCGTATATTGCGCAAAATAGCCGAAAACGACTACGGAAGCTTAGGTGACACTTCTACTCTCGCAGAGCCCGCAGTCGTTGACGATCTTATCAAAAATAGAATGAACCAATAAAATGTTTTGCTTGGCCTGTTTCTTGGAACAGGCCAGTAAAAATTAAAACATCTACGAGACTTAAAGTATCCATCACAAATACCCAATATCAGCTCTTTTGCTAAGGCCTTCCTAATTTTGATGGATTTTAGACAATCGCCATCTCACCTATTTCAATTCAACAAATGAGCTAGTTTTGGGTGCGTCGACTATATTCTTATTTTTGTCCAATTTTTTTTACGTACTAAAAATAATATCTTTGTTTACCCTCTCAGATCACCTCCTAAGTATATTTCTTACCGCCACAGGTCTTTTTTTCTCAATCCGCTGGTAGCGCATCGAGGAGGTGACCTTTACGTGCACGCAAGCTTCGTTACATTTACCTTGTCACTTTAGTGTGGAGAGTAAATTTGCATCTGTTTCCAAGAGTGCTTTTTGAAGGCATTCGACTGACTCTTCTGCCCAAACTTTGGAGCAGGTCCAATCTCTGAGTCAATTGACATCAACTGATACCTTCACCGTAACCCTTTCCATATTGATCGCCCATACGATAGCGTAGGAAATTGACGACACCGCAACGCCTCCGATAATTCTCAGGTGGTGGCCCATGTTCTACGCTCGATTGTTAGAGCTTTAACCACTGTTTCGAGCCAACAACGCGATAGAATTAATAACATTTTAGGCGTACTCATTTGCAAATGAACGACGCCAGTAGCTTCATTCGAAGTCCCAATTTGACCATCTGGAGCAAACATCAGCCCGTCAACCGGCCATTTCAGGCCATCAGACTTCGCTTCAACTTCACCCATTGGAAACATTGACACCCTGGTACCGTGATCAAGCGGCAAACGAAGCGAGGGAGGCGCCAGAAAAACAATGTCAGTATCACCTAGCAAAACGCACCTTTTTTCAGAATTACGCACAAGACTGTTAAAACATGCCAACTGGTGGTCCAATCGACCACCGCTGAATCCAACCCCAAGGATATAGGGCGCTGAAATCAAATGCAGTGCCTTTTGAAAATCAGTAGTATCCTGATTCTCGATTTTATGCACCCGCTCGGCAGGTACAGCCGCCAACACATCAAGATCTACGGAGTCCATATCACCAATGACGGCTTCTGGATTCAGGTTTAAAGCTACGCAGTGTGACGCACCCCCGTCGGATGCAACTAGGCGGGGCGCCATGTCAAGACAGCGAGTGATATCATGTTCATTAACTTGGCCTGCGCCAACCAAGGTTATTGGTTCCAAATCGTAAACAGTACCTGTCATTTGAGCTTATTTTCCCTTTTTAAAAAAGTAAGCCACAAATTGGCCATGAAATCGTACTCTAACGTCCATAGAAACGGTCACATTTTGTCGCTTCTTTCATGTTAAACATATTATTCAGAAGTGGATAGGAGCCGTATTAAATGGTTGCAAATAGTAAAGTACTAACGGTTTCTTACGGAACATTTTCCTGCACTCTTGAGGGCTTTGAAGAGTCATTCGACACCATGAAAGCAATAGCAGAGTATTTCCGCGATCTAGCGGCAGATGATCGGTTCTTTGGAGCTGAACCGCCCACCCCGGACGCTGAAATGCTCGCTCAAATTGCAGAACGTGAAACGGAACGTCGTGTGCGGGCACGCATTGATCACGGCGCTATTGTTTTGAGCCCTACTGGCGCGAGCAAACCAATAAACATTCAAGAAAATATTGGCGTATCACAAAGCGCTAAAACAACTGACAACGTTTTTACGGAAATAGTCGCTGCAGATGGCGAAACGCTCGGGATAGCTCCACGCGATCTGACAGAGTCCTCGAGCGATGCAAAAGTAAAGGCGATAGAAACAGTATCAATCTCAGTCGATGCAGAGAAAATTGAACAAGCAATCAAAAACGCTGTTGATCAATCACCTCCCAAACCTGACAAATTCCACGAAAAGGGCATTCAAGAAAATGAACCTCGCTCAGTGGTTAATAAAAAAAATACGATCAAAAAAACTAATTTTGACGAAGGCTACGTGTCAGACGTCGCGGAGCCAAATAATGCGCCGCCTGTTATCAATGAGCAGGAGCTATCACAAGTCAAACCAACTGTAGGATCGTTTAAAGAATTAGATGACGAAGAAAACAACCTCAAAGAAATACAAGTCGCAGGTATCGACGACTTGACGGACCCTGAGGTAGACGCGATTGGACCAGCTGCTTCTAACGAGGAGCAGTCAACATCCGAAGGCAGCAACGAACAAGGTGCAGATCGTAGTTTTTCTGATTGGGACTTCGAGGACTATGCCGATCCCGAATTTGAAGAGAATTCCATTGCGGCCAAGCTCGAGCGTATTCGCGCCGTCGTCTCGCGGGCGGAGTCAGAAGCTGAAATAGATTTTTCGGAGGACGAGCATGCCGACGGTATTCAAGCAAGTGTGAATAATCTCACCGATGTCAATGAACCCGTTGAAATACATGACAGTGAAGAAGGCGTATCGGACGCAACGATACCGACTACACAGCGATTACGAGCCCGCATCGTACGGGCTGATAACATTGTTTCCAACAGTACAGAAACTCCGGAGCCTCATGCAGAAAATCCAATAAGTACCGACTTATCAAAAGACAAGATTGTAAAGGACTTCTCCAGCCTAACTCCTGAAGACGAGGCAGAACTACAAGCGGAGCTAGCCGAAGTTGAGGCAGAACTTAATCACCCCAACGCAGGGAAAGTCGAGCCCACAGAAAAAAAAATTGAAGCCACTAATCAATTGTTAACTGAAAATTCCAAATCTTATATTGATCAACAGGCTGTACCAGCACAGCAGGAAAAATCGGCATTGTTACTAACTGATGTAATTTCTAAGCCGACAGATACGTCGGGGGACGAAAACCAAGAACCCGCTAAAACCTCTCAGTCGAGCAGCGAAGACGAAGACCTCTCGCGTCTAATGGCCAAAGCAGAGACCGCAATGGAAGAACCTGAAGGATCGCGTCGTCGCCGTGCCATTGCACATCTGCGCGCAGCAGTTAAGGCTACGAGGACTGGACAAACCGCTGGAGGCAGTAAACCAAAATCAGAAGACGCGGGCGTGTATCGTGACGATCTCGCAAGTGTTGTGCGCGCAGTTCCAGCCAGTACCCGAGCCGATCCTGTTCTACGACGCAGCGAGCGTTCAGCCATGCCGCTCAAGCTTGTGGCGGAGCAGCGGGTTAAGCAACAGGATGTTATGGAAGAATTTAAAGCGCCAGAAACTTCTGCTCGTCGCTCGATACGTCCACGTCGCGTGTCACCCGATCAGATCTTGGACCGCGAGGAAATCCTGCAGACCGCAAGTGCCACGGTTGGTACATCCTCTTTAAATCAAATTGATTTTAAACAATACGCAGAAAATACAGGCGCTACGCATCTTCCTGAGTCACTCGAAGCCGCCGCCGCATATCTTACCTTTGTGACGGGGCGGAAACGCTTTTCGCGGCCTCTATTATTGCGCATGGTACGTGATGCCAATCAATCAGATTTTTCGCGTGAAGGTGCTCTTCGCTGTTTTCAGACGCTCGTGCGAGATAACAAGGTAAACGAAGTGTCCAGCGGCCGCTTTACCGCAAACCCTTCAATCCGTTTCAAGCCCAATACTAGGGCAGTTTGCTAGGAAATATCTTAAATTATAGATGAATGCTCTTGTCTATTTCGTATCATTACGAGGATCGGCCTGACCAATCCCTAAAAATAACGACTTAAAAGGCATTATCCATGCTACGCCCAAACCAATATATAGTAGCAACATTACAATAAATGAGTCGGGTTTAATCCAGGTGGCTAGCACCGAGGCGACTAAAATATAGGCCGGTAATCCAACTAGTAAAACTGCAAGTGCCCACCTGCGCCTTGTCTTATAACTCATCGCCATACCATATTTCCAATTTCGTTTGTGTTATTTACGAAGTTAGTCCGCGAATGGATCTGTAACCAGAATTGTATCGTCTCGCTCAGGGCTAGTGGACAAAAGCGCAACTGGGCACTCAATCAATTCCTCCACCCTGCGCACGTATTTGATTGCATTCGCAGGCAAGTTCATCCAACTACGCGCACCTTCAGTAGACTCCGACCAACCTGACATTTCTTCATAAATTGGTGTGCATCGGGCCTGTTGGGTTTCTGCAGTGGGCAGGTAATCAAGTCGCGTACCATCAAGATCATAGCCAACGCATATTTTAAGTGTTTCAAACCCATCCAACACATCCAGTTTTGTCAATGCAATTCCGCTCACGCCAGATGTGACACATGTTTGACGCAGCAAAGCTGCGTCAAACCACCCGCAGCGTCTCTGCCGTCCTGTCGTGGTGCCAAACTCATGGCCACGCTCGCCAAGGCGCTGCCCATCATCATCAAAAAGTTCGGTTGGAAACGGCCCCTCGCCTACACGTGTTGTATAGGCTTTCACAATACCCAATACAAAATCAATCGAGTTTGGGCCGATCCCTACGCCAGTTGCAGACTGGCCGGCAATTACGTTGGACGATGTCACAAACGGATAAGTTCCAAAGTCTATATCTAGCAGCGCCCCCTGAGCACCTTCGAATAATATGCGTTTCCCAGCTTTGCGCTTTTCACTAAGCACTTTCCAGACAGGCGCTGCAAAAGGTAATATTTTCGGCGCGATCTCAGTGAGATTAGCAACAAGAGCATCGCGATCAATGGGCTCAATACCTAAACCTTTACGCAGAGGGTTGTGATGCTGCAACGCCCGGTCAACCCGAGCATTCAAGGTCGCATTATCGGCTAAATCAGCAACGCGTATCGCCCGCCGGCCAACTTTGTCTTCATAGGCAGGGCCTATACCACGCCCGGTAGTCCCGATCTTCGTACCTTTAATAGCTGAGTCTTCCCGAGCTCGATCCAACTCGCCGTGAATAGGCAAGATGAGCGGAGTATTCTCCGCTATTAACAAGGTGCTGGGGTTTATCTCGACACCTTGTGCCTGAACGGTTTCAATTTCACTTATCAAATGCCAAGGGTCAAGAACGACTCCGTTGCCAATGACGCTAAGCTTACCACCACGTACCACACCTGAGGGCAAAGCGTGCAGCTTGTAGACCTTGCCATCGATAACCAATGTATGGCCCGCGTTATGGCCGCCCTGAAAACGTGCAATCACATCCGCGCGCTCACTTAGCCAGTCGACGATTTTTCCTTTACCCTCGTCGCCCCACTGAGCGCCCACGACAACAACATTGGCCATGACCGAGTCCTTTTTCGATGTGCAAACCCGTGCCCTTCTAGCCATGTTGGCAGCGACAAGAAACCGAAAATTCGCAATTGTACGAAACAAAGCTATTTATTTCGTACAAATCAAACGAAGTTGGCCATATAGGGCCACCACATTAATAGTGATTCACTAGGCAAGAGAATACGCTTTAAAAAAGTTTAAGGCGTACAGGTGATCCATGCTTTGTTAAACGGTAGGCATTTTCCCAAGCACACCGCGTAAGCTCGACTTCATAATTTTCTGCTAATCCTAAATCGTTGAGCAGACTTTCCAAGGTTTCCAGCCAAGCTAAAAAATAATCATCTCCACCATTTAAATCCTTGTTTAAACCATGACGAGCAAGGTTTGCAGAAAAAACTTCGACCCACTCTTGCCAAGCAAAATACTTTGCCTCATTTAAGTGGACGGTCAAGGCAAATACCTGAGCATGCCATGGTACTTCAAATACAGGTTCTCGCTGCTCGATCATGCAAACTCCAAGTAACTTTGCCACAGATCGACAATTACATCATCATGATGATTGGATGCGCGCGCCCAAAGGTCTGACGAGGCAAAGGCAACCGCATAAAGGGGTTCCGCGTTTTCACCCAATCCATGTGCATTAGTGTCCGGCAAAACATATGTTCCATGACAACGGATAATTTGTCCTTCTACGCCGGCTGCGTATGACGGCAACCGCGTGTGCCCACCTTTCACGATGATATTGCCTTGAGTTTTGCGAGACCGAACCGGATCACCAACCTTAAACTTTCCAAGATTTTTACTTCTCTGATACGGGTTCCCACGGGCTAAGACGGATCCAACCGACTTGGCCTGTAGTACCCGGCCTGCCAACTCAGAGTGGGTATCGGCATGACCAGATTTTAGCTCTTGGCGCGACACAACTCCGCAGGCTAGCAACATATTCGTTAAACCAGCCAACCACTTTTCGTAGTAACTGAAACGGCAATAATCAACGGGGCTCAGCATTTCGCGGGCATGGCGTGACTCATCAATTGACCACTTTCCCAAAGCACCGGCTGCAAGCGTCACGGCTAATACTTTTGCATGCCACGGTTCAGTAAGGCTCTCATTATCTTTTGGATCAACAGCGCCATAACCAAGGCGCCCACCCATATCGTGCACAGGGCTCATGGGCTAGGAACCCTTGCAAAACCAGTTCCAATCATTGAGTCTCGCGTCACAAGGCTTGCCAATGTGCTTTCATCAAGACCCTCTGTGCCAGCGGGACGCTGAGGCACCACAAGGTAGCGTATTTCCGCGGTAGAATCCCAAACCCGAACTTTTTTTTCATCGGGAATTTCAACACCAAACTCTGCTAACACGTCACGGGGCGAGCGAACAGTTCGAGCTCGGTATGAGTCCGATTTATACCAGCCTGGAGGTATACCCAAGAGCGGCCAAGGATAGCAACTGCACAGCGTACAAACTACAACATTGTGTATTTTATCAGTATTTTCCACGAAAACCATGTGTTCGCCCTGGCGCCCCAAAAAACCCATATCATGCAACAGAGGTGTTGGGTTTCTCAGCATTTCGTCTCGAAAAATGGCATCGACCCACATCCTCGCAACGACCTTTGCACCATTCTTTGGACCAATCTGATTTTGGTACGCATCAATTATTGCATCAAGTGCTGCAGGCTCAACCAAGCCCTTCTCAGTCAAAATGGTTTCGAGTGATTTTACCCTGAGGGCAGGATCGGAAGGCAAGAGAGCATGCGAATTTTCATCGTCATAGGACATAGTGCACCGTGCCCAGATTAAAGAGCTTGTGTCCAATTAAATATAAAAACTTTTCAAAAATTATGCCCTGCACGGAAATCGTCGTGCAACAAGCCAGTTATTGGCTACTCACTAACATCGTAATTTTTATCGCTTTCTACTCCATTTTTGTGTAGTTGCCATCTTTGAGGCCACGGCACTTTTGAGGAGATCGTGTTTTTGGGCAACTGCTATCAAATGGTTACAAAACAGCACTATAAGTGTCGCCCATCTATTATTTGTCTAAACGTCCAACACTTGGAAATGCGTGTTACAGCCGCTCCGCTTCCTCACCCATCATCAAAGTTGATGCCTGATTTTCAATCAGACAATTGATAAATTGCCTGTGTTCATTGGAGAATTCGGACACGCGCCTACTTGCTGAATTGGCTCGATGGAAGTCATTAAGATATGATCATATCCGTAATTGCGCTTTGACTTTACGTCTCTGCTTTATGCCAGTTGAGACGGGTAAGTAATTACCACCAAGCATAATCCAAACGGTAATTCTCAGTTGCTGGACTTCTTTGCGATGAAACCACCTTGCCCCCCAGCCAAAACTTGCCTAAACACCGCGCTTAGTTCATCACACGTTTGCTTAAACAGGTTCCAATGGAAAACGTCGTCCTTATCATCCACCTTCTCTTAGCGCTGTCTCTTATTGGAGTTGTGCTCATACAACGTTCTGAAGGCGGTGGTCTTGGAATGGGCAGTGGCGGAGGAGGTGGCGGAGGAGTCATGTCCGGTCGCGCAGCGGCGACGGCATTGGGCAAAGTTACTTGGGTAATCGCATCAGCATTTATTTGCACATCAATCGCCCTGACAATCATCGCAGCTGAAAAATCTTCGACAAGCTCCGTATTCGATCGCCTAGGCACACAACCTCCAGCCGAAGAAAGCTCTGTGCCAATCGTGCCGACTGGCGATTCTTTGTTGCCGCCAAACGAAGGCGAAAACAGCCCGTTGGTTCCTCGAGCAGACTAATGCCTGATACCCTTCCCTGTTTTGGGAGCACCACCACAGTTTGACGTAGTTTATTCGATCACAACAGCATCTTGCGGTTGGGTTGCTAACTTGGGGCGAATCCTGTTAAACTTTACACCCGTGATGGTGTGGTGGTTTAGGCTGCTTAGAACTCCATAAAAATTTATTATCACGGGGGATGCCAACTAAATGGCGCGCTATATATTTATAACTGGTGGTGTGGTGTCCTCCTTGGGCAAAGGGTTAGCTTCAGCAGCACTGGGCACGCTCTTGCAGTCGCGTGGTTACACAGTCCGACTTCGTAAGCTTGATCCTTATTTAAACGTAGATCCGGGTACAATGTCCCCGTTTGAACATGGAGAGGTTTTCGTCACAGACGATGGTGCCGAAACCGACCTAGATCTTGGACATTACGAGAGATTCACTGGAGTGCCCGCGAGGATGACTGACTCGGTGAGTTCAGGCCGCATTTATTCAAACGTCCTCGAAAAAGAACGGCGTGGCGATTATCTCGGGAAAACAATTCAAGTGGTTCCACATGTGACCAATGAGATTAAGGATTTCATAAATATTGGCGATGATGAAGTCGACTTCATGCTTTGTGAAATTGGCGGAACCGTCGGCGATATTGAGGGCTTGCCATTCTTTGAGGCAATTCGCCAGTTTAGTCACGACAAGCCTCGCGGCCAATGCATCTTCATGCACTTAACACTGCTGCCCTGGCTGGCAGCGTCCGGAGAATTAAAGACAAAACCAACACAGCATTCAGTTAAGGAGTTGCAATCAATTGGTATTGCACCAGACATTTTAGTCTGCCGCTCCGAGCGAAAAATCCCAGAAAAAGAGCGACAAAAAATCGCTCTGTTTTGTAATGTACGTAAGGAAGCCGTCGTTGCCGCGTACGACCTGAAGTCCATCTACGAAGCCCCGCTAGCCTATCATCGTGAAGGTCTGGATCAAGCTGTACTGGATGCATTTGATATTGCTCCAGCTCCGCGCCCGGACCTGAGAATATGGGAGGATGTAGTCGATCGAATCCACAATACAGACGGTGCAGTAAATGTTGCAATCGTCGGGAAATACACGCAGCTTGAAGATGCATACAAGTCCATCAAAGAGGCTCTTACTCACGGAGGAATGCACAACAGAGTGAAAGTCAATGTTTCTTGGGTAGATGCTGAGGTTTTTGACAAGGAAGATGCGACACCATTTTTGGAAGGCTACGACGCAATTTTAGTTCCGGGTGGGTTCGGTGAACGCGGCACTGAAGGTAAGATCAAAGCAGCAAAATTTGCACGCGAACGCAACGTACCCTACCTAGGAATTTGTCTTGGCATGCAAATGGCGGTGATCGAAGCCGCACGTAACGTGGCTGGAATAAAGTCTGCTGGATCAGAGGAATTTGATCAAGAAGCAGGTGTTAAACGTTTTGAGCCCGTGGTTTACCATCTTAAAGAATGGGTTCAAGGCAACGCAAAGGTTACCCGCAAGCAAGATGACGACAAGGGCGGTACGATGCGGCTAGGCGCTTACGATGCGGTTCTGAGTAGCGGCTCGAAAGTGGCGAGCATTTACAGCAGTACTTCCATTGACGAACGCCATCGCCATCGCTACGAGGTCGACTTAACCTACCGCGACAAACTGCAAGATTGCGGGCTACAATTTTCGGGGATGTCCCCGGACGGCCGTTTACCAGAAATCGTCGAATGGAATGACCACCCCTGGTTTATCGGTGTGCAATTCCATCCAGAGCTGAAATCAAAGCCTTTTAATCCTCATCCTTTGTTCCGTGATTTTATCCGAGCAGCCAAAGATAATTCGCGTTTAGTTTAACAAGTGAGGTCCTGACCCAAGCTTTACCTTTGGTCTACTCGGTTGTTTCCGAATCTTGAATGACTGACTAAGATAACTTCACGCGCATGATTAATCCTAACTTTTTAAAATATGAACATCATATCTTACTTGGAAAATTCTGCAGCTTTTTTGTAATTTGTAGCTTTAAGTTCAGGCAGGTGCCAATCAAAGTCTCTACTGGTGATCGGCCTTTTATAGACGCTTACTGCGCAAAACATTTTTTATTTGCGTGAAATTTCAAATTCAATGAGCAGCGGCCTCAAAACGATAGAGTTTTAGGGGCGCATCAAACAAAAATAATCGTCAAGCATGGTTTTGTTTTCAAAAATAGTGCAAAATCATTGTTAGACTGCACACTTCAAAATCAACATCTGCTTGAAAAAAAATCTATATTTGCTGATCAGGAAAAGTTTTTTTTAACTGATTCTTCGCCAATAAGATAAATGACTTCAAAGCTGAGTAAGAAACGTGAGAAATATCAGACCCTGACCTGTGAACATTTATAAAATATATTTTCAACAATACTTGGGCGTCAGCCTTAAGCAACAAAGGTAATTCGAAAAAAATTTCTTTCAAAATTACCCAAGAAACTTGTCAACTCTATGATTATGCATCAGCCTTAAAAAAACAAAAATCAAGGGGAAATTGTAATGGCGAAGGGCTATTGGATAGCGCGGGTCGATGTGGATGATATCGACGCCTACCAAAAATATGTCAAGGCAAACGCTGAGCCTTTTGCGCAGTATAGCGCTCGGTTCTTGGTGCGTGGTGGTATATTCGAAAGCCCCGAAGGGACAGCCCGAGAGCGTAACGTCGTGATTGAATTTCCAAACTATCAGGCTGCACTGGACTGCTACAATTCAGCAGATTACCAAGGAGCCAAAGCTCTTCGTCTTCCCGTAAGTTCCGGCGAACTCATTATTATCGAAGGATATGATGGGTAATGTGAGCAAGTTTGTTTCTTGGCACCTCAAATTATTACCAAATGAATTTAAAGCATCCAAGCAATAGCTTTTGCTAAGCACCATCCTAAATGGGTTCGACGCAGTCAAAACACAATTTTCGCGCGATTTAGCTTTATGAGTTCGACAGTCCTTGCGTTAATATTTTACTAAACAGCTAAGAACTGATCATAAGACTGCTCATTTACCGATTGAAAATTTTAAGCGTCACCCAAGAAACGCCTAATTTGCCAAAATGTCCGTTAACCTCGGCAGCTGATCATAACGCTAAAAGCTTTTAGATGCGGAAAACATTTATGGTTTACACAAACTACAAATCTACCGCGCTCCCGTCGATAGCCCGACACTGGGCTTTCACCCCAAAGCAAGTACTCAAATTCCGATCAACTTCCACGTCAACTTTTTCTAATGTTTCATAAAGATGTACCATTGCGATGCTTAAGCGACAGGCCTACATTTGATCTCATGTTTGCAGAATTTTTAAAATTACTCACCGCGGTCGAACCAGCACCACTCAGTGACGATGACGCCCGCTTGGCTTTAACAGCACTACTTGTTCGCATCGCGCGAACGGATGGCGAATATTCGGAAAAAGAAGCGAATAAAATCAGCCAAATAATCGTTCATCGCTACGGCTTGGAAACATTAGACGCAACGTCTTTGCGCACAGCCGCCGAGACGCTGGAGTCTGAAGCACCTGATACCGTACGCTTCACACGTGCTATCAAAATAGCGGTACCGCACGAAGACCGCATCGCCGTGATTGAGGCGATGTGGCAGGTTGTTTTGGCCGATGGGTTTCGCGACGCCGAGGAAGACGCGTTAGTTCGCCTTGCCTCAAACCTTCTCGGAATAAGCGATCGAGACAGTGCCCTCGCTAGACAGCGCGTGACATCCGCCGGGGAATAGACGTTTGTCTGCGAATATTTAAACACCCAAGGTAATTCTTGATAGGAGCCTTGGTGGTGATCACTATTTTCTCCATAAAGGGCCTTTAAAGCACCGCCAAAACTCATTTAAAGTTTCACTCAAACGCAACAATTAAAGTTCATTTTTGCGGCGGTACGGCGCTATGGGGCTTTCGTAATACGATCCGATGTTGACCCTCTGACCTCGCAAGAGCCCAGCACATTTAGAAAAAAGACAGCTTAAACTGCGCAAATCTCACGCAATCAACACTTTTGAACATTGCATTCAATGAAAAATTCATTCCTATTGACTGCGGAAATTATGAAAACATTGGGGACCTCTTGTCTGATACCGCGCCTGTTTTACAAATCCGTGACCTGCACAAAGCCTACGGCGAATTAGAAGTGATCAAGGGCGTCGATATCACAGCTAATCGAGGCGATGTGGTGTCGCTAATTGGCTCATCTGGTTCTGGCAAATCCACCATTCTTCGCTGCGCAAACTTGCTTGAGGACAGCCAGAAAGGAGAGATTTCATTTAAGGGAGAGCCAGTAACATGGAAAGGAAGTGGCCATGATCGGCATCCGGGTGATGCAAAGCAAGTTTTACGCATTCGCACTAACCTTTCGATGGTGTTCCAACAATTCAACCTTTGGGCACATATGACGATTCTGCAAAATGTAGCAGAGGCACCCGTAACCGTATTGGGTCGCGACAAAGCCGAGGTTGAAGAATCCGCACGTAAATATCTTGATAAGGTCGGGATTGGCGACAAATGTGATGTCTACCCAGCTCAGCTATCAGGTGGACAACAGCAACGAGCGGCTATTGCCCGTGCATTGGCTATGGAACCTGAAGCGCTTCTTTTTGACGAGCCCACATCAGCGCTTGATCCGGAACTGGAGCAAGAGGTTGTGCGGGTGATAAAAGCATTAGCGGCAGAAGGCCGTACCATGTTGCTCGTGACACATGACATGAAACTAGCTCAAGATGTTAGCAACCATGTTGTCTTCTTGCACCAAGGTCTTACCGAGGAGCAAGGGGATCCCAAAACACTGTTTAGATCACCAAAATCTGAACGATTACAACAATTTTTAAGTTCAACAACCGCGTGAAAACAATCAAAATATGGGAGAACTACTATGAAGAAATTGATACTTGGCACTGCCGCTCTGGCTCTCACAGCTAGTATGGGCATGACGGACACTGTTCGCATGGGAACAGAAGGCGCCTACCCCCCTTACAACTTCATAAACGACAAAGGTGAAGTTGACGGATTCGAGCGTGAACTGGGAGATGAGCTATGCAAACGCGCGAAATTAACTTGCGAGTGGGTAACCAACGAATGGGACTCAATTATTCCAAACCTTGTATCTGGCAACTACGACACAATCATAGCGGGAATGTCTATCACTGATGAACGCGATGAAGTAATTGACTTTACGCAGAACTACACGCAGCCAGATCCATCAGGCTATCTCGCCCTTTCCGGTGCTGATGTTGACCTAAAAGGTGGTATTATTGCGGCGCAGACGGGCACAATTCAGGCTGCGTTTATTGCATCTTCCGGAGCGACGTTGGTGGAATTCTCGACGCCTGACGATACTATAGCAGCCGTTCGCAATGGTGAAGCGGACGCCGTAATGGCTGACGACGCCTACCTGCGTCCAATCGCAGATGAAAACGATGATGTTGCTCTACTGGACCAGCAGGAATTGATCGGAGGCGGCGTGGGCATGGGCCTTCGCGAAAGTGATGGAGACCTGAAGGCCAAGTTTGATGCGGCGATTGCGTCAATGAAAGATGACGGCACTCTTAACGCACTGCTTGCAAAGTGGGAAATCGGTCCAGGATTCTGATTCAAAAAACGAAAGCAGGGCCAGCGAAATGCTGGCCCCATGATTTTTCAAATGTTTTCATACTGTAATGATCCGTCAATTCTTGAAGGCTTTAACTGGCTGTCGTGCTACCTCACGACGCCTAAACATATGAACTTTTACTTTTCATTCGGCACAGTCTTACTTCTTTTGGCAATCACCGCACCTACTGCCCTGCTTTTTGGATTTGGTGGCGCTATGGCCGCTAGAGCGCATAACACGGCCCTTAGTTGGTTTGGAAAGGCTTACATCGCTGTCGTACGTGGTGTTCCCGACATCGCCTTCTTCCTGTTTTTTGTTATCGCATTGGACCAAGGTATCGAATGGTTAATGCATCATGCAGTATGTTCAGACTGGGATGAACCGATTAGACGTGGGAATGATTTTGTAGTCTGCCCACAAGCCAAAGTCCCACTTTCGAGCGCGTCACAGTGGGCTCATAAATCTTATGGTTTTGCTCTTGCTGTGGTAACATTCGCGATCGTATTTGGCGCTTTTGCCGCAAATATTTTGTTTGGCGCTATGCGAGCTGTACCTCGGGCTCAGATCGAAACCGCCGAGGCTTACGGTATGACCCATCGTCAAGCCTTTTGGCGAGTTTTAGTCCCGCAAATGTGGGTATTCGCACTACCAGGCCTCTCCAATCTTTGGATGGTTTTAATCAAAGCCACGCCACTTCTATTTCTATTAGGGATCGAGGACATCGTGTATTGGGCCCGCGAGATGGGCGGAGCCAAAACTGCAAAATTTACCGCCTACCCGCATTCCGACTGGCGCATGTGGTATTTTTTGACGCTCCTCGGCTTTTATCTTGCCTTCACCCGAATTTCGGAGATCGCGCTTGACCAACTCATGAAACGCCTAGCCCACGGCCAGGCCACCGCCGCCGGGGAAGCCCAACGGAGAGCGAACACATGAGCTGCTGGGAAACGATTGCCGATTACAGCCTGCGCTCCATTGGTATCGGATCTCGTCTTTTGCCAAAAGAGAACTTCACCCTGTGCCAGCAATTCACGCTTATTGGATCAGGCATGATCTGGAACATCTACTTCGGTGTTTTTGCCTTGCTATCAGGCTTTTTTTTCGCCGTGACCCTTGCAGTTGGTAAGAATGCTAAAAACCCATTGTTCCGAAAGCCCGCGGAATGGTTTATCTTTTTATTCCGGGGTTCTCCTCTCTTTATTCAGTTTTTCTTTGCGTACTACCTATTTTTGTCACTTAAACAGGTGGTACCAATTTTTGCACCATTTACTGCAGCGTGGATTGGGGCTTTAGTAGTTTTATTTTTCAATACGGCCGCCTATTCAGGCGAAATATTTTTTGGCGCACTGCTATCAATTCCGAAGGGGGACATCGAAGCTGCAGACGCCTATGGTATGAGCGGTTGGAACCGCTTTCGTCGCATTACATTCCCGACCATGCTCCGCTTGGCGTGGCCAGCTTACACAAACGAGGCTATCTTCTTATTCCACGCGACAACACTAGTATATTTTTCAGGTTTTCCAGCTTGGCGACAAAAGGGCGACGCCCTCTATTATGCAAATTATTTTGCGGACAAGACCTTCAATCCATTTATCCCCTATCCAATTCTTGCCGGGTATTTCATTGTTTTGACTTTGATTGTTATTGGATTGTTTGGCCTAGCTAACACGCGGTTGCACCGGCACATGCCTAAAGAAGCGCGCCGTAAAATTCGCTACCGCCCAAACCTCATACGATAGGTCAACTAACTTTGAAGATACTAGCGATTGTTTCGCCACACACATTCAACAAAGGTGCCATGTCAATGAGGTATCAAGCTTTAAATCTTTGACAAAGATTGGTCTAGACAACAGCCCTTTACGAGATAATAATTTGATCAAATTATTTAATTAGGTGTCTTATGGAACTCGAACAGTTTCAGTCAATTCGCGTTGCAACAGTAGATTTGAACGGCCAATTGCGTGGAAAGCGCCTACCGGCATCCTATGCGTCCAAGCTGCCCAAAGGCCAAGTTCGTATGCCATTATCCATTATGAATGTGGACATTTGGGGAAACGACATTGAAGACAGCAAATTAGTCTTTGAAACCGGCGACGCAGATGGCATCTTATTGCCAACTAACCGAGGCCCTGTTCCGATGCCTTGGCTAAACAACCACTCTGCGCTCGTTCCGATGAGCATGCATGTCGAGGATGGCACTCCGTTTTTCGGTGATCCACGTGAGGCACTCAACATTGTTCTAAGCCGCTTTGCCAAAAAAGGATGGCATGTTTTGGCCTCCACAGAAATGGAGTTCACCTTAGTGGATGACAGAAACAGTAAACTTCGACCACCAATCAATCCACGATCAAATCGCCGTATCTTTGCCAGTGATGTGCTTTCATTAGATGAATTAGATGCATTTGATGCTTTCTTTTCAGATCTTCATCGCGGAGCCGAAGCCATGAATATCCCAATTCAGACCATGACCAGTGAATGCGGACTTGGGCAGTTTGAGGTCACCCTAAGTCACCAAGGTGCGATGCGTGCCGCCGACGATGCTACATTATTTAAAATATTGGCGCGAGGCATCGCCCGGAAACACAGTATGGCAGCAACGTTTATGGCAAAACCCTACCAGGAGGATGCCGGGAACGGGATGCACTTACATTTTTCTGTTGTTGATGAAAACGGCACAAACATTTTTGACAATGGTGGATCTGAGGGTACGGAGTTCCTGCAACAAGCTTTGGCTGGCTGCATCACTGCTATGCGTGCAAGCACGCTTATATTTGCACCACACGGCCCTAGTTATAATCGTTTTGAACAAGGTAGTCACGCACCTACAAATGTGTGCTGGGGCTACGAAAATCGCACCGCAGCACTCCGCGTACCCGGTGGTTTGCCATCTGCTAGGCGTATAGAACATCGAACTGCAGGCGGTGATATTAACCCGTACCTAATGTTGGCCGCAGTGCTTGGCGCGGCGATTGAAGGTATTGAGGTAGGCCTCAAACCTGTTCCTCCCATTACGGGGAGTGCATATGATCAGGATCTTCCACAATTGATGACTGACTGGGTTAGCGCGATTGACCTCATTGAAAGTGACGTTTTTGTTGCTCGCTGTCTTCCAAAAGGCCTCATCCAAAACTTTGTTATGACCAAGCGCCAAGAAATACGTTTTCTTGCCAATATCTCTGAACCAGACCAGTGGAAAACCTATCTAGAGCGTGTATGACTTAAATGATAAACAAACTTCCTGATCTTTCGGTGACCAATGAAAATAGGCATTTTGCAAACTGGTAAACCTCCTGCAGAAATGCGCGAGGAATACGGCGACTACATCGACTGCTTTATGGCACTACTGGCAGGTCAAGACTTTGAGTTTTCAGGGTGGAGTGTCGTGGATGGTCAGTTCCCTGACAGCGTAACTGATGCAGATGGGTGGCTGATTACGGGCTCGCGCCATGGCGTTTACGAAGATCACGCATGGATTCCACCTTTGGAAGATCTTATTCGCGACGCTATCACTAGACGAGTGCCAATTGTTGGCGTCTGCTTTGGCCATCAAATCATTGCACAGGCACTTGGAGGAAAAGTTGAAAAGTTCCAAGGTGGTTGGGTAGTGGGACGACAGTCTTATGATTTTTCGGGAACAACCATCGCATTGCATGCATGGCACCAAGATCAGGTAATTGAATTACCACCCGGCGCAACCACTATTGCTAGTCAAGATCGCTGCAAACACGCCGCAATAATCTATGGCGATCGAGCATTGACGGTTCAACCGCATCCCGAATATGACGCTGCATTCATTGAACAATTAATCAATTTAAGAGGTCGCGGATCAGTGCCTGAAGCCCAGCTTGATGAGGCGCTACAAACGCTTGGACAACCCACCGCTAATCATTCTTTGGCTGAACAATTCGCCGATTTTTTTCGGAAAGAGAGAGCCTGATGGCAGACTGGTTGAAAAATACTCCAAAAGCGGCACAATCCTATCTGAAAGGGCATCGCCTCGACGAGGTCGAATGCATCATTTCAGATCTGCCAGGTATTGCGCGAGGCAAAGCAGTACCAGCAACAAAATTCAATCGACAAAATTTTTTTCATCTGCCAGATTCTATTTTTTTCCAAACAATCACGGGTGGCTGGGGGGAGGCAGCCGGTGAAGGCGGGTTTATCGAACGTGATATGGTATTACGTCCAGATTGGAGCACGACCACAGCTGCACCGTGGACCGGGGACTGGACGCTACAAGTCATTCATGACGCATTTGACGCTGAAGACAAACCAGTCCCATTCAGCCCACGCAACGTGTTGAAACGCGTTGTCGAACTTTATCATTCCAAAGGATGGCAACCTGTCGTTGCACCTGAATTGGAATTTTACCTGGTTGCACGTAACATTGATCCAGCCAAGGCGATCGAGCCAATGATGGGTCGCTCAGGGCGCCCAGCCGCTGCACGTCAGGCATATTCAATGACTGCTGTCGACGAGTTTGGGCCAGTGATCGATGACATTTATGATTTTGCAGAGCATCAGGGCTTCGAGATAGACGGCATCACCCAAGAGGGCGGCGCTGGTCAACTTGAAATCAACATGGTGCATGGCGACCCAGTTAAGTTAGCAGACGAAGTTTTTTATTTTAAACGCTTAATACGTGAAGCCGCACTACGGCACAATTGCTACGCCACTTTCATGGCTAAACCAATCGAAGGGGAACCTGGCTCGGCAATGCACATCCATCACTCTGTGATTGATCTCGAAACTGGGCAGAATATCTTTTCTGGACCGCAGGATGGTGACACAGACGCATTCTTCCACTTCATTGCCGGTCTACAAAATCATTTGCCATCTGCCATCGCAGTATTGGCTCCATATGTGAACTCATACAGGCGCTACGTTCGAGATCACGCCGCACCCATCAATCTGGAGTGGGCTCGTGACAACCGAACAACGGGTATTCGTATCCCCTTGTCTTCCCCTCAAGCACGGCGCGTAGAAAACCGACTAGCTGGCATGGATTGTAATCCTTACCTCGGAATTGCGGCTTCACTAGCATGTGGTTATCTCGGGCTGGTGGAGCATGCGCGCCCTGACAAGCAATATAAAGGCGACGCATATGATGGTGAAGAAGCAATCCCACGGATTTTAGGTGGTGCTTTAGATCTCTTTGATGGCGCCAGCGCACTTCACAGAGTACTTGGACCAGAATTCGCTCGCGTATTCTCAATCGTTAAACGAGCAGAATACGAGGAATTTCTTGAAGTCATCAGCCCTTGGGAACGCGAACACTTGCTACTAAACGTATGAAGCAAAAGGCTTGATGACAATTAAGGAAGGATCAAACCTTTGGATCTGCTTTACAGAAATGACCAAAAAGGCAAGTACCCCGAAAGCTGGTACGCCGCGACCGTTGATCCGCTCCAACAGTTTGGTGAGTTAAGCGGAAAAGTTTCGGCAAATGTTTGCGTAGTTGGGGGTGGCTTCACGGGCCTGTCGGCCGCGTTGCACCTCGCAGAACGCGGCTTTGACGTCAAACTTGTAGAAGCCCATCGAGTTGGTTTTGGCGCTTCAGGGAGGAATGGGGGCCAACTTGGTTCCGGTCAACGGATAGGACAAGACAACCTTGAGACACTTCTTGGTCTAGCTGACGCAAGAAAACTTTGGGACCTAGCCGAGAACGCAAAAGACTTGGTTAAAGACTTAGTCGCTCAACATGATATTGACTGCCACTTTCGACCGGGTATTGCGCATGCTTGCTTCTCAAACCGCGAGGTCATTGATGAACACGCTTACGCAGATCATCTGAAAAATATTTATGGGTATAGTCAGATCAAGAAGCTGCACAGGGATCAATTACACGCAATTTGCCCCTCGCCTAAATATGTGGGTGGGTCCCTAGACATGGGCGCTGGACATTTGCATCCGCTTGCGTTTGCTCTCGGTTTGGCCAAAGTGGCTCACGCAACGGGAGTGCGTATTTACGAGAAAACTCGAGTTATCAACATTAAACGCGGTTCTAAAATCACTGTTCAAACTGAAAAAGGACAGATAACCACAGATCAACTCGTGCTGGCTTGTAATGGCTATTTGGGATCTCTCGACAAGCAAGTTGCTGCTAGAGTCATGCCAATAAACAACTTTATTGTGGCGACCGAGCCTTTGGGCAAAGAAAAAGTCAAAGTATTGGCACAGGACTATGCAGTGGCTGATAGTAAATTCGTGATCAACTATTTTCGCCTCTCGCATGACAACCGTCTATTATTTGGCGGCGGCGAAACTTACGGATATCGGTTTCCTTCAGACATTGCCGCAGTAGTTCGCAAACCGATGAGCAAGATATTTCCCCATTTGTCCGAAGTCCGAATCGATTACGCTTGGGGTGGAACGCTCGCTATCACGAGAAAGCGGTTGCCATATCTAAGGAAAATTGCACCAAATATCATCTCAGCATCTGGCTATTCAGGTCATGGCGTGGGAACCGCTACCCACGCGGGTCAATTGATCGCAATGGCGCTCGGCGGTGAGGCAGAGGGCTTCGACACTATGGCGCGCATTCCGGCATCACCTTTCCCGGGTGGCATAAAGTTGCGAAGCCCACTATTGACGATGGCAATGACTTGGTTCGCATTACGTGACAGGCTTGGGATCTAATTCATTTTTTAAAATCAGTTCGAAACGTCGTTTGTACAGCAGACAATTTCTAAAGCCGTCTCAAAAATTGCAAAGATTTCCAACTGAAAAACATTGGCACCAACAAAGTATTGTTTTATATTTTTGAAATTGAAAATTAAGAAAGTCGAAAACTATGCTCCTGCCCTCAAATGTTTTTGACGCTGAAGCCATTCCTGCGTCAGCTAAAGCGGAAATTGACCGTTTGCTACAAAGTGGCGATCTGTTCCGCTATACTGCATCCGAGAACTCGCCAGTTTCTTTGCTGGAAGAAGAATTTGCCACTATTATGGGTGTTAAGTATTCGTTGGCGGTGTCCTCATGTTCTGCAGCTTTGTTCCTATCCTTGAAAGCACTTGGATTGCCACGCGGCGCAAAGGTGTTAATTCCAGGTTTTACATTCGCTGCGGTGCCCTCCTCTGTCATGCATGCAGACTGCATGCCCGTCTTGTGTGAAGTTGGAGAAAACTACCGCATCAATTTAAAAGACTTTGAGCAGAAATTAGACGATGACGTCTCTGCGGTCATTATAAGTCACATGCGTGGCCATACATCAGATATGGACGTAATTATGGCATTGTGCGGCGCCCGCAAGATTCCAGTTATTGAAGACGCAGCACACTCACTTGGAACTACATGGAATGGCAAAAATATTGGCACGATTGGGTGTATAGGCTGTTTCTCGTTTCAATCATATAAGCTGGTGAATGCGGGAGAAGGCGGAATCCTTGTAACAAATGACGCCGATCTAGTCGCTCGTGCAGTGATTATGTCTGGCGCATATGAACATAATTGGCAAAAACATAAATCTCCAAAAGGCGATAATACAGGTGATTTAGCGACGGCATTTGGAAGTTGGCAAAACCAACTTCCTGTATATAACTTACGCCTTTCAAATATGTCAGCTGCGATTATACGACCACAGCTGGCTACAATCCCGCGTCGCGTAAAGAATGGACGACGTAACCACGACTACGTAGCAAATAAACTTAACGCATCACCTTGGTTGGAAGTTCCAGAAAAATTACCCTCGGAGGAGCGCGCGCCAGACTCAATACAATTTAATTTGAAAAATATGAACAGTTTCCAGGCTCAGGCATTTCAGGATGCGGTAAATAGTAGTGGTATTAAAATTCAGATTTTTGGACAGTCGAAGGATAATGCGCGCGCATTTTGGAATTGGCAATTCATAGACAATCTACCGGAATTACCACTAACCAGATCAATGCTTTTGAATGCTTGTGATGTGCGTTTACCTGCCCGATTAAAGCGTGCAGATCTTGACATCATCGCCCAAGAAATAATGAGTGCTGCGGCGCGGGTGATGGGAGCTTGAACGCTTACACCACGCAACCAGAAAAAAATTAGAACAAAAAATCTAGATTTAACTGCGACCTATTTAAGTTTACTAAGTTTATCCTGAAGTTCGGCGAGTTGCTTTTTAATATCGTTAAGGTCTTTTTCTTCTCCCGAACCTTCAGCCTCAGTTCCTTCCGGTGATGCGTTACTACCCCAACCTAAACCACCGGTCATTGCCTGCACGAACGCTTCCTGCTGAGCTTGGATAGCTTCCAGTCCGGGCATTTTCATACCACCGGATGTTCCCATACTCTCAATCATTTTTTCCTGCCCCTCTCGCAACATATCAAAAGACGCCTGCAGGAATTGTGGAACGACGCTGGTCGCTTTGGTGGTATAACTACGAACCAGATCATTTAGAACATTGATAGGCAAAACGCTTTCACCGCGGCTTTCATGCTCAGCGATAATCTGTAGGAGATATTGACGTGTCAAATCGTCTCCAGTTTTAAGGTCAATAATTTGAACTTCCCGGCCGTCGCGGATGAAGCCTGAAATATCTTCCAATGTTACGTAGTCACTGGTCTCAGTGTTGTAGAGTCTTCGGCTGGCGTATCGTTTAATCAGCAGTGGTTTGATGTCATCAGCCACAAGTGCCTCCAATCAATTATTTTCGCGCTGCAGCAAAGCTTATGCGACTGCAGCACAAAAAGAAAGGGCAGGCCTTAGGCCTGCCCATACCGTCTGCACCAAATGGGAGGGTTTGGCGCAAACAAATTTTAATCAGTTCACTTTACTTTTGCAGCTTTTTTCGCGGCAGTTGTCACATCATTAGTGGCTTTTTTAACGGCAGCAGTAGCTTCTTCTGTCACGTCCTTGCCAGCAGCCATAAGCAACTCAACAGTTTCGGACTGAACTTTTTTCGCAACTTCAGCGAACGCAGCCATATTTTCTGCAGCTACTTCAGCCTGAGCAGACGCGAAGTCAGTCATCGCTTTCGCATAATCTGCAGGCTCAGATTTCGCTTTTGACATGTCAGTAAGCTTAGCAAGTGTGTCTTTTGTCCAGTTCGACGAAATCTCAGATGATTTCTCTGCAGCAGCTAATGCAACGTTAGAAAACTTTTCATTAAGAGAAGCAGTGCTCTTGAAAGCGTCTTCGACGGCTGCTGTATCAACTGGAAATGCGCCCATCATGTCTTTCAGGATGGTGTTGAAGTCTTGAGTTTTAGCCATTTTCTTGATTCCTATTTGTTTAGCGGGGGAGCGCCATGATCGTTGTGATAACAACATAAATTCTGCATTGCAGCATTGCAAGTATTTTTTTGCTGCATTGCAGCATTTATTTTTAATTTAAACTTATCAACGTGTTGCCTTGACCTTAACATAGGTTCCCGGCGCATCACAGAGCACTGGGTGCTTCGCACTTCCGAACTCTCTAGCCACTATTTCTTCGCCCGATTGAGAAGATAACCACTTATCCCAACGTGGCCACCACGATCCATCTTCAAAGGTTGCGCCATGCATCCACTCGTCTGCTTCAAGTCCAGTGTCAGAATTGATATAGTGCCCGTATTTTTTTTTGCTTGGCGGATTAACTATCCCCGCGATGTGGCCCGACTCAGATACAATAAAGGTCTTGGATGGGCTTTGTGCTTTTTGGAAACCTTTGTAGCAGTCCTTCCAACGTGCAATATGATCAGTTTCGCACGTTACGGCGCAGATCGGAACATCAACGTCGGCTAAAACAAGGGTCTCACCGCATAGTTTAATGCCACCGTCCACAAACTCGTTTTTCTGACACAGTTGCCTAAGGTATTGATGCGCCATCTTGCCCGGAAGCCCAGAACCATCACCGTTCCAATAAAGCAAGTCAAACGCAGGTGGCGTTTGCCCCATCATATAACTTTTAATCGCCGGCCCATAAACTAAATCGTTCGAACGTAGGAAACTGAACGTGCGCTGCATTATGAAAGACCGCAGCAGCCCCTCTTCGGCTATTTCGTCATCTATTCCATCAATAAAATCATCTTGCAAAAACGGAGTGAACTCACCTTGATCCGAAAAATCTGTCAAAGTTGTAAGAAACGTCGCCGATTTCACCGACGTGTCACCGCGTTGCTTCATCAATGACAAAGTGAGGTTCAGGGTTGTACCGGCGATACAGTAACCGACGGTATTGATTTGCTTCTGACCCGTAATTGCCTTGACTTCGGTGATGGCAGACAAAAAACCTTCGTCAATATATTCATCCATTCCGACTGCAGCATACGACCTGTCAGGGTTAATCCAACTGACTACAAAAACTGAGTACCCCTGATCCACAAGCCAGCGAATAAAGCTATTGGATTCCTTGAGGTCTAAAATGTAATATTTGTTTATCCAGGGTGGAAAGATCAACAACGGCACGGCGTGTACCATTTTGGTTGTTGGCGTAAACTGCAGAAGTTCGAACATGCGATTCCGGAATACTACTTTTCCAGGTGCGGTCGCAATATTTCGCCCAATCTCAAAAGCCTCTTCGTCGGCTAGTCGTACGATTAGTTCACCATCGTTGGCCTCCAAATCGCTGATTAGGTTTTCAAGCCCATCAATCAGGGATTGACCATCTGTTTCAACTGCTTTCTCCAGTACATCAGGGTTTGTTCCCAAGAAATTTGTGGGGGCCATCATGTCAATGATCTGGCGCGAAAAGTAATCAATCCGTTGTTTTTCTTTTGGTTCTAACCCATCAAGGTCGTCTACAGCACTTTCAATTGCCTGAGCGTTGAACAGATATTGCTGCTTAAGGAAGTTAAAATAAGGATGGGTTTGCCACAGGGGATTCGAAAATCTAGGATCGCTGGGGGTCTCATCCTGCGGCGCAGCATTTTGCCCTTGCACGAGAAGATGTTGTGCATCCACAAAGTGTTTTACTGACTTACTCCACAGTTCGAGCTGGTTCTCTAAAACTTTGCCTGGATTATTTACCATCTCCTGCCAATAAGCGCTTGCTGCGTTCATAAATAGCTCATTATCCGGAGAATTTAGGTCTTTTCTCAGTGACTTACGGTGCGTCATTATTTCGATTAAACGGTGTGAAAGCTGTTCAACCCGAGCCAAATTTTCGTTTAAAAGCTCGAGATGTTCCCCTGCGTCATTCTCTTTAGTTGTCATATCCACAATTCCACACTATTCTCGCTGCTACGCAGCATTCACTATCTCGCCCAGTAAGAATTAGTATAGGGCGGTGCATCGCCGGTGGATACCCTGAGGAAAAGGAAACGCAAATGCGATACATGGCCACGTACGATCTGATGGAAACTATCCGAAATACAAACCAGTGGCTCGGCGCGACTGCGTCGGCAGTGGCCTCCTATCCAATGTTTGCAATGGTCCCTAATCCTGCCTACAGCTGGATTGCGGCTTGGGGAGAGGTGACCGAACGCACTTTTCAACGCATGGTTGTCAAACCCGATTGGGGCATTCGCACTTTCACTTGTGAAGATGGCAGGGACCACTTAGTCACGATCGAACACGTTGTGGAACGCCCGTTTGGCGACCTTATCCATTTCAACGTAGCAGGTCGCGCAGAGCAGCCTCGTAAAGTGCTACTTGTTGCGCCAATGTCCGGACACTACGCAACGCTACTCAGATCGACTGTGAAGAGTCTACTAGTCAACTGTGAAGTATATATTACTGATTGGCACAACGCACGTGACATTCCGGTGTCAGAGGGAAAATTCGACATAGAGGATTACACTCTATATCTGGTAGATTTTATGAAAGAGCTCGGTCCAGATACGCACGTTATTGCAGTCTGTCAGCCCGCTCCCCTCACCCTCGCAGCAACAGCGTATCTAGCCGAGGAGGATCCTGCAGCACAGCCCAACTCTTTGACGCTGATAGGAGGTCCTATCGACCCCAACGCCGCAGCGACTGACGTCACTGATTTTGGTCATCGAGTGACAATGGGCCAACTGGAAGAGGTAATGATCCAACGTGTTGGCTTCAAATACCCTGGTGTTGGTCGCCTTGTTTATCCTGGCTTACTTCAGCTAGCATCGTTTATGTCTATGAACGGTGAGCGCCACTCGAATGCCTTTTTAAACCAAATTCAACGTGTCACCCGCGGTGAAGGCTCTGACCATGATGCACACAATCGCTTCTACGACGAGTATCTGGCAGTAATGGACATGCCAGCAGAATTTTATTTGTCCACTGTCGAAAGAATCTTCAAAAATGGTGAAATTGCAAACAATACGTTCACTGTGAATGGTAGAACTGTTGATATTGGAAAAATTACCACTGTCGCAGTCAAGACTGTAGAAGGTGGTAAAGATGATATCACCGCGCCAGGTCAGTGCGTTGCTGCTCTAGACCTTTTGACAGGGCTGCCAAGTGAGAAAAAAGCCAGTCATGTTGAGGATGGTGCGGGTCACTACGGTATTTTTGCCGGCAAGAGCTGGCGGAACAACATTCGCCCACTGGTATTAAATTTCATCGACGAAAACTCAAATGATTCGCCACCAAAGGGCCAGCAAGCACCAAAAATTGTCTCTTTATGATGACCCGCAAAAATTATTGGTTTGCCCATCGATAATCATGATCGGGGCCCAAAGGCCGAGCAGATCCTTCGGCACTTAGCCAGTCTAACAATGCTGCTGTGGTGTCATCCGGTTTCTCGAGAGACGGTAGGTGACCAGCTCCCCGAACTATTTTTAAAGTCGCGTCTGGAATCAATCCCGCCATAAATATATGGCGCTTCACTGGTGTGATCAAATCGTGTTCGCCACAAAGCACCAATGCCGGTACTCGGCATTTACGTAGTGTTTTTTGTTGATCTCCACGCCTTTGGAGAGCCCGAGCTTGATTGACGAAAACTTCCGGACCCAACTTAAGGCCCATATCACGCATTAATGAAAAAACCGATGTTCGATGCGGCCCGGGCGCTAAAAAGTCAGACTGCATAAACTCGTCGATTACATGTTCCAATCGACCTGCCATCGCTCCAATGATCCTGGGTTCAAACGCTGCAGCATCCGATGGCGTTTCAGCGAGTGGTGTCGTATCCATCAGTGCAATTCGCGTCACGCGATCTGGGATACGCCTCAAGATATCCATCGCAACAATCCCGCCCATACTCCAGCCTGCTAGGGCAAATCGCGGCGGCAGATGAGGTAAAATGTTCGAAGTAATTTCCTCAATCCGTGCGCCGGAAGTAATTGGCGAAACCATAACTGGCCTTTGCCTCGAAATCTCGATGTTTTGAGCTTGAAACAAGCGAGCATCACACATCATTCCCGGAATAAATACCAATGGCTCGCGCATGTTTTCCCTGCCTTAAATTTTCTTTAATTAATAAGCTTAATAGAGCTCCGAAAAGTAAATTTTGGTCAACCTGCTCACATAACTTTTTGCCAAACTCTTCCGCATAAACGTCAGTTTGAAAGACCACGGCGTTTTCTGAGCACTGTTCGCAAGATAAGATTTGAAGTTGGTATTTATACCGCAAGAAAACCACAAAGATCATCATTGATAGCGATATCATCTTCCAATCTGGTTTTTAAGTGTAGCGAAGATAAATTCTGAAGGATCGAGTCCGGAAATTTTTCAGAAAAATTTCTGAGATTCTCAGCTTACATTTTTTGCAAGTCTACTTCTCAATGCTTGACGGTTGTATAAGTTAAACAAAAAATCACTTTCTATTTTTCGTTATAATGTTTCGATTATACCAATAAAATTTTATATTTATGGAATTACAACTTTAGTTTGAAACGACAATAGTATCCTACCCATAATCAGATCCACATTAGGCTTGATGCCATCTACGCCAGGTTCAGTAATTACCTACTAATGACCGTCCCACCCCGCAGTCTGCAATAATTTTGCGCGCCGGCTTGGCAAAAACTATTGTGCCAGCGTCCCAAATTAGAGATATGATATGGGTGACAAAATAAGCGTCATCCCATCTACGCAACTCTTTAACCAGTGCTGTCATTTGATGAACGGCAATTGGTAGACGGGTAGATGTCCAATAATTTTAACGCGCCTCGTTCTGAGGTTAATAAAGTGCATGTTTTCCGCCCAATGGTGGGCAACCGATAACATGAGGTTGTCATGGTTAGCAGTGGTGAGATCGGATAATTTATGCCGAAATTATAGCTTCCACATTACTAACTATCGCACCTAAACACTCCTCATCCGAAAATCGGTGATCCTTACCCTTAATCAACATTAACTTTATGTCGAAACCGTCGACGTGCTCGAGCAAACGAACAGCCGTTTCGTTACTCACCACCGCATCGTCTGCTCCTTTAAGAAACCGAACTGGGAAATCTAACAATAGAGGTTTACGCAATACCAATTGATTTCGACCATCCTCAATCAAACGTCTCGTAATGGTATAATGCTCACCATACTCGGAGGGCAATTCGACACGACCAAACTTCTTTAATGTGAACTTTTGCTCATCTGAAAATTCTGCCCAATAACTATCCTCAGTAAAATCCGGTGCAGCAGCAATTGTCACAAGACCATTTATCCTCGTTGGAATAGATCGCGCTAACAGTAACGCCTGCCACCCACCCATTGATGAGCCAACCAATACCAGCGGTCCCTCCGTAAGTACTGAAACAGCTGCCAGTGCATCTTCATGCCAATCACCGATGCATCCATCCTCAAAATTGCCAGAACTTTTACCGTGACCCGAGTAATCGAACCTAAGAAACCGCTGATCTCGTGCTTGAGCCCAGCTTTCCAAATGGACTGCCTTCGTACCAGACATATCTGACTTTAAACCACCCAAAAACACAACCGTTGGACCGATGCTTCCACTTTTGTGATAGGCGATCCGGCGTCCTTGAGGACTGTCAAAAAATTCCGTAGCACTCATACTATCCGTCCTTTCATTATACACCGTAACAACCAATCGTTTCCCATAAAAGGTTACTTGACTTGATTTGCCCAAAAGCGCAAAAACCAACGCTAATTATTTACCCGCAACCGGGCGTCCCGTTGGCGCCAAAACGACGAGGATTTCGAATAAATGACTAATATTATTGTTACTTTTCCAGACGGTATCGAGCGCTCCTACAGTAAAGGAGTTACGGCTGCTGAAGTTGCTGCATCAGTTTCCAATTCTCTAGGCAAGAAAGCAATCTCTGCCAACGTGGACGGTCAGCATTGGGATCTCCAATGGCCAATTAATCAAGACGCGTCATTAGCCATAAACACTGTAAAAGAAAGCGATAAAGAAGCTCTCGAATTAATACGACATGATTGCGCGCATATAATGGCTCGAGCGGTTCAGGAAATCTGGCCTGACGTCAAAGTCACTATCGGTCCAGTCATCGAGAACGGTTGGTATTATGATTTTGACCGCAAAGAGCCCTTCACACCCGAAGATTTGGGTGCGATTGAAAAAAAGATGAGAGAAATCATAAACCGAAGAGATCCAATTTCTACCGAAGTCTGGGAGCGCGATCGTGCTACCAAATTTTACCGGGAAAACAACGAGCCGTACAAGGTAGAGCTAATCGAGGCAATCCCCGGAAATGAACCAATACGGATGTATTGGCATGGCCACTGGCAAGATCTATGCCGTGGACCACACCTTCAGCATACCGGACAGGTTCCGGCGGATGGGTTCAAGCTGATGCGCGTATCCGGGGCTTATTGGCGCGGTGACAGCAAAAATGCGCAATTACAGCGTATTTACGGCGTGGCCTTCAAGAACAAAGAGGACTTGCGAAAATACCTTAATTTTCTCGAGGAAGCCGAGAAACGGGATCACCGGAAACTGGCGCGTGAGATGGATCTCTTCCACATGCAGGAGGAGGCACCCGGTCAAATTTTTTGGCATCCCAATGGTTGGACGATTTACACTGCTTTACAGGATTACATGCGCCGCAAGCAGCGTGCCGGGGGATATCGCGAAATTAACACCCCCCAAGTAGTAGACCGAAAACTATGGGAAGCATCGGGTCACTGGGAAAAATATCAGCACCATATGTTCTTGGTTGAAGTTGACGAAAGCCGTGATGGAGAGAACGATGATGCTAGCGCAATCAACCGCGATCACACTCGTATCAATGCGCTCAAACCAATGAACTGCCCTTGTCACGTTCAAGTTTTCAACCAAGGTCTCAAATCTTATCGCGATCTGCCGCTAAGACTTGCAGAGTTTGGATCATGTGCACGTTTTGAACCCTCCGGCGCATTGCATGGAATTATGAGAGTCCGGGGGTTTACTCAGGATGACGCACATATTTTCTGCACAGAAGACCAAATCCAGCAGGAATGTGCCAAATTTATTGATTTTTTGGCTGATATCTATAGCGAATTAGGTTTTGAAACGTTTGAAATTCGCTTTGCCACCCGACCCGAAAAACGGGTTGGAACGGATGAAAGCTGGGATTATGTAGAAGGCGCACTTGAAAATGCAATAAACGCCGTGGGGCGCGACTATACGCTTGAGCCTGGTGATGGGGCGTTTTATGGCCCAAAACTCGATTTTTATCTGACTGATGCAATTGGACGAGTTTGGCAATGTGGTACCTTTCAAGTGGATCCAAACCTACCTGAACGTCTTCAAGCAAGCTACATAGCCGCAGATGGAGAGAAACACAGACCTTTCATGCTTCACCGCGCTTGCTTGGGCAGTTTTGAGCGGTTCATTGGTATCTTAATTGAAAATTGGGAAGGTAAGCTTCCGCTTTGGCTTGCGCCACGTCAGGTCGTTGTCGCAGCAATTGTATCAGACGCAGATGAATATTGTTTCCAAGTGGTCCAAGCCCTTAGAGCTGTAGGAGTTCGGGCTGAAGCCGACATTCGCAATGAGAAGATCAACTACAAGGTGCGTGAACACTCAGTAGGCAAAGTCCCTGTAATTCTGGCTATCGGTAAGAAAGAAGTGGAGCAACGCACCGTCTCGACCAGACGCCTTGGCGACAAACAAAGCAAAGTTCAGAGCCTGGAAGAAATCGTCAACCAATTGTCGCAAGAGTGCCTTCCTCCCGACCTGATTTGACCTGATTTGCAACAGATAAAAAATTTCATAACATGTAATGGGGCACGCTTATTTCAATTTGAACGCAAAAATGCGGATTTTTTATTAAAGAACTCACAGAGTCGTCACTCCAATTAACGCATCCGTGACACACGATCCCGTGATTGGCGTGCGACGCAGACCCGTGAGTAGTATATCTTAGGCTACATATTTTGTGGCCATCATCATTAAAACAAAGTGTTTAATTAAAAGGGATGAAGAAATGTCTAAAGCTATAAAAAGCCTTACCGTAGCGGGCGCTGTTGCCGCTGCCCTGAGCGCACATTCAACAACAGCAAATGCAGCGAGCCAAGAAAAATGCTACGGTGTTTCAATAGCGGGCGCGAATGATTGTGCTGCAGGCCCCGGGACAACATGCGCAGGCAGCTCAACAGTCGACTATCAAGGCAACGCGTGGAAGCTCGTTAACGCCGGTACATGCTCCGACCTAGAATTGCCAGCAATGGCCGATGGGAAATCACGCATGGGTTCGCTTGAGCCTCTGGATCGTGACTTACCAAGCACCTAAAATGTTTGGGTTCTGGGGTATAAAACCCTAGAATCCAATCCTATGCTGGGAGCGATTGATCTACGTGTCAGGATGAGGTTTTACGTTCAGTTCTCGCGAGATTTAGACGTTCTTACAAACACTCTGCTCAGCGACGCATGCAAGATTATTTCTGACTCGCTGTATCCAATCGCAGAACCACTCTTTGAAGGTTTGGGTTAAGCTTGAAGCATGTCTGACTATCCTGAAAAACGCAATCATCTGCCAAACGCACCCGGAGTGGGTTACAAACCGCAACACTATTCCGCATTATTCGACGATCCTGGCGACGTTAGCTGGCTAGAGATTCATGCTGAAAATTATATGGGTGAAGGTGGACGTCCACTCGCACAACTTAGTCGCCTATCTGAAAAATTTGCCATATCGGCTCATGGAGTGGGATCATCGATTGGAGGCGAAGGTGCTCTCGACCTAGAGCATCTTGCCCGCCTGAAACACCTAAACGATTGGTTGACACCCGCCGCGTTCTCAGAGCACCTCGCTTGGTCCTCTCACGATGGCGCTTATTTAAACGATCTACTGCCTCTTCCCTACACAAACGCAACGCTGTCCCACGTGTGCGATCACGTCGATCAGTTGCAAACCGCGATCGGCCGGCAGATTATGCTGGAAAATCCCTCAAGTTATCTCGCATTTTCAGAAAGCACTTTTTCAGAGGCAGATTTTCTGCGCGAAGTTACTTCGCGTACGGATTGCGAACTTTTACTGGATATTAACAACGTCTTTGTTTCGGCGACGAACCTTGGCTACAATGCTTCAGAGTATATTGCAGAATTTCCAATCGAACGCGTCGGTGAAATCCACCTCGGTGGTCATAGCGAAGACAAAGATGAGCACGGAAATGTGCTGCTAATCGATAGTCACAGCCAACCGGTAGTTGAGTCAGTCTGGGATTTGCTCGACTACGTTTTGAGTATCTCAGGCCCACGCCCAATTCTAATTGAGTGGGACAATGACGTTCCGGAATGGCAGAGGTTACGCGCAGAGGCTTCTCGTGCAACCATCGCACTAGCGCAAGCCACTCCATGACCACCCGCGTGAAACAAATGCAATTTCGAAACGCCGTTTTGGACGGATCGTACAAGCGCCCCATTGGTCTGAAAGATGGCGAAGGAAAAATTGCTGGAAAGAGATTTGATGTTTACAGAAACAACATAGCAGTCTCTTTAACCGAGGCTCTAATGGTGGGATTTCCTGCAACCGTCAAATTGCTGGGCGAAAACAATTTTAAGACACTTGCTGGAGTTTATCTTCGCAAACATCCTCCAAGCTCCCCTGTCATGATGCACTACGGCGAGGGATTTCCGGAATTTATTGGCACCATCGACCAATTAAAACACATGGGCTATCTATGTGACGTCGCTAAACTGGAGTTTGCACTCCGTCGTTCTTACCACGCGGCAGATGCGACGCCAATCGCACCCAACCTAATTGCCGCAATTCCCCCGATTGAACTTAACGACGTCAAATTTGGTTTTGCCCCTACAGTTCAACTCCTGAGTTCGCCATGGCCTGTTCATGCTATTTGGGCGTTCAACATGGCCAAAGGACCAAAACCAAAACCTGTTGCGCAAAAAGTACTTATACTTAGGGCCAAATTTGACCCAAAGCCTCACGTATTAACCCCTGAAGCAGGAAATTGCATTGCAGCACTCATGTCCGGACAATCATTAGGCGACGTGGTTGAGCAGGCGACGAAACAAAATAACACGGAGTTTGACCTTTCCGCACTGCTAGCTCTTTTGCTAGCCGGCAATGCGATCACAGAATTACGAACTAAAGATTGATTTAACGGAAAGTCACATGAAAACAGCAATCAAATTTTACATCAGCACTGTCGACCGTGTGGAAAGTCTTGACTGGCTCTTGTCAAGCATCGCCCGTCTACTTTTTGCTGCAATACTCGCAGTATATTTTTGGAAGTCTGGACTTACCAAACTGGGCGATGGTCTTTTTGGATTGTTCACTCCCAGTGTGGGTGCTTATGTGCAAATTTTCCCCAAAGTCATGGAGGCTGCAGGTTTCGATATTAACCAGATGAGCTCGTTCCATTGGGCCGTCATCGTGTTGGGAACGAGTGCGGAATTCATTCTTCCACTTTTGATTATTATAGGTCTTCTCACCAGGTTAGCGGCGCTGGGCATGATAGTTTTTATAATTGTCCAGAGTTTAACTGATTTGTACGGCCATCATCTTATAGACGATCCAAACACTGTCGGAGCATGGTTTGATAAATTACCAGACAGTATAATTGCCGACCAACGTAGCTTGTGGTTATTCCTCTTAATAGTCATCGTGATTAAAGGAGCAGGACCATTCTCGATCGACAAACTCGCAATAGCGCGACTGTAAGCCGTCAAAAATGTGACTTTGGCTCATCGGGCTTACCTGCGGCAAGCGCAAGAAAACCCGCAAGGCCCGCGAAGCTGATTGGAAACATCGTGAAAGCGTTGAAGCCAAAAGCGCCATACATGCCCGCGGCTGATGCGAGTAACAGGCAACCGCCCCACATCGCCCTAGCCCTAGCCATGGCTCCACCAGCAATCGCCAACAACGGAGCAAGCAATGAACCAGCTCGCACAACGCCAACGTTTTCCACCTGCTCTGCCAAGTTTGGCACTTCGCCAAAACGTTCAATCACTTCGGTGTAACCCCACCCAAAAAAACCGACGATCATACCTGTAACACCAGCAATTATACCCAAAGTTAATGCCGCATTGCGCAAAACTTATTTCCTCCCATCACAGCCTAAGGTGAACGTTAAAACCTTTTAAGCTCTTAACGTTTTTTATCCAAGGGCATCCTGCACGTCGGATGTCCAACCAAGGTAGAGATTTCCGTTGTAATCGATCAACGGGCGTTTCATGAGCGTTGGAAATTGTGTTAGCAAATCAAGCGTCGGTATTTCCTTCTGATCAGCATTCAAGCCACGCCACGTGGAAGAGCGAGTATTGATCAAAGCTGTGTCAAATTTAGCAAAAGCTTTCTTCAATACTTCTTCAGGAACACCGTCAGTCCTGACATCAAAAAATTCAATTTTTTTCATTTTTTTGAGTGCTTTGCGGCACGAGTCACATGTTTTTAATCCATAGAGCTTCATCAGATTTTTCCTTTCCCGAAAGTTTGGACCACAACCACACTAATGCCTTGGTCTAGTTCTTCTTAATTTTTGCAAGGCAGGCGCAGTCCTGCTTGCTGAAAGTTTTATATGTTTATTAAATTCATATAAATAGTTCAGCCGCGGCAATGTCTCTGCCCTTCAGTTGATGAGACCACTTAGTTTTTGAGCAATCACATTTTTATAGAAAGTTTGGCAAATGCTTTGGTGAAATAAAGGAAAATAAAAAAATTAGTCAGGAAATGAATTTTGGCGCCAATTTGCAAATTTTAACAATTGAAGGTCGCGCACTAAAGTTTCGGGCTTTCCTCACAAAATCAGTTTTTACACTGAAGAGGTGACGCACCAAAAGATAAGGTCGCGAAAATACTCGTAAATTAAATTTTTCACTTATTCAGTGCGAATTAAATATATTTGAGTATCCAAAAATACGCTTCAACCACTAAATTTGCTATCTATTTCAAGAATCAAGCATTTCTTGAAACTCTCGCCATTCCCTAGCACTCATTCCACTATTTTCTTGGGCCACTGCTTCGCCCTTCACCATTCGACGCAAGCATTCAATCATCTGGGCGGACATAGTTACGGCACCCATACGGTAGTCTTCAAAAGCTTTGTAAGCAGAAGGCACCCAATCTGCTACGACATTGCATATCGCTTCTGCATATACCCGGATTTCGTACTGGGCGTGGGCGTCAGCTCGTAAACGAAGAAAGTGCATCAAGTTATGCAGATCTACTTTCCAATACCACTGCGTATAGATGTTTGCCGGTAGGTTCATCCGAGCCAATTCGCGCGCAAGACCGTCCTGTCCATCTTGGCTGATCAGAGCTTCATAATTATCGTAACACCTAGTGCTGTCAGCTTTAAGTATCTCAAGAACACGAGCTGCTTCTTCGCCCTGCAGTGTTTTACCCCGTCCTTGGTTATTTACTTCCGACTGCGCGTTAACATATTCTGGTGCCGGAATGTAGAATTCTCGATCAAGTATCGAATAACGAGCCGAATATTCGTTCACGTTCGCCGTGCGATGGCGGATCCACTGGCGCGCCACAAAGACCGGTAATTTCACATGCAATTTAATTTCGCACATTTCGAAGGGGGTGGAATGCCAATGACGCATAAGGTACCGGATTAGCCCCTCATCGTTTTGAACGCTTTTTGTGCCCTTACCGTAACTGACGCGAGCAGCTTGGCATATCGCTGAGTCATCACCCATATAATCAATTACTCGAACAAATCCATGATCCAAAACGGATATTGCTGAGTATAAGTGTTTTTCGATCCCTTCACTGACAGTCCGAAAGGTCTGATTAGGGCTTGACCGCAATTCGTCTATTTCGGCCTGTTGTTCTGAAGTCAGCGACATTTAGGCGATTCCCTTGTGAGTCTGTATTAGCATTTGCATACTATATCTTGAGGACCTTGTGCATGGAACCACAGGATTGGGGTGAAATCACATCAACGATATATACGCTTATTAATGATTTTTACTGGTATTCTTCGTGTCAACGTTGTTTTCTTCGTCAAAATTCAAACAAAGGAAACCAATATGCATGTGAAATTCCTGCACACCATGGTTCGCGTAACCGATCTTGAGAAATCTATGGCTTTTTATGGCCTGTTGGGTCTCAATGAAATTCGCCGTCGCGACAGCGATACTGGACGTTTTACACTGGTGTATCTCGCGGCCGATGGCGATCACGATTGCCCACTGGAACTAACCCACAACTGGGATGGGGACGAAGGATTGCCGAGTGACGGACGTCACTTCGGACATCTGGCATATGAAGTTGGCAACATTTACGATATGTGCCAGAAACTGAAAGACGCTGGTGTTGAAATCAATCGTCCCCCTCGGGATGGGCGAATGGCTTTTGTGCGATCTCCCGACAATATATCAATAGAACTTCTTCAAAAAGGCGATGCATTGCCTCCAGCCGAGCCATGGATAAGCATGGCAAGCACAGGCCACTGGTGACACAACGTTATCTTTTAATCAGATTAGCTCTTATGATTTGACTCCGCTAAGAAGCAACTTGCATCTTGGCAATCATTTCGGAATTTGTGATTTCTCGCGGGGATGGCAAATGCCCTGTTGAATTCGGGCGTCAGCGACCTTTTGCTATTTTCTCCACAAGATCCAATCCAAATTGCTATTTTTAAATGGAGTGGGCCGACCTCACAACGACTTCTGATCGACTGGACCACCATAGCCGCGCAGGAGGCCTTAAATTCATTCATTGGAAAACTTAATACCACCCAACGTACTACGATGCAGCCATGACAGCCACTGGAATGGGCAAAATTTTCGATGCTAAATTACTTTCAAAGAAGGCCAGCCGTCAGAAGCGCACACTTGATCTCTCTGGCAACGGTCTTTATCGACTTGGCCGACGCCCACATTATATCACTATGGGCGATGGAACTACGGTAAATGCCATAGTAATTAGCTCCCCCAGCGACGCACAATACAATATCGAGCAAACTGAAATTTTCGAATTATCACAGTATTTTCAGTTTCGCGTAATAGAAGGCCCCAATGCTTTTGTCGAAACAGCAGTAGGCTTTTCCAACTTTGAAATTGCTATGGTTCGGCAATTAAAACGTGAGTCGGGGGGATTATCACCAGTAACAGGACCCGATTTCATCCGGCTTCACTACAATCGTTCAAAGCTGGAGCGGGCCCGAAGGACTTCAAATTTCTTTCGCTAATTATGACGCCCCCGTCAGGTCCAACATGACACCATTTATAAGGCGTACGCGTGATGCTTTTTATAGCTTTAAATCTCATAACCGCATCTATTTTCTGCAAAATGCTTTGAGTTATGCGGACACAAAAATAATTAATGAAGCAGCATTACTTTCAAAGTTGCGCCTGCGCATTGAAACTATTCTCAGTGCCCACCTTAGCTGGTGGCAAACATTATCTTTTTTATTTCAGGAAATTGGTCAGCTAATCACGACCATCAAGACAGCAATGCTTTTTAGACAGCATTCCGCGGCAAAACGAGTGCCTACTTTGACAAACAAAATTTCTATACCAAATTATGCTTAGGCTTACCAGCAAACCTGAAATATTACCGAATCACAAATGAATTTAGCTTAAGATTTCTTGAATGTGCCGATGCAACTTAAGGCAGCCTTTAGAGTCGTTCATTTTAATTCATTGGTACTATAATAAAAATTTAACGCTGCAGGTGAAAAGAACTACTGACACGAGAATTTTCGATTTGCTTGAATCGACATAAAAATCTGTAGACCTACAAATAAACTATTTTGATTTTTTAAAGAGTGTAAATTACGACCAAAGAAGAGAACTTAGCCAAAAACTGGGTCAAAACAGACGGATAATCAATAAAGATCGCCTAATCGCGACCGCTGATAACGTGCGAAATCTCGTCAATCAGGGCCCTGAAACGTATCGGCGCTACTCTTTGCCCAGTTATCCACTGATATAAATCCTGATCGTTCTCGTTGAGCAAAATATCGTACAAATCAAGCGTATCAGCATCCATAGAAGCAAGATAAAGATCTGCGTAGCGCTCCAGAATTACGTCCATTTCCTTAATCCCACGCCGCATGGACCGCATTTTCATCCGCTTAAGACGGTGTTCGCGAGTTTCAGGCACTATCCAGCAGCCTCTGACGAAGGGCACCTTCAACTTTGGCTAGCCGATCAAGGTCGTTTTTCATTCTAGAGCGAATTTCTCGAATATCTAATAATAGCGCTACCAGGCCAGGGTCGTAGTATTTATCACCCTCAACTGGCGCTTCAACGCCGTCACCTTCGCCCGAAAGCAACCAGCCGACCGAAACATTTAATAAGCCAGCCATCATCTGCAATCGATTGGATCGCGGTTCAGAGAGGTCATCTTCCCAATCTGCAACAGTTCTCTTTTTGACACCAAGACGCTTTGCAAATCCAGATCGGTCTAGGCCTGCCATTTCACGTGCTGCAGCTAGACGGTCTCCAAAAGTGGCAACATCGCCACTGTACCATTCTTCAGCAGTAGATTCATGAACGAATTCTTGCGGCATTCTTTGATCCTCTATCCGTTCAAGCTTGATTGGGTTGAGACTGCAACTTAAGACATGAAGCCAGTGATTACAAACGAGGTCGCCAATGTCTTTCCTTTCCAAGACACTTTCACGAGTTAATCCATCGCCAACAATTGCGGTTACAACTTTAGCAGGCGAAATGAAGGCCTGCGGAAAGGATGTTATCGGTTTAGGCGCTGGTGAGCCTGACTTCGACACGCCCGATAACATCAAGGCTGCAGGCATTGAAGCCATCGACTCCGGAAAAACCAAATACACACCGCCGGATGGAATTCCTGAGCTGAAACAGGCTATCTGCGACAAGTTTCTCCGAGATAACGAACTGCGTTACAGCCCAAAACAGATATCAGTTGGCACGGGTGGCAAGCAGATACTCTATAACGCCCTCATGGCGACATTGAATCCTGGTGATCAGGTCGTTATTCCAGCACCTTATTGGGTCAGCTATCCTGATATGGTCTTGCTTGCAGGTGGCACACCTATCATTGTTCCAACCAAGCTTGAGAACAACTTTAAGCTTACAAAGGAGCAACTCGAGGCGGCCATTACGCCGAAAACCAAATGGTTGATTTTCAATTCACCTTCTAATCCAACTGGAGCAGGATATTCACGTGATGAACTCAATGAATTGACCAATGTTTTAATTCGGCACCCACATGTATGGGTAATGACCGATGATATGTACGAACACCTCGCATACGACAGCTTCGAATTTTGCACTCCAGCACAGATTGAACCCAAACTTTATGAGCGAACGCTGACCTGCAACGGTGTTTCCAAAGCCTATGCAATGACAGGCTGGAGAATCGGATATGCTGGCGGACCCGTGGAACTAATCTCCGCAATGCGAAAAATTCAATCTCAGTCCACTTCAAATCCTTGCTCAATCAGCCAGTGGGCAGCTGTCGAGGCGCTGAACGGACCACAAGATTTCTTGGCCAGCAACAACGAAATATTCAAGCGCCGCAGAGATATGGTCGTATCGATGTTGTCGGATATTGAGGGAATTACTTGCCGCAAACCTGAAGGAGCATTTTACGTCTACCCTTCAATTAAAGGGCTGATTGGAAAAACGACCTCATCAGGCACTTTTATTAATAATGACGAGGACTTTTGCAAAGCTCTATTGGAGGAAACTGGTGTCGCGGTCGTTTTTGGCGCCGCGTTCGGGCTTTCCCCAAACTTCCGCGTCAGCTACGCTACGTCAAGCAGTGTGCTTGAAATTGCTTGTGCTCGTATCCAAAATTTTTGTGCACAGATGATCTAGGAAGAAGCAGATGGACAGCACCATGCGCGACGATTTACCAAATTATTTTTTTCGGGTTCGTGAAAACGGCGCAGCAGTTTTCCGAGTCGACACCGAAAATCGTCAGCGACGGATAGAGATGGATCAGATTGCGGCGGTAAATATTAAAAATGGTGAAGTCAAACCCCACGGCGATCGCACGCTCTCGGACGAAGATATGGACGAAATTCATGGCTGGATGAGAGAACGCCGCGTAACGTTAGGCAAGCGCGACATGGATGATATATACCGCACAGTGGATCACCTAAACCTGACCACTCACTGGATCCAGTCTAAGGCTCACGAAGATCAACTTGAAGAAATCACCGACACTTTGCTTTTGGCAATGCATGATCTACGCTCAGTGTTGGTTCGCAAAAAGGCTGATCGTCTCATGAAAGCTAAAAAAAAGGCGAAACGCTAGTCGTCAGCTTGTGCATCGGCACGACTTTTGCCGGCTACATCCATTGCGAGAGTAGCGGCCATGAACGCATCTAGATCACCGTCCAAAACACCCTTCGTGTCTGACGTGTCAAAGTTAGTTCGCAAATCTTTGACCATTTGATAAGGCTGCAAAACATACGACCGTATCTGATTACCCCAACCAGCGTCGCCTTTGGCAGCATGCGCCTCATTAATGGCGGCATTTCGACGATCCAACTCTTGTTGGTAAAGGCGGGATTTTAAAGCCTTCATTGCGATATCTCGGTTCTGGTGTTGTGACTTTTCTGAGCTTGTTACCACAATCCCCGTAGGTACGTGCGTGATCCTAACAGCCGAGTCCGTCGTGTTTACGTGTTGACCTCCCGCACCAGAGGACCGGTACGTATCGATGCGGATATCAGCCGGATTCACCTCGATTTCGATATTATCATCAACAACGGGGTAAACCCAAACCGAACAGAATGAAGTATGCCGCTTTGCTGCCGAGTCAAAAGGAGATATGCGCACCAATCTATGAACACCGCTTTCTGATTTTAACCAACCGTAAGCGTTGTGCCCCGAAATCTTGTAAGCAGCAGATTTAATGCCGGCTTCATCACCAGCTGTTTCCGCCTGTAATTCAACCTTATATCCCTTTTTTTCTGACCAACGGATATACATGCGTGCCAACATACTTGCCCAGTCACAACTCTCGGTTCCCCCTGCCCCCGAATTGATTTCAAGAAACGTATCATTTCCGTCAGCTTCACCATCTAATAATGCTTCGAGCTCTTTTTTGGCCGCTCTGACCGCCAGCGCTTTCAGCGCGTCTTCAGCCTCTTTGACAACATCTTCGTCCTCTTCCATTTCCCCCAATGCAATAAACTCTACATTGTCGTTCATGTCAGACTCGATTGAGTTTACCGTCTCCATGGCATCTACAAGTAATTGCCGGTCACGCATCAATTTCTGCGCGGAACCGGGATTGTCCCACAGTCCGGGGTCCTCTACTCGGGCATTGAATTCCTCGAGCCTATGATCGGCTGTTACCCAATCCATACGCTGACGTAAAAGGTCCAGCGATTTTTCAATATCTATTATGATATTTTGAGCTTCAGCACGCATGTAATGGTTTCCAAGGTATCAGTTTAAGCGACTGTGATAAACCAGCACTGAATTCGGGGCAAGTCGCTCAGATGACTAAAAGTTAGACAGGTTTGACGATCAGCGAGCTTCCACAAACGTTCCAAATTCGAATCATTCAATTAACGACCTCAACGGAAAACAGCCAAGCACACCGCCAATTCCGACGTTTAATAAAGTCCGCCTGAACTGACAGAACCAAAATCAGCTTTTGGCCCAACAACCGCCTTCTTGCCAGTCGTAGTTATCACTTCTCGACCACCATAGCGCTCGACCTCCTCAATTAATGGCAGGTTCGATCCCATTGCAAAACCACCGTCGTACATGATGCCAAACACTGGCTCTTCGCCATCTCGAAAATATTCAGCTACAACCTGCGCTCCGCTAGCATCTTGCGAAAGGCGGGCACCAGTGAATCGATCAATTTTAATAAAGTGACCACCCTCAGGCACCCGAAATTTACCACCGCCGTATTTTGCAATAGCTTCTTTCATAAATTCCTGAAACACGGGCCCACAAGTATTCCCGCCGTAGGTTCCAGCTCCCAACGGTCGGGGACGATCGTGACCAATATAGCAGCCTGCAACCAAGGTTGATGTAAACCCGATGAACCAGACATCCTTCGCTTCATTGGTAGTTCCAGTTTTGCCAGCAACAGGCACCGGCAGCTTAATTTGGCTACTTGCGGTACCGCGTGTGACAACGCCTTGCATCATTGAAGTAAGTTGATAAGCAGTAACCGCATCCATAATACGTTCGCGGTTTGTGACGACGCGTGGGCCGCGAGATTCTGGGATTTTTGGATTACCGCAATCCGCGCAGTTTCTCTGATCGTGGCGATAGATGGTCTTGCCATAGCGGTCTTGCACTCTGTCAACCAGCGTCGGTTCAACCCGCTCCCCACCGTTGGCGAACATCGCATAGGCCGCAACCATCTGATATAAGGTAGTTTCGTCGGCACCCAGTGAGTTTGCAAGAAACTGACCCATCTCCTGATAAACACCAAACCGCTCAGCATAATCTGCAACGGTATTCATACCAATTTCCTGTGCCAGACGAATTGTCATCAAGTTTCGACTCATTTCGATACCAGTTCGCATCGGTGTCGGACCGTAAAACTTATTGCTCGAATTCCGTGGCCGCCAAAGCCCTTGCGGAGTGTCAATTTCAATCGGTGCGTCGATTACGATTGTGGCAGGTGAATAGCCACTATCTAGTGCCGCGGCATACACAAATGGCTTAAAGCTCGACCCGGGCTGTCGCTTGGCCTGAGTGGCACGATTAAAAACGGAGTCTTGATAGGAAAAACCACCTTGCATCGCGACGACGCGTCCGTTGTTGACATCCATCGCCATGAAGCCGCCCTGAACTTCTGGCACTTGCCTCAACGACCAGCGCACAAAACTATCGTCATCGTCTTTCGTGATGGCACGCACATGCACAACCTCTCCAACAGCCAGCAAATCACTTGCGACTTTGGCTTTGCGCCCCAATTTGCCATCGCCTAATTGCTTACGGGCCCATGAAACGTCCTTTGACACAATCCAGTGGCCGTCAGCATCGTCATCTACACCTTCGATTCCTAAACGAGCATCACTTTTACCCACCTCCAAAACTACCGCAGGGTACCAGCGTCCCTCAAGAACAACATCTCGAGACACATTGGACATTGCTAGTGCCTCTCGCCACGCCTCCTCATTATCTAGTTTGGCAATTTCGATGACTTCGCCGGTACCACGCCACACACCACGGGATCGGTCATATTTTTCGAGTGCATGTCGTAGAGCACGCGCGGCTACTTCCTGCAACTCCGGGTCAACCGTAGCGCGCACTGTCATACCACCTGAAAAAAACTCTTCTTGGCCAAAATCCCGACTTAATTGACGGCGGATTTGATCAGAAAAGTAATCACGTGGAGGCATACTTGCTTTGAAACTGTCGAAGTCTCCATTCTGCACCGACAACAGAGGCTTTGCCCGTTCAGCCTCATAAACAGTTCTTGAAATGTAGCCGTTTTCTTGCATCTCACGCAGGACGAAATTGCGCCGATCTAGTACGCGTTCCATGTTTCTGACTGGGTGAAATTTACTTGGCGCCTTCGGCATTGAAGCTAAAGTCGCCGCTTCATGCGGGGCCAAGTCGCTCAAGTTTTTATTGAAATATGTCTGCGCCGCAGCTGCAACACCATAGGAATTTTGCCCGAGAAAAATCTCATTTAGATAAAGTTCTAAAATTTGACCTTTGCTTAACGTTTCTTCAACGCGGGTCGCCAAAATGATTTCTTTGATTTTACGTTCAATCCGGCGATCGCCTGACAATAAGAAATTTTTCATCACCTGCTGTGTGATCGTTGAGGCACCTCGGACATTCTGCCCTCGGGACTGAACAGCCTCCACGGCAGCTGCAGCAATTCCTCGTGCATCGTAGCCATTGTGATTATAGAAATTTTTATCTTCAGCGCTGATAAAAGCTTCTTTTACCATGTCAGGAATTTGGTCTGCTGGAACGAATAGGCGGCGCTCCTTAGCGAATTCGTCCATAATTCGCCCTTCGCCCGAGTAAATTCGACTGATCGTCGGCGGTTTGTACTGGGCGAGACTTTCGTGGCTGGGAAGCTCCTGTCCGTAGACCCAAAACACGGCACCGACTGATAATGCTACCACAGCAATACCCATCGTAAGCAAAGTAAAAATCCCACCAAAAAAGGATAAAATTATTCTTAGCACGTTACTGTGCTCCTGACTGCGTTCATTTCGGCACTATACATAATACTCGAGCTATTCGTGATCAAAACAACAAGAAGACAACTCTGCGCGCGTTTCCGCCGCTTTCTTGAAAGTGCATGTTGTATGCAGCTAAGCCACGATTAGTCAGCACCATATCCTTAATCCTTCTTATCTCCACCATGAACTGTGACGGTAACAAGCGAAACGCAACTCGCAACCACTGTCTAACCCACAGCTATGCCAGAAACAGATAAGTGGCGTCTGCAAAGTCTTTTTTAAAGATGTCACCGCATACCTTTGCTAACAGTCTTTTGAGGTTCGGTTATCGTCTGAATAACATCAAATAACCAATACGTCACACCGCGTAATGTACCTATTTCAAATAGCCAAGTGTTAGCAGCTTGCCATCGAAACGATGTCAGTTCAATTACATGTACAAACTTGCACTTACTGACGCACCAAAACTTGAGCAGCCTTGTCCGCAATAACCCAAGCCTGCAATCCGTCTCGTATGGCCGAGGCCATAGCTGCTCGCCAACCTTCATCCTGAAGATTGGCGAGATCCCTTTGGGAAGACATGAATCCAAGCTCAATCAGGATTGATGGCACATCAGCAGCCTTTAAAACTGAAAATGCCGCTTCCCGATTAGCCTTGCGATTTAATGATCCCGGCGACTCACTTATTGCCTTAACAATTTCGCCGGCAAGCCTTTCCGTTCGCGGGCGTGTTTCAAGTCGCGCAAGATCAAGTAGCACATCAGCAACCTCATCATCCGTCCCCGAAAGATCTACCCCAGATAAAATATCTGCTCTATCATGTCGCTCCGCCAAAAACGCGGACGCAGCATCGCTTGCTTCATTGGATAGTGTATAAACTGTGGCACCTTGCGCATTTCCTTGACCAAGAGAATCTGCGTGCAGTGAGATAAACACGTCTGCGTTTTTTTGATGCGCGAATGCGACACGCCTCTCTAAGGAAACAAAAACATCTTCATCTCTTGTCAAAAACACTTCAAATCCACCGGATCTGCGAAGCGTTTCGCGAAGTTCGCGAGCAAACTGCAACATCATATCTTTTTCCTGGAATTCCTCTCGCTCTGCTCCTGGATCAATGCCACCGTGACCCGGATCAATTACTACTATGGTAGGCGACCAATCCGGTCGCTCTGGGCGAGTGCGCTTAACGATGGCCGGTTTTGGCAAGTCCCAGCGTGGGTCATACGGTGGACCAGCTTTTGCCGAATAATCCAGCGCCGTAACCGGTCGCATTTCCACCGTTAATTTCGCACGTCCGGACGTTTCGTCCACCTGAAGACCAGCCATGTGCACGAGCATCGGCGTCTCCAGATCTAAAACAAGCCTACTCCACCCTGGACGATAAAGACCAAATCGCACGTCACCCAAACCTGTAGCTCCCCCAAAGCCATCAGCCTGCACACCGCTCCAGTCTATCTCCTTAAAATCAATCACGAGACGTCGTGGCTCATCCAAATGAAAAACTCGCCAAGGTACGCCCTGACTCAGCGCCAGTTCCAGCGTAAAACCTCCCCGCAATCCAGCTAAGACACCACTGCGCGCCATGTCGACTCTAGCTAAACCAGAAAATGGCTGCGAGGACGCCAAGCTCGCGCAAACTACAGTAGTAAATATCAGCAAAACTCGTAACATTGTCTTTCGTCCAGGTTATTCGTTATCAGTTCTATAACAGCCTCAGATCACTGCAACCTGTCTGTCCTTCATTTGCTAAACAAGTTTCATGATGGCGAAGATAATTCCCAATGCAGTGCTTAAAAGCAGCTATTCAAATATTTTTACCGCTTTTCACGCCTCTGCATGAACTGTTGAAGTCGATCCAAACCCTCGATGATGTCGCTGCTGGAACGAGCGTAGGAAAAGCGAAGTGTTTGATGTCCGCGCACAGGATCAAAATCGAGGCCTGGCGTCACAGCTACGCCTGCAACATCAAGAATTTCACGCGCAAACGCGCGACTATCCTGCGTGTAATCACCAACGTCGACGTAAATGTAAAAAGCTCCATCCGGCGGTGCAAATTTGGTAAATCCTGCATTCGGCAGTCCATCAATCATCAAGGCGCGATTTTTACGATAAACATTCACGTTCGCATCCAATTCGTCGACACAGTCCATAGCTGCCAAGGCAGCAACCTGACTGGCGTGTGGAGCACAAATGAACATGTTTTGCGCGAGGCGCTCTATTTGACGTACATGATCTTCAGGAACCACCATCCATCCAACGCGCCATCCGGTCATACTGAAATACTTGGAAAACGAGTTGATCACGTAGCAATCATTGGTCAGTTGAAGCGCCGTAACAGCTTTACGCTCATATTCTATCCCATGATAGATTTCGTCACTAATAAGATTTGCGCCCTTCCTGTCACACACATCAACTAAGGCGCCAATGGCATCTCTGTCCAGCATAGTTCCCGTCGGGTTGGCCGGCGAAGCAAATAATGCGCCCTCAAACTCCAACGAGGAGAGCTCCTGTGGCGAAAGCTGTAACCGGTCAGCGCGCTCAGTCTGAATGTCCAAAGGTCTCAGTGACAACGCCTTTAGTACCTGACGGTAACTAGGGTAACCCGGCGCGCCGATAGCAATTCGATCACCGGCATCGAACAGCGCAGTGAATGCAAGCAGAAATCCACCGGAAGATCCCGGCGTTACAATTACACGTTCAGGGCTCAAGTCCACGTCATACCACTTACCGTATAATTCTGCGATTCGTGACCGAAGTTCGGAAATTCCAAGTGCAACCGTGTAACCAAGAGCATTGTTTTGCATCGCTTCAACCAAGGCAGCCTGCGCACCAGCAGGTGCCGCAGTGCCCGGTTGACCAACTTCCATGTGTATAATGTGCCGTCCGCTGGCCTCAGCTTGACGAGCTGCCTCCATAACGTCCATCACAATGAAGGGATCAACCGTCCCACGCCTTGAGTTTCGCATCAAATTCATCCCTATTACTTTTATGAATTTTCGCAGTCTATTATCGTTGCCGTCAATCCATGTTGCGCGACTCTTTATCGCCCTAATGGTTACAAGCGTAGCTTTAGTGTGGTGTGCAGCCTCGGCACGCGCAGTCTCTTTAATCCGCGATCCAGATATAGAATACGCCCTAAAAATGATGTCAGCGCCAATTTTAAATGCTGCAGGGCTTGGAGGCAATGTAAACATATTAATTGTCAATGACACTTCGCTGAACGCTTTTGTGATCGACGCCAACAGCATTTATATTCACTCGGGGATGTTGGCCAAGTTAGACACGCCCGAGAAACTCCAAGCGGTAATTGCGCATGAAGCGGCGCATATTTCAAATGGCCATATCGCTCGCCGCATGGCTAACCTGCAATCGGCACGATCTCTAGCTGGTTTTGGTTTGGCGCTCGCTTTAGCAGCGGCGGCAGCAACAGGTCGCGGTGATCTCGGGTTTGGTCTTGTGGCAGGATCACAATCCGTGGCTCAGCGGCAATTTCTCGCCCACTCCCGTGCCGAAGAAGCCTCTGCGGACCAATCAGGCATTCGCTATCTTGCTTCAAGCGGAATCGATCCCAGCGGCGCCGTAGAAGTGCATAAAATGTTTGTTGGACAAGAACTTCTGAACGTTTCTCGACAAGACCCATACGTAAGGTCCCACCCTCTCTCGCGCGATCGCGTTCGGGCAATGGAACGTTTTGTGACTGCCTATTCTGGTAAGTCGCATCCACAACCCGAGATGAACTACTGGTATGAGCGCGCTCGCGGAAAGCTAACTGCTTTCGTTAACCCACCTAAATGGACCCTGAAGCGATCATCAAACAGTAATTACGAAGATGTTCGACGCATGCGGGAGGCTATAGCTTACCACCGTATGTCTGATTACTCTCGGGCTGTCAGTCGAATTGATGATGCCATCGCCCTGCGGCCTAATGATGCGTTTTATTTTGAGCTTAAGGGCCAAATTCAACTTGAAGCCCGAAAGTTCCAGGCGGCAGTTTCCGCCTACCGCAGGGCAGCAGAGTTAGCCTCAACCAATGCACTTATTCTGGGCGGTCTAGGTCGAGCCCTTCTTACAGTTGACCGACCAAAAGAGGCGCTTCCTCTACTTGAACAAGCTCGAAATCTCGACTTCCGCGACGGTCGAATATTGCGAGATTTAGGCTCGGCCTATGCAAAGACGGGTCAAAACGGCATGGCCTCTCTCGCAGTTTCTGAGCGATTTGCGCTCGCTGGGCGCCTCGAAGACGCCGAAATTCACGCACGTCGGGCCAGCGGCCTCTTGCCACGTGGTTCTGGCCCTTGGCGCCGTGCAGAAGACATTCTAATTGCGGCTAAACGCGCCGCCAAAAAGTGACGGAGACACCAATGAATCGCCTTATCATAACATTTAGTATTGCGTTTGGTATTCTAGCAGCACCAGCAATGGCTTTTGACATTTCCTCTATGTCTAAAGATGAACGAGCTTCTTTCCGTAAAGAGATTCGGGCGTATCTTCTTGATAATCCAGAAGTAATTATGGAAGCGGTAGAACTGCTTGAGCAGCGCAGCGCAGCGAACGAGGCATCTAAAGATCTTGCCCTCGTTCAAGAAAACTCCGAAGCCATATTTAAAGATGGTTACTCTTGGGTTGGTGGAAATCCTGAAGGCGACGTTACAATGGTTGAGTTTGTTGATTACCGCTGTGGCTATTGCCGCAAGGCCTTTGATGACGTCGAAAAACTCCTGAAGGCAGATGGGAATATCCGCCTGATCGTAAAAGAATTTCCAATCTTGGGTGAAGGATCAGTATTAAGTTCGCGCTATGCCATTTCGGTTAAACAAAAACTCGGACACGAAGCCTACAAGTTGGCCCATGACGCCCTCATCAAGCTAAAAGGTGACGTAAACAAAATGTCTTTGACCCGGGTCTCACAAAGCCTTGGTTTTGATGCGGACATGTTACTGTCACACATGGACACGGAGGCTGTCTCTCGCGAAATCCGCCTAACGCAGGCGCTAGCGCAGAACCTCAAGATCTCGGGGACGCCGACATTCGTTATTGAGGATAAACTTCTTCGTGGTTACTTGCCGCTCGCAAACATGGCAGCTCTTGTAAATGGATTTCGCGTAAAATGAATTGAGCTAAATAGTTTTTGACCTATGTGATGGCGTCTAGGGCAAGCGGCATTGATGCGATCGATTGCGCGTACCGTGCGAATAGAGTGTTGGACGTCTGAATATCAAACTTGCACGGCCAGCCCTTTGTTTTCACCTTAGTAAACCTAATTTTTTCTCTTATTTCCAAATTTAGCGATGTTTGCGCAATATTCGCAAAGAAAACCCGCCTTGCAGACATCTTTTGTCTCGGTTTGCCTGTTGACGCCGCGTTGCGGCAGAAATACAGTCTGGCGTATATGCTATTTCTGGCGCCTTTTTGGGACAGGATAACGGCCGCGATTGAGGAGTGGTGGATGGAGCGGTAACAGGCTCTTTGCATCATTTTTCGTGCCTCCGTCGAACGAACGGAGGCTTTTTTTGTGAACAAATTTGTGACTTTGCAAACGGAGAGACAGATGACACGCCAAATGACCGGAGCAAAAATGGTTGTTAAAGCGCTTAAAGATCAGGGCGTGGAAACGGTATTCGGGTATCCTGGTGGAGCGGTCCTACCAATCTATGACGAAATTTTTCAGCAGAACGATATCCGCCATATTTTGGTGCGACACGAGCAGGCTGCCGTACATGCGGCGGAAGGGTATGCTCGCTCGACTGGCAAGGTTGGTGTTGCCTTAGTCACTTCCGGCCCAGGTGCCACAAACGCTGTTACCGGTTTGACTGATGCATTACTCGATTCGATTCCCATAATTGTCCTATCGGGGCAGGTACCAACTTTCATGATAGGCTCCGACGCATTTCAAGAGGCAGATACGGTTGGGATTACGCGCCCGTGCACGAAGCACAATTGGTTGGCCAAGGAAACGGAAACGTTGGCAGAAACAATCCACCAAGCATTTCATGTCGCGCGTTCGGGCCGCCCTGGGCCAGTCTTGGTGGACATCCCAAAGGATGTACAATTTGCATCAGGCGATTACACACCGCCACAATCTGCAAACACGTCCACATATCAACCGAAAATTCGTGGTGATATCGAATTAATTAACGAATTAGTTGAAGCCATGGAGACCGCAAAACGTCCCGTGTTTTACACAGGTGGTGGAGTGATTAATTCTGGTCCCAAGGCCAGCACTCTACTTCGCGAACTGATTGAGGCAACGGGCATACCCGTAACCTCTACACTAATGGGCCTTGGAGCATATCCTGCGTCTGGAAAATCCTGGCTAGGTATGTTGGGCATGCACGGCTTGTACGAAGCTAATATGGCTATGCATGACTGCGATTTAATGATTAATGTTGGTGCTCGTTTCGACGACCGAATTACAGGTTTAATCGAAGCTTTTTCACCGAACTCTATCAAGGCCCACATTGATATTGATCCCAGCTCGATCAACAAAGTTATTAAGGCAGATATTCCAATTGTAGGTGACGTTACTCACGTGCTCGAAGACGTAATTAAGGTATGGAAGGCTCGAGGCAGGGTACTCAATCGAGAGGGTATCAACACTTGGAACCTTCAAATAGACAAGTGGCGAGCGATGGACTGCCTGCGGTTCAAGCAGGAGGGAAATATAATTAAGCCGCAGTATGCGATGCACAGACTTGAAGAATTAACAAAAAACAAAGACAGATACGTCACGACCGAAGTTGGGCAGCACCAAATGTGGGCAGCGCAATATATGGGCTTTGAAAGCCCAAACCGTTGGATGACATCGGGTGGGCTGGGTACGATGGGATACGGCTTTCCAGCATCTATTGGCGTTCAAATGGCCCACCGCGACTCGCTAGTTATCAATGTTGCAGGCGAGGCTTCGTGGTTGATGAACATGCAAGAAATGGGAACAGCGGTACAATTCCGCCTGCCAGTGAAACAATTTATCCTGAACAATGAACGTCTCGGGATGGTCCGCCAATGGCAAGAACTGCTACATGGCGAACGTTATTCGCACTCATGGAGTGAAGCCCTGCCCGACTTCGTAAAATTAGCGGAGGCATTCGGCGCCAAAGGCATCTACTGCGACAACCCTGACGATTTGGATGATGCGATCATTGAAATGATCGAACATGATGGACCAGTAATTTTTGACTGCGTCGTGGAGAAGCATGAAAACTGTTTTCCGATGATCCCATCAGGTAAGCCACATAATGAGATGCTTCTAGGCGAGGCTTCGACTCAAGGCGCGATTGAAGCTGGTGGCGCAGTTTTAGTGTAAGGATTGAAAAAATGGCTGCTTTAAAAATTAACAAGGGCGCAAATAAACATTCCGCATACAACCTGCGCCCAAACTTTTCCGATGTGCAGGAAACACACACACTGGCCGTAGTAGTTGACAACGAACCGGGCGTTCTGGCCCGAGTAATTGGGCTTTTTTCTGGCAGGGGCTATAACATTGAGAGCCTGACCGTAGCCGAAATTGACCACACCGGGCATCATTCAAGGATCACGGTAGTTACCCGGGGCACTCCCCAGGTGATTGAGCAAATCAAGACACAGCTAGGACGAATTGTGCCAGTTCATGAGGTACACGATCTTACTGTGGAAGGCCCATCAGTGGAACGCGAATTGGGATTGTTCAAAGTAACAGGAGCAGGCGACAAGCGCGTTGAAGCGCTTCGCCTAGCCGATATTTTTCGCGCAAATGTAGTGGATAGCACTTTGGAAAGTTTCGTTTTTGAGATCACCGGCGCACCTGAGAAAATCGATGCGTTTGCTGATCTTATGAGGCCTTTGGGACTAATTGAGGTGGCGCGCACCGGTGTTGCAGCTCTTGCACGCGGTTCTGAGTGACGCGAAGACAGAGGCTGCCTAAGCAGTTTTTTTATAGATCTGCGTCTAGCCGCAAAGATACGGGTCTTCGTGATGCGTCAACCTTGACACAGACCTGAATACGATTGTCCGTGAGGTTTATTCAATCTTCAGCCGCGTGCTGAATTAATGAGTACAAATGCCATGTTGCATGGCCCAGCAGAGGCAACACCACTAAAAGCCCCAAGAAAGCCGGGATCATGGCGACAAACGTTAGAACTGCGATAATCAAGGCCCACAGGATCATAATAGGAAAATTATTCTGCACTGCCTGAAAGCTAGCGATCATTGCACTTACAAAATCGACCTCTCGATCCAAAAGAAGTGGCAGGGACACCACCGTTATCATGTAAAGCAACAAGGCGAACGCAGCGCCGACTACAGTCCCAAAGCCAAGCATTTGCAAGCCACTTACAGTTAAGTAAACATCATAGGAACTCGACACATTGGTCATGGTCGACAGCCCCAAGAATAAAGCGAAAATCATGTGTGCTAAAAAAAACCAAAACAAAAACACAATTATAATCACAGCACAAAGTGAAGGAAGCTGACGTTTGCTTTGATGCCCAATTACACCAAAAATTGCGTACCAATCCATTGCTTCACCGCGCTCCAAACGCCTTGAGACTTCGTAAAGTCCAACAGCTGCAAACGGCCCAATCAGTGGAAACCCAATAGCTGCGAAAACAAGCCAATAACTCTGACCTGTGGCTACTGTTACCCATGCCATCATCCAACCGGCAATTATATAAAATGTCGAAAAAACACATCCGTATCCCGGTTTTTTCTTGAAATCCTGCCAACCTTTGCGAAGAGCCTCACGCAACATAGCTCCACTCACATTGCCCAATTTGGGCAAGCCCAACTGTGGTGCTTCCGGCATGCATTCCTCACTTTAATTAATCTCGTTTAAGCCTCAAGAGACAGGTTTTAACACGACAATTCAAGTATCGTGGAGGGAAACCAAATATTTTTGCGGCCAAAGCGTTGCTGCGTGATATGCTTGAGCAACTTTTAAAAGATCCGCATCATTCCCCTTAGATGCAAACAACTGAACACCCATGGGCAAATTCACGGGGCCAAAACCTACCGGAACGCTAATCGCCGGCACCCCAATTAGGCTGACAGGAACCATGACATGCATCCAACGATGATATGTGTCCATTGCCACACCAGCAATATCTTTAGGCCAACTCCAGTCCGTCGGAAACGGCCAACACTGCGCTACGGGAAGCGCCAGAATATCCCATTGGGTAAATAAATCGGCTGCTCCTCTAAACCACTGCGCACGCACGCCGCAAGCACTGTGTAATGCCCGAGCGTCCATTTTGAGCCCACGATTTATTTCCCATTGCGCTTCAGGCTTCAACCGGTCCCGTTTAATCGGATCATCATATACTTCACTCAGATCATTGGACAAAGAAAATGCTCGTAGGTCTGACCACGCCATGAACAAAGCCTCTGCGTCAAACGGAGCCCTTACTGGCCCTACATGCGCACCAAGGTCTGACATAACGCCTAACCCAGCCTCACATTGGGCCAAAATGCCTGCCTCCATCGGCAATGCACCACCCCAATCACCCAACCACCCGATCCGCACTCCATCCATTCTGCCCATGCTGGGAAGCTCCCAATCAATGGCTGGCATGTTGAAAGGCACCCTAGGATCAGGCCGTGCCATTACGGACATCATTAAAGCTAGATCGCGTGGAGATCTCGCCATTGCTCCGCGAGTTGAAATCTGTTTCCAGAACGTATCTGTGCCATTATTTCCTGGAATAACTCCCCAACTTGGTCGAAATCCATAAACGTTGTTCCATCCGGCTGGGTTGCGCAGAGAACCCATCATATCACTGCCATCTGCAAGAGCCACCATACCAGTCGCCAGGGCTGCTCCCGCCCCACCTGAGGATCCTCCCGCCGTCCTGCCCACCGCAAACGGATTATGCGTCACACCAAAAACAGGGTTGTAACTGTGACTACCAAGTCCAAACTCTGGCACGTTGGTCTTGCCAATAAAAATTGCACCTTCGCGACGCAAATTTGCGACATGACCGGCATCTTCACCAGCCACCCGATTTACGAACAGAGGAGACCCTTCAGTATTACGCGTACCACGCACGTTTTCCAAAGCTTTGATAGCGATCGGCAATCCATGCAGTCTGCCCCTTTTGGCTCTGCTATCCGCTGCTCGAGCTGCTTCTATTAAAGCGTCGGCGTTCTCAAGATCCACAATTGCGTTTATGCTTGGATTGCGGATTTTAATACGCGAAAGCGTCGCGGTCATAACCTGCTCGCTGGATACAGTGCCGGCTCGCATTGCTCCAAGAAGATCGACGGCATCCCAATCCAGAACCTCATCCATGGCATCTTCCTTTTATCAACAAGCTAAAAAATTAAGTCCAAGCCTCAACCCTTACCTTTTATTAGCCTGAACCAGCCTGAATTGAATTCAAGCAAAGGTTCACAGAAAGTTGACGCGCTTAGCGAGTGGACGCAAAACGATGCCGTAGCAGTTTAAGGTCCACCTGCCAAAACCGCCACATCAGCAAAGCCGCCGCCAATGATAACCCAAACACTAAACCAAGCCAGATGCCTACACCATTCAATCCAGCCACAAAACCAAGAAAATATCCACTAGGCACACCGATAACCCAATAGCTGAAAGCTGCGATCACCATAGGACCACGCGTGTCCTGCACGCCGCGTAACAGGCCGAGCGCCATAATCTGCATGCCATCCATAACCTGAAACAAAGCCGCCACATAAAGTAGCATTACCCCAATCGATAAAATGGCATCCCGTTGCGGTTCTTCTGGATCAATGAACAAGCCCAACAGAAATTCCGGAAATACCAAAAACACGCCAACAGCGATTATTGCTGTGAGCACAGATGTGCCGATCGCCACACGCGCGCCACGAGCCATGTGCTCTGCATCTTTGCGTCCCATTGCGTTGCCAACACGAACCGTTGCCGCATTACTTAGCCCAAGGTGCACCATAAAAGTTAGACTAGAAAGTTGAATTGCAATGCCGTGTGCCGCTAACGGTATCGTACCGAGCCACCCCATCATCAAAGAGGAGGCCGCGAACAACCCAACTTCTGACAGGTTGGTAAGCCCGATAGGAACACCCTGTCGCAACACATGTCCAAAAACATCCCAGTCTGGGCGCCAGATCCGCTGGAATAAAGCGTGGTGTGGAAAGAACATCTGAGAATAAAAAACGACGCCTGCTAGTGTTACCGCGTGCACACCCAGCGAAGCGATAGCAGCCCCCTTCACCCCAAGCTCTGGGAAACCCCAGTTTCCAAAGATTAGTAGGTAGTTAATAAATAAATTTGCTGGCACTGCTGAAAGAGTGACCCAAAATACGACGCGGGTATTTTCTAGCGCAGCCAGATAACTTTTGAGAACCATCACCAAAAGCGCCGGCAGAAGACCGAGGCCCGCAACTCTGAGATAAACTTGTGCCAAGGAAGCAATTTCAGCACTCTGCCCCAAAAAGCGTAGAAGCGGCCCGGAAAATATGAACAGAGGCAATCCAATGATGCCAAAAATAACGGAAAGCCACAGCCCCATTCGCGTCACGCGGCGTAAGGCGGATTCGTCCCCAGCAGCATCTGCCTCCGCGACCAGTGGCATCACTGCAATTGCAAATCCTGATCCAAAAATGAAAACAACGAAAAAGAACGTACCACCCAGCACGACCGACGCCAACGCCTCTACTGAATACCAGCCAAGCATAACTGTGTCCGTCAACGTGATACCAAATTGCGCAACATGACCGCCAATTAGCGGGGCACCAATGTTGAAAAGTGACCGCAAGTGCTCACTATATTTGATTTGGCTTCGCATCGTCCAGCCTTAGGCTGGTTGTTACTACAGAGCAAGCGCTCCAAATTGAATGGTCAGAAACACTTCTTTGTTGCTTTCAAATTCATTGTGGTCAGGATCCTTAATTTAAGAAATTCTGAACTCAATGGCTGCAGTTAATTGCACTACTGGATCTTTTACCTGAAATCACCACTCGGTACCCACCTCACTAACCTCTAGAATTGCAACCTGGCTCGACGAGGTCAAATCCATTTCGAGGCTTGGCGAAAAGACGAATTGGAACTGATCTGGGGAACAATTGCGGATCGTCCCTTTCCCCACAGTAGATCCCCTGCCATACTGATACCCAAACAAAACAAATAGAGCAGCGCTAATGCCCAATGATCTCCTGAGCGAGAGCCCTACACAAAACTACGATGCATCTTCTATTGAGGTACTTGAGGGCCTTGAACCAGTGCGTAAACGGCCTGGCATGTACATAGGCGGGACCGATGAGCGTGCTTTGCACCATTTGGTAGCTGAAATTCTTGATAACTCTATGGATGAGGCCGTTGCAGGACATGCAAACCGAATTGAGGTAGAGTTACACGACGATTTCGCTCTTACGGTACGTGACAACGGGCGCGGAATTCCAGTTGATCCCCATCCCAAATTTCCAAATAAGTCAGCGTTAGAGGTCATTCTTTGCACACTGCATGCTGGAGGTAAATTTTCAGGGAAAGCATACCAAACGTCAGGTGGTCTGCATGGTGTCGGAGCTTCCGTCGTGAACGCACTCAGCGACTCCATGGTCGTTCAGGTAGCACGTAACAAAGAACTCTATGAACAGCGCTTCTCGCGCGGCTTGCCACAGGATCAAATCAAGAAGATCGGAAGTGCTCCTAATCGACGAGGCACCACTGTTACGTTTCATGCGGACCCAGAAATCTTTGGCCAACACCGTTTCAAACCTGCCCGCCTGTTTAAATCCATCCGCTCCAAGGCTTATCTTTTCTCAGGTGTCGAAATCCGCTGGAAAACCGCAATAGATGATGGCGAAACACCGACCGAGGCCACATTCCACTTTCCTGGCGGTTTATCCGACTACCTCAAAGAAACTATGAATGGTGCTACCACCTACGCCGAGCAACCATTTTCAGGAACCGTGGATTTCCGAGAACGGTTTAATCTACCCGGAAAAGTCGAATGGGCAATCAACTGGACACCTTCGCGCGATGGCTTCATCCAGTCCTATTGCAATACCGTGCCAACACCCGAAGGCGGTACTCATGTAGCGGGCTTCTGGGCTGCCGTGCTCAAAGGGATAAAAGCCTACGGAGAGCTTGTAAACAATAAGAAGGCGAACCAGGTCACGAGGGAAGATCTTATCACCGGTGGCTGTGCGCTGGTATCGTGCTTTATACGCGAGCCCGAATTTGTTGGACAGACTAAGGATCGGCTGGCGACAACCGAGGCGCAGCGTTTGGTGGAGAATGCGGTGCGGGACCATTTTGACAACTGGCTGGCAGCAGATACAAAATCAGCAGGTGCAATCCTTGATTTTTTACTTCTGCGAGCCGAAGAGCGACTGCGTCGACGTCAAGAAAAAGAGACTGCCCGCAAATCGGCAACAAAAAAGCTGCGCCTACCCGGTAAACTTGTGGATTGTTCGCAGAATAACCGTGATGGCACTGAGCTATTCATAGTCGAAGGCGATTCGGCAGGTGGGTCTGCCAAAATGGCGCGTGACCGCAAGACTCAAGCACTTCTGCCCTTGCGTGGAAAAATTCTGAATGTCCTTGGTGCAGCCAGTTCCAAACTGGGAACAAATCAGGAAATTAGCGATCTCACACAAGCGCTTGGGGTTGGCTTAGGTACCCGGTTCAATGTCGATGATCTCCGCTATGATAAGGTCATCATCATGACCGATGCAGACGTCGACGGTGCACATATAGCATCACTTCTGATGACATTTTTTTTCACGCAGATGCGCCCAATGATAGACGCTGGCCATCTATATCTTGCCTGCCCTCCCTTATTTCGGCTGACGCAAGGTGCACGCCGTGTCTATTGCTTAGATGAAGCCGAGCGAGACGCATGGATGAAGGAAGGGCTTGGAGGTAAGGGTAAAATCGACGTAAGCCGCTTCAAAGGGCTTGGGGAAATGGATGCCAAGGACCTCAAAGACACGACCATGAACCCAGCCTCACGGAAGTTGATCCGAGTAACAATTGATGAAGATGAGCCCGGTGAGACCGGTGACCTTGTCGAGCGGCTGATGGGTAAGAAACCCGAGAAACGTTTCGAATACATTCAGGAAAATGCGCGTTTCGTAGAGGAACTAGATGTTTAAGCTCTCCGAGATATGTTCAATCAAGTTACGCAAAATCTCAGAAAGATTTATGATTGATCGTAGGCTGATATCGCGCTTTAAAATTAGATAAGTGGCAAAGGAAGGCAACAAGATCGCGCAACATGAGGTGATGATCAGACATTAAATTTTTGACCCCAAAGGACATCTTGATGCACTCGACCTCAGGATAACCAAGGACAAAGAACTGCCCAATAACATCGGGTCCATGATGGCGGAGGAAGCCGGGATTGGTGCTGGAGATTGTTGGTCGGATCGCCATGGAAGGTAAGAGGCTAACGGAGTGGGCTTTACCTTCTCCGTTCAGCCCACATGCGCTAGCCAAAAGGCTTCGCCGTCATAGGCGCGGACTTCTGGAGGCCAGAATTGACCGAACATAGAATTTTTCAGAATAAATTTTTAAGCAGCATGCGAATTGGTCGAGCAAGACCTAGAGCCCAAGGTATTGCGAGAAAGCGCCGTGCTGGATGCATTACGCTTACCCTTCACCAAGAGTAGTTAGGTCCGATTAGTCACTCAATCCCGCAGACGCACGGCATCGATTGGTCAGCACCAATTTCGACGTTATTAATCAATCTGGGCAATTTTTTGGACTAGCTACTGCTTAAATCAAAAATTCAAAGGCTTAGCGATCATAAATCACGCTAAATCGTCAAAAATTTGAGATATGACTACTGGTATCCAAATGCAGCATCAGGAATTAAACTACGCTTCCCACCTGGCGGTATCCATTCAGACTCTAAGCAAGCCGTTCCCTCCTTTTGCCAGTAAATGGCACGAAAGTCATACCAGCCTTTCTTAGGCACGTTCACCTGAGGGCGTCCCGCGCTGGCGCAAGGTGTAATTCGGTTAAGCTTCGCGACTTCCTGCCCCCCAATCCAGATTTGTGAACCGTCGTTCGAAAAGAATTCAAGCTGGTAAACACCTACCTTGTCGAACTTGATATATCCCTGAATATCAGCAACTACCAATTTCGCGAGCCCCGAAGTCAAAACTTCTGCACCATTACCTTTGTCTGGAAAATTTAAACCAGGAAGAGGTTTGCCAGGCTTTTGATATTTGAGTCTGCTACGCGCTTCCGCTAGCCGTCGAACTTGCCGATCACCACTGAAATATCCAACCTTCAAGCCTTTTTTGAGACCGTTAGGCTGTGGATTTGAGGGAGTCAGCTGGATAACTTGGGCCATGGCAACGCTGGTTAATATTGCGAGAACTCCTGCCAATGCAGCCGTCGTTATAAGTCTCATAGAATGCCCCTTAATCTGGATCGGAAGATAATCACAAAACCATAAGGCTACGACTAGCCAACAGGCAAGCTTCGAATTTATTTTTGGCTTTGCCCATGGCACGAGAAAAGCTTGGCGTTAGAAACACAATATGGTCGGTATCCGGCACACCAAGAAAGTCAGCGGAGTTGGAAACGCATATTCTCTCAGAATATTAGCAATGGCTGACTTCCTATACCCCTTCGCAACAGCACAAAATTCATCTTTGCATTCAAAGTAGCTTTGATGCCCTACTCACTGTTTTCCATTAATTAGTTCACTATCAGCCAAAGCATTAGTTGCTTGCAGAAGTGAAAGTGCATCGAGCTTGTGCTGAAGCAGACTGTCAACGCACAAGGCGACCTCAATATTTTCCTGCAAATTCAGTGCGCACAAAAAGTAAATCTCAGAGCTCAATGGTCTGATTGCTCAGGAACATTTCTTCCGTTGAAAGAAAATCCAGTCGCAACCAAAATTGATATATCCGACCCAAAGAAATAGCACAGTTTTGCTTTGGTAGTTGTGCGTTCACACCTTGTTTAAACCACTACGTGCTTCCGTGTACCAACGGATAATTTTAGCCCGTTCAGAAGGTTCCATCCAAGTGACGTTTGCAGGTGGCATAGCATTACTAGCACCCGACTGAAGATAAATTTGACGTGCCGCGGCCGCAACCTCTGACGGCGTTTCCAACAACACATTTTTTGGTGCTCGGTGTATCCCATCGTATCCTGGCTCACGCGCGTGACACATCGAGCAGCGCCCCTGAACGATGTCTGAAACTTCTTCAAACCCTTCAGCATTCACATAAATTTGCTCAACAGGTGTGAAACCGCGCACCTCCTCTTGGTCGTAATCACCATACATTAACGGTGCTGTCGAAAGCCACATTATGAAGATGAAAAGCACAGCCGTGACAACCCAAGTCCAGTAAGGCGTACCCTTGCGTGCGTGCATTGAATTAAAGAAATGCCTAATCGTAACCCCCATTAGGAACACTAACGCCGCGATTATCCAATTATACTGCGTCGCAAATGCCAACGGATAGTGGTTCGAAAGCATCAGGAACAATACAGGTAGCGTCAAATAATTGTTGTGCGTTGAACGCAGCTTTGCAATCTTCCCATATTTTGGATCGGGCATCCGACCATCTTGCAAATCTTTAACCACAATTCGCTGGTTCGGCATTATGATGAAAAATACGTTGGCCGACATAATAGTCGCCGTGAAAGCGCCAAGGTGCAGCATCATAGCGCGACCCGTAAAAACCTGATTGTACGCCCAGCCCATTATCACCAGCAGCACAAATAAGATAAGCATTAATAAAATCGGGTGCTCAGCAAGGCCTGATTTACATAAACGGTCGTACACAATCCAGCCAACCGAAAGGGACAGCGCCGATATCGCAATACCTTGAAATAGGGATATTTCGGCTTTGTTATTGTCGATGAGATATAGTTCACCACCAACCCAATACACAATCATCAAGAGTGCTGCACCACTTAACCAGGTCGCATAACTCTCCCACTTAAACCACGTGAGGTGCTCTGGCATCTTCTCCGGGGCGACGAGATATTTTTGTATGTGGTAAAAACCGCCTCCGTGTACCTGCCACTCTTCACCGTGTGCGCCAAAAGGCAGATCAGGATGTGCGCGCAGTCCTAAATCTAACGCGATAAAATAGAAAGAGGAACCAATCCAAGCAATAGCTGTAATGACGTGAAGCCAACGCACACCAAAACCAATCCAATCCCAAATGATGGCAAATTCACTCATTTCTGCCTCCGAATTTCCCTCAATACTTAACTAGCGTAGCACCTGATTATTCTCTATTATAGAAAAAAGCCGAACAGTTTCAAAAATATCCTGAAGATCTTAAATGTCCTATTTTGACAACATCCGCACTTTTGTACGCGTCTATGAGCTGGGAAGCATGTCAGCCGCAGCACGAGATCAGCGCATTTCCGCAGCCGTCGCATCCTCTCGCATTTCACAGCTCGAAGAATACTTGAGTGTTCGCCTGTTTCAACGCACTACGCGTCAGCTCAATCCAACCGAACAAGGAAATATTTTTTACCGCGGGGCATGTAAAATTCTCGAAATCATCGAAGAGGCTGAGTCAGAAGTCAACTCTATCACACACAGCCCTCGGGGCCTCTTGCACATTGCCGCTCCACTGGGTGTCGGCAGACGTCTCATCGCACCCTTAATCCCAGAATTTAGGAAAAAATTCCCATTGATTACATTGCGACTGCGCCTGTCTGATCGCAAGCTCGACTTGACCGCAGAGGGCCTAGACGTAGCGTTTTTTTTGGGTGTCCCAGAAGACAGCGCTATGCACATTCGCAAAATCGCCGATTGTCCCCGTGTTCTTTGCGCTGCTCCTCAATACCTAAAATCTCGTGGTTTCCCTGAAAATCCTACCGAACTTACTAATGGAATACATGACTGCCTTAACCTGCGATATCCAGGCGCACCGGAATTTCAGTGGCCATTGCAATTGGAAAAGGGCATCAGCAAAGTTGCAGTAAAGGGGCCCTACGAGTCTGACGATGGGGATGTTTTGACAGATTGGGCTCTCGAAGGACACGGGATCATACTCAAACCATCATTTGAAGTTGCGGCACATCTCGCTACCGGGCGTTTGGTTCCAGTATTGGAAAAGTGTCCACCAATTCCAATACAAATGGCGCTGCTGTATTTGCACCGCAGACATCAGGATCCCAAAACCCGATTGTTTATAGAATTTACTGTTAAACGTATGCAGGCAGCTCTGCGCACAAATTAATAATTTATTTTGGAAAAGACGTACCGCTCTTTTCGAGCCATCGCTTAACTGCCACGATAGGTTGAGTATCCGTGTGGCGATAACAGAAGTGGCACATGATAATGTGCCTCAGCATCCGAGACTCCGAAACGAATCGGCACCTCGTCAAGAAAAAGCGGATCACTCGTGACTTGCCCTGTCTGCTGCAAATATTCGCCACAGAAAAACACAAGCTCGTAGGTTCCAGTCAAAAAGTTATTCTGAGGCAAAATTGGCTCGTTTGTACGGCCGTCATAGTTAGTTAACATTTCAGAGATTTTTTTATGCCCACTATGCGTTAAACGGTACAGCACTATACGGATCCCTTTTGCGGGTGAACCCAGCGCAGTGTCCAAAACATGAGTTGTCAGATAGCCTACCATAGCTCACCCTTTTCAAGTCACCTTTTCCTTTAACGCCCAATCAACAATTAAGTGGAGCGTTACCGCACAAATAGCTCTTTCAAAAAAAATATGAAAGTATTGATGATTTTCGTAAGCTACAACGAAATGAAATTGTATGGAGCAAAATGTGACACGTTACGTTCGTGACATGCGGGGCTATGGCGCCACACCACCGCGACCACTGTGGCCTGATGATGCAAAAATCGCAGTTCAGTTTGTGCTTAATTACGAAGAGGGTGGAGAAAATTGCACACTGCATGGTGATGCCGCAAGCGAAGCGTTTCTTTCCGATATTCCCGGCGCGACACAATGGCCAAATCAACGCCATTGGAACATGGAGTCAATCTATGAGTATGGCGCACGGGCCGGTTTTTGGCGCCTGCACCGCCTATTCACCAACGCGGACATTCCGCTAACAATTTACGGTGTAGCAACCGCTCTGGCCCGCTCACCAGAACAAGTCGCCGCCATGAAAGCCGCCAATTGGGAAATTGCCAGCCATGGTTTGAAGTGGATTGAGCACAAGGACATGCCAGCGGAGGATGAACGCGCCTCAATCGCAGAAGCTATTCGATTGCACACCGAGGTCACGGGCTCCCGACCCAAAGGATGGTATACTGGTCGATGTAGCATAAACACCGTTAATCTAGTCGCAGAAGAAGGCGGGTTTGCCTACATCTCGGACACCTACGATGATGACTTGCCATACTGGCGCAATTTGCAAGGCAGAGATCAACTCATAATACCGTACACTTTGGAAGCCAACGACATGCGTTTCGCCGCATCACCGGGATACACGACGGGTGAGCAATTCTTTGAATATCTCAAAGACACTTTTGACGTTTTATATGCCGAGGGCGAAGGTGGATCAGCCAAAATGATGTCGATCGGCCTGCACTGTAGATTAATAGGTCGCCCAGGGAAAACAGCCGGATTAAAACGGTTTATTGAATACATTCATAATTTTGAAGGTGTATGGACCCCGCGTCGGATAGATATAGCAGAGCACTGGGCAGCACATCATCCAGCCCCATCTTTCGAGCGTCCATCGCGGATGGACAAAGATCGGTTTGTCAAACTTTACGGCTCAATTTTTGAACATTCACCTTGGATTGCCGAGCGAGCATTTGATCTTGAACTCGGTCCGGCGCATGACAGTGCCACTGGGCTGCACAACGCCTTATGCCGAATATTTCGTTCTGCCAGTAGAGAAGAACGCCATGGCGTTCTTATCGCGCACCCGGATTTGGCTGGAAAGTTGGCAACAGCCAAGCGGTTAACAACTGAAAGCGCTTCAGAACAAAACAGTGCTGGCCTTGATGCGCTCACTGACGATGAGCACGGTTTGTTTACAGGCCTGAATAAGGTCTATGTAGAAAAACACGGTTTTCCCTTCATTGTCGCCGTCCGCGATCACAGCAAAGCCTCGATCTTGACCAGCTTCCAGCGCCGCGTCAACAATGACAACACTTCAGAGTTTGAAGAGGCCTGTAAACAAGTTGAACGCATCGCAGAATTTAGATTAGGCGATCTCCTTCCATAAAGGCGCAATCTGACCAATGAACCAGAACATAACACTGCAAACGTTGACCGCCGCTGCGTTCGCGCCATTCGGCGATGTGTTGGAAGCGTCCGGCGAGCCAGACAAGATTATCAATGCTGGGATGTGTGGCCGTTATCATGACCGAGCAAAGTTAGATTTCATTAACGGGCGTGCAAGCATTAATCTTTTTAATGCAACACCACGCAGCCTGCCCTACTCATTTAATCTCATCGAACGTCACCCAGATGGGTCTCAAGCTTTTGTTCCAATGAGTGAACATCCGTTTCTAGTCATCGTCGCCCCCAACGAGGGTGCAATACCTGGGGAACCACAGGCTTTTGTAACAAAACCGGGCCAAGCAATCAATTTTCACCGCGGAACATGGCATGGCGTCCTAACGCCACTTCAAGAACCCGGCCTTTTCGCCGTCGTCGACCGCGTAGGCCCAAGCTCAAATTTAGAGGAATATATATATTCTAATCAATATGTGGTACAGTCGCATATATAAAGCGCGCTGGGTAAACAGCGCCACAAAATGAAGTAAAACTAAGAGGGACAAAATGACTGATTCTGCAACTTACCGGGATCCAAATGTGACCCCCCCCCTAACCGAGGCTATTCCCCTTGGGTTTCAACACGTTTTGGCGATGTTCGCCTCCAACGTCACCCCATCCATAATTGTCGCCGGTGCTGCTGGTTTGGCCTTTGGGAGTGGTGAACAAATATACCTGATCCAGATGGCAATGTTATTTGCTGGCATCGCGACACTATTTCAAACCATCGGCTTCGGTCCAATTGGCGCGCGTTTGCCAATTATGCAAGGTACAAGCTTTGCCTTCGTCGGCGTTCTGGCAGGAATTGCTGCGACACAGGGACTTGGAGTCGCACTGACGTCTTGCATTATCGGAGGCGCGCTACACTTCGCACTGGGTTCCGTGATCGGTCGTATTCGCTGGCTGTTCCCACCGTTGGTAACCGGTCTGGTGATCCTCGCCATTGGTTTATATCTGATCCCTGTTGCGATCAAATATGCGGCCGGTGGCGCAGCTACTTTTCAAATGGAAGCTGAAAGCTTTGGCTCAATGCAGCACTGGTCAGTTGCGCTGACAGTCGTGGTTGTAGCTCTTGGCTTTAAATTTTTCTCCAAAGGCATCATGTCTAATGCAGCTATTTTGATCGGTTTGATTGCGGGGTACCTACTCGCTATGGCGTTGGGCATGGTGAATTTTGGCGCGGTGGGTAAAGCGTCATGGATTACTAGTATTCAGGTAATGCCTTACGGCTTTCAATTTAGCCTAGGTGCTGTAATTGCGGTGACTTTGGTATCCATCGTTTCGGCCATTGAAACCGTTGGAGACGCATCAGCAACCACCAAAGCAGGCGCAAATCGCGAAGCCACAGACGAGGAAATACAAGGCGCGACTTATGCCGACGGACTGGGAACTGCAGTTGCCGGTGTCTTTGGTGGCCTGCCAAACACATCCTTTAGCCAGAACGTTGGTATCGTTGGCATGACCGGCATTATGAGCCGTCACGTCGTCACTATTGCCGGACTTGTTCTAATCGTCTGCGGTCTATTACCCAAAATTGGTGCCGTAATTGCGTCTATGCCGTTACCCGTACTTGGCGGTGGCGTCATCGTGATGTTTGGAATGGTAGCCGCAGCAGGTCTCAACGTGCTTTCTGAAGCAGAAATGAACCGTCGCAATATGGTGATAATCGCGATCTCGCTGGCCGTAGGTTTGGGTTTGAATCTGGTCCCTTCGGCAGTTCAGTACTTACCAGGCGTTGTGAAGACGTTAATGACCTCGGCAGTTGCGCCTACAGCGCTTTGTGCGATTGTTTTAAATCTCGCTTTGCCAGAAGAGGGCGAAGCCTAATCCTTCTCAAGACGTTTAAAGCACAACAAACCCGCGCAGAAATCTGCGCGGGTTTTCTTTGTTTTCCTCAGTAAAATAGTGTCCCACCTCATGCATGACAGCCATGCAGCAGCAGGGCTATCTAAATAGTTTAATGTTGAACTATAAATTTTCGAACATGATTCTGAGTGTGGAGTAGAATTGGATGCGCAGTACTTTTGAAGACATCGACCCGATTGAGTCTCTAGAATGGCAGGAAGCTGTTGAGGACGTGATAGCCCGAGATGGTGCTGATCGCGCTCATTATCTTCTAGACAAAGCAGTGCAGCAGGCACGTGCATCTGGAGCAACGTTACCTTTCTCGTCGACGACGCCGTATCAAAATACGATACCGTCGGATGATCAGGAGTTATTTCCTGGCGATTTAGATATGGAGTGGCGGATCCGAACGATTAATCGCTGGAATGCAATGGCTACGGTTGTTCGTCGTAATAAGGTATCTTCTGAATACGGCGGTCACATCGCGTCTTTTGCATCGTCTGCGGTGATGTATGATATTGGTTTGAATCATTTCTGGCGTTCAAAATCTGCGATTCACGGCGGCGACTTAGTATTTTTCCAAGGACATGTAATCCCTGGCATTTATGCGCGCTCGTTCATGGAAGGTCGTTTGACTGAAGAGCAGATGGAAAATTTCCGTTCTGAAGTGAATGGTGGTGGTCTGTCGTCTTATCCTCATCCCTGGTTAATGCCCGATTACTGGCAGTTTCCGACTGTTTCGATGGGTTTAGGTCCGTTGATGGCGATCTATCAAGCTCGATTCATGAAATACATGCACAACCGGGGCCACATTGATATGGCCGACCGCAAAGTATGGGTTTTCCTTGGCGACGGTGAAATGGACGAACCTGAAAGCCGGGGCGCCATTGATTTGGCTGCGCGCGAGGGTCTCGACAATTTAATTTTTGTCGTAAATTGCAACCTTCAGCGTCTTGATGGCCCGGTCCGCGGCAACGGTAAAATTGTACAGGAACTTGAGGGTGATTTTCGCGGAGCAGGCTGGAACGTGATCAAGCTTCTTTGGGGCAAGGGTTGGGATGATCTGCTGGAGAATGACACTTCCGGCAAACTGCGACAGCTGATGGACGAAACTGTTGACGGCGACTATCAGACCTTTAAGTCGAAGGATGGTGGCTATATCCGCGAACATTTCTTTGGCAAATATCCCGAAACTGCCGCACTTGTAAAAGACTGGAGCGACGACCAGATTTGGGCGCTTCGTCGTGGCGGTCACGATCCTCAGAAAGTCTACACAGCTTTCAAGCGTGCTACAGACACCAAGGATCAGCCAACTTGTTTGCTAGTAAAAACTGTCAAAGGGTACGGAATGGGATCAGCTGGCGAAGGTCAGAATACGACGCACCAGCAAAAGAAAATGGCTGAAGACCAGTTGCGGGCTTTTCGTGATCGCTTCCAGATTCCAGTGAGCGACGAGGATCTACCCAAGGCGCCTTTTGTAAAGCTGAACAATGCGCAGAAAAGTTATCTTCTCGATCAGCGCAAAAAGCTGGGTGGTGAATTCCCAAAACGCGAATGGCGCGATACACCAAACTTGGAAATACCACCGTTGTCCAAGTTTGAAACACAGCTCAAAAGTACCGGTGGGCGCGAGATTTCCACCACGATGGCCTTTGTTCGTATCCTGACCACTCTTTTGCGAGACAAAAATATTGGTAAAAATGTGGTTCCAATTGTGCCCGATGAAAGCCGAACTTTTGGGATGGAGGGGCTGTTCCGTTCTGTGGGAATTTACAACCCGATGGGTCAAAAATACACGCCTGAGGACGCCGATCAAATGATGTTTTATAAGGAATCGGTTAACGGTCAGGTTTTGCAGGAAGGCATCAACGAAGCTGGTGCAATGGCAGACTGGATTGCAGCGGCCACAGCCTATTCCAACCACGGCGTGCCAATGATCCCGTTCTTTATCTATTATTCGATGTTTGGGTTCCAACGTGTCGGCGATCTGGCCTGGGCGGCTGGTGACAGTCGGGCCCGCGGCTTCATGCTTGGCGGCACTGCTGGGCGCACCACACTGAACGGTGAAGGTTTGCAACACGAAGATGGTCATAGCCACATTCTGGCGAACACTATCCCAAACTGTGTGAGCTATGACCCAACTTTCCAGCACGAGGTAGCGGTGATTGTGCACCATGGGTTGCAGCGGATGTACGTTGATCAGGAAGATGTCTATTTTTACCTGACTCTTATGAACGAGAACTATAGCCATCCAGACATGCCGATGGGTGTAGAGGATGAAATCATCAAAGGGCTTTATCGTCTGCAGGCGGTAAAGAAGCCCGGCAAAAAGCACGTCAACCTAATGGGCTCTGGCACAATTTTGGTTCAAGCCTTGAAGGCTGCTGAATTGCTGAAGGACGACTTTGGGGTGACGGCGGACATCTGGTCGGCTACCAGTTTTAACGAGCTGGCTCGCGATTGCCAGGATGCGGCGCGTCATAACCGGCTAAACCCATTAGCGGACGAACAGGTGCCGTTTGTAGCCCAGCAGTTGGCCAAATCCAAAGGTCCTGTTATCGCTGCCACTGACTATATGAAGAACTTTGCTGAACAGATCCGAGCCTGCGTCCCAGGCCGGTACACGGTTCTTGGCACGGACGGTTTTGGCCGTTCTGACAGCCGCGAAAACCTGCGTCGTTTCTTTGAGGTGGATGCAAACCACATTGCTGCTGCTGCTATGGTTGATCTTTACCGCGAAGGCAGCATCACCCGAAAAGTGCTAGAAACGGCTCTTGCCAAGTATGAAATCGACGGCGCCAAGCCAAACCCCCGGCTGGTGTGATCGGGAAGACAGGAGATTTGAATATGACTATCGAAGTTAAAGTTCCCGACATTGGCGATTTCTCTGATGTTCCAGTTGTTACCATTCTAGTCGCAGTTGGCGATGTAATTGCCGAGGAAGATCCAATTATCGAACTGGAGTCTGACAAGGCGACGCTGGAGGTGCCCTCACCTGCTGCTGGCAAAGTTGTAGATATTAAGCTGAACGAAGGCGATATTGTGTCTGAAGGCTCTTTGGTTCTTATGCTTGAAGGCACGGTATCCGAACCTATCGCAAAACCAGCTACTGAAGCTGCGGTTCCAGCCGCACCGGCTGCTCCTGCTCCGGCTGCTCCGTCTCCTGAAGTGGTCACAGATACAGGGTTTGGCAAAGCCCACGCCTCGCCGTCAGTCCGTGCTTTTGCCCGTCAGCTCGAAATTGATCTGGCCAAAGTAAATGGTTCGGGTCGTAAGGGGCGTATCTTGCGCGAAGACATTACCACCTTCCTGAAATCTTCAACAATATCAACGCCTGCTTCAGGTGGTGTAGTTCATGGTGGTATGGGAATTCCACCGATCCCGGCCGTAGATTTTTCCAAATTTGGCCTAGTTGAAGATGTGGAAATGGCGCGTATCAAGAAGCTTAGCGGCCCAGCTCTGCACCGCTCCTGGCTGAACATCCCGCATGTCACCCACAACGAAGAAGCCGACATCACCGATCTTGACGGGTATCGCCGTGAGTTGGATGGTGTAGCTAAGACCGAGGGCTATCGGGTTACCTTGCTGAGCTTCGTTGTGAAGGCCAGCGTTTCTGCGCTGAAACAATATTGGGAAGTAAACTCGTCCATCCACCCAGACGGCGACAAGCTGATAAAGAAAGAATTTTACAACATTGGGTTTGCTGCTGACACGCCAAACGGGCTTGTGGTGCCAGTGATTAAAGATGCTGACCGTAAGGGAATTATAGAGATTTCCAAAGAGCTTGGCGATCTATCGCTGAAGGCCCGTGAAGGCAAACTGAAGGGGGCAGACATGTCGGGTGCAACCTTCACGATCTCGTCTTTGGGCGGCATTGGTGGCACATCATTCACCCCCATCGTGAATGCACCAGAAGTTGCAATTCTTGGACTCACACGCTCGAAGATGGCGCCGGTCTGGAACGGTGAAGAGTTTGTGCCACGCAACATGCAGCCTTTGTCGTTGTCTTATGACCACCGCGCTATCGACGGCGCGCTGGCTGCGCGTTTCTGCGCATCACTAAAACATCTGCTCGGCGATGTGCGCCGGCTGATGCTGTAACGGAGGGATTGAACAGTGGATATCAGAGTACCCAATATTGGAGATTTTGCCGACGTTCCTGTGGTGTCAGTTCTTGTAAACGTAGGCGACAGAGTTGTCGCTGAAGATCCGTTGATCGAGATTGAAAGCGATAAAGCAACGATGGAAGTCCCCTCTCCCGCCGATGGTATTATCAAAGAGATCAAGGTCGCCGAGGGAGATAGTGTCTCTGAGGGATCCCTAATTCTGGTTCTGGAAGGTGATGGTGCCAAAGAGGTCCCAAAAGCTACAGCCAAAACGGCTGACGAAACCCCGATTCCGCCACTGGTCGTTGCAGCCACCGGCACCGCGTCCGGCGCAGGCGACGTGCATGGCGAAGTGGTTGTACTTGGTTCTGGTCCGGGCGGCTATTCAGCAGCCTTCCGCGCCGCTGACCTTGGGAAAAAGGTTGTATTGATTGAAAAAGACACGTCATTGGGTGGAGTTTGCCTGAACGTGGGCTGCATTCCGTCCAAAGCATTGTTACACGCCGCTAAAGTCATCACTGAAGCCGAAGAAATGGGTGATCATGGTATCACCTTTTCTAGGCCCAAAATAGATATCGATGCTTTGCGGGGATGGAAGGAAAGTATTGTCAGTCAACTGACTGGTGGCCTCAAAGGGCTCTCCAAAGCCCGTAAGGTGCAGGTCATAAATGGGTATGGAACCTTTGCTGGCCCCAATATGATCGAAGTGGACAACGACGGCGTCAAATCCACCGTCAGTTTTGATCAATGTATAATTGCGGCCGGATCCGAGCCTGTCACTTTGCCGTTCATTCCTCATGACGACCCGCGGGTTATCGACTCAACTGGAGCTCTCGAATTGGTCAATGTGCCAAAGCGCCTATTGGTTCTTGGTGGCGGTATCATTGGGCTAGAAATGGCGATGGTTTATGACGCTCTGGGATCAAAAGTAACCATTGTCGAATTCATGGATCAGATCATACCGGGTGCTGACAAGGATATCGTCAAGCCTTTGCACAAGCGTATTGAAGGTCGGTACGAATCTATCCTGACGAAAACCAAAGTCACCGCAATCGAGGCCCAGAAAAAAGGCCTGAAGGTCACTATGGAAGGCTCCGATGGCATTGTTACTGATACCTTTGATAAAGTCCTCGTCGCTGTAGGCCGACGACCAAACGGCTCCAAAATCAATGCCAATGCGGCAGGCGTCGGTGTGGATGAACGCGGGTTTATTACCGTTGATAAACAGCAGCGCACTGGTCAGCCTCATATCTTTGCTATTGGAGATGTGGTGGGCCAACCGATGTTAGCACATAAAGCCGTGCACGAAGGCAAGGTTGCCGCTGAAGTTTGTGCTGGTGAAAAGCGATATTTTGATGCCCGCGTTGTTCCCTCAGTGGCGTATACAGACCCTGAAGTTGCGTGGGTTGGCGTCACCGAAACCCAAGCCAAGGCCGATGGAATAAAAGTTGGTAAAGGCGCGTTCCCTTGGGCCGCTTCAGGGCGCTCGCTCTCATTGGGACGGTCCGAAGGCATCACCAAAGTCATCTTCGACAAAGATACAGATCGCGTTATTGGCGCTGGCATAGTCGGACCAAATGCAGGAGATCTTATTGCAGAGGTCGCACTCGCTATCGAAATGGGCGCAGACGCGGTCGATCTCGCTCACACAATACATCCACATCCAACTCTGAGCGAAACCGTCAACTTCGCGGCAGAAATGTTCGAAGGAACAATAACTGACCTTATGCCACCAAAAAATACAAAAAAATAAAGCAAAAATCTGTTTCTGGCGACGTAAATTTAACCTTGGACACGTCGCCAGAACGCAGTAATTTTGTATTGATCACAGCGGAACAATGTTGAGGCTCTTCGAAATGCGTTAAAACGTTAAATATCTAGCCGTTTAGCTTTTCTCTTTTCAAAAGTAATTGGGAACTTTTGAATATGGTGAGAGCACACCATACCGTTCTGTTTAAAGCTAATGCAGCGGCCAAAAAAAAGGGATTAACGCCGAAGCAAGCAATCCCAAACTTAGATTTAACGGAATTCCCACCCGCATAAAATCAACAAAACGATAACCACCAGGACCATAGACCATCATATTAGTCTGATAACTTATTGGCGTAGCAAAAGTAGCACTAGCCGCGATCATAACGGCCACTACTAGAGGGCGTGGATCAATTCCTAATGACAACGCGATTCCGATGGCCACTGGTGTTAAGACAACAGCCACCGCATGATTAATCATCTCTGAAAGCACTGATGTCAGCAAATAAACTGACCAGACAACGAAAAATGGCGATAATCCCGCCATGAAGGGCGTAATTGCGTGAACCAGCAACTCAATTGCCCCTGAACTTTCTAATGCTGTCGCAACCGCTAACATCGCAAAAATTAGGGCGAGCAACCGACCATCAACAAAACTGAATGCTTCATCACTATCGATGCAACGGGTCAGAAGGACCACAGCAACAGCCAGAACAGCGAGCAACAGGAGCGGTGCTATGCCCAAAGCGGCTAGTAAAACGATGCTTGCAAGCGCAGCTATCGCAAATGGCGCATGACTACGCCGATAGGCTCGATCTGTTGGCTTTGACACGTCAAGCAGACTCATTTCAATGGCAAGTCGCCGAATGTCCTCCGGTGCGCCCTCCAACAACAGGGTATCGCCAGCTTGGACAACCAGATCATCCAGCTGGCGTCCTATATTCTTGTCCCGTCGATGTGCGGCTAAAGGGTAAACCCCAAACCTTCGCCGCAATCGGAGGTCTCCAAGTGTGCGGCCGACCATCTTGCAATTTGGTGTAATAAGCGCCTCAACGGTACTTGTTTCCACAGCCGAAATTTGATCAACACGCTTCAACGATTTATTGCGCTGGAGGCTCAACAGTTCAGTCATCTTTGTACGCAAAACTATCCGATCACCCACCTTTAGCGTCACACTTTTCAAGTCACGTCGCAGTGAAGTGTCTCCCCTGATCACATCGATCAGCCGCACGCCTTCGCGTTTGAATAGCTGAACACTTAGGACGTCACGCCCAATTAGGTTCGAGTCTGGCGGAACGATCGCCTCAGTAAAAAATTTCTTGGACGACCGGTCTGATACAAGCATATCGGCCATACTAGCCCGGTCAGGCAACAGGTGTGGCGCAACAAACCGCAGATAAAGTGCGCCCCATGCTGCCAAAATAACTGCAAGCGGCGTAACTTCGAAAATGGTAAAGGCGTCCATTCCGCGCGCGCGCGCCACGCCGTCTACCAAGAGGTTCGTAGATGTTCCAATCAATGTCAGGCATCCACCAAGAATTGCAGCGTAGCTGAGCGGGATCAGAAATTTGCTAGCCGAAATATTTAGTTTCCGCGCCAATTGAACAAAAACTGGGATCATCACAACAACGACGGGTGTATTGTTCATGAACGCTGAAGCAATCATCACGAACCCCATAAGCGAGCCAATCGCCAACGCAGGTCTGCGTTCAGCCTGTGATTCTGCGAGTTGAGTGAACCAGTCAAGTGCTCCAGTTCGCACCAAAGCACCCATGACTATAAACATTGCTACGATAGTCCAAGGGGCCGGGTTTGACAAAACATGCAGCGCATTTTCGTATGGCAACAACCCTAGGATCATCAAAACTGAAGCTCCGCCGATCGCAATCACTTCTGCTGGGTACGCTTCGCGCACGAATAAAGTAAACATGCAGACAACGATTCCAAGAGCCAAAAAGGCTTGCGTCGTATCTGAAAAATCAAAAAATTCCATTAGTCTTCCGATTGCTTATAAATACACAATCACGCAAGGGTACTTATTGAGCAACCCTCTTGCCCTGTCTCGGCTGCACTAAAAACATTCCTGCAAGAATAAGCAGCATAGCGGCCCAAATCCAATACGAGTAACGCTCGTCGAGCAATAGCATCGACCACAATACACCAGAACCGGTCACGACGTATGCCACCTGTGCCGCAAAAACGGATCCTGCACGCGAAACCAGCCAAACATAGGCCGTGTAAACCACTACGTGGATCAAAGAAGATATTACCAGCGCCAATTCCGGCACCCCCCAAGCCACACGCGGATCAATAAACTGCCCACTGATTAGCGCCATAGGCAGGGTTACAATCGCTCCCAAGACCGAGGAGCCAAATAGCACGTGACCCGGCCCCAACCCATGCATTCCCCACTTCGAGACAAGATTACCCTCGAATCCATAACATAAGGGCGCAATTGCGGCTATGGGCAACCACCAAACCATAGATGCATCAGGCAGAGCATCTGGGCCAGTCAGTATCGCAACGCCAATCAAACCTACCAATAAGCCACCAAGTCTTAACCAATTGAAGCGATCAATCCTCAGCATGAGTGCGATCGGAAACGCGAAAAGTGGTACAAGAGATATGATAACCGACATAACACCAGCAGGCAGGTGTACGGCCGCACGATAAGAAAAACTATTGGGTAGAACTGTTCCAAGTAACGCAATCAGAAGAAAGAACCACCATAATTGACGTGGTATTGTGATAGGCTTACCGACCAGATAGCGAAATGCACCAAGGCCAAGCACACCTATGACCATCTGCCAAAAAATTAAACCGAGCGGTTGATACCCTGCCGAGACAACAATCTTGGTCATCGGTTGCGTCAAGCCCCACCCAGCGCCCATGAGCAGTAGTACCAACATAGCGTGGGTACGCCTCAAGTCAGGCGAGGCCCCGATTGTGATAGCCGCCCACCCTGACGCACCATCTCAATTCGCGTTGTTTGTCCTGTGCGATCATCAGTTTCTATGTAAACACCTGATAAGGTGGCCTCACCTACAGCAGGCGTAAAGCGTGCTTTGGGCATGCCCGTAATAAAGCGGCGCATCGGCTCACTCTTGTCCATACCAATCACAGAGTTGTAATCTCCACACATGCCAGCATCCGCCTGAAATCCAGTTCCATCAGGCAAGATCTGTGTATCGGCCGTCGGAATATGCGTGTGCGTTCCGACGACAAGGCTTGCGCGACCATCGCAAAAGTGACCCATACCCATCTTTTCCGAAGTAGCTTCACAATGCACATCGACGATTGCAGCCTGAACCATACCACCGCGCGGGTGCGCGCGCAGTACCTGATCAATCGAAGAAAATGGATCACTGTAAGGCTGTTTCATGAAAACCTGCCCTAATACCTGCGCTACCATTACTTTACGCCCGCCTCGTGCCTCAAACACTCTGCAGCCAAGTCCTGGCACATCGCCACGGGCTAAGTTCAAAGGACGAAGAACACGGGGTTCGGATTGGATAAATTGCATCATCTCTTTTTGGTCAAACGCGTGATCGCCGAGTGTTATGCAATCAGCCCCAGCGTCTAATAATAACTTTGCATGTGCACCGGAAAGTCCCATGCCACTACTAGCGTTCTCACCGTTTATCACGACAAAATCGAGCTTCCATGCTTCACGCAGGTTCGGCAGTCGCTCCTGCACTGCCGCGCGCCCTGTGCGGCCCATAACATCGCCAAGAAAAAGTATTTTCATACGCTAGGAGGTAGCGACCTTATGTCGGTGCGGCAAGTAGAACCGAACAGATTTCAATACTTTTGACTAAATCAAGGCGAGAACGAGCAATTTAAATCTTCGGATCGCATCGATTAGAGAGAGAGGTTTGGCCACAATCCACGCATTAGCTAATCTTTATAACTCTCGTCTCGGTAACGACCATATCGAGTCGCTGGTCAGTGGACTCAAGCGGCAAATCAGTTGTTTCTTGCGCATCAAAAGCGAAACCGACAGCCACCGTTGCCTTGTGATTTTTGAGCCATTCTAAACTTCGGTCGTAAAACCCACCACCGTAGCCGAGCCGCCCACCCTGAATATCGAATGCTACCAGTGGGACGATCACTAAATCCGGGACGGTATATACATCCATCAAAGGTACTTGAACGCCAAATGGGCCAACTCGAAGTGATATATCAGGCTCCCAGACTGAAAATTTAAGCGGTTCGCCTTTACCCTGAATGACCGGAACGGACACCTCTCCGTGAACCGCAGCCTCGACCATTGCTGGCAATGGGTCTATCTCAGTTCGGATAGGCAGGTATCCCGCCAAAGATACGCCCCGAAAGCCTGCCAACACCTCTGATAGCCGTGCAGACTGACACAGCTGAGCGTTGTCGAAAGCTATCCTACGCCTCAAAAATGCAGCCTTTCGGGCATTTGACTTAATTTCACTTAAATTCATTTGATGCCTCCTAAAGCAATATAGACGCTGCCAGGCTCAGGAATGCAAAAAAACCGACTATGTCTGTTACAGTGGTGACAAGAGGCCCGGACGCAAGCGCTGGGTCGATCCCAGTTCGGTCCAACGCTATCGGAATAGCGATGCCACCAAATGCTGCGGCGAGCTGGGTCAACACCATGGCTGATCCTATCACAACTGCAAGCATCGGCGCACCGAACCAAAAACCAGTCACAAGTGCAGTAATCAGTCCGAACAATAAACCGTTTACTGCGCCTACCGAAATTTCTCTCCCAATAACCCGGAGTGCGTTTTGCGCAGTGAGGTCCTTGGTTGCCATTGCGCGAACTGTCACCGTCATTGTCTGTGTACCAGCGTTTCCCCCCATCGAGGCCACAATGGGCATCAAGACTGCCAGTGCCACCATCTGGTTGATAGTTTCGGAGAAAAGATCAATGACCATCGATGCCATTAAAGCAGTTAGTAAATTGACAAATAACCATGTTGCTCGACCACGAGCCGCAACAAAAATGGTATCAGACAAGCTAGAGTCATCACTTACACCAGCCAGACGCAGGATATCTTCTTCATGCTCCTCGTCGAGAACCGCCATTGCATCATCAATGGTGATAACCCCAACCAAACGGCCATCAGAATCCACAACTGGGGCTGAGATCAAGTGATACTGATTGAACGCATAGGCAACCTCAGCCTCGTCTTGAATAACGGGTATGACCTCAAAGACATCCTCCGCAAGCTGAGCCATCAACGTATTGCGGTGAGATGACATAATTTTACCTAAAGTAACGTTAGCCACGGGGTGCAGGCGCGGATCAACCAAAATTACGTGGTAAAATTGTTCGGGCAGTTCGTCAGCGTGACGTAAAAAATCAATTGTTTCGCCAACAGCCCAGTGCTGAGGTACGAAAACTGTTTCACGCTGCATCAGACGGCCAGCAGAAAATTCTGGGTAAGAGAGCGATTTCTCCACCGCAACTCGATCCGCAACTTCGAGTTGCCCAAGGATAGCTTCCTGCTGCGGTTCATCCAAATCCTCGACGATGTCGACGATGTCATCGGACTCCAAGTCTCGAAAGGCCCCAGCTAAAACGTCAGTAGTAAGAACGGAGATGATCTCTTCGCGAATAGCCTCGTCTAGTTCTGAAAGGATTTCACCGTCAAACTTGCGATCATAAAGTAATACCAGCCGCCTCCGATCAAACGAATTAATCTGTTCCAGGATATCGGCGATATCTGCCGCATGTAGCGGATCCATCAGATTGATCAAGCGCTGGCGGTCCCCAACATCTACCGCATCTAGTGCCGCCGCCACTAGACGCTGATCAAGCGAATAGGCGCCCTCTTCTTGTTCTTTTTCGCAGGGAATTTGGTGATCCAAATCAGTCATGAAGCTCACTCCTGAAGCCGGTTACGAAGACAATAGGCGCAAGCAGGTTGCCAACTCAATGGGATGCAGCGATTTACAGCTTTAAAAACCCACCTTAGGCTAACTTGAAAAACCAAACATGAGAACCGAATCTACTTATGACAACCGAAACACTGCTCCTTGGCCAGACGCTCAAATTTATTGGAAACCCTTTCGAATTAACACCTCGCGAAGCCGTTCACCATGAACGAAAAGGTGCGGTGCTACTTAGCGGTGGCAAAATTGCGGCTGTCGGGTCAGCCGATGCACTAAAAAAGTCGAATCCTTGCGCCAAAATCACAGAATATGGCAGCGGACTGATAATGGCCGGGTTTGTCGACGCACACGTTCATTACCCGCAGACCGGCATTATTTCGAGCTGGGGTAAACGGTTAATCGACTGGCTGAATAGCTACACTTTCCCGGAAGAAATGCGCTTTGCAGACCTTGACTACGCCAAGAGCGTCGCCCGGCTTTACCTTGATCTAACCGCCCGCCACGGCGTCACAACAATGGCCAGTTACTGCACCACACATCCCGAGTCGGTTAATGCCTTCTTTACGGAGGCTCAGTCGCGAGGCCAGCGCGTCATTGCGGGTAAAACCTGCATGGACAGAAATGCGCCAAATGGTTTACGCGACACAGCCCAATCAGCCTACGACGACAGTAAAGATTTAATTCAAACTTGGCACGGTATTGATCGCCTTTCATATGCAATCACACCGCGCTTTTCCCCGACATCTACGCCAGATCAACTTGCAGCTCTGGGGCACCTGTGGGCCGAATACCCTGATTGTCTAATGCAAACCCACCTAAGCGAGCAAACCGACGAAATCGATTGGGTGCGAAGCTTGTTCCCCAAAGCACGAGATTATCTGGACACTTATGAAAAATTTGGTCTCCTGGGTGGTAATGGTCTTTATGGTCACGCTATTCATTTAGAGGCTCGAGAGCGTGCGCGCCTCAAAGAAGTCGGCGCCGGTCTAGTCCATTGTCCGACATCAAACATGTTCATTGGCTCCGGTTTGTTTGACATGAAAGGGCTGATGGCCGATGGCCAGCGTGTCGGTTTAGCAAGCGACACTGGTGGTGGTTCTAGCTTTTCGATGCTACGCACAATGGCAGCGACTTATGAGGTTGGACAATTGCGACACGCGCCTTTGCATGCGTCTCAACTTCTCTGGTTGGCAACCGCCGGATCTGCCCAAGCTCTTCACATGCAGGACAAGATCGGTACCCTCTCCTCTGGTTTTGAAGCTGACATCGTAGTAATAGATCTCGCCTCAACACCAGAAATCGCTCAACGCGCGAACCGCGCAGAGACCTTGTGGGAAGCCGTCTTTCCCACAATCATGATGGGCGACGACCGCGCTATCGCGGCCACTTGGATTAATGGTGCCCTGCAAGAACCTGTAATTTATTGAAAAATAAACACCGATCACCAAAAGCTATAGTGAGGACCACTTTAAGTAGCGGTCAGTAATTTACGGCTTGGCATTCTGGAATCCTGTACAAATTGTCTGTTCTCAAAACGCTTTGAAGGTAAGCGTCGTTAGGGTGCGCTCAATCAGCGGAATATCGAGTAATTTATCATTTATGTATTTACCGACATCTTCACCCGAGGGTACATACAGCTTCATCAGCAGGTCGAATTCTCCGCTGGTTGAATGCAGCTCAGAATGGATTTCCTTTAGTGCGATATCTTCGGCCACTTGATAAGTTGAACCAGGTTTGCAGCGAATCTGAATAAAGACGCAGGTGGTCATGTTTCCCCCATTTGAATTTGCCACGAGGCTGGCACAAAAGCCACCCGCGATACAATCCCGAAACGGCTACTCTTGGCCACGTACACACATCTGCTTATAAGTTTGTCGCATCTAGAAAAAGGATATCCCCATGCGTAAGGCACTCCTCACGCGGACCACAGCAGAAACAGAGATCACAGTCGATATCAATTTGGACGGTACTGGCTCCTACGACAATCAGACTGGTATTGGTTTCTTCGATCACATGTTGGACCAGTTGTCACGCCACTCACTGATTGACATGATAATTCGTGCCAAAGGAGATTACCACATAGACGACCATCACACCGTTGAGGATACCGGTATAGTGTTGGGTCAAGCGCTTAAACAGGCGCTTGGAAGCAAAAAAGGTATTCGCCGATATGCATCCTGCCACCTAGCTATGGACGACTCTCAGATCAGGGCGGTATTGGATTTGTCGGGTCGGCCCTTTTTGATCTGGAACAATGAAATGCCAACCCAGAAGATCGGTCTTTTTGACACTGAATTGGTTCGCGAGTTTTTCCAAGCTTTTGCTGTGCATGGTGGGGTAACTATGCATGTTGACCAGCTACACGGGTTCAATAGTCATCACCTCGTCGAGGCTACATTCAAAGCTGTGGCAAGAGCACTGCGAGACGCCATTGAGACCGATCCACGCAAGGCCGATACCATTCCATCGACGAAGGGCGCACTATGACAGCCCATTGATGCTAATATTTTTGGGTCTGATTTGGACGCGTAAACGCATCATATTTTTCTCACCGGTTGGCGCCCTAGTCGTGCCATCGAGATACTGCACATCAGATGATCAGGCGCAGTGCTTGGAACCGGATTGTCTTTGGTTTAGTAACCGAAGCAGATGTTCCACGGCCGAAAAGGAACTGCGTAATGATTACTGCAATAATTGACTACGAATCGGGAAATCTGCATTCAGCTAAAAAGGCTTTTCAGCGGATGGCCCGTGAAGTCGACGGAGGTGATGTTTTGATCACGTCAGATGCAGATATGATTGCCCGAGCCGATCGTTTGGTTCTGCCCGGAGACGGCGCTTTTCCTTCATGTGCAGATGAGTTGCGCGGACACAACGGCATTTATGAAGCAATTATCGATGCCGTGGAAACAAAAGGGCGGCCGTTTTTGGGAATATGTGTTGGTATGCAACTAATGGCGACTACTGGACACGAGTATAAAGAAACGCCAGGCTTGGGATGGATCCGAGGAAATGTTAAAAAAATTGCGCCAGCCGATACCGAGTTAAAAATCCCACATATGGGTTGGAACGACCTCGTGATAGAGCAGTCACATCCGGTATTAAGCGGCGTGTCAACTGGCGACCACACGTATTTCGTACATTCTTTTCAGTTTAATGTTGCCGATGCCAAAGACCGAATTGCTTACGTAGATTATGGAGGCGACGTGACTGCTATCGTTGGGCGCGACACAATTTTGGGAATGCAGTTTCATCCCGAAAAAAGTCAAGACGTTGGCCTCCGAATGATTGGGAACTTCTTACACTGGCAACCATAACTGAAAAAACAAACACAACTCCATTCGAGGCGTATGTAAAATTATCAGAGACTCGTTTCAGTATTAATTTCAGGCAGCTAAATTCGAAATCGAAGAGTGTGTCACCAAAATCAACTGTGTCGGCTCAGATGATTTATTTGCCGCGACTTTTTTGGCCGATCCCGTTTGTCCCAACGGCCACGAAAACTTGGGTGATTTACCTTAATATGCAAGCTTGTGAACAGTAACCGGGACATTCAAAAGGCACCCTCGTCCAACCGAAATTTTGACGCACGCATTACTGAGCCAGCTTTTGCTATTTCAGTTGGTGGAATCGATGTCAAAAGCCATAAAATCAATTGCTTCATGAGTAAACTTTTGAACTCTTTTTGCGCCTAACAGCTACTCGACCAAGCCCCGGCATCAAGGTTGACACGGTTAAGTTGCAATTTCGGCAACCCTATGCGAAACCGCGGCTTAGAAGTTTACCCGCTGAGGCCAAATATGATTTTCTATCCAGCCATCGACTTAAAAGACGGCAATGCGGTGCGCCTGGTACATGGCGATATGAAAAAAGCGACGATATTTAATGAAGACCCAGCGGCGCAAGCCGTCGAATTTGTAAATGCTGGTTGTGCCTGGCTGCACCTCGTGGATCTGAATGGTGCGCTTGCCGGTGAACCAATAAATGCAGCACCGGTTGAGGCCATTTTGAGGCAAGCCAAAGTACCGGCTCAACTTGGCGGTGGCATCCGCGACATGGCTACGATCGAACGCTGGATTAACAAGGGGATTTCAAGAGTAATTTTGGGGACAGTCGCCGTGGAAAATCCCAAACTAGTGCGCGAGGCCGCTCGCGCGTTCCCTGAAAAAGTGGCCGTTGGTATCGACGCGAGGAATGGCAAGGTTGCCACCAAAGGGTGGATTGAAGAAACAGACGTCAGTGTGACTGACCTCGCAAAATCCTATGAAGATGCAGGTGTCGCAGCAATTATATACACAGATATCAACCGAGATGGCGCGATGCAGGGACCCAATATTTCTGCAACGGCCAAGTTGGCCGATGCACTTACAATTCCAGTGATAGCATCTGGAGGTGTAGCATCGCTGCAAGATCTTCTAGCATTAAAAAATTGTGGCGCACCTTTAAACGGAGTTATTTCCGGGCGCGCAATATATGATGGAGCGATAAACATAAAAGAGGCGCTAACCACGCTCAATGATTAGCCGAGAAAACTTTGGTACTAAATGTATCACTTAAAGCCACTCAAGACTGTCACATCGCAGCCTTGTAGCCTCTGGTTAAACGGCAAACCGTTGAAAGCAAAAAATACCTGAAGCCCTTTATCATAAATAAATTGAGTCGGTAAATATCGCTTATTGTATCCATGGACTGACCTCACCGAATGTACAAACGACTTGCTTGCTCTATTAGGATGTTCATCAGAGCCGGCACTTTACATCCACTGTCCCGATCTTGGCATGCAAATGACAACGGCTGATCTTCAAGACACAGCTTTTGACTGAAGTGCCCAGCGCACTATGGTCAATTCCTATTTCAACCCCTAAAACGCCCATGAAAGAGGCTTATCGATGCTTAAGACCCGAATAATTCCATGCCTAGACGTTGCTGATGGCCGTGTCGTTAAAGGCGTAAACTTTTTGAGCCTACGCGATGCTGGCGATCCGGTTGAGGCCGCCCGCGCCTATGATGAGGCGGGGGCAGATGAGATCTGCTTTCTAGACATTCACGCGACCCACGAAAACCGAGGTGTAATGCTGGAGATGGTACAGCAAACTGCAGAGCAGTGTTTCGTGCCATTAACTGTGGGTGGGGGGGTGCGCACGACACAGGATGTACGGCAACTTTTGCTAGCAGGCGCTGACAAAGTATCGTTCAACTCTGCAGCCGTGGCCACTCCCGAGATTATCGCCGAAGCCGCTTTGCAATTTGGTAGCCAATGCATCGTAGTTGCCATGGACGCAAAGACAGTCAGCCCCGGCAGATGGGAAATATTTACCCACGGTGGACGAAAGTCTACCGGAATAGATGCCATCGCTTTCGCAAAATTAATGGTGGAAAAGGGTGCTGGAGAAATTCTTCTCACCTCCATGGATCGTGACGGAACCAAGGTGGGTTTCAACCTGCCACTGACTCGTGCGATATCCGATGCAGTCAACGTTCCGGTAATCGCGTCAGGAGGTGTCGGCACACTGGATCACTTGGTTGATGGTGTTATCAAAGGCGGCGCCAGTGCTGTTTTGGCAGCATCAATTTTTCACTTTGGTGAATTTACTGTGCAAGAGGCTAAGCAGCACATGGACAACGCCGGAATTGCAGTGAGGCTGACATGAGTATCTTACGCGAGCTTGCCGCCACTATCGCTAAACGCTCAAAGGCAGATCCCGATTCAAGCTGGACTGCAAAACTACTATCAGAAGGTCCTGAAAAATGCGCCGAAAAATTCGGTGAGGAGGCAATCGAGGCCGTGATCGAAGCCGTTAAGGGAGATCAGAAAAAATTAACTTTTGAAGCTGCTGACGTGCTCTACCACCTTCTAGTAATGCTTGAGTCACGGGGCGTAGCACTCGAAGAGGTTTTGATGGAACTAAGCCGCCGTCAGGGAACGAGTGGAATATCAGAAAAGACCTCGCGAGGTTCATAAGTTCGCACTGATATTTCATCAAAAATTTGGTACTTTTAAAAATTCTTCTCTCTGTGAGTCATTCAAGATGCTACGTTTTTGTTTAGGTTTTCTAACAACCTGCTTATTGGTTGGTTGTGCAACGCACGAAGACGTCAAGCGATCTGACATTACCGGCCTTACCCAACAAATCACGGCACTTGGCCCAGATGTCGACCCTGCCGAAGCATCTCGTGTTGCAACAATTGCGCACAGTTATCCGCTGGAACTCAAAACAGCGTATGGAGTCACTGATCTACCCCTTATTCATAATGCCAAGGTCAACCAAGGTTTGCGCCGCCGAGGCTTATGCTGGCACTGGGCAGACGATCTGGAAACGCGTTTGAAGCAAGAAGGATTAAAAACTTTGCAACTTCATCGCGCAATCGCAAACGCAGACAATTTACGCATTCAACATTCGTCTGTCATAGTAAGCGCCCAAGGTGAAACTATCAAAGAGGGCGTCGTGTTAGATCCCTGGCGCTTTGGTGGCTACCTATTCTGGAGCCCAACAATTGATGATGAGCGGTATGTTTGGGTTTCCCGCCGGACCGTGTTTGAAGAGCGTCGCGCGCGCGATTAATTCAAGGTAAGGTGCCAGTAGCACTTTTTTTGGATAAAAAGTGACAAAAACCCATTTTATGGCATAGTTTTACCACCAATCTCTCTAATGTGCTCCGTCATCAGCCCAAAGTTTAAGGCCCACGGCGAACGGCGAACGGCGAACGGCTTAGATACCAAGCAATCGTTTGTTCTAAT